>ERZ795060.1142-NODE-1142-length-32154-cov-15.393844_pt1 | contig 32154 bp, 18 predicted proteins | sample MGYA00375144_ERZ795060 | MGnify/ENA primary metagenome ERZ795060 (study PRJEB30189, sample SAMN05720157) | activated sludge metagenome | isolation source: anaerobic digester from wastewater treatment plant | place: Japan | collected 2015-05-15 ...
AAATTTTATTTATATTTGCATCATCAAAAAGTTGCATTTGTGACTTGAATTCACCTCTTATGAAATATACAAAATATTTAAATAATACCTTAAATTACATTAAACAAAGCTCCATAAATAAATATCACTCTATTACTTTAATTCTAATGCTTTTCCTAAGCATTAGTTTACAAGCACAAACTATAGATCGCTTTAAATATTTACAAAATTGTTATGATAAATCTGAAATTGTATGTGAGGGTTATTTTTCAAAACGCCATCCTTCTACTATGATTAATGGATATATTTTTACTGTTGTAGATTTTAAAGTAACAAAACTATACAAAGGAACTGTGGGACCAGATTCTATTGTTAAAATTGAGTTTCAAGGGGGCAGTGCTTATGACTCAATCAGTGGAATGTGGATTGAAAGTTATCCTTCGCATGGTTATGGATTACTTAATACATCTAAGGCGTTTTATTTCATTAGCCCTAAAAATACCAGAGGAAATAACCGGATTGGGGTTATGGTTGATATTGCTAACCCTGAAAAGCTGATGTTTAACAGTTTTAACCCATGGGATCCTCAGCCTTATACAAAGTTAGATGAATTTTATTCGGACCTTTCTAAAATTATTGGAAAGGACATTACAGTTAAAAAAAAAGTAAATGCAAATGGAAACACAAAAAACATAAATAAAGATATTCCTTATCAAGAAAAATATAAAAACTTTCAAAATGTAATTAGTACTAAAATTAAATTAGCAAAGTTAAATTCCCAAAACAAGGTAGTTGCTGCTACTAACCTTACTCTTCAAGTTACCAATCCTGTTGTAAGTGGTTCCGTCTTTGAATTTGATGTTAATATAAAAGCAGATGATAATACTACTTATTTAGATAATGTTCCTGTTTGGTTAACATATAATACAGCGGTGTTTGGTGCTAGCGTTGTAGCATCCGGGAATGTGACGGTAACCAATGGTCCAAATTTCAATAATTCATCTAATTATTTACCAGCAAATTCAAATATGATAGATAATGCATCAAACATATATGCGTTTGCGATAAGTTCAGTTTTTCCAGGAACACCTGTTCGTACTCAAATCACAACATCGTATCAACTATTAGCACATGTAAAAATGAAAATAATTGGTTGTGGTAATGTTAGTACTAGCTTGACAAACTCAGCAACTGCCATCAATTCTAGTTTATACACATCCACCCCAACAGGTACTGCATTAAATTCATATAATTCACTATCTTATGAAGGTTCGCTTACAAATAATATTACTTTTTGTCCACCTAGCATTAAAGATTTTAATTCTCCAATCAATGGTGGAATGAATCAAATTCTAACAATAAAAGGAACAAACTTTGGTACATCAAGAGGAAATGGACAAGTAAAATTTAGACATGCTGATCGATTTGGTTTTCCATGGATGGATAAGTTAGATAATGTGGATTATATTTCATGGAATGATACTGTAATTCAAATAAGATTTCCGTCTATAATTGATACTTTAAACGCCAACCAAAATATACCGTCAACATGGACACCAGGTTCAGGTAACTTTGTAGTGAAAACTAATTCTGGTGATAGTGTAATAAGTGGGGTTAATCTTGCAGGAAATACTTTTAGTGTTTATTATTCAATTTATAACGATAGGCCAAATGTTTCTGGTGTTTCTCAAAATCAAAAGCTCAAAGCCAATTTAATAAAAAGCGACCCCACCACAGGCGGTTATGTTATCAGGTTAGATACAAGCGTTAGCAATGACCCATTAAAAGTAATGTGCATCAAAAAAGCCATCAAAGATTGGACTTGTCTAACAGGAGTAAATGTAAAATTAGGTGCGGACACGATAATTCAAGAGTTTCCTAAAGCAGATAAGATATGTTATATCAAAATGGAAAATGCTTCGAATATAGCTGATACTAACATAGTTGCCTTAACAACTCCTAATTCCTATATCTGTTCTACTCAGCCCCCTTTGAGAGTTATTTCTGATTTTGACATACAAATAAATAAGAAATATTTACCAAAATTTTTTTATGATACGACCTTTGCTACCTTACCAGCATATAAAATAGATTTCCTTGAAGTTATGTATCATGAAATAGGTCATGGGCTCGGATTAATGCATGTTATTGATAGTGCAGCAGTAATGTATTATAAAACATTAGGTAATCTGGCTATTTCAATTCCTGGTGGACAAAGAAGGCGACCAACCCCTTATACTACTGATGTTGATGGGGTGAATGATCAAATAAGCTCAAGTGCTATAATCATAAACAATCAATGTGGCTTTCAAGATATGACCATACTCCCTGAGGGTTCATGTACAGCAATTAGTGTAGAAGAATTCCTAGCCAATAAACTCAATGCTGTTGTTTACCCAAATCCATCACATGACGGAAAGGTATATTTAACTTTTAATGCTTCAGACCCAACATTATTCATCATAGAAATTTATGATATTGTTGGAAATAAAATTTATAGCGAGGCCTTATCATTAAATACTAATGCTCGTTATACACTTCCATTAAATATTAGTGATTTTGCTAATGGCATTTATATATTGAATATTCAATCTAATTCAAACAAAGTAAGATTTAAACTGATTAAAAATTAGTTAAGGATAATATCTGTAATTTTACGGGGAATAATAACAGAGAATACAAAGTTTTTAAATTTTAACGCTCATTATTCATTTAATAAGTAATTTTGCCCAAAATTTTTTTGGTAATGCATCGTAATTAAAAAATTAATAAATAATAAAAAACTATGGAAACAGCAGTAGAATCAACAGAATTCAGAATAGAAAAAGACACCATGGGCGAGGTAAAAGTTCTTGTGAATGTTTAAGATGCGTGAGGGATGCGAAGGGTGCCGAAGGCAGCACTGCCTTTGCGAAGCAAAGGATTGCCGAAGCCCGAAGCAGCCCGACCCGAGCGAAGCGAGGGGCACGCCCTGATAAATAATAAATTTAAAATAATTAAATAAAATCAATAAGTTATGGAAACAGTAGTAAAATCAACAGAATTCAGAATAGAAAAAGACACCATGGGCGAAGTAAAAGTTCCTGCCAATGTGTATTGGGGAGCACAAACAGAACGCTCTCGTAATAACTTCAAAATTGGTCCTGCGGCAAGTATGCCAAAAGAAATTATACATGCTTTTGGATATTTAAAGAAAGCAGCAGCGCTTGCTAATTATGAATTAAAAGTATTATCTAAAGAAAAATGTGATTTAATATGTAAGGTATGTGATGAAATTATAGAAGGTAAGTTAGATGATCAGTTTCCATTAGTAATATGGCAAACGGGCTCAGGCACTCAAAGTAATATGAATGTGAATGAGGTAATTGCCAATCGTGCACATATATTAAGTGGTGGAAAACTGACAGATGAAAAGAAAATTCTGCATCCGAATGATGATGTGAATAAGTCACAATCTTCTAACGATACATTTCCAACGGCGATGCATATTGCGGCATATAAGATGGTTGTAGAAGTTACTATTCCGGGTATTGAAAAGTTAAGAGATACTTTGAAAGCAAAGTCAGAGGCATTCAAAGATATTGTAAAAACGGGAAGAACGCACTTGATGGATGCTACACCGCTGACATTAGGTCAAGAATTTAGTGCTTATGTTCAGCAATTGAATATGGGTATTCGGGCATTAAAAAATGCATTGGAAGCAGTGAGAGAATTGGCATTGGGCGGCACGGCTGTGGGAACAGGATTAAATGCTCCAAAAGGGTATGATGTATTGGTAGCCAAAAAGATAGCAGAACTTACGGGATATCCTTTTATTACAGCACCAAATAAATTTGAAGCATTAGCGGCTCATGATGCAATGGTAGAATTGAGTGGGGCACTCAAAAGAGTGGCTGTTTCGCTGATGAAAATTGCTAATGATATTCGTTTGTTGGCATCAGGGCCTCGTTGTGGCATTGGTGAAATTATTATTCCTGATAATGAACCAGGGTCTTCTATTATGCCTGGCAAGGTAAATCCTACACAACCCGAAGCAATGACGATGGTAGCCGCACAAGTAATAGGAAATGATACGGCAGTGGCAGTAGCAGGGTCTAATGGACATTTTCAATTGAATGTATTTAAACCTGTTATTGCATATAATGTGCTTTCATCTGCTCGTCTTATTGGAGATGTATGTGTAAGTTTTAATGATAAATGTGCTGTAGGTATTGAACCTAATTTGGTAAATATCAAAAAGCATTTAGATAATTCTTTAATGTTAGTAACTGCTCTTAATCCACATATTGGTTATGAGAATGCTGCAAAAATTGCCAAGAAAGCCCATAAAGAGAATAAGACATTAAAAGAAGCGGCTATTGAACTTGGCTTACTCACTGCAGAACAATTTGATGAGTGGGTGCGTCCTGAAAGGATGGTGTAGAGAAGGAAATATTTAGTGATTAGTGATGAATGATGAGTGATGAATGATTAGTTTGTAAAGTTCATAAAGTTCATAAAGTTTATAAAGTGAAAAGCCACTTTGCGTTCTTTGCGACTTTGCGTGCTTTAATTTTTATGCTGTGCGATATACAATTGTATTTCGTTATTTATAATTCTTTCTCCGTGTAACTCTTGAAAATCTCGTCTCTGACGGATGTGAACTCCGTGTCTTCGTGGTTTTTTTCTTGACTTTGACAGTTTAAAAGCGTAAAGTATTGATATTCAATTAAATAGGAAAATAGCCAGGCACAACACTTTTACTTTTTTACTTAAAGTATTGATGTATCAACCTTTGAGGAGTGGTGTCTTTTGGCACTACTAATTTTAGTGTATCTATGAGCTTTCGCTGTTCAAAACTAATAGATGACCGCAAATAAAATGTCTCTTGTTTTTCCCCTTCCTGTATTTCAGATAACTGCATGTGATCCAAAGCCCTGATGATGTCTTTGGGTTGAAGTCCTGTAACCAACCTTAAATAATTGAGCATACTGTATGCAATAAAACACATGGCTATATGTCCTTTTATCCGTTTATCCGTCCAATGATACATAGGACGAATTTCCAATTGACTTTTCAATGTCCTAAATGCATGTTCAACTTCAAAAAGATCAGCATACTTTTCTATCACCTCGACAACAGGCAAATCTGTAGTGGTAGCCAATGCTTTGAATCCATCCCATTTCTCATCCGCTTTTATTTTCTCTTTATCCAAATTGTAATTTTCTTCTGATGTCTGTTTAATATATCTGCCTGCTCCTCTCTTCTTGATTTGCTTAAGCACGGAGGAATTTTGTAATAGTTTTTTTGCCTTTTCTATAAGTTTTTCTCTTTCTCTTCGGTCTTTTTCTGCTCTCTTCTCGCTGTATGTACAAATAATCCTCCGCCCGTTATACATCGTAGTAGCATAACTAAAATTTTCACCTCCCAAATACAATGCATGATGATTTTTCTTATCAATTAAAAAACTGCTAATCTCCTTTGGCAGCACTTTTATGCTATCTCCCAAAATGTAATCTAATCCTTCCTGTTGTTCAATATACTCACGATTACTTTTATCTATCATCCCACTATCTGCAACAACTATACCCTTATTAATATGAAACTTGCTTTTTAAATCTTCTAATGCCTTTATCATTGTACTACCCTCGTAAGTATTGCCTTGATATACATGATAGGTAATGGGATTTCTGAACTTATCTATTAAAAGACCAAGTACTACTTGTGTTTTATGTGCTTTGCCATCTTTACTGTATCCTTTCTGCCGAATACTTCCTTCTTTTACTTCATCGCTGTCAAAATATAATGTTGTTACATCATAAAATACAATATCTAATTCAGTAGAAAATAAATTCTGCTGTGTAGTAAAAAGGTGTTTCTTTAAGCTTTCTTGCTCTTTTTCTAATACATCTAATGTGCGATAAAAGTGGTGTAATTCAATAGGTTTATCTCCAAAGCCAATGTATTCTTGTTGATGATTAAAATTGGATAATTTTGAACATGGCTCGTTTAATCTCTCGGCTATCATTAGTTCTAATGTTGATAACCAATCAAAGTGAATGTGTCTTTTATAGTTGATTTTGCGCATCCACTCGTCTAAATTTAATTTTTTCCATAGGTGTTTAATAACCAATGCGTAACCATAGTTCACTCTACGCAACTCTTTTAAGTCATCTTTTAAAATATCTTCTACTCTTCCGCCAGCCAATTGCAAAAGTTTGGTAGCGATGCGTTGCAATTGTTCAGGAGGGTAATCTTCTACCTTTCCCAAAGAATACAAGGTTTTGTGCTTAATTTTTCCATTTTGCCTAAAACCTTCTACGATACGCAAGTAAGTGCCAGATTTCTTTTTTTCAACTCTTAAAAAAGCCATGGGGCAAATATACGGCATTAATTTGTTAAAATGCAAATTTTTTCGCACAACAGTTTTTTTTGAAAAAAATCCTTTAAAAACCGCATAGAATGGGCATCCATACTTTAAAATTCGCCTTTTTTACATACAAAACTGTCAAAGTCAAGTGATGTGTGCCTGAAACGAAAAGAGTTTTAAGTCCTCTAAAGCACTTCAAGGGTTCACATCAGCAAAGTGATATATCCTTTATGTTCTTTCTTTTGATGGTTGATAGTGTATTCAATGATGTAAAAGTAAGTGCCGGCAGGACAATTATTTTGTTGTTCAGGCATGTGAATGTATGTATCTTCTGTGAGACATTTCCCGTTCCATCTGAAATTTTTATCATTACTTGAAAAAACTTTTGTTCCCCATCGGTTGAAAACAGTTACATGAAAATCACTGATGGATTTATCATATTTCCACTGGACAAACCACTCATCGTTGATGCCGTCGTTATTTGGAGTGAAGATGTTGGGGATTTCCAGTTCAGGATGGTTGTTACAGAGGTTTACAAAAATGTTGATAGAATCTTTTTGAATACGGGTATTGCAGAAAGTTTGAGTGAAGATGTAGTGATACTGCCCTGTATCGGGCGGTGAGAAGACAGGATTTGGGCAATTGTTACAGGAAAGGAAATCCAGTGGAAACCACTGATATTGAGTGAAAGGATAAGCAGTATCTTTTGCAGACAGAGAAACAGATGTGGGATAGCAGAGCATAGTATCTTTGATAATGGAGACAAGCGGAGGAACAGGAGCAACGGAGATGGTTACCGTATCGTAGGTAGCGTAGTCGCAAAGGTATTTTTTGAGGACATAAGTAGTAGTGATGGTAGGAGTGGCAATTGGGTCAGGGCAGGTATCGCAGTTAAGGAAAGTGGGAGGAAACCACTGGTAATGAGCAGCGGAAGAATCATCAGTGCCTATGTGGATAGGTGTATTGGGGCAGATAAGTGTATCATTTCTGGCACGGGCATCTTCTCCGTAATAGCCCAGATCATAAAGAGATAAGTCGTCTATGAAGTAGTAGGAGCAGGGTAATCTAAGTTGTGCTTCTATACAGTTTGTATAAAACATAGAAGAGTATTGAATAAATGAAGAATCTCTGGTTTCAACTTGAGTTTTAGTATATTTTTTACTTCTAAAATTACCAATGTAAATATATTTTTCACCACCTTGTGGTCTGAAACATTTGGTAAGTGGAACCCAATTTAGTGTATCGTTCATAAAAGTTGAAGTGTCGTTCTCTATTGTAAAATTAAAATTATCAAGATAACCATTAACATTCCATGGTGGATTATGATATGGAATGAAAATTTGAACCGTGTCAGATAGTGTGTCTTTTGAAAAAAAAACTTGAAATTGATTACTTGAAAATGGAATTCCATTTGGAAATGACCAAAATAAATTAAAAATATAAATATGATCTTTTTTTAGTGAATCCTGTAATTCTCCTCTTAATCTTTCACTTCCATTCCAATAGTCAGGATACCCTTGAGGTTGATATGCTGTAAACATTCCAACATAAAAAAAACCATCTTTGGCAGATTGAAAGCCAAAACAATTCTTTGGAATACTAACTGACCATTTGAAAAATGACATATAACTTGAAATATAGCAATCAGGAGAATAATAGTAAGAAAAAAATGAGAACAAGTCAGGTGTTGGAATAACACTTTTCCAATTGGGCAATAAATAATGTGGGTAAGGATTAGTATTTATTGTGGTTGGAATGTCAAAAACATCCTCAAAGCTCGGATTCTTAATCAAATTCACCTGAGCATAGGAATACAAGTGTATTCCTATGCTCAAAATGAATAAATACCCTAAATTTTTCATACCTCAAATTTTCATAACTGACCTATATTTATTTTATCAGTATCAGTTTATCTGTTTTCAGAACTTTTTCATCCTTACGAATGGAGTATAAATACAAGCCATCCGATAGTTCCTTTACAGAAATAATTTTGGAGGTACCTTCTTTTAATTCACTTTCTATGAGGGTCTTTCCACTGATGTCGGTAATACGAATCTCGCTGCCCTTTGGTGCCCACACAGTAATGAATTCTTTGGCAGGATTAGGATAGACCATTACAGGAAAAGCATCTTCATCTTTCTGTAAATTATTTTCCTGTGCTATTAATCGGGAAGAAGTGGTATTGGGCATTGTGATTTCACAGCCATTGTAGTATTGAGTGGTATCGTACCGGCTGAGCAATGCCCTTGCCTGATAAACAGCCGTGCCTTCAGTATAAGGACATTTACCGGCAATACTTCTCAAACTGTCTATATGTACAGAAGTAATCAGTGAATCGTTTTCTAAAAATACAAAATACACTTCATTGAAATTCTTTTGCGTTATCTCAGAAGGATAAGCCGGCACAATGGTATTGTTGATACTTTTGGCCTGATTTAAAACAGCAGGATTTTTGCTTTGCACATATTTTTCAGATAAACTATCTGTGCGAACAAACCTGCCGTGATTGGAGGACAACTGATTATTGATAAAATTCGCAGCATTGGGTAATGTGATATTGTTCTTGCGGATGAACTCAAACACAGATTTTTCGGCTACTCGTCTTGGATTGGGCAATGGTTGTATAGCAGATGGATTGGCCACAAAGGCAGGAATACCAGGGCTGATTCTTTGGAGATTGGGATAATTTGTACAAGTTGCTAATTGATTGGGGTAGGTGGAGGTTTGTACATTAAAGGGGAAACATATATTTGGAGAAGCACAAGTCCCACCAGAAACATCAATCACATTCACCAGCGGCATATACAGATTATTAAAAGCAGGAAAAGGATTCACATAAATATTACTACCCGTGCTGTTATGAGATACATAGGTATCTGCTATCTGGAAATCATATTGAGTACTGAACTTGGTTGGCTTGTTTCCAAAAATATTTCCGGCAGGGGCGTGTTGGATATTAGCTGTATTGTATTCTATATCACCAACAAAGCCGTTGTTGGCGAGCCATATTCCAATAAGGGCTTTATCGGACAGATTGTTATTGAAAGTATTGTTTGTAATAATGGAAGGACTTGTTCCCTGATGCTTCATACAGATGCCTACTTTATTGATGGTATTGTTACAGAATTCATTGTTCTGGCCGAAGGTATTCAGTATTCCAAAGTTGTTCCAGCTGCTGGTGGAGGTGGGATTGCAGGACAAGGTATTATCAGAAACACTCAGCTGCTGTGTGTTTTCCAATGCGATATTACTTACATAGTTAGTGCTGCCAAGAGAAGGTACCATTTCTATGTAATTGGTAGTGATGAAAGAGTTGCTGATATTCTGGAAGAACACGCCGCTTGCCCGTTTGCCTCTGAAGTCGTTGCCACTGACGGTATATCCCACGAGTGCGGTGATGGATGGTTCGGCAGCATACACATTATATACGGGTACGAACTTATAGAAAGGAGGTACTGTATAAGTACTGATGTTATAGAGTACCATCAGTTGGATAGCGTTGTTATTGGTGCTTTTTACATCGTAATTACAATTCTGGAAGGTATTATTATTTACAGTGTTGATTTGACCGGAAGTTTGATTCATTCCTTGTATTTCTACAGCTATTGAATTACTGACAAACCGGTTGTTGGTAATGGATATGCTGGAATTGCCTGTTGCAAATACACCTGTAAGACAATTGACAAAAGTATTTGTCATAGCTGAAAAAACAGAAGAGGGAGCATATCCCACTGCAACATCTGAACCTAATAGCACGCCTACTGCTTTCCGCATAGCGCCTGTCACATCAGCCCCTGCAAGAAAGTTATTGAAATAATTGTCCTGGATATTGAGTTTAGAACCCCATACTCCGACGATGCCGTAATTTCCTAAATTGTCAAGGATATTGATTTGTGTTTGATTACTGGTCCATTGTCCGATGGTAAGAGCAGTGTTGTTGGTAAATCTGGCGTTCTGACAGGTAATACCGTTCTGTGCTCTGATGGTATTAGGAATACCCAGCACTGAAGATCCTAATAACAGAGCAGTAGGTGCTGCATTCAGAGCAGAGAGATTGTAAGTGCTCATGTTTCTCCACAGGGTGGTAGAAGATAATTGTGCAGGAGTGGGAGAAGGGATTTGACGGGAAGTAAAGATGCAGTTGGTAATTCTGAAATTGTTTTGAGATGATGCGTTGATGGTATTGCCGATACTTACAGATGAATAGTTTTTATTAAAGAGGACATCGTTCAGAGATATGCTGGGATGATTGGGGTTGGTGGTTTGGATAGCTGTTTGAGCATCTTCTATAAAGGAATGGAGGATATTGAGTTTATGATTGGAAAGAATGCCTTTCCACATTTTATTACAACCGTGTATATAAGAGTTGAAGATACTGACGGGTTGGTTTTGTATCATTTGAGATGCTTCTCCCATTGTCAATTCGCATAATGAAAAAGTAAGAGGTGCATTAATGAGTAAATTTCCATTGATACTGTATGTGCCCGTAATAACACCAGATATAGGAGCAGATATGATTTGATTTAAATGCATGCCCGGAGCCGGTGGCCATAATATAGCACCTGGAGAGCCGTAAGGTACTAATGTACAATTATAGAGGACGGGACTGATAGTACCGGATATACAACAATTATTATCCACATATACTTCAGCAGTAGAAGTACCTACACACATATTGGAATTAGTGGCTATCACCGTATACACAGAAGTAACAGAAGGACTAACTACTATCACAGAACCATTTGTATTTGAAGGTAACCATGTATAACTATTGGCTCCTGTTGCTGTAAGTGTTGCAGTATAACCTGTGCATAAGATTGGATCAGATACAGTTATAGAGGGGTTACTGAAAATATTAACATTAGAAATGGTTGTCATTGCAGAACAAATACCATTTGCACCTGAATATGTAACAGTAAGCGTATAAGCAGAAGATCCTCCTGAAATAATGGACGTTACAGATGAATTAGGAGAAGAAAGTCCGGCAGAGGGGGACCATTGATAAGAAACATTACTCCCTAATAAATTACTATTATCATAAGAGGTATCAAGACATAACCCTGTGTTACCCACAAGGGAGCAATTATTCGTATTTGTTGTAATAGTTACATCCAAGGGCCTGACACTTACATTGTCAATGAACAGATATGCATAATAAGATATATTTGGAAAAGGAGATGGAGATGGACAGAAGTTAGATGGAGATGTCGTGCCAATATTATATTGAGTAGACGAATATGGCGGAAAATTGGGTCTTCCTATAGTAATAAATTTTTCGCCCCCTGTAGCAGTATAGCAAAAGCTAATAAACTGCCAGTTATTAGGATCATTAAGAATTGAGGTATTGGTACAAGTATATGCCGCTATGTTTGTAGAGCTAATAATTCCTATAGGATTGGGAGATGGTTCACAGATTATATTTTTACTGAAGTAAACAGATAGGGCAGGAATTAAATAGGGTGCATAATCTGCCCTGCTTACCAGAAACGAAACAACATAATTTTTACCTGCAACCAGTGGTGATAACAATGGGGCCTGAATATATTCTGTATAATCCAGAGAGGAATTGGGAAGATAATATCCCCAAATTATTCCTAAATATCCATCACCAGGTGCTATAGAGGGAGCACTGTTTTGATTACCAAAAACATTACAAGGGACACCTACTGTAGGAGTTGCCCATGCATTAAAATAGTCAGGGGTGTGAGGAGTGGGAGTGGTCCAACCAGTTACACCTGGTATAATATTACTTGTAGTATTAGAATTAATAGAAAGGGTACTCACATTTGTACTTACATTATTCATATTACCATTGCATACCAATTCACATGAGATTGTTTGGACATTTGGGAAAGGAGTTTGTTGTGCCGTTAATATACATGCCGGCTGTGTGCATGTAAATGCGAAAGTTGAAAAAGGAGTTAGTTTCATCTCAAAACTCACTGCTTCATTATACACACAGGTATCACAGGGATAATTGGCAATGGTTTGCAGATAATACCACTGATTTACATTTACACTGGCTGTGAAAATCATGGCTGTATCACCGCTGTGTAAAGTATCGGAGGCAATTAAATTCAAAGTGCTGTCATAGAGATTGACAATTCGTATCATCACAGTATCATACATTATGATTCTTGAATTGGTTGGCAGAAAAGCGGCTTTGAGATTAATCACATTTCCGCTGATACCACTTACATTGTGCGTATTGAAAATAAACCATCCGTAAGACCTGTTCTGCGAATACACACTATCCGTATTCAGCAGAATCTGTGTAGGATGCTGTGCATCAGTACCTACAGGAATTTGTGCATACACGAAAGATGTAATGAACAAACAACAGAAGAGAATTTTGTTCAGCATACCGTGAACTTTTTTCGTCAGAAGAGAGTTACTCTCTCTCTCTCTCTCTCTCTCTACAGCCATGCGGCTTTCAGAGGTTTTGATGAAAATTTTTGTTTTCATAACTTTGAATTTTTATGCAAAGATAAGAAAAATTTATCAAATTTTAATATATTTTTTTATACAATGTGGAAAAAATACGAGTTATGAACAATTTTTGTGGAAAAGCATGGTAAAAGAATATTAAACTGAAAAGATAAAGTCGGTCAATAAAAAAAGGGCTATGAGAATAATGTTTTTAATTTTCTGTTTCTATTTTTTGATAGTGAATAGACAGTTGCTGTGCTAATTTTTGCGCTAAATCAATGAAGTAATGAGATAGTTTATCATTTTTAATAGCAGATGGAATGCCTTCGTCGGTGTTTTCCCGGATGCTTTGAATGAGTGGTATTTGTGCGAGTAGAGGAATACCTGATTCTTCGGATAGTTTTTTTACCCCTCTTGACTTTGACAGTTTAAAAGCGTAAAGTATTGATATTCAATTAAATAGGAAAATAGCCAGGCACAACACTTTTACTTTTTTACTTAAAGTATTGATGTATCAACCTTTGAGGAGTGGTGTCTTTTGGCACTACTAATTTTAGTGTATCTATGAGCTTTCGCTGTTCAAAACTAATAGATGACCGCAAATAAAATGTCTCTTGTTTTTCCCCTTCCTGTATTTCAGATAACTGCATGTGATCCAAAGCCCTGATGATGTCTTTGGGTTGAAGTCCTGTAACCAACCTTAAATAATTGAGCATACTGTATGCAATAAAACACATGGCTATATGTCCTTTTATCCGTTTATCCGTCCAATGATACATAGGACGAATTTCCAATTGACTTTTCAATGTCCTAAATGCATGTTCAACTTCAAAAAGATCAGCATACTTTTCTATCACCTCGACAACAGGCAAATCTGTAGTGGTAGCCAATGCTTTGAATCCATCCCATTTCTCATCCGCTTTTATTTTCTCTTTATCCAAATTGTAATTTTCTTCTGATGTCTGTTTAATATATCTGCCTGCTCCTCTCTTCTTGATTTGCTTAAGCACGGAGGAATTTTGTAATAGTTTTTTTGCCTTTTCTATAAGTTTTTCTCTTTCTCTTCGGTCTTTTTCTGCTCTCTTCTCGCTGTATGTACAAATAATCCTCCGCCCGTTATACATCGTAGTAGCATAACTAAAATTTTCACCTCCCAAATACAATGCATGATGATTTTTCTTATCAATTAAAAAACTGCTAATCTCCTTTGGCAGCACTTTTATGCTATCTCCCAAAATGTAATCTAATCCTTCCTGTTGTTCAATATACTCACGATTACTTTTATCTATCATCCCACTATCTGCAACAACTATACCCTTATTAATATGAAACTTGCTTTTTAAATCTTCTAATGCCTTTATCATTGTACTACCCTCGTAAGTATTGCCTTGATATACATGATAGGTAATGGGATTTCTGAACTTATCTATTAAAAGACCAAGTACTACTTGTGTTTTATGTGCTTTGCCATCTTTACTGTATCCTTTCTGCCGAATACTTCCTTCTTTTACTTCATCGCTGTCAAAATATAATGTTGTTACATCATAAAATACAATATCTAATTCAGTAGAAAATAAATTCTGCTGTGTAGTAAAAAGGTGTTTCTTTAAGCTTTCTTGCTCTTTTTCTAATACATCTAATGTGCGATAAAAGTGGTGTAATTCAATAGGTTTATCTCCAAAGCCAATGTATTCTTGTTGATGATTAAAATTGGATAATTTTGAACATGGCTCGTTTAATCTCTCGGCTATCATTAGTTCTAATGTTGATAACCAATCAAAGTGAATGTGTCTTTTATAGTTGATTTTGCGCATCCACTCGTCTAAATTTAATTTTTTCCATAGGTGTTTAATAACCAATGCGTAACCATAGTTCACTCTACGCAACTCTTTTAAGTCATCTTTTAAAATATCTTCTACTCTTCCGCCAGCCAATTGCAAAAGTTTGGTAGCGATGCGTTGCAATTGTTCAGGAGGGTAATCTTCTACCTTTCCCAAAGAATACAAGGTTTTGTGCTTAATTTTTCCATTTTGCCTAAAACCTTCTACGATACGCAAGTAAGTGCCAGATTTCTTTTTTTCAACTCTTAAAAAAGCCATGGGGCAAATATACGGCATTAATTTGTTAAAATGCAAATTTTTTCGCACAACAGTTTTTTTTGAAAAAAATCCTTTAAAAACCGCATAGAATGGGCATCCATACTTTAAAATTCGCCTTTTTTACATACAAAACTGTCAAAGTCAAGAGTGCTATACGCACATCTCTCCATCAAACGCTCTCTGTTTTTCTGCAACTTAATTTCTTCTTTAAGTTATACCAAAGATAATCAACTTCCCAAAAGATTCATACACCCTCCTCTATATCCTTTAACATTTCATCGTATAAAGTGTTTTTTCTTGTTTTGATCCCCTTACAATTTTTCTAAAAACTGCTTGTTTGAGTAGAGTTTTCTATAAATATTTACTCATACATCTATTTATTTTTCCAAGATTAAAATTTTATTTATATTTGCACCATCAAAAAGTTGCATTTGTGACTTGAATTCACCCTTTTAATTTTGCCACAAAAAGTAAAACTATGAAAAAACCATAAAATAAAAAATAAACAAATATATTAGCTTCCATCTTGGTTTTGGACAACTTATATTCCTTATTTCAAGAGAGCTAATATAAACCACATTATCTCAGGCTCTTTATCTGACAATCTTTCCAAAAAAGATAAGAACAGAAAATCATCTTTATCTTATGCCCATTGCAGTAATTAATCGTCTCTCTTCTATCTTTGAAAATAGAAACGAAGTCATGAGATAGGAAGAATATATGACTAAGGCAAGAATGTACCGGAATGAAAGGATTAATAATACATAAAAACATATGACAAATTTAATGGATGCATGAAGTATTTGTGATACCATTATTTTATAAAAGGGATTGGCAAATAGAGATAACTTTCTGGCAATTGAAACAGAATTTTGGTATAAATTATCTCTCAGGAGATAATGAGAATGTGGTAAAGATACAAACTTTGGGCTACCTGATAACAAATTTATTAATAACATTGATACAAAGGAAAGTGAGGGAACGTAGGAAAAATATATCTTTTTAGTATTGTGATGAGTTTTATATAATTAAATATACACAGTTATAGTTATTTTAGATATTTAAAATTTTTTATAGAAAGGGTAAAAAATATAGGATCTTCTTTTGGGTAAGATAAATAGAGTTTCAATTAAGTTTATTTGAGAGTTATATGAGAAGGAAATATATTTCAAAAATCAGAAATAAAAAACAATTGACTATCAATAACTTAATTATTTATTGAAAAAATTTTCTATACAATAATGATTTTAACATAATGCAAGTTCTATTTTGAAGTTTGACACTTTAACAAATCAACTTTTACATCTTTTTTCAAACAAAGGAGAAGGGAAAAATTTCTCTTCCCTCCTTACCTTTGTCCGAAAAAAATTACTCCTATGAGCCGCAAATATAAACAAATTTCTTTTGAACAAAGGGTCGTCCTTCAAACCCTCCTTTCTCAGATCAAAAGACCATCAGGACAACCCAATATCTCTCAAATAGCCAGAGAAATGAACATCAGCCGACAAAGCATTTACAATGAACTTAAAAGAAATAGCTCCCCTATCTATAAAAAATACACTGCTACTGAAGCACAAAAAAGGAGAAATGAAAGAAGAAAGAACTCTAATAAGCCCTATCTGATTGAAAATCATCCGAAACTGCAGGAATACATTCATAAGCGATTAAAGCAAGATGGATGGTCGGTAGAGGGTATTGTTAAAAGGACGAATAAATGGGAAAAAGAGACGAAGGAACAGATAGGGAAGATACCTTGCATAGAGACGATATACAGGTATATTTATCGTCAGGCGAAGGATGGGGGAGAGGATTTAAGGGTGTATTTACGATTTAGTCATCAACGAAGGCAGAAGCGAAAACAAAAGAAGGACAGGAGAGGGATAATAAAAGGCAGGAAGTTCATAGAGGAACGAGACAAGATAGTAGAATGGCGTAACAGGATAGGAGATTGGGAGATAGATACGATGGAAATGAAAGGACATAAAGGATATATTTTAACGATGGTAGAAAGGTGCTCCCGTTATACCCAGGCAAGGATTTTGTCTTCTAAAAATGCTCAATTATGTACAGAAAGCATTATTGAGATGTTACGCCCTTTCGCTGAATCAGGATGGGTAAAGAGCATCACAGTAGATAATGGGAAAGAATTTGCTTATCATCAAAAGATAAGCGATGTGTTGAAAGCCCCTGTTTATTTCTGTCGTCCATACTCTGCCTGGCAAAAAGGAACTATTGAAGCGATTCATTCTCAATACAGACGATTTATTCCTAAGAAAATGAGTATAGAAATGATTTCACAAAAGTATTTGGATATGTGCGTAAGGTATCTGAATCATCGTCCCAGAAAAGTGTTAGATTGGAAAAGTGCAAATGAGATATTATATTTGCACCTGCAATCAAAATTGAGAGAATTGAAATATACTTTTCAACAGACAAAACTGTCAAACTTCCAAGTGGAATCTGCCCAGAAAAAAAAACAAATTTTTCTGCAGATTTTTTGGTAAGTGGTTGAAAATGAACGGGATAAAATTTTCAATAAAGGTAATATCTTATCTGCATCAATGAATAAAAACAAAATGAGCATTATACAAAAACAGAAAGTTGACCCCCATTAGTCCAAAACGAATTGACGGATTCTAACCCATTGATATATAAGTCTTCAAAATAGAATTCTCTCTTTACAATAAAGGGAAAATTAATTTTCCATTTTCTTCTTGTACCATGTAAAGTAATAAAGCATTCCTCCTAAAAACGGAAAGGATAGCACAATAAGAAATAAAGCTAACTTTAACCAAATAGATAATTCCTTCTGAAATGCATCTTTCACTACAATAAAAAGACAGGTGAAATGTATAATTATTGAAATACCAAATAAAAAGTTAGCCCATCTGAAATAATGTAAGGAAAACAATAACGCTCCGGTGATAATAGTGACAGGCATTAGTACTAATAATGGTAGGAATAAACTTTGTGTTTTCATTGTAATAAAATTTTATTAGTTAATTGTATAGGTATGCCAAAGAATATCCCATCATAAATCCTCTCCTGAAATAAATGTGCCTGAATTTACAGAATTTTTTGCATTCCCCTGATTTTCAATTTTTATCCTTTGTATGATGTCCTATGCCTTTTTCTTATAGTTCAAAAAATTCAATACAATATACACAAGATACAATATAAATGTAGTAACAACAAGATAAGGAATAAATTCTGTATATCTTTGAAAATACTGAAAACAAAAAGCAAGCACTATAGGAATGTAAGAAATGTAAAACAAACTCTTGAATATTTTTTTATTTTTGGAGAATATCAAATTCTCCAATAATACCAATAATAATGTTCCAATTATAATTATATAATTTTCCATAGTTATGTTTTTAGTATAAACCAGACATCCCAATTGTACAATATGCAACAATCATTGCCGCACAATACTGACCAAAAGCCATACAGGTAATTGCGTTAATAGGATCATTTTCTATTTTACCAATAGTACATTCTATACAATCAGTCCAGCTTGCACACCCTTTATTACATTCTTTCTTGGGGTCACAATTAGGTCTCAAATTAATTGTATTATTGCTTTTACTATAAACGATTTCTAAACCATCCTGTACATTTCTAAGCTGGTATATCTTTACCACTGTATCATTTGTATGCTTAATAACTGTCTTGATTACGCTAAACTCCTTACCATTACTTACATTTTTGTAAATAATTAAACTCCCTTGCTTTCCATCTTGTTCAAAGGGAATACCCACAGCATAAATGCCCTCATAATCCGGAAAAGAATATATTTCTGCTCTATTCATTTGTAATGTAACAGTAGGATAGTTTTGCTTAAAATATTTGTAATCCTCTCCTGAAGTAAATGTGCCTATATTTACAGAATTTTTTGCATTCTCCTGATTTTCAATTTTTATCATTCGTGGTAAATTGTTCTTTATACTCTGTTGTGTTGATGAATGGACAGACGGGCTATTTATCTCTTCCTTTATTTCCTTTTTATTACATTTTATAAGCAAAGCAACCGAAACGAATGCTAATGTAATTAAAATGATACTTACTTTTTTCATAACTTTAATTTTTTAAGGTGAATGATAATTTTTTGAGATATTGTTTTTTTGAAAAAGGAAAAAACAACATCATAAAAACCCTTTACCTGCAGGCGGTGTGAATACTTCTCTGCCGGCGTTGAGAAACATTCACGGGTGCAAGTATATAGCAGAAAAAAAAAAAAACAAATTTTTCTGCAGATTTTTTATTAACTTGTTGAAAATGAATGTGATAAATTCAAAAATTAGAATATAATTATTTAATACGAAGAAAAATTTATTACCTATTTAATTTTACTTATCAATGTATCAATATATTGAGGGGTAATGTTTTGGATCCAAACTATTCTATTATTAATTACTTTAATATATTTATCTAAATGCCAATATTTCTCCTGAAATAAATGATTATACTCTTCTTCACTTAAAATAATAATATTATCAGATAACACGTCTTTTTCAAATACTTTCTTCTTCTCAAATGTTGTAATGATTCTAACATTATCTTTCTGAGAGAGAATAAACAAACTTCTATCACAATACAAGCATTTAGAAAAAGGACTAATAAAAAACACATGACGGACTTCATGAGGTAGAATGTTTAATATACTATCCAATTTTTCTTCCGATTGAATAATCTCATAACTGCCCCTTTGAGAGCATGATACTGTGCTAATTAATATTATCAAAATTAAATTTCTTATATACATGTTTCCGTTCTTTAATATTTTTTGAAAGGAAGTATACATCATTACCTATAATAACAGGAAAACGAGTATATTCTGGAGGTATTCTAATTGTTTTCAGTAATTTTATTTTATTGTCAAATATCTGTATGTAATTTTCTTTTTTATTGACACTTGCATTGTAGAATGTAACTATTCTAACCAAACAATGATACTTGTTATTGTAAAAAAGAACAGGAATCGTTGATGACTTGTTGTATAAATTAATTATAGAAATATCAATATCTTTACAAGTATCCTGATTAAACCAATATGGTTGAAAATTTAAAGGTGATGAAACAAAATACTTAGAAAGTTGATTTGTTTTATAGTCGTATACATATATTGTATCTATCGTTTCAAAGCAAAAAATAACTCTACTATCGCTATCAACCGTATATTTCATCATACTAGATATCATTTGTTTTGTTCTACTTTCTTTAATACGATATTGTAACGGTAATAAAGTATCCTTACTTAAATTTCTTTTGATACAAGTAAAGTTGGGTAACTCAGAATTTTCCTTATAATAATCTTTATCTTTACCATTACTTGCTAGTCTGATCTGAAAATAAATATTCGATGAATCACTAATTACATCTCCCCCTCCATAAATGCAATAATTGGGATATTTTTCCAAAATTTGTTTTACTATTGCCACCTTGTTGTCTTTGCATGTAATAATTTTTTTAGCGCATGGTACATAATAAATTACAGAATCACGGAAATAAAAATTAATTAAAACAGGCACCTCCAATGTATCTATCGGCTTTAAATATAGTTTATTAAAGTTCTGTTTTTTTACATCATATACATATATGTAGGGATAATTATATGCAGAAAAAAACATCTCTTTTTCGTTTAAATTACATAGTGCCAAATCAAACGGAATGGTATCAGGAAATTTTATTACAAATCCATCAGTTAAATAGTGTTCTATATCATCAAAAATATTATTATTCTTTGTTTTTTCCTGATCTGTGCAAAAGTAAAAAAGGGATAGGATAATTAACCCTATCCCTACCTTCATTAGCATTATTTTATTCATTTGTATTCACAATAGATATACTAAAATTATTTGTTGCAGCATCTCCAATAAAAAATCCTGTCTTTGTTCCTTCAGAATTCGGGAATTCTGTGTATCTTATCTGATAATTTCCTCTTTTTACCTCATATAAATTATTTTGCAGATTCCAGTTGGAAGTGCAACAAATTATTTTTAAGAGAATGGTTCAAATTTAGGGAATAATTTTGATTGGATAAAACATAAAAGAGATATTCGTATGGAGATAGGTATCCAAGGACTTTTCGTGGTAGAGTATTGATTGTTTCTTGGATAAGAGGTAATTGCTGTACGAGGTTGTCTGTGAGAGGTGTTTTTTTGGGGATATAGAATCGGACATCTTTGTTGAATCGTTCAATAGTGCCTTTTTCCCAGGCGGAATAAGGGTGAGTAAAGAAAGTGGGAATGTTCCATTTTTTTGCGATAGTGTGATGGAAAGCGAACTCTTTGCCATTATCAAAGGTAATGGATTGGACAAGACCTATTTGGCGAAAAGGTGCGAGATCGTCAATAATTGTTTGGCAGACAGCATTGGCAGATTTAGAGGGCACATATCTTAATAAGAGCGTCCTGCTCATTCTTTCAACCATACTCACAATTATTCCTTTATGCCCTTTGCCTTCTATCGTATCTATTTCCCAATCTCCTATTCTCATTCGTTCATTTACTTCTCTTGGTCTTTGGTCAATAAATACTCTGTCCCGAATAACTCCTCTCTGCTTCTTTTTCAATATCCTTTTGTGTCTTCGCTTCCTCCTTGTTTTTAGGCAACCTATTATCTCCATATCGTTCTTTTCTTTGTAGGAACGATAAATATAGCCATAGATGGTTTCTTTGCAAGGAATGAAGGGTAGTTCTTTCAATAATCCCGCCTCTTTTTCCATTCTTCCTCTTTTTTCTATCATCTCCGGGCTGTATCCCGATTTCTGTTTTTCTCTGATATATTTCTCTATTTTCGGGTTATTTTCTATGATTGTTTTTTTGTTAGAGTTTTCTCGTTTTTTATCCCTTCTTTTCTGTGCTTGTTCGGCAGTATATTTTCCATATATGGGCGAACCATTTCTCTTGATTTCCCTGCTAATGGTAGAAGGGCTAACGCCAATTTCTTTGGCTATTGCTCTGTTAGTTTTGCCTTGTTTGAGCATCATTTCAATGGTGTGTCTGTGTAAATAGGATAATTGTTTATATTTGCGTCCCATAGCGGATTATTTTAGTCAGGCAAAGATGGGGAGGAGTTTGTTTTTTTGCAACTCCTCCTTCTTTGTTTGAAAAATTTTTCAATCAATTTGTTAATTTTGTTGCACTTCAAAATGGAAGATGCGTATAAAAAAATCTATAACAACCCTTTTCTTTACTCGTACTTTGAACTGAAAAAAATTCAAGAAATAAGTTATATCTGTGATAATAATCTATTTGACATTATTTAATATATGTTTGTATAATGGTATTGTTGGGCAAGAAAAAATTTAAATCTGAAGATGTTGGATGGTTTAACTTTATATCACTTTTTACGTTCTTATCAGAAATTAAATCTTTACTTATATTCAATAAAGTTTGATATTTACTTAACTGAGAATTATATTTCCTGATTCTTAATCGGTTGTTTTTATTAGATAAAAAAACATATTCATGATCATTTATCTTATAAAACATAGCATAACTTATAAAAGAATCTTTATTAAATAAACCCATAGAAACCTTATTCTCAAGTAAATTAAATTTCATAATTTTAGTTCCTTTCTTACCCATTCTCCTGGGATAAAAAAATAATACTAATTCATCTTTACTTATCGGTTTTAATCTTGGAACAGAATGACTGACATCTTTATTTTTGTATGGAATAAACATATCCTGTTCTAAAAATAATTTGCTATCTTTTAATTTGAATTTAGAAAGAACATATCTTTTCAAATCTAAAGAATATCTCATGAAATAAAATATACTATCGTTAAAAGCATAGGCACCTGCATAAGGAATAATATAATTATTCTGATGAAATGTAATAGTATCCTTTGCGTTTAAGAGTGTGTCGTATTTAATTAAAAAAGCAATTTCATTAGATAAAATTGCTGGTTTGTTATAAAAAACTGTATCCGAGTAATAGTCCAAAGTATAAATTAAAAATTGCTCATTTAGTGTAAATGAATAAGCCATATTTACAGGATATACATTACCCTTTTTTAATTTCAATTCATTTTCTATAATGGATTCATTAGTTAACCGAGCATTTTTGTTGAGCATTTTTTTACATAGATTCAAATAATCATACTTATCCCATGAAACAATTCTTTCCTTTATGTAAGACGTTCCTAATTGATAATAAAACAGATACCCAATGGATGATAATATTCCCAAAATGTGTCTTTGATTATAAAACACATAATTACATGCTTCAAATAAATTATTATGATAATTATTATTTAACTTTATTATTTCAAATTCTAACAGATTGGTTTTCAATGATAATTGTCTATCTAATTTTGTATAATCTATTTTATTGAATGTACTTTTAAATACGCATTTTTTACCTTTTAATAACATTAATACAGGGTCACTAGTGTTATTTCCCCAAACTTTTTTACAAAATTCACTATCTGATAATATCTCAACTGAATTTGTATCTATACCATTTTGTTTTACATATAGTTGTATAAATGGTATATTATAGTCATCATTTACTATCAAATATACTTTAATATTTCTATCTTGAAGGTAATCAATAATAGTACTTATCGGCACATCACAGGAATTACAATTTGCTATGTTCTGAACTATTAGTCCAATATACGAATCATCTTTTGTCTGTATAGCATTTTTCTTTAAAAACAATTCAATATCTTTACTTTTCTGAGCAAAAACATGAAAACATGCATAGTATAATCCTATTAGTAATAACTTTTTCATCTCTTTTTATACTCGTATTTCTGATTTTAATTTTGGTGCCTTATGGCTCTTAAATTCTCTTTTATTATTTTATCAGATTGAGAACATGTTTCTTAAATAGTTCATATAAATTACAAAGGTATCTAATCATTCCTCAATTATTCCTTTCTTTGGGAATAAAATAACACACAACCAACCGTTATAAATACATCTTACAACGCCACTGGGATTGCCTGTTGAACCTTCTATAGATTTTCTTTTCATGTGTTGTTTAATAACAGGTCTTAAACTAGGATCTGTATCTATAATAATTCTACTATAATCTCCTTCTAACTTTCCAACCAACCCATAAAATACAATATTTTCTCCATTTTCTGTCGTTTTTACTCCAATATCTTCCATAAAATAAGTTACATTTTCATCTGGAACATATACAGCCGAATAATCTTTAAATAACTCATAATTAGATTGAGAAATTAAACTATAACATGATAACAACAACCCATAAATTAAACTAATCCTTTTCATAACTTTAATTTTTTAAGGTGAATGATAATTTTGTTTGATATATTGTTTTTTGAAAAAGGGAAAAACAACATCACAAAACCTTTTGCTTGCAAGCGGTGTGAATACTTCTCTGCCGGCGTTGAGAAACATTCACGGGTGCAAATATATAGCAGAAAAAAAAAAAACAAATTTTTCTGCAGATTTTTTAGTAAGTGGTTGAAAATGAATGGGATAAAATTGGACGGCAATAAAAAAATACTGTAATAAGTAGTTTAATCGCTCATATAACCTTCATTGCTATTCTGTTCATAAACTATGATTTTTATTCGTATTCCCTCACATTCCTATAAATTTCTCATCTTTGCTGAAAAAAAATGCTGTTCAAGACATACGGTTATGCAGTAAATGGAATAGATGCCATTAAAATTATTGTAGAAACAAACATTACACAGGGTATCAATTTTTTTATGGTTGGTCTGCCCGACAGTGCTGTCAAAGAAAGTCAGCAAAGAATACAGGCAGCATTGAAAAATATTGATTACAGAATGCCCGGCAAACAAATTACCATCAACATGGCACCTGCCGATATTCGCAAAGAAGGGTCTGCTTACGATTTAACCATTGCCATAGGAATATTGGCAGCATCCGAACAAATCAAAATAAGTGCGGCTGATGACAGTGTGATTATGGGCGAACTGGCTTTGGACGGTACTGTCAGGCCTATTAAAGGTGCGTTACCCATTGCTATTAAATCCAAAAAAGACGGCTTCAGAAAATTGTTTTTACCTGCCGAAAATGCTCACGAATCAGCTATTGTAGAAGGAATAGAAGTTTATCCGATAGAAAATATTAAACAACTCATTGATTATTTTAATGGTGAGCAAAATATTGAACCTCTCAGAATAAACATTCAGGATTTATTTTTGCAAAAACTGAATGAATATGACTTGGATTTTGCAGATGTAAAAGGACAACAAAACATTAAACGCTCGCTGGAAATTGCTGCTGCTGGCGGACATAATGTAATTTTGATAGGCCCGCCCGGCGCAGGAAAAACCATGCTCAGCAAACGACTGCCATCCATTCTTCCCCCTCTCACACTTGAAGAAGCGCTTGAAACCACCAAGATACACAGCGTAGCGGGAAAAGTCGGAAAAAATATCGGTCTAATCACTCAACGACCCTTTCGTTCTCCCCACCATACCATCAGTGATGTAGCATTAGTAGGTGGAGGTAATAATCCTCAACCCGGAGAAATTTCCTTGGCACACAACGGTGTCTTATTTTTAGACGAACTTCCTGAATTCAAAAGATCTGTGTTAGAAGTATTAAGACAACCATTGGAAGATCGAGTTGTTACCATTTCCCGCGCTAAATTTTCTGTGCAATATCCCGCTAGTTTCATGTTGGTAGCTAGCATGAACCCTTGTCCCTGCGGTTATTACAATCATCCTGAAAAAGAATGTGTTTGTACGCCTTCAATGGTACAAAAATATTTAAGTAAAATATCTGGTCCTTTGATGGACAGAATTGATCTGCACGTAGAAGTGGTCCCTGTGAATTTTGAAGAACTTTCGTCCCGGCACATTCCTTCAGAAAACAGCAAACACATCAGAGAAAGAGTAATGAAAGCAAGAAATATTCAAACCCAAAGATTTAAAAACAAAGAAGGAATATACTGCAATGCACAAATGAGAAGCAATGAAATTAAAGAATATTGTCAACTGGATGATACAGGAACAAAAATATTAAAAACCGCTATGGAAAAACTTCAGCTTTCTGCCCGTGCTTACGACAGAATACTTAAGGTAGCCCGCACTATTGCAGACCTTGATAATTCAGAAAATATTTTAGCGGCACATGTGGCAGAAGCCGTTCATTACAGAAGTTTGGACAGACAAAACTGTCAAACTTCCAAGTGGAATCTGCCTTTCTTATCAGCATTATTTTTCTTTTTTATTTTTATATTTATACTTACTATTTCCAAAGTAAAATTTACTCCATAATTTTTTATCTAAATAATATACTATTAACAAAAACATTTTAATAACATAAATCTAAAAATTATGAAAACAATAATCAACAATAAAATTATAAATTTAGCGTTTATATTTACAATAATGTTTAAAACATTAAACGCACAGATGAATTATTGGGCAACTCCACCTGTTACAATGGATATGAGAAATATAAACATTACCACATCAGCATTATATAATAATGCTCCAAATTTTGACACATACGATGTCTCTAACGGAATATACTCTGGTTGTGGTAACTTACTATTTTTTATCAAAAACACTAACGTTTATGATGCTTCAGGTAATATAGTAGGATATCTGGGTGGACAATTTACTAATCCTGGCAATTGCGCAGAAAATTACTTTCAAATTAAAGGTGAAATAGCGATAGTCCCTCAACCCGGCAATGATACCACCTTTTATGCCATTTATATCATGACCAATGGGCAAGGTGTAGGTAAATTGTTTTACACGAAAATTTATGCCACTACCAATCACATCAATGTGATTAATCTAAATTTTGCAGGAATTTATCCTTGTGGTAATGGGGGTAGTAATATACTGGCATATAATGCCTTCCCATTAGATGGATTAGGAGAAAACCCCGGAGGTATTGCAGTATCTACACTACAAAGTAACAATGTTAGATATCTTTTTGCTTGCGGAAATTACGGAATATACAGATATATCATATCTAATACCGGTATAAGCACAGGACAAATCATTGCCACACCAAATAATTTAAACTTATCTGCTAATGAGTTAGGCACAATGGAATTGGAATTATCCCCCGATGGAAAATACCTTGCTTTTTCAAATTACAACCCCGTTGTTCCTGGTATTACTTATAAAGTTTTTTATGTCAAACTTTTTAACTTTAATTGGGCAATGTTACCAGCACAACCGTTTACTTTAAACGCTATAAAAGGCATAGAATTTGATAATACTAGCTCATATTTATATGTATCGGGGGGTACCTCCTCTTCTGTTATATTAGCAAAAATAAATATTAGCACAAATACCATAACTTATCTTTCAACCGGAGGATATGACTGGAGTAACACATTTTTGGAATTCGCTAAAAATAACAGAATAATAGGTATTGTGCCACAAAGTTCATCTTCTCGTATTATTCAAATAAATCCATTGAATGGTTCAATCTCTGCTTCTATTTACACTAGCTTTGATTCAAGACATACATCCCCTATGATGGGGAATGTATATACCCTACCTGACCAAATAGATGGTGAAAACTACGATAATATATTCCCTCCAAAAGTCCAAATCAATTCCATTACCTTAAATAATACCAACTTTACTGGTAATTGTGATGAAGGTGGGTTATTAACTTTTTACAATTGTAACCCTATTTATTTAAATGCCAGTTATGTTAATAATATATCCACACCTAGTCAATATAAAATAGAAATAACACAATATAGTGGTTGTACCCCTTTGTATGGTTCAAATTATCTTAATTATTCAACTGGCTGGATAAATGGAGCGATACCATCTAACATTGACTTAAGAACATTAAGTGATGCGAATGGAAATTCACTTTACAATAAAACAGGAACTTTTTTAATTAAAGTATCAGTTAAGGACGGATGTGGGAATATAAGCTTTAAACAGGGTTATTTTAACTCATATTCTACTATTTCCCCTAATCTCAATCTTGAAATCTATAACACCTATTGGACAGACCCTTCTAACACCTACCTCCCCGCCTCTCAAAATATCTCTAATCCTATTTTAACAGGGGCTTTAACCGCAGGATTCAGAATTAATAACAGCACCGGCAATGTTACAGGTTATAATGTAAATATAGACCAGGTGGATAATACAGGTAATCTCATAAAAAACATCTACAATAAAACTTACATAACTAATAATATCTCAACAGTTGCACCTCAACAATTAAATTCCTTCTGTATTCCATCAAGTGTTTGGTCTCCTTATACAGGTATCAATGCCTGTAATTCTTCTAATCCTAACTATTCTGGTTATACCGGTTATTGGGGGTATAGTAATGGATTGATAAGTGTGGGTAATTACTATAAAATTACCATTACCCTTTACAACCCATGTAGTAATGCTTCCAATTATTCTTACATTTATGTGAATAATGGAGGAATGAAATTAATGGAAAATCCTGATACCTCAACTAAATATTTCAAGGATATATTTAAAGCAAACATATTCCCTAATCCTTCAAAAGATATTATTAATTTTAATATCCAAAGTGAAAAGGACGATTATTATACCATTCAGATTTTTGACCTTACCGGCAGATTATTATTTACGCCTTTTGACAATATTTTCCTGAATAAAGGATACACTACATTACATAGCAGCATTCATCATCTTAACCCCGGTACCCACTTGTGTATTATAAAAAATAAAAGCGGTGAATTAAAAAACTACTTATTAGTAATTAACTGATGAAAGTAATGATTAAAATACCCTATTATTTCCACACTTCCTTTCTGAGTTCACTGAAAGGGAGTGTGGGAATTTTATTAGGTATCAGATTTTCTTTATTTAAATTTTATATTACAATGCAATGTCTTTTAAGTATTAAATTATTTTCTCAAAATCTGGTTCTTAACCCTTCTTTTGAAGATATCTATAAGTGCCCTGCTGTAGCTTATTGTTCTCCGAATATCTCCTCTTATAATTTTAATTATTTTGTTAAACACTGGTCAGCTATGTATGATTCTGTTGATTATATATTGCATAGCACCTGTTTGCCTAATGGACCAATTTATGTAGGGGGTGTGCCTATAAGTGTTTATGGATATTCTTATCCGAGAACCGGCAACAATTATTTGTTTGTAGTCCCAAGAAATCAAATTGTAGATCCTGATATATCTCCTGTTTTAAGATTTTATTTAGTGGGCAAGCTGGCATCTCCTCTCGTCAAAAATCAATTTTATTGCGTCAAATATTATGTCAAAAGAGTGCCCGCTAAAATCAGAAATGTTAATGACGGCCAATGTATAATACCATCAGGAGGAGCCACCAAAGTATATGACGCCTGTTTGACCGATACCATTATTATACCTAATATACAAGCAAATATTTATCAACCATTAAGCAATTTCGGATACCATCCACAAATTAAAAACAAAAAATTTATTTTAGATACTCTGAACTGGACTGAAATTAGTGGAATGTTCAAAGCAAAAGGAGGTGAAAAATATATTATACTAGGTGACTTTCAACCTATCAGTGATGAAGGAAACCCCAACCTATATATGGTTGCTCAATCTAACTCAGGACAAAGTTTTGGCTTATTTCTTGATGATGTGTCTGTCATACCCTTTAACTTACAAATACCCGATTTAGGGAAGGATACTATAATATGCCCCAATGCTTTTCCATACACTTTACATGCACCTTCGGGTTATGACAGCATAATATGGAGTACCGGTGCTATCAATACTTTATCCATCAATATTAGCCACCCAGGTACATACTGGGTCAAATGCGTTGCCAGTGGATGTGGTGTACTATATGATACTATTTCAATACAATCTTTTACATTACAAAACCTCAATGTAACTAACGATACTTTTTTGTGTAAAGGGCATTCAATTACTTTGGAAGCATCAAAAGGTTTTAATAATTATCTGTGGAGTAATGGTAACACCTCATATTCAATTTCAGTATCTGTTGGTGGTACCTATTATGTTACGGCTTCCAATTTATGTCAGAACATGACAAAAAGCATTACGGTTAAAGAAGACAGTGTGCCCAATATTACTATTAACATCGGAAAAGATACCAATATCTGTATATCAGATTCATTTGACACAAATATCAACTTGCCCCTAACTATATATCCAAATGTATCTAATTTGCCAAATTATTATTGGAACAACGGCAACCATAACAGTTATATTATAGTAAATGAAAGTGGTCAATACTGGTTAAAAGTGATATATCCCTGCGGTAGTATATATAGCAATACTATAAATGTTACAGGTTGTCCACCTGATAAAGTAACTACACTATGGGTACCTAATACTTTTACACCCGATAATGATGGCTTAAACGATGAATGGCAACCGATATTTCTGAACAAAGAAATTTTAGATTTAAGAATATACAATAGATGGGGTGAATGTGTTTTTATCGGCAATTCAAACAATCAATATAAATGGAATGGCATCTATAATAATCAGGAATGCGAACAAGGAATTTATGCATACTTTATTGAATATACCAATGCTCCACCTGCTCCTAAAAGTAGAACACAAGTTATTTACGGTCACATCAATTTAATTAGAAATAATAAAAACTAAAATAATAATTATTCTAAAAACTACCACTATGAAAATCATTGTTCAAACTCGCCATTATATTTACCTAATAATCTATTTTTTACTAATACATATTACATCCCGCTCTCAAATTATTTCTTTCACGCCTCACATTTCACCTCACATTTTACCTTTTCAAAAAAATTCTGATATTTTAATCAATAACTTATCTCTAAAAGGAAATTGTGATGATGGAAATTTATTAACAGTGTATAATTGCGCTAATATCGCCATTTCCATGCCTTTTGCTTCTACTCTGCAAGATCCTTATCAATATAAAATTGATATTATTCAATATGATAATAACACCTGCTCTCCATTACCTAATACTTCTTCTTATTTTGTTTATTATGGTAACTGGACTAATGGACCATTTCCAAATGGATTGGATTTAAGAACATTAAACAATTCATTTGGTAATTCTTTCTATACACATACTGGTATGTTTTTGATTAAAATCTCATTCAAAGATGCTAATCTAAACACATTTGTAAAATCGGGTCTAATAAATATTCTAAGTGCAGTAACTCCTAATCTCAACCTTGAAATCTATAACACCTACTGGACAGACCCTTCCAATACTTATCTGCCCGCATCTCAAAATATCAATAGCCCCATTCTGACAGGTGCTCTTTCCGCCGCATTCAGAATCAATAACAGTGTGGGAAATGTAACAGGATATAATGTAACGATAGACCAGGTCGATAATACAGGCAATCTAATTAAAAATATCTACAACAAAGCTTATACTACCAATAACATCTCTACTGTCGGAACGCAAAATCTAAACTCTTACTGCATCGCTTCTTCCGTTTGGTCTCCATATACCGGTATCAATTCCTGTAATTCTACCAACCCCAACTACTCCGGCTACACCGGATACTGGGGATACAACAACGGACAACTCAGTGTCGGCAATTATTACAAAATTACCGTCACCTTGTACAACCCCTGCAGCAATGCCACTAATTATTCTTACATATATGTGAATAACGGAGGCATGAGATTGGCAAATAATTATGGTGAAAAAAATAACCTGTCTGAACCTACTGAAAACACTTACCATATAACAAGTTTCCCTAACCCGGCCCAGAATCAACTCCACATCAGCGTCCAATCAGATAATGAAGACATTATTTCCATACAGATTTTTGATTTGTCAGGACGGCTTATAGAAACCATTGCCGATAATTATCCTGTTCAAAAAGGAGAAAACTATTTCGAAAAAGACATCAGCCACTTTGCCAACGGATTTTATCTGCTGAAATCCAAAACCAATAACGGTATTTATCAAAACAAACTTATTGAAATCAAACACTAATGAAAAACGGTAAGTACATTTTTCTATTATCTTCATCGCTGCTCCTCTATTTATGGAGAGGAGCAGTGGTGTTGATGTTGGCTTACACCTGCCCCTTTCTCTTAAAAGCCCAAAACCTTGTCCTCAACCCTTCTTTTGAAGACACTTACAAATGTCCGCCAATTGATGCTTGCAATATTCCGTCATATTACTACTTGGACTCCATAGTCAAAAACTGGATGGGGTATGATATAAACGCCCAACAGTTATTTATGCTTCATAGCACTTGCCTGCCCACATACAGCATGGGAGGAGTTCCATATAGCTCTACGGGATATTCTTATCCAAAATCCGGCAATAATTATAGGGGATTGTATCAAAAAAAGGACTAAATTTACACCTTAAATAATACAATCCAC
>ERZ795060.1144-NODE-1144-length-32035-cov-8.383802_pt1 | contig 32035 bp, 27 predicted proteins | sample MGYA00375144_ERZ795060 | MGnify/ENA primary metagenome ERZ795060 (study PRJEB30189, sample SAMN05720157) | activated sludge metagenome | isolation source: anaerobic digester from wastewater treatment plant | place: Japan | collected 2015-05-15 ...
GGGTCTATTGATAATTCAAATTGCTTCTCCCAATCAAAATTAGCACGAGCCAATGCCATATCTTTATTTTTCTTCATCATTAAATTGTTTCTCCGGGAAAGGTCTGCAGAAATTGCTGCGATTTTTGTTGCTATTACTCCTTCTCTTACATCAGATGCATCAGGTAGACCTAAATGTTCATTTGGGGTGACATAACATAGAAAGTCTGCCCCATACATCGCAGCTACTGCTCCACCAATTGCTGATGTTATATGGTCATACCCAGGGGCAATATCAGCTACCACAGGCCCAAGGACAAAGAACGGTGCTTCTTTACATATACTTTTTTGAAGTACAATATTCGCTTCAATCTGGTCAAGAAATATGTGTCCGGGCCCCTCTACCATTACCTGCACACCTTTCAATCTTGCTCTTTCAACGAGTTCTCCAAGGACTAAAAGCTCAGATATTTGAGAGGAGTCCGTAGAATCTAAAATAGCTCCGGGGCGTAAACCATCTCCAAGGCTCAATGTAATATCATAATCTCTTGCAATATCGAGTATCTCGTCAAAATGAGCAAAGAATGGATTTTCTTTATTATTTTTTACCATCCATCCAGCTATAATTGAGCCACCCCTACTTACCATCTTCGCAATTCTTTTTGACCTTTTAGTTGTCTCTAATACATTCTTTGTCACTCCAGAGTGAATTGTCATAAAGTCAATGCCATCTTCTGCATGTTCTTTAACTATTTCTATAAATTCTTCTTCAGTAAAATCTATGACACTCTTTTTTGAATCAAATGCCTTTACTGAAGCACTGTATATTGGCACACTACCTACGGGAATTGGAGAATTCTTTAAAATCTCTTTCCTTATCTCTCTTAGATCACCCCAGGTAGAGAGGTCCATTACAGAATCAGCTTGAGTTTCTATGGCAACTTTTAGCTTTTCTAATTCCTCTTTTAAATCTGCATGACCAAAAGATGTGCCAATATTTGCATTAACTTTGACTCTAAAGCCTTTTCCGATAATTGAAGGTAATGTAAGATTCGTGTGCAACCTATTTGCTGGGATAACTGCTAATCCATTCTTAAGTGAACTTATTATTTGCTCCACTGCTACATCTTCATTCCTTGCACATATCTCCATCTGTTGTGTTATTATGCCTTTTATAGCATTTTCCCATTGAGTCACTTTAACTCATCTCCTTTTAAAATTTTCATTATTCTTTGCTTAAATGCCAAAGCTTCTATTGCAATATCTTCTTTTGCTGCAATAGCAGAAATTATTGCTACTCCGCAAGCTCCTGCATTTAAGACCTGTTCTAAATTATTTAGGTTGATTCCTCCGATTCCAATAACTGGCAAATCAGTAGATTTAACAATTTTCTTGAGAGTCTCGATCCCCACTGCATTCACATCATCTTTGCTTGTTGTAGGAAATACGCTTGACACAGCAAGGTAATCAACTCCTTCGCTTTGTGCTTTTATAGCCTCCTCTATGTTAGAGACAGATACTCCAATTATAAAGTTCTTTGGGGTGAGTTTTCTTGCAATTGAGATTGGCAAATCATCTTTACCAAGGTGCACTCCGTTAGCCTCCGTAGCAAGTGCAATATCAACTCTATCATTTACAATAAATAGTATGTTATTTTCAGCAGTTACTCTTCTCATCTCCAAGCCAATTTTATATATATCGATATCTTTCATCTTTTTAGCTCTAAGTTGAATTGCTGTTGCACCACCCTTAATGGCTTCTAAAGCTTGAAATACTAAATCTCTCCCGTGACCAATCTCTTTATCAGGGATAAAATAGAGTTTTAAACTTTCTCCTAATCCCATTTTTCTATTTCTCCCTCTTCTATAAAAGCCTCTTCTTTTAGTTCAAACAATCTGTCATATAGATTAGCTTTGTAACTACCTATACCTTTAGAGTTTAATTCCGCTCTCTTACCAGCTATTTTCATAGCCATGAGACCAGTTAAGGAGGCTTCTAAATAATTATCACTCACTGCAAGCAAGGATGAGATTATAGTGCCCACCATACAACCAGAGCCAGTTAGATAGGTAAGCATTTTGCTACCTCCTTTCACCAAAAAGCTACTTTTACCGTTAGATATTAAATCTTCTTCGCCAGTGGCAATTATTATTGACTTGTATTTTTCTGCTAACCCCATTACAACCTGTTTTATAATGCTTCTTTCTTTAAAAATACTGTCAACTCCACTTACTGCACCACTAATTCCTGATAATGCCGCTATTTCTCCACAATTTCCTTTAATTACACAGAACTTACCAGAATTTAATAGATCATGTACGACCCTATTTCTGAATTCTGTAGCTCCGTAGCCAACAGGGTCAAGGAGAACCGGAATATTCATTTCATTTGCTTTCCTTAAAGCCTTTTTCATAGCATAGAGCTCTCCTATTGAGGGAGTACCTATGTTTAAAAGCAAAGCATTAGAAATACTACACATTTCTTCGGATTCTTCAGGGGAGTAAGCCATTACAGGCCTAACCCCAATTGTTAAAGTTGTATGAGCCTGTTCATTTATGGCGACATAATTGGTGATGTGGTAAACAAGTGGTTTTTTCGCTTTCATCTCTCCCCAGATCTTAGCACATTGGTTTAAAATATTAATGTTATCCATAATTTAAATGTTTTCTCCTTTCTTATAGTTAATATCATGAAATAATGGACCATAACCTTTGCCTATTTTTATAGAAGTGTTTTTAATAGCAAAAGTAATAAATTCCTTAGCAGCTTTTATAGAAGATATAACATCTTTTTTTAATGCTATATTAGCAGTAATTGCAGCAGAAAATGTGCATCCAGCACCATGAAGGTTAGATGTATCAACTCTTGAATCTTCAAAGTAGTAATACTCGTTACCATCATAGAGAACATCGGTTGAATTCGGTCCAGAAAGGTGTCCACCTTTGATTAATACATATTTTGGACCCATTGAATGGATGCACTTCGCTGCTTTTTTAACATCATCTAAGTTTTCTATTTTTACTTCCGAAATAACTGAAGCCTCAGGAATATTAGGAGTCAGTATAAGGGTAAGAGGAAAAAGTTTTTCTATGAGAGCTCTTTCAGCCTCCTTGCTAATTAAACGGACGTCGGTTTTAGAGACCATAACAGGGTCAACAACTAAATTTTTTACATCAAATTTTTTAATACACTCAGCAACAACTTCAATAATGTCTTCACTGTAAAGCATTCCAGTTTTTACTGAGTCAGCTCCAACATCTTCTAATACTGCATTAATCTGGTCTGCTACTATTTGAGGAGGCACTTTGTGAATAGATTTTATTTCATATGTATTTTGTGCAGTAATAGCAGTTATTACTGAAGCTCCATAAACATTAAATACTTGAAATGTTTTTAAATCTGCCTGAATGCCAGCTCCTCCACTTGAATCAGAGCCAGCAATAGTCAGTGCTCTATACAAACAATCCATAAATAAAAAATCCTTTCTATGGGGTTTTTAATTTTTTTGAGGTTTTGAGGTTTTTTATTAAAAAACTTTTCCCTACGCTGGTATTACCCAGATCAGGTACATTGGGTTAGAGTTTTTATAACTCCTCTCAGCCTAATGGTCAATAAAAGACCTTAAAGCACCCCATTAATATTAATTAATTTTTTCAAAAATCAATTTACCTATATATTTTAAAACCTTTAAAATTAACTGTCAAAAATAATGTCAATTATCTTTTTTACTTTGCCTTATTTATTAAATATTTTATAATTTTTCTATGTGATGATTTTTCAGGAAAAGATTAAAAAGCTTAGGAACTATCTTTTTGGTTTTGAAGATATAATTTTTGTAATTTGTTATGGTGACTATCTTAAAGATATTGGCTATAAAAATTCTAAGCTTGGCTTAGCAATCTATTTTAAAGATAAAAAATCCTTTAAAGAGTTAATTGAGTTACTTGGATTTATTGCTTCTAAGTTTTATGAAAATATTGAACTAATATATTTAAATGAAAAATTAGAAAGCTATTCACCAGTCTTCCTTATGAATCTACTGAATACTGGAGCGACATTATTTGTCAAAAATCAAAAGCTTTTAGATAAGTGGTCAGTAAATGTTATAAATTATTACTATGATACATCTAAAGTAAGAGAGAAATTTTATTATGTTTAATACTGACCTCGTTTTTGATTATCTATTAACTAGCGAAAATAATATTCATGAGATTGGTCGACATGAAGACCAATTTGCAAAATACTTTCTCTTTTTAAGAGCAATGCAAGCAGCAATTGATACTTCATTCATTCTTATAATCAATTTAGACTTAAAGAAGCCTAAAAATTATCTTGAAACATTTACAATACTTAATGATGGAAATATTATTTCCAAAGAAACATCCGAAAAAATGAGAGCTTTTGCAGCTCTACGTAGTAAATTAATTTTTGATACAGAAGTTAACTTTGATAATGAATTAAATACCATCTTTACAGAGTTTGGTAGTGTATTTGTTAATTTTAGTAGTGAAATAAAAGAATTTATTAAAAATTTTAATTTAAGTAAATAACAGGAGGAATTATGGTAACCGAAGACAAAATTGGAAAAGTTGAATTATTAATGGGAAACCACGCAGTAGTTAGGGGTGCAATTGAAGCAGGTGTAAGGGTTGCAGCAACCTATCCAGGTACTCCTGCTTCTGAGATTGGAGATCTGTTTTCTGAAATCGCTAAAGATGCTGGAATTTATTTTGAGTATTCAACCAATGAAAAGGTTGCATTTGAAACAGCTCTTGCTGCATCATGGACAGGGCTTAGGTCTATCGTTTCAATGAAACATGTGGGCTTAAATGTTGCATCTGATGCGTTGCTCTCTGTCACCTATGGAGGAGTCGAAGGTGGCATGGTTATTGCTGTAGGAGATGATCCTTCATGCTATTCATCTCAGAATGAACAGGATAGCAGGTATTATGCAAGATTTGCTTCCATTCCTTGCTTTGAACCTGCTTCACCACAAGAAACAAAGGATATGACAAAATATGCCTTTTCCCTTTCAGAGAAGTTTAAACTTCCTGCTCTTCTTAGACAAACCACAAGAATTGCTCATTGCTCAGGTGGAGTAGAATTTGGTGATATTACTAAATTTACATCTCCCCCATCATTTATTAGAGATAAAGTTAGAAGAGCAGTACTTCCAGCGCATGCATATAAACTTCATCCAGACCTTATAAATCGCTTTAATGAACTCACTTCTTATATTGAGAATACACCATTTAACTTTATAGAACATAAAAATAGTAAAGTGGGGATTATTGCCTGCGGTATTACGATAAATTATGTTAAAGAGGCTTTAAATTACGAAGGTATTGATAATGTAAACATATTAAAACTTGGCTTAACTTACCCCCTACCTGTTTCACTAATTATGAATTTCTTAAATAGCTGTGATAAAATCCTCATTGTTGAAGAGCTTGAACCTTTGATTGAAACAGATATTAAAAAAATTGCATTTGAAGCAAAGAAAGATATAGAAATACATGGGAAAGATTATCTACCGAAAACTTATGAATTCACAACCGATATTGTCCATGATGCAATAATTAAATTTCTAAATATTCAGCCTAAGGAAAGTTTTTTAGGTGAGGTTATACCGGCCGAAATCGTTCCTCCAAGGTATCCAGTTTTATGTCCAGGGTGTCCACATAGAGCTACTTTTTATGCAATTAGAAGGGCATTTCCAAAAGGAATTTATCCAAGCGATATAGGGTGTTATACTTTAGGTATTCAACCTCCGTTAAATGCCGTTGATACCTGCGTATGTATGGGCGCAAGCATAGGTATTGGAACTGCTCTATCAAAATTTGTTCCCGAAAAAGTAGTTGCAACAATTGGTGATTCAACATTTTTCCATACAGGACTTCCTGCTCTCGTAAATTCAGTTTATAATAAATCTAAAGCTACTATTATCGTTATGGATAATAGAATTACAGCTATGACTGGCTTACAACCTTGTCCATCTTGTGGATTATCATCTTTAGGAGAAAAAACTACTCCTATATTACCAGAAGACATTGCAAAAGCTATGGGTATCAAATTTGTCAAAGTGGTAGATCCAATGAATCTAAAAGAAACAATAGAAGTTTTAAAGGAAACAGCAAATATTGATGAAGTTTCTTTGATTGTCTCAAGACATACATGTGCTCTTATAGATGAAAATAAATACGTTAAAGTGAGAGTGGACCCAAATATTTGCGATGGATGTAAAATTTGTGTTAAAGCATTTGGATGTCCTGCATTAATATGGAAGGAAAATGATAAGAAAGTAATTATTGATGAATCTCTATGCAATGGGTGCGGAGTTTGTATTGAAGTATGTCCAAGAAAAGCAATTTTAAGAAAGGAGTAAATGATGGAAGAATATAATATTGTTTTATGTGGTGTAGGTGGACAGGGAACTATTTTAGCTTCTAAAATTCTTGCTCAAACAGCAGTAAAGCTTGGGCTTAATTGTCGTGTTGGTGAGACACATGGCATGTCACAAAGGGGCGGTAGCGTTATCTCACACGTGAGAATTGGAAGTAAAGTTTATGGTGCGCTTACCCCAGATGCCCATGCTGACTTAATGCTTGCTTTTGAGCCAGTGGAAAGTCTCCGTTATATAAATTATTTAAAAAAGAATGCTTATGTTGTATTAAACACTCATCCAATTATTCCAACCTCTGTTAATGCGGGACTGGCTACTTATCCATCATTAGAAGAAATTATATCTAAAATTAAGGCAGTTACTGAAAATATAATAAGCATAGATGCTACATCATTAGCTCAAAATGTTGGCAGTGTAATAAGTTTAAATATGGTAATAATTGGTGCTTCAACAAAAGTTCCAACATTCCCACTACCAGAAGCAGAATTAATTAAAACGATCGAAGAACTTGTTAAACCTAAATTTATTCAGATTAATAAAAACGCTTTTGTTGCTGGAGTGCAAGCCGTAAAAGCTGTAGAATAAAAGTTAAAAATTATGTAATTTAGTTAGCCTATAACGACACAGGTAATTGTTTTTGTGACACCAGGAATAACCTGAACTTTCTCACTTACTATTTTACCAAGTATTTTCAAATCTTCTGCTTCTAACTGAATTATTAAATCATAAGGACCCGTTACTAATGCAACATCTTTTACGCCTTCAATCTGTTTTACTTTATGGAGAGCTTCTTCAGTTTTTCCTGCTTGTGCCTCTAAAAGAATAAATGCCTTCGATACCATTACATACCTCCTATTTTGAAAAATAATATCTCTACTAATAATATAAGTATTATATTAATTATATAAATTTCAAATGCTATTTGGTTAGTTTTGGATTAATATTTTACATAATTTATAATTATATTTAGTATCTGTCTAAATTAAAGGAGAATTTAAAGAATGGAGGATTTATGTAAAAACTTAAAAGAACTAAAAGATAGTTTTGAGATAAGTCCAGATGAACAGAAAGATATAATTAAAAATTTACTCACAGAAATGAATAAAGGTTTGATTGGTGCAAAGAGTTCCCTTAAAATGATTCCATCATATGTAGAACCACCAACCGGATATAAAAATGGGAATTATTTAGTCATTGATTTTGGAGGGACTAATCTTAGATTAATGCAAATTAATTTGGGAGAGAAAGCTACCGTCCTTAAAAAAGAAGAAGTTATTATTGAGGAAAAGATTAAAACTGCAACTAAAGATGAATTTTTTGACTATATATCCAATGCTTTAAGTAATTTTATAAGAAATAATCATTTAGATGATCCTATACAACAACAAAATTTAGGTTTTACTTTTTCATTTCCAGTTAATAAAGAAAGCATAAATTCTGGTAAGTTACTTGAATGGACCAAAGGATATGATATTAAAGGGGTTAAAGGTAAAGATGTTGTTAAGTTGTTAAATATATCTATGGAAAAAATAGGAATAAAAAACATTAAAATAGTTTCCTTATTAAACGATGCTGTGGGAACATTGGTATATAGAAAATATATTAATACAGATTGCGATGTGAGTGTAATTTTGGGGACAGGAACAAATGCTGCTTACATTGAGAATATTTCAAAAATAAAGAAACTTAAGGCATTTTCTATACAAAGTAGAAAAAGTATGATTATTAATACAGAATGGGGTAATTTTAATAAATTACGCATGACAGACTACGATAGAAAATTAGATGAAATGAGTGAAAATCCAGGGAAGTATAAACTGGAAAAGATGATATCAGCAAAATATATTGCAGAGCTAACAAAAATAATAATAAGTGATTTTATTGGTAAAAATAACTTTTCGGATAACATGAAGAGTTGGAATGATAGCCAATTATTCGATGCTGAAGTTATGTCAGAAATTATAAGCGATAACTCAACTGAATTAAAGTTAGTAAAAGAAAAACTACGTAAGTTTGATGTTAAGAATTCAGTTTTAATTGACCGAAAGATATTAAAAAGTATTTGTAAAATTGTTATGGATCGTTCTGCAAAAATTGTTGCAACTCTTATTGTGGGAATTATCTTAAAGATAGATAGAGAGCTAAACAGGACTCATATAGTAGCAATAGACGGTACACTTTACGAAAAAGCCACATGGTATAAGGATAAACTTAGAGAAAATATTGATAATTTATTAGGCGAGAAAAGAGACAAAATTAAGCTTAAATTAACCAAGGATGGATCTGGAAAAGGAGCTGCAGTAGCTGCAGCGACTGCAATAATAAATCAACAAAAATAGTTTATTAATAATTAATTCGTCCGAAAATAATTTATCAAAAATTATATTTGGTAAAGAGATTGAATTGTTAGTTATACATAAAATGCATACTAAAGAATTAAAAATATTATTTTCAAACCTTATTGTGGTAGAAATTCCATGAGATATTTAAATGTGTTATAATTAGCAAGTAAATTTAATATTATTTATTTTAAAAGTATGAAAATAATATCTTTAAAAAAATTTGCTGGAATTGATATAAGCTTGAACGAATCAACTGGTGAAATTAGTTTTGGTGATAAACTTAATACCATAATACCTGGCGTAAGAAGAATTTCGGAAGCTGAGCCTTACTATATTGACTCATCAAGCTCTGACAAAAATATGCTTTTATATTTAATGTATAGAAATGTTGGCAAAAGAGAAGATAGTATTAATATCAAAAATTGTGGCTTAAGGTATGATATAACTGTTATTCTTCCTGGGACCATAGGAGAAGAGTATATTAAAACTATTGGGCACGTCCATCCTCTTTCTCCTTTATCGGGTTTTAAACGTACGTTTACAGAGGTTTACTCAGTCATTTACGGAAATGCAATATATGTTCTTCAAAAGTTTTCACACCCTTATTTGTCTGGAAAAGAAGCTGAATCAACAAAAATTATTGAGGATGTAGTAATAATCGAAGCAAAAGTAGGGGATACTATTTTTATTCCATCCCATTATGGCCATACCACAATAAATATTGGAAATTCTCCGCTTGTAATGGCAAATATACTTTATGCTAATTTTAATTCTATGTATGAGCCATATAAAATATTTAAAGGTGCATCTTATTATATTACAAAAAGTAATGAAAATATATTAATTAATGAGAACCACATGTATTTTAATACTCCAAGACCGAGATTCTTAGATGCAAAGGATTTCACCCCCAAAAACTTAGATAATAATAATCCTCTCTATCTTCAATTCTTAGAAAAATTAGAAGAACTTGATTATTTGTATAGTTAATATTTACCAACAAAGTAATCTTTGCTTTAACTTTGTAACAATCAATATATTGGTATTACATGATTGCTTTAATGCTTGATTTTGAGAGATTTTTAAATATAATTTGTTTATATATATTTTTAATTGAGGAAATAAATGGAAGAAAATTTAAATAATAATGGCAATAATAATTTAAACAATAAAGACGATAGTTACAAGGCATCCAGCATAAGAGTGTTAGAAGGTTTAGAAGCAGTCAGGAAAAGGCCAGCAATGTATATTGGCTCAACTGATGAGAAAGGTTTAAATCATTTAGCCCTCGAAGTTATTGATAATAGCATTGATGAAGCAATGGCAGGCTATTGTAATAATATTGTTGTTACACTTGAAGACAAAGATATTCTTTCTGTAGAGGATGATGGTAGAGGTATACCTGTGGACATTCATCCAGAATTAAATATATCTGGAGTGGAAGTAGCTCTCACAAGACTTCATGCAGGTGGAAAATTTGATGAAAAGAGTTACAAAGTTTCTGGAGGCTTGCATGGAGTGGGTGTTTCTGTAGTAAACGCATTATCAGAATGGTTAATAGCTGAAGTTAAAAGAGATGGGAAAATCTATAGGCAGAAATTTGAGAGAGGAAAGCCTGTAAATAGCCTTGAAGAAGTTGGAGAAGAAAGTTTCACAGGGACAAAGATAACTTTTAAACCTGATCGTGAAATTTTTGAAACCACAACATTTGACTCTGAGATATTATTTAATCGATTAAAAGAGCTTGCATTTCTGAATAAGAACCTACGTATTGTTTATAAAGATAAGGTCAGAGGAGAAGAAACAGTATTCCATTTCGAAGGTGGAATAAATGAATATTTAACTAACTTAATTGATAATAAAGAAACCATATTACAAAACCCAATTTATTTTTCTGATGAAGGATATTCACCTGACAATAAGCCGGTTTTTGTGGAAATATCTTTTAATTACACAAGAGAATATGGAGAGAACATTATTTCTTTTGTAAATAGTATAAATACAAGGGATGGCGGTACTCATGTATCTGGTTTCAAATCAGGCTTAACAAAAGTGATTAACGAAAAAGCTCTTCTATTAAAATATACAAAAGAAGATAAGAAAGATTTATTTTCTCAAGATGACGTAAAAGATGGTTTATATTCTATCATTAATTGTCGACTTTTTGATCCTCAATTTGAAGGGCAAACAAAAGGCAGATTAGGTAATAACTTTGTTAGAAAAGTTATTGAGGACATCGTTTATAAAAATCTATCCTTTATTTTAGATAAGAACCCTGAAGTAGCAAAAGCTATAATAGAGCGATGCCTCCTTGCTAAAGAGGCAAGAGAAGCAGCTGCTAAAGCAAGAGACCTTGTCCGAAGGAAAGGCTTTCTCACAAGTTCAATACTTCCTGGCAAGCTTGCTGATTGTACGGAGAAAGATCCTGAAAAATCAGAACTTTTTATTGTCGAGGGAGTTTCAGCTGGAGGTAGTGCAAAACAAGGTAGAGACAAAAGAACCCAAGCTGTGCTTCCGTTAAGAGGAAAAATATTGAATGTAGAAAAGTCAAATTTAAATAAAATTTTGGCTAATGAAGAAGTAAAAGCTCTCGTTGCAGCGATAGGTTGTGGCATTGAAAGAGATTTTGATTACAAAAAATTAAGGTATAAAAAAATTGTTATAATGAGTGATGCTGATGTAGATGGAGCTCATATAAGAACACTATTACTTACATTGTTTTATAGATATATGCGTCCTCTTTTAGAAAATGGGAATATTTACATTGCTCAACCTCCTCTTTATTTAATTAAAGCTGATAAGAAAGAAATATATGCTTATTCTGATAGAGAGCTTGAAGAACATCTCAAAAACTTAAATGGTAAAGCTGAAGTTCAGCGGTATAAAGGTTTAGGTGAAATGAATGCTGACCAGCTTTCCGATACCACAATGAATGCAAATAGCAGGGTAATATTAAATGTTTCTATCGAGGATGCAGCACAGGCAGAAATGATTTTTACCATTCTTATGGGAGAAAAAGTGGCTCCAAGAAAAGAATTCATAAAAAGACATGCACACGAAGTAACTAACCTTGATATATAAGTAGGAGAAATATATGGCAGAAGAAATCAAAAAAGATGGCGAAAAAGTAATAGAAGTAGTCTTAGAATCAGAAGTTAAAAAATCATATCTTGAATATGCAATGAGTGTGATAGTGGGGAGAGCTCTTCCCGATGTAAGAGATGGATTAAAGCCAGTTCATAGGCGAATTCTTTATGCTATGCGTGAACTTGGAAATCTTCCTAATAGACCCTTTAAAAAATCAGCAAAAATTGTTGGACAGGTTCTTGGTAACTACCATCCACATGGTGAAGCAGCAATTTACGATTCTCTTGTTAGATTAGCGCAGGACTTTTCCATGAGATATCCTTTAGTTGAAGGTCATGGAAACTTTGGCTCAATTGATGGTGACCCCCCTGCTGCAATGCGTTATTCTGAAGTAAGGTTAGCAAAAATCTCATTAGAGCTATTAGATGAATTAGACCAAAAGACAGTTCCATTTATGCCAAATTTTGATGCTTCTCTAGAAGAACCCGAATATTTACCAGCAAAAATACCCAATTTATTATTAAATGGTTCAAGTGGTATTGCTGTTGGAATGGCTACGAATATACCTCCGCATAATTTGAGCGAAGTAATAGATGCCTTACTTCTCACTATTGATAAACCTGAGGCTTCAATCCAAGAAATTATGCAGTTTCTTAAAGGACCTGATTTTCCTACTGGAGGCCGAATTATTGGCATAGAAGGAATACAAAGTTACTTTGAAACCGGGAGAGGTTCTGTAAAGCTTCAGGGAAAGGGTCACATTGAAGAGGCAAAGAATAAGACAATTTATGTTATTGATGAGTTACCTTACATTGTTAATAAGTCTGAATTATTAAAGACTATAGCGGAACTTGCAAAAGAAAATAAGATTCAGGGTGTGAGCGATTTAAGAGATGAAAGTGATCGTGAAGGCATAAGAGTTGTTATTGAGCTTAAGAAAGGAATAAATCCATTTATTTTTGAAAATCAGCTTTACAAACTCACTCAGTATGAAACAAATTTTGGTGTAATTATGCTTGCTCTTGTCAACAAGATTCCTAAAGAACTTAATATAAAAGAGCTCCTAAATTTATTTATAGAACATAGAAAAGATATTATTACAAAAAGAACAAATTTTGAGCTATCTAAATCTCGCGCAAGAAGGCATATACTCTCTGGATTAAAAATAGGCATTTCTAATATAGACAAGGTATTAGAGCTTATTAAATCTTCTGAAAACTCAACTATAGCTAAAGTAAAACTTGAGGAAGCTTTTGAATTGACACCTGAACAGAGCAGCGCGATAATTGAAATGTCTTTAGGTAGGTTGACCTCATTAGAACAACAAAAGATTGATAATGAAATGGATAATTTAAACAAATATATTAATTCCCTTGAAGATATAATAAAGAACGATACAAATCTTCTTTCGGAAATTAAAAATGAACTTCTTGCAATAAAAGATAAATATGGTGACAAGAGAAGAACTGAAATAATATATGATAGAAGTAGTGATTACTCAACGGATGATTTAATTCATGATGATCCTGTTATAGTTCTATTTACAAGAGATGGCTATATTAAAAGGATGAAAGAGGAAACCTACAAAACCCAAGGTAGAGGCGGCAAAGGGGTAATTGGTATTACCAAAAGAGAAGATGATGAAATTCAGGATATCTTCTCAGTAACTAATCATAAAACTCTTCTTTTCTTCACCGAAAAAGGGAAAGTCTTTTCTCTAAAAGTTCACAATATTCCAGAAGCGGAAAGAAGGTCAAAGGGTACACCTATCTCTTATTTACTTCAACTTGAACCAGACGATTCAGTTAGCACTGCATTAGCCATTTCTGATTTTAAGGAAGATAAAAGCTTATTAATGGTCACAGAGAGAGGAATAATTAAAAAGGTAGCTTTAAATAATTTTGAAAATATTAGAAGGAATGGAATAATTGCAATAAGACTAAAAAATGGTGATAAATTAAAAAAAGTTAGAATAATTAAAGATAATGATACTGTTATTATTGTATCAAAAAATGGCTATGCTGTAAGATTTACTGAAAATTTAAGAAAAATGGGTAGAGCTAGCTATGGTGTCAGAGGAATCAGGTTATCTAAAGATGATTCAGTAGTGGGAATGGAGATCGAAGAAGAAGACCATATGCTCTTATGTTTAACAGAGAAAGGTTACGGTAAACTTAGTAATTTTAAACTTTTTAGAAAGACAAAAAGAGGCACAAAAGGAGTTAGGGCTATTAAAATTAGCAGTAAGACTGGTCCTGTAGCTGCATGCAGGTCATTAAGGGGTGATACGAAGCTTATTATTACAACAGCTGCAGGTAATGTCATTCAAATTAATACAAAACAAATTCCTAAATTAAGTAGAAACTCTATGGGAGTAAGATTGATAAGGATTGGAAGTAATGATAGAGTTATAGCTGTAGCACGTGAATCATTAGATTAACGAAAGGAGAATAGAATTAATAAATGAGCAAAAAAGAAACCGATGAATTTAAAACTAAGGAATCATTCTTAAACAGTTTTTTCAGATTAAGAGAAAGTAATTCTTCCATTATTACTGAATTTATTGCTGGTTTGACAGCAGGTTTTGTTGTTTTATTTACTTTAATTACAAGCTCTAATCTTTTATCAAATGTAGTTGGTAGCGATCAACCACTTTTTTTTGGAGTTTTTCTTCTAATTGGGCTTGCTGTTGCAGGTGTATTCTCAATAGTTGCAGGCTTTTATACAAAACTCCCTATTGTATTTTCAAGTTCCTTGGGATTTACTTCCTTTTTAACTTTAAGCTTGATATCTGTATTGAGTCTGGGGTGGAATGTTGCTATAGCATTTTTTGTTATTGAAAGTGTTGTTTTCATAGTTGTTGCTTATACTTCTGTTGGAAAATGGATAATCAATGAAATGCCATCTTTTATGAATTTAGCAGCTCCACTAGCTCTTGGTGGTATTTTAATTTTCTTTTCCCTTTTAGGGGGAAAGTTTATCTCTTTTAAGGGAGACTCTCAAATTGTATCTTTTACTTTAAGAAATCCCGAGACATTTGTATTTGTAGTTGGAATTATAATTACATTTATTCTGCATAAAGTTGGAGCAAAAGGTTCATTATTATATGGAATGGCTCTTACAACCTTGTTGGGTATGTTTTTGCCAAAAGTATCTGGTTTTAACTTAAGGCAAGCAGCATTTATTTTGGCAGGTATTATTGTTGGATGGCTTCTACTTTATGCTTTCCTTGTTGATGCAAGAAAGAAATATGCTATTGAGCTATCTTTAGGTGTGGTAATAGTTGCAATGATTATTATCCTTATATTCTTTAAGCATCCAGATGCAATAATTATACCTCCTTCAAAATTAGCTGGAACTGATGGTATATTTGCTCTACCAGACTTTAAAAATATTCCTCTTGTTCTTTCAAAACCTATTTTATCTTTAGGTGATATGTTCGCTAAATTTGGCCAGCTTTTTATTCCATTAATCTCACTACTTTTTACTCATATAGTGATGATGATAGCACTCATAAAGTCCATATGGCTTTTCTTTGATGAGGAAGAAATATTTTCATCAAAAGAAAAAGATGTTTTAAATGGGAGATTATTAGTCACAGAGGGAACCGGATCTCTCGTTGCAGGAAGTTTTGGTTCAAGTCCTGTTTCATCAAGTTTTGGAACACTTATTTCTTTAGTTTCTGGTGGCAAAACAGGATTAACATCAGTATTTACCGGTATTATTATGATTCTATCGATGTTTATAATACCTTTAGGAAGTAAAATTTTTACTCCCTATACTGTAGCTCCTGCTCTCTTTATTGTTGGCTTGACTTTGATTTCAAAAAGTTTTCAGTTGCATAATGCAGATTTAAAAGATAATATTGTACCATTACTCTTTACGGGTATTATAGCTGCCTTTACAATGAATATTTTTCAGGGTATAGCAACAGGATTACTTATTTATGTCATTATAAAGTTGCTTAATGGAAAATATGGAGAGATAAATGCATTTACCTGGATTTTACTGATTCTGTTCATAATAATTAGCTTTTATCGAATAAATATTCCTTTCTTAAGCTTAGGTTAGAAGTTTCTTGAATTTGAGTTTAAGTTAATTTTTTTTGTTAATTTTAAAATATTTTGTTGGGTATAATTCTTTTTAGAAAATTTATAATTAAAACAGGAGGTAAAAGATAATGATAAACATTAGACCATTGGGCGACAGAGTTGTAATAAAGCCAATGGAAGCAGAAGAAACAACAAAAGGGGGTATAATTCTCCCCGATACAGCTAAGGAAAAACCTCAAAAGGGAAAAGTTTTAGCAGTTGGAAGTGGCAGAATCCTTGATAACGGAACGCGTGTTCCTGTGGATGTTCGTGAAGGCGATACAGTTATTTTTTCTAAATATGGTGGAACAGAGATAAAACTCGATGGTGAAGATTATCTTGTCGTTAGCGAGAGAGATATTTTAGCTGTTTTGGTTTAAATTTTTATGAAATTTAATATTAAACTAATATTAGGGGAGGCAATAAATGGCTGAAAAATTAATAAGTTTTGGCGAAGAAACCAGACAAAAATTATTAGAAGGTATCAACAAACTAGCAAATGCTGTAAAAGTAACTTTAGGTCCGAGAGGAAAACATGTTGTTTTAGAAAGAAAATTTGGTTCTCCAATTCTTTGTGATGATGGCGTAACAATTGCTAAGGAGATTGAACTCGAGGATCCATTTGAAAATGAGGGAGCTCAACTTGTTAAAGAGGTAGCTTCAAAAACTGCTGATGTCGCTGGAGATGGTACTACGACTGCAACTGTTTTAACTCAAGCTATTGTTAGTGATGGTCTTAAAAATGTAACAGCAGGAGCAAACCCAATTGCTCTTAAAAAAGGCATTGAAGAAGCTGTTAGGGTTGCAATTGATGAAATCAAAAGAATTAGCAAGCCGATCGAGGATAGAGATGATGTTGAAAAGGTTGCAACAATTTCATCTAAAAACACTGAGATTGGTAAATCAATTGCAGAAGCAATAGATAAAGTAGGAAAAGATGGTGTAATAACTGTTGAAGAATATGAAGGTTTTGATATAAAGGTTGATTTTGTAGAAGGAATGCAGTTTGATAGAGGATACATATCTCCGTATATGATTACCGATCCAGAGCATATGGAAGCAATAATTAAAGATCCTTATATAGTTATAACTGATAAAAAAGTTAGTTCAATTCAGGAATTCTTACCATTACTTGAGAAACTTGCAAAATCAGGAAAACCCTTCCTTTTAATTGCTGATGATGTAGAAGGAGAGGCATTAGCTACTCTTGTAGTAAACAAATTAAGAGGAACTTTTAATTGCGTGGCTGTAAAGGCTCCGGGATTTGGCGATAGAAGAAAAGAGATGCTTCAAGATATTGCTATTCTAACAGGTGGTCAGGTTATTTCTGAAGATATCGGAATCAAATTTGATAGTGTTGATTTATCTATGCTTGGTCAGGCTAATCAAATAAAAGTTGACAAGGACAACACCACAATAATCGGAGGAAGAGGTTCTTCAGAAGAAATAAAAAAGAGAATTGAGCAGATAAAGAGACAGATTAAAGAAACAAAATCTGATTATGACAGAGAAAAACTTCAAGAAAGACTTGCCAAGCTAACAGGTGGTGTAGCTGTTATAAAAGTTGGTGCTCCAACCGAGACTGAGATGAAAGAAAGAAAACATAGAGTAGAGGATGCTGTTGCAGCTACAAAAGCAGCAGTAGAAGAAGGCATAGTCCCTGGTGGAGGAACAATCCTTGTCCAAATTTCCTCTGCGCTTGATAAATTAAGATTAGGTAATGAAGATGAACAAACAGGAGTAAATATTGTGAAGAAGGCTTTATTTGAACCTGTGAAATTGATTGCAAACAATGCAGGAGTTGAAGGAGTTGTAGTTGCTGAGAAAGTTAAAACACTTCCATTAGGTCATGGTTTTAACGCTGAAACTCTTGAATACACTGATATGTCTAAAGCTGGAATAATTGATCCTGCTAAAGTTGTTAGAACAGCTTTACAAAATGCAGCTTCTATTGGATCACTTATTCTTACAGCTGAAGCAGCAATAGCTGAGAAGAAAGAAAAAGAAACAACTCCTCCGCCACCAGCATATCCTGAATACTAATTCTTAAACGATTTTAGCTAACTAAGCTGATTATTAAGGGACGAGCCTTAAAACTCGTCCCTTAATTTTTTTATATAGGTGAAAGAAGGTATAATCAATGAAAAAATTATTATCACTTCTTATCTTAATAGTTTTAAGTTTTTCTTTAATGTCGTGTGATGAACTAATTTCTAAAATTTCTCACAATGTTTTAGTGGAAACATTCACTGCTGTTTGGTTAATAAAAGATGCTTTTGTACAGGAAGCATTTATAAAACTTGAAAACGAATTCAAAGACAAAGTTTCCTTTATGAAATGTTATGTTGACTCAAGTGATGATCATCCTACACCAAGGCTTTCTTGCAACGAAATAGAGCAGAGAATGGCATGGTATATGAAAGATAAAGGGATACCAACAACTTTTTTTGATGGTGTTACTTACATTAAAGGAATTCCAACAAGTATCGAAGATACAGATCGAATTGAGGCAACATATAGAGAATATAAAGAAAATATTCTTAAAAGATTATCCAAACAACCAGATATTGCACTTCATGCTATTAGTGAATTAAGCGAGGACAAAAAGTCCGGCATAGTTAATATAAAAGTATTAGCTTTGAAAGACTTAGATAACTACAATGATTTGAGATTATATGCAACAATAATAGAAGATGACATTCAGTTCAAAGCTATTAGTGGTGTAAATAATCATAAATTTGTTTTTAGAGATTACTTATCTTTGGAAAACAATGATAAAACTGATTACCTTGGAACTCCTATGAAAATAAAGAACAGAAATTTTGGTCTAAAGAACGATTTATGTGAGATTTCGCTTAATTATAAAATTAATGAAATTTATAATTTGGATAATCTATCAATTGTTGTTTTTGTCCAAGACAATGCGACAAAAGAGATATTAAATAATATTGAGCTTCCATTAACATAAATAGATGAATTACGAATTTTTTATGAAAGTTGCTTTAGATGAAGCAGAAATAGCGAGAGATGAGGGAGAAGTCCCTATTGGAGCTGTAATTGTGAGGAACGATGAAATTATTGCAAAAGCTCACAATGAAATAGAGAAGACCAACAATCAGCTTAAACACGCAGAAATGATTGCAATTGAAAATGCTTCTAATGCATTAAAAGACTGGAGATTCAATAATCTTGATATCTATGTTACAATTGAGCCATGCTTAATGTGTATGGGTGCAATCTTATTGCATAGATTTAAGAGACTTATTTACGGAGCTCCAAACAAAATAACAGGTGCATTTAGTGGACCATGTAATATTGCTAATATAGATTCAGACAAAATTAAAACTATAATAATTAATGGTATATTAGAAGAAAAAGCATTAAATTTAATTAAAGGTTTTTTTGATAAATTAAGAAGCTAAAGTGGAGAGGTGGCTGAGTGGCTGATAGCATCTGCCTCGAAAGCAGATAAACAATTAGTTGTTTCGTGGGTTCAAATCCCACCCTCTCCGCCAATTGGTATATATTACGTTTTTAATTTATATGTAAATACTGTTTTTATCATTATATAACATATAAATATCTTTTGGTATTTCTGCCAAAATAAGGCATGATAATGATTTTTTTAATTTGTCTTTACAAATTATTTAACTGTATGCATTCAATAATCTGATTTCAAAATTTAAATAGTTTATATTTCTATTTCCAGAAAACTGTTATTATTGTTAATAAGAAGCGGTGGGTTATAGGCAGGTATTCTACTATCTATAAGCCATTTGCCTGGAACATGCGAGTGACCGAATAATATGAGTGATACTTTCTCCCTTGATTTAACAAAGTCTCCAATTTTTTTACTCCCCATAAAGGCATTGTTGAAATCCCATTCAGGTGTCTTTTTCTGAATCACACATTCATAAAAATGGATGTGATGAGAAGCAAATACTATTTTATCAACCTTGCTCTCAACATTGCGAAAATCATCTTTAATCTTTTCAAAGCATAGTTCTGTAAACTTTAAATCGGTGAAATTCCATCTGATATAAATTCTATCATTCCAGGAAGTAATCATCTTTATTTTTCCATTTATATCAGCATAAAGTGCTTTTCTTGCATAATCTGAATAAGTCAGATCCTGCCAGGAAATATAATTTCCATTTTTCCCAATTAATTTCATAAACGGGGGTATATACACATTGAGTTGCCTGAATGAATAATCATACCAACCAATATTTCCAATGAATCCAATATTATTTAATATAAACGGTTTATAGTCTAAATAGTGAAAACCTGCACTTAAAACTGCATCTTTAAGAAGGTTTAAGTATTTAATATAAGAATTACCTCCCTTTTCTACCCAGATATCATGATTACCTGCTACGAAAAGCTTTTTTATTGGCAGACCTTTAAATAGTAACAAGTAATTATGTAATGATGAAATATATGGGGTTATATCGCCCAATATAATTAAAACTGCGTCATTACTTAAAGATTTAAGACGTTCTTTAAGCTTAGAAGGAAGATCATAAGCTATTCTTTTGTTTTTTCCTTCAATATGTATATCAGCTATAGCAAAAATTTTCATTGTAATTTTTAACCTTTAAGATTATATTTTATATAAACTGTATTTAAAGAAAAAGTGAGGTAAAAATGAATTTTAAGTTATCAATAAAACTTCTCATATCCTTACTGTTGATTGTATTGCTTGGCTATTCTCTACCAGTAGCAGCTATAAATACCAACAGCAATAAAAACTTGATAATTTCTCCCGTAATAATGGAGAGATTTACAGAATTACCTGTTAACGATGTTATTGTTGAACTTAAATCTGATCCACTTTCTACATATGCTCATTACAGAGCTTCAAAAGATGGATTAGATAGAATTGCTTTAGCAAAAAATAATTTAATTAAAGAACATAAATACTTTTCATCTTTTGTTAATAAAAATCTTTCGAGAACAAAAATAAAATATGAATATTTTAATGTATTTAACGGTTATGCTATAGAAACTACAGCTTTTGACCTAAAAAAACTTAGAGAAAATATAGAAGTGGAAAAGATTTATGGAGTCAATGAATATTACCTCCATAGAGAATTTTCAGTTCCTGCTGTTCATGCTCCAGAAGTATGGGAATTAAAAGATAAAGATGGAAACCCTATAACGGGGAAAGGTACATTGGTAGGAGTTATTGATACAGGAATCGATTATTGGCATGGAGATCTTGGAGGTGGAATAGGACCGAACTATAAAGTTAAAGGCGGTTATGACTTTTCAGAAATGAACGATATACCTTATGATTCCTCAATATCTTTTCATGGAACACATGTTTCTGGAATTATAGCTGGAATAGGTGAAGCGGGAATTGCTTCAGGCAATCCTGTACCAAAAGGTGTAGCTCCTGATGCGAGCTTGATGGCATATAAAGTATTCTCTAATGCTAGAAAAACCACAGGTGGAGATGCCATACTTGCTGCCCTTGACAGATCAGTCGCTGATAAGTGCGATGTAATTAATCTAAGTCTTGGAAAATATTACGGTTGGACAGAGGACCCACTGTCACTTGCATGCGATAATGCAGCCAAGGCTGGAGTTATAGTTGTTGCTTCAGCTGGAAATGATGGAGAAAGAGATGCGGATTATAATAGGTTTCCAATATCGTCACCAAGTAGTGGTAAAGATGTAATCTCTGTTGCAGCATCTGATGAGTCCGAGAAAAGTGGCTTTGATGTATTGCTTGATGGTGAAAAGATTAGTATATTTGGTAATATAATGGTTTATTCACCACCTCTTCCGGAAGGTGAAGAGTTTGAGTTAGTTGCAATTCCTGGTATTGGTAATATATCGGATTATGAAGGTTTAGATGTAACCGGGAAAGCTGTTCTTATAAAAAGAGGAGACTTATCATTTAAGGAAAAGAATTTAAATGCAAAGAATGCAGGAGCAGCAGTAGCTATTGTTTATAATAATGTTTCAGGGTTATTTGGTGGCACACTCGGGGAAAGTGATAGCTATATTCCTATGCTTGCAATAAGCAAAGAAGATGGTGAAAAACTATTAAAAATAATAAAAGAAAAAAACACTCCAAAGATTCAGATAAAATTTGGAAAATACCATAATCTCGGCCTAATGGCATCATTTTCTGCAGAAGGTCCCACCCCAGACTTAAATCTTAAACCAGATTTAACTGCCCCTGGATATAATGTGTTATCTTCTGCTCCTGGTGATTCATATTCATATGCAAGTGGAACGAGTATGTCAGCACCACATGTATCTGGTGGAGCAGCATTAATGAAGCAACTTCATCCTGATTGGACTCCAAGGGAGATTAAATCTCTCCTTACTAATTATTCTGAAAAGCTCATAGACCCCTCTACTAATAAACCATATTCTATTTATTTGCAAGGCGCTGGTGGAATGAACCTACTAAATTCTTCAAGAGGTTATATTGTTAGTGATCCCGTAAGTTTATCATTTAAAGATATTCAAAAAGACTCTAAAAAAGAAGCAACATTCACTCTTAAAAACAAGGGAGATAAACAATCAAATATTAATATCTCTTTAGATTCTCTTAATGTAGATGGAGTTTCTGTATCGATTGAGCCAAATAGTTTTTCTCTTTCTCCTGATGAGGAAAAATTAATTAATGTGACATTAAATATTGAATCTGAAAATAAGCTTTTAAAAGGTTATAATGAATTTAGCCTCAGGGTAAATTATGATGATAATGATAAAATGCACTTAGAAGCTATGTTTTATTACGGAGAATTTAAAGAAATGGATTATGTTTTACTTAGCTATACATACCCAACTGTGGCGGTTTCACCTAATAATGATAATTCCGGTGACTATAACTATTTTTACTTCCTTTCGCCAAATATAGTAGACGGTGTTGAGGTTGACCTATTTGATGCAGAAGGAAAGAACCATATTGGAGTATTAACTTATGGTAGAGAAAGATACGGCTCAGGTTTTTTTAGAGTACCTTTTGATGGTTATGTAAATGGAAACGACCTTCCTGATGGCACATATACATTTAAACCTTATTTATTGCCTATTGGGAAAGACTACAAAGAACCATCAAATTGGGTCTCTGGAAGAGGTTCGAAAGTTATAATTGATAGAGTAGCACCGAAATTGGAAATTAAAATTGAGAAAAATCCAAACGAGAACACAATCCATGCATATGGTAAAATTACTGAGAATAATCTTTCATTAGGAGTATTTCTTTATTATGAGATAGACAATGAAAATCTAATACTTGAAAATGTCAAAGATGATGGCTCTTTTTCATTTAATATTCCTTTTACCGAAGATAATTTCTGGATAAGATTTACCGCTCAAGATCTTGCTGGTAATACTGCAAGTATAAAGAAGAAGATACCTCTTGACCTCTCTACATAGATTAATTTTAATCTAATAGATTAAGTTTTTTAAGAAGGATTTTAGAGCTTTTTTAAGTGTTAAATTCCTAAGTTTAGGATTTTTCTGAATTGTTAAAAAGTTATCTATTAAAATATCTAAGCCAATTGATAATATATTTGGCAAGCTTTAAGTCTTTATATTTTTTAAGATTTCTACCTGAAGTATTTACATAATCGGTTCTTTGTAAAGTTATAAGGTTCTTTATTGCTTCCACTCCCACTTTTATACTGTTCTCTTCTCCTTGTATAAGAGCATTACGAGTAATTTTTTCATTTATTTCTCTCTCTGCTACAACCCCTGTTACACACCCTGCTTTTAAGCCAAAAACATTAGCAAGAGTAAGAATAGTTGCAGATTCCATCTCATAATTAAGAGCATTTAACTTTTTCCATTCATCTTTAGAACCTTTTAAATTATTTATTACATAGCTCGAGAAAGAATCATATCTTTCTTGTCCTGGGTAAAATGTAGCAGTTGATACTGTTATTCCTGTGAAAAATTTAACATTTGTTGCTTTCGCTGCATTAACTAATGCATTTATTACCTCATAGTTTGCAATTGCTGGGTATTCAATAGGAGCATAATGAAGGGAAGCTCCATCAAGTCTAACAGAACCAGTAGTTATTATTACGTCCCCCGTTTTTATATAATCCTGAATGGAACCAGAAGTGCCAATACGAATAAATGTTTTAACTCCGATTGTAGCTAATTCGTCCATAACAATTGAAGCTGAAGAGCCACCGATACCAGTGGAAATTATAACAATAGGTGTTTTTGATTGTTCTACAAGAAAGCTCCTAAACTCCCTATTATAAGCTATTTCTCCATAATTCATAGAGAACAATTCTGCAATATTCGGAACTCTTTCAGGATCTCCCGTAAGAATTGCATAAGAAGTATTCCTTATTTTTTTCTTTGTAAGTCCCAAATGATATACTTTACCCATATTATTTCTCCTTTATAGATTAAAATAAATAAGAAATTTTTACTTTTTTACAAGGTATTTTTTAATAGAGGCTTAATAACTTTTTACTTTTCAAAACTATTAAGTATCACTAAAAGGAGAAAGGAACAACAATCTCTCTTATTCTTTTCTTTAAGGGAAAAACCTTATATCTATTTTCTCTTTCTTCTTTCAGCCATCTATTATAATTCGCCTTAGGAAGTGGAACAAGATAAAAAATGCGTCTTATCTAAATACCAGATGCTTTCATAAAGAAGAACTAATACACTTAATTAAGGACTGGAACAAACCTTCATTTGCTGCTTTGTATTATTAATGGTTTTCTCATGTTTATCACAAATATTTCATATAAAGTTAATGCTATCCATAAAGAAATTAAAATATTTTAATGTTTAAAGAAAAATTTTATTTCCATAAAGAATGTCTTAATTTAAAAGTTTGCTAATTCATTGAATATAATTAATTAAAATCTAAATTGTATATATAGGATTTTACAAACGTAAAAATCAATTTTTAATGAACTAAAATCCATAAAAATTTGTATTTACAATTGAAATGCTTATAATATTGTTATACCCTACGATGGTGGTGAGCAATAAAGTAGGTTTGAACCAACACTGAAAAAACGAGGACAAATTTTAGTGTGGAGTGGCTCTTCTAAAGAAGAACCCGAAGCATTAATCGAGTTCTCACCTGTTTGATGCAGGTTCAGAAAATCTACTTGCCACGCCTGAGTGGGGTTTATATTTATGAGGTTAATATGACTAAACAAGCTATAATACGAAAAATAATTAATGACAAAGCATTAGTTGAGATAATAGAGGATGCAGAAAAATGTAATTTTAAATGTGAAGGTTGTGAACAAAAAAATAAGTTATTATTGTCAGATTTAAATATTCCAGTAAAAGAAAACGATGTTGTTGAGATTTATATAGAAAACTACAAATTATTTATAAGTACATTTGTAACTTTTATTTTACCACTAATTTTACTTATTTTTGGATTATTTTTAGGTAGAGGAAATGAAATAAAAAGTTTATTGTTCGGAGGAATATTTGTTGCAATTGCTTTAATTTTTGCTTATATATTTGACAAGTACTTTAAAGCTAAAGTTACTATAACAAAAGTTATTTTTGAAGGTGGTTAATAATTTATGAGTAAAAATTTTTTAAGTGGCTTTGTAACTGGAACTGCTGTAGGGTTCCTCATAGGTTTGTTATCAGCCCCTGAAGAAGGTTATATTTTTAGAAATCGTATTTATAACTCGATTGAAGAAGAAGTATATAAAATATCGAAATCAGCTAATAAAATGCTTGAATTATTTAGAAAAAAGGGTGACCAAGCCTTAACTTTAGAGGAAGAGTTACACTAAAGCATTAAAATTCATCTTTTGGAGATGTATAATGAAGAAATGCCTTTTATCTGTTGCTTTAGTATTTGTAATTTTAACTACTTTTTCCAATTTAGCAATTGGAAATAATAGCACTCTTCTATTTTTTGAATCTGATTCTAATAAGTACGAAATAGATACTACCTTTAAATTGTATATTAAAATTAGTGATGTATCTGATCTTTTTGGTTATTCAATTAATTTAGATTATGATGAGACTAAACTTGTTCTTTTAGAGGTAAGTGAAGGAGATTTTCTAAATAGCACTGGAAAAGAAACTGTATTTAAAAATACGATAGATTCTGTTAAAGGAGAAATTCTTATAGCATCAGCACTTCTCGGAAAAAGTAATGGTGTAACAGGAAATGGAACCCTCTTTACAATAATTTTTAAAGGAAAATTTCCAGGTAAATGCAATTTTAAATTTTTATCCTCATATTTAAAAAATTCATCATTGTCTGACATTCCGTTTAATGTAACGGATTATTCAATAGAAATTTTTAAGATTGAAGCAGGGCCTGTGTTATCAATTGATACTTCTACTCTTGATTTTGGAAATATAAATTTTGGAGATACACCTTCATTAAAGTTTAATATTATAAATAGTGGAAAGGGAGAACTTCAAGGTGAAATAAGTTCTTTAAATCCATGGATAAAAGTAAATCCTCAAAAATTTTATGGCAACACTGAAGTTACCGTTACTATAGTGACAACTCTTGTTGCTCCAAACTCAAGTTATAACGGAGAAATAAAGATAAGAAGTAATGCTGGTGAAGCCAGTGTAATAGTTAAAGTTTATATTGTACAAGAGATATCTAAAGAGCCACCATCATTGAAAATTCTAACTCCAGAAAATAATCTTTTAACGAGAGAGAATAGAATATTCATTCTTTGCGAAACTAAACCAGGTTGTTTTGCTTCAATAAATGGACAAAAAGTTCCTGTTGACATTGAAGACGGTATATTCTGGTATAATGCCAATCTTAAAGAAGGAACAAATACATTTGAAATTTCTGTATGGGATGCATACGAAAATAAAAGAAGTGATGTTTTAACGATAATAAGAGACACAACTCCTCCTCAAATAAACGTTGATAATATACCTCTTTTAGTAAATATCGAAGAAATCACTATTTCTGGTAAAACTGATCCAGATGCAATTCTTACTTTCAACAATTCGCCTGTAGAGTTAAAGGTTGATGGCACATTTACTGTAAAGTATAAAGTAGAAGGTGAAGTTAATCAGCTTGTTTTTACTACAAGTGACTCTCTTGGCAATAAAAAGATTGTTGTTAGGGTTTTCTTTTATAGCCCACCGCTAAAAAATAAAATTATTTTAAAAGTTGATAGTAAAATTGCATCATTTAATGGAATAAACTTTACCTTAGATGTTCCACCGATTGTTTATAATGGAAGAGTGATGGTTCCGGTTCGCGCAATTGCAGATATATTTGGAGCAGATGTAAATTGGATATCTACTGAAAAAAAAGTAATTATAACCCTTCGACTTGAAAAGATAGTTTTGACCATTGGAGTTAACAGTGCAAACTTTAATGGTAATGAAGTTTTTCTTGATTCACCACCTATCATTCAAAATGAAAGAGTCATGGTTCCAGTTAGGTTTATTTCTGAAGCATTTAAATCTCAAGTTGATTGGGACGCTGCAACAAAAACAGTAATAATTAAATTTTAGAATGAATTTTTCCTCTTATAGTAAAAGAAAGTCGTTTATAAGGCTTTTAGGTATAATTTTTGGAAGTCTTGTAGATGCTTTCGGATATGCAGCTTTTCTTGTTCCAAACAAGTTAAACCTTGGTGGTATAGCTGGGATAGCTACAATTTTATATCATCTTACAGGAATGCCTGCTGGTATTCTATATATTCTCTTTAATATACCTATATTTATACTTGCTTTTTTTAAATTAGATAAAAATATTTTATTAAGAACAGCATTAACTCTCGTCTTAAATGGATTAGCAATAGATTTATTTATGAAGATTCTAAATTATCTTCCATTAACAGATAATTTATTACTTGCATCAATTTATGGGGGAGTATTATCGGGACTTGGTATTGGTTTAGTTTTTAGGTCTCGAGGTTCTCTTGGTGGAACTGACCTTTTTGCCCAGGTTATATTTTCTTATACACATTTTTCTTTTGGTCAAATTGTTTTTTTTGTAGATGCAAGCGTAATAGTTTTAACTGCATTTATATTTAAAAATGCAGAACTTGCATTATTACCACTTTTGGCTTTGTTTGTGCTCGGAAGAGTTGTAGATACAGTTCAAGAAGGTATATCTTCAGCTAAAGCAGCATTAATAATAACAGACGAAGAAGAAAAAGTGCGTAAATATATTCTTAATGATATGGGTAGAGGTGTCACTATTTTAAAAGGTTATGGAGGCTACACTGAAAAAGATAAAAAGATAATATTGTGTGCTTTTTCACGATCTCAAATCACAAGTTTTAAAGAAAATATTTATTATTTGGATCCCAAAGCTTTTATTATGATTGGAAGCATTGATGAGATCATTGGGGAGGGTTTTAAAAGTGATTTCTGATATAAACACTAAATTACTTATAGCAATGGATATTATTAAGTCTTATCCACCAAATGTTACAGCAGTAAATCATATAAGTTTGTCAGTTGACAGAGGAGAATTTGTATTTATCACTGGTAAATCTGGTGCAGGTAAGACTACTTTAATAAGACTTTTGTCGAAACAAGAAGAACCAGACAACGGAAAACTTTTTATTTCAGGCAAAGAAATAACAACGATTCCAAAATCAAAAGGTTATCTTGTAAGAAGAGAATTGGGAGTAGTTTTTCAAGACTTTAAACTTATTGATTATAAAACAGTATTTGAGAATGTTTCATTTGCCCTTGAAATGCTTGGTTATCCAGATTCTTATATTAGTAAAAAAACTTATGAAGTTTTAAATGTTGTTGGACTTAAAGATAAAGTAAAATTATTTCCAAAAGAACTTTCTGGAGGCGAACAACAGAGAGTTGCGATAGCAAGAGCAATTGTTAACAATCCAATCATTTTGTTTGCTGATGAACCAACTGGCAATCTTGATTGGAAAACATCATTTGAATTAATGGACCTTTTTTTAGATATAAACAAAATGGGGTCAACCATTATTATGGCAACTCATAATGAAGATATTGTAAAAAAGCTTAAAAAACGTAATATTGTAATGGAAAAGGGTAAAAAAATAGATGAGATTTTTTATTGATTTAAAGAGAGAGCTTAAAGAAGCTATTATCAGTTTTAAGCGAAATGGTATAATGAGTCTCGGATGTATCATTATTTCAACAATTGCGCTTCTATCACTTGGTGTTACACTTCTTGTTTCAGTTTACGGTAATTACGCAGTAGCTTCTATTGGGAATAGGTTAAAAGTTACAGCTTTTTTTAGAAATGATGCAACTGAAGAGCAAGTTAATGAAGTAGTTTTAAGGGTAAAATCTCTTCCTCAAATTAAGGAAATAGTATATATATCGCCAGAGAAAGCATTAGAAGAACTAAAGCAAAATTTCGAAGATTTAGATACACTTGAAACAAGCTCCATTCCACCCTCTATAAGAATTACTCCAAAAAATTCAAAAGAGATAAATTATATAATTGAAGAGATTGAAAAATTTCCCCAGATTGAATCAATTAACGATGTTTCAGATATTGCTAATTCTTATTCGAGTATGGTAAGAATAGTTACTATTGTATCGATTTCGATAATTATTTTTTTCTTTACAGGTTTTATTTTTATGATTTCATCAGCTACAAATCTTGCTATTTATTCTTTTAGAAAAGAGATTGAAATAATGCAATTGATTGGATCGTCAAGGGCATATGTAAGAAATCCGTTTCTATTTTTAGGTGGTTTTTATGGTTTAATAGGCGCAATAATATCTTCCTTGCTTATGTTTCCTGTATCCAAGGAAGTAGATAAAATTTATAGAAGTTTTATATTTTATGTACCAATAGAGTTTGATAATTTGAGAATACTGATATTTATATGTGCAAGCATTTTAATAATAGGCTTAATGGGTGGTATAGCTGCATCAGCTATTTCTGTAAGAAAATATCTTAAATGAAAAAAGTAGTAATTATCTTAGTTTTATTTATTACTTTATTTTCTATGCAAGCCTTTAAAACAGTTTCTTCAATTGATGTAATAGAAGATCTCACAAATAAAATTGAAGAGAAGAAAAAGGAAACAGAACGAATAAATAGTGCAATAAAAGAAATTAACGCATTAATAGAAGACCAAAAAAAGAAGAAAGATAGTGCATTAGATGAATTAAATATCCTTGAGAATCAAATTTCACTAATTAGTAAAGAGTTAGAACAATTATCAAATGAAGAAGAAAAATTAAAATTATCGTATACGAAATGCTTAAAAGAAATAGAAATTCTTGACAATTCCATTAAAACAGGCGAGGAACAATTAAACAAAATCTTATTTACTCTATATAAGAATTACACTCTTAACTATTCTGCATTTATTTTTTCTTCAAAATCATTCAATGAAATAATGGATAAAAGCATTTATCTTCAGTTCCTTATATCAGCTGATAAAAGTTACATAAATGGACTTAAAAATAATAAAGAAAAAAAATCAATTCTTCTTGAAGAACAAGTCGATAACCAAATAAGATTATCAGTTTTAGTTGATGAGAAAAAAAAGAAAAGTGAAGAATTAAGTAATCTTGAGAAGAAGAAAGAAAACCAGATATCTAAGCTTGCATATAAGTTAGAAACATCAAAAAAAGAGCTGGATTCACTCATTGAAGCACAAGAAAGAACTGAAAGAGAAATACAAGAATTGATAAAAAGAAAAGAAGAAGAGATTAGGAAAAGGAAATTCAAACAAACCCCTATGGGACCATTAATTTGGCCTGTAAATGGAACTATAACAAAAGGTTCTGGTTTTGGGATGAGACTTCACCCAATATTTGGTGTTTATAGAATGCATACAGGAATCGATATAGATGCTCCATATGGTACCCCCATTAAAGCAGTTCAAAGTGGATATATTATATATGCAGATTGGCTTGGTGGATATGGTAATACCGTCATTATACAGCACGATGAAAAACACTCTACTTTATATGGACATATGAGGTCTTATAGTGTACAAATTGACCAATATGTTAATCAGGGAAGTATTATTGGTAGTGTAGGCTCAACAGGATGGTCAACTTCTCCTCACCTTCATTTCGAGGTAAGAATAAATGGTGATCCTACAGACCCTCTAAATTTCTTACCATAACTAATAATTAAACAATTTCTATTTGACCTAAATTTACACTTATTGTATTATTTGTATGTTATTTTATAAAAAGGAATAATTAAGTGAAATATTGTATTAAAAAAAATATACTGATATTCATAGTTTGTATTTTGATTTTCGTGCTTGGTTATGGAACAGCAATATATCGTTATGGGTTTAATGATTTGCCAATCACAAGATTTTCAATTTCTACTGTAAGAAATAATTATTTGGAGAAGGTTAATGATGAAACAATTGCCAAGGGAGTAGTAGATTCATTAGGAGATCCTTTTAGTAGTTATTTAACTCAGGATGAACTTAAATCTTTTGAAACACAAATTTCAAGCAATTACGTTGGAATAGGAATAATAATATCAAGCATTGATGAAAAAATCGTTATAATCAGAGTTTTGGATAATTCACCAGCCAAAAGAGCTGGATTGGAAGAAAATTTAGAGATAATTAAGGTAAATGGAACAGATGTACATGGTAAAGACCTTGAAAGTGTTTCAGCATTAATAAGAGGTCCCGAAAACACTTCAGTTATTTTAACAATTTCCAAAAATGATATAACAAAAGATGTTGAATTAAAAAGAGAAAAGGTAGAAATTGAGACTGTCTCAGGAATGATGATTAATTCCGATGTAGCATACATAAAGATATATTCTTTTAATATGGATACTGATGAAGAATTTAATAAAGTTCTTGATTCAGTAATTAAAAATCAGCCTAAAGGATTAATTTTAGATCTTAGGAATAATGGAGGTGGTATATTAGAAGTTACTGAAAATATAGCAAAGAGGTTTTTAAAGGATGGTTCTATTTTTCTCTATGTCCAGGATCGTAATAATGAGCCAAGACCTCTTTATATATACAATACAAATCCAATAAATATTCCCATAGTAGTAATAGTTAACAAAAATTCAGCGTCAGCTTCAGAAGTATTAGCTGGTGCTATTAGAGACAATAATGTTGGTAAAATATTAGGCGAGAGAACTTACGGAAAAGCTACTATACAAAAAATTTTCTATTCACCTTTTTCAAAAGGAGCTATAAAATTAACCATACAGAAATATTTAAC
>ERZ795060.1146-NODE-1146-length-31975-cov-51.218014_pt1 | contig 31975 bp, 31 predicted proteins | sample MGYA00375144_ERZ795060 | MGnify/ENA primary metagenome ERZ795060 (study PRJEB30189, sample SAMN05720157) | activated sludge metagenome | isolation source: anaerobic digester from wastewater treatment plant | place: Japan | collected 2015-05-15 ...
TATTATCCGAATCCACGAATGTGATTAATTTATTTCCTGAGTAAGTCCATCCTAGGGATGGACGCATCGAAGGAATACAATAAATAAGGTAGCCCTTCGATTGCGCTCAGGGACTAAGATTCTTTGATGCGGCAGAGACTACTACTAACTAAATACAGAGGTCCGACCTCTGTATTTAGTTTACATTGTTTTTATGCTAAAATGTTAGAATCTAAAACTTATGCCAGATAAAAAATTCAATTTCACAAAAGCATATGAAGAAATAGAAGAGATCAATGAATGGTTTCAAAGAGAAGACATTGATCTTGATGAGGCGTTGGAAAAATATGAGAAAGGAATGGAATTAATTAAAGAGTGCAAAGAACGGTTGAAAGAAACTGAAAATAAATTTGAAGAAATTAAGAAAAAATATGGAGAATAATAAAAAAGAAGAGAGAAACAATAATTCAAAGTTTAATAAAATAATCAAGTATTTAGTTTTATCTGATTTAATTTTTTGGAGTGGATGGGGATTAGTTAATCCAATTTTTGCTATTTTTATTACTGATAATATTGAGGGAGGAAATGCCCTTGTTGTTGGTATAGCGTCAGGCGTCTATTGGCTTTTAAAGTCAATTTTAATGATCCCAATAGGAACATTTCTAGACAATCGACCTGGAGAAAAGGATGATTATTGGGTTCTTGTTAGTGGGTTTTTTATAGCAGCGCTAGTTCCTTTTGGTTTTATATTTGCTAAGCTTCCTTGGCATATTTATCTTCTTCAAGCAATTCAGGCAGTGGGAATGGCCGCATCTCTCTCTGCTTGGTCAGCTATTTTTACTCGGCATATTGACAAAGGGAAAGAAGCAACTGAATGGAGTTTAGATGCCACAGCGGTTGGTCTTGGAACTGGAATTTCAGGAACAATTGGAGGGTGGGCGGTTACGAAATTTGGCTTTAACCCAGTTTTTATCGCTGTTGGAATTTTAGGAATTATAGGAACGCTTTTACTTTTGTCTTTAAGAAGACATATGAGAGCAAAACGCGATCACGGATTGTATTTTTCTTTAAGGGATATTTTCCAACGTCTAGATGAAAAATAAAAATTTAAGTGTGGATTTCAATAATGTCTTCATCTTTTAAAATATAATCCTTTCCAACAATTTTGACCTGACGAGAATTTTTTCTTAAGAGGCGAGCATATTTAAAAGAAGAAAGAAAATCTTTATTAATTTTCTCTACAAGTTCAATTAATTTTGTACCTTGTTTTAAAATAAAAGGAGCTTCAAAATCAACTTCATGGCCTATTTTCTTTGAATAAACTCTCACGATCTTGAGCTCTTTAAAAATTTCTTTTTTTAAATCTTCGAGGCTAATTCCTGTTCTTGCAGATACAGGCAAAATCTCATAATTTTTTAATTTTTCTAAATTTTTTTGAGATTCTGGTAAATCAATTTTATTTCCAACAAAAATAATTTTTTTATTTTGGAATCTCCAAGCTTTTAATAATTCTTTTAAGTTTTCAATTTCTTTTTGAATTTCAAGATTTGAAAGATCAAAAACCGCCAAAAGAAGATCACTTTCAAAAATTAATGATTTTAACCAGCCAGGAGAATCTTTTGTTAAGGGAGGGGTATCTACTAATTGAATTAAGATATTTTGAAATGGCATCATTGCTGGTTGAGGAAGTTGAGTAGCAAATGGATAATGAGTTACCTTTGCTTTAGCATTAGTTAAGGCATTTAAAAGGGAAGATTTTCCCGAGTTGGGAGGTCCAATAATAACCACTTCACCTGCTCCTTCTTTTGAAACTGAATAATAAACCTCTCTTTTTATTTTTTTAGGTTTTTGCTTTTTTAGCTTAGCAATTTTTGTTTTTAATTCTTTTTGAACTTTTTCAGTACCTTTGTGTTTTGGGCAAATCGCCAGCATTTCTTCCAAAATGGAGATTTTTTCTTCAGTTTTAGTTGCTTCGTTTAATCTTTCCTGAAGTTCAAAAAAATATGGTGGTAAATTTGCAGCCATATTAAGTTATTGTATCATAAAGAAGATTTTGATAAAATAAAAAATAAAATAAAAATTCTTAAGTTTTTAAAATTTAAGAATTTTTAAAATCATATGAATCGTGATGAAGCAATTAATTTAGTCAAAGAAAATATAAAAAGTCCAAATTTATTTAAGCATTGTTTAGCAGTTGAGGCAATTATGCAAGCCCTAGCTCAAAATTTTGGCGAAGACGAAGAAAAATGGGGTTTAGCTGGGCTTTTGCACGATATTGATTATGAGAAAACAAAAGACGATCCTCAAAAACATTCTTTAATAGGCGTAAAGATGCTTGAAGATTTAGGGATTGATAAAGAGATTTGTGAAGCCGTAAAAGTCCATAATGACGCTCATGGGATTTTACCAGAAACTTTAATGGAAAAAGCTCTTTTCGTAACTGATCCTTTGTCTGGCTTGATTGTTGCTGCTACCTTAGTTTTACCATCTAAAAAAATTGCTGATTTAACTCCAGAAAATGTTTTACGCCGTTTTAAGGAGAAAGCTTTTGCCAGAGGCGCCAACCGAGAAGTTATTAAAAAATGTGAAGAATATTTGAATTTAACATTAGAAGATTTTATTAAAATTGCCCTTGAGGCAATGCAAGGGATTGCAAGTGATTTGGGCCTTTAAAAAACCACATGAAAACAAAAAATATAATCATTTTAATCTTATCACTTATTTTAATTGGAGGATTTATATTTTATTTTTTTCATGGATCAAAGTTAAAATTTTTAAATGAGAATAATTTTATGCAATTAAAAAGTCCGGCGTTTGAAAACAATCAGCTTATTCCTCAAAAATATACTTGCGATGGCGAAAATATAAATCCGCCATTAGAAATAAGTGAAGTTCCTAGTAAAGCAAAAAGTTTAGTTTTAATTGTGGAAGATCCAGACGCTCCAAGCGGCAATTTTACCCACTGGCTTATCTGGAATATAAATCCTTCAATTAAAGAAATAAAAGAAGGAGAAACTCCAGAAGGCGCAACAGAAGGTCAAAATGATTTTAGTCAAAATTCTTATGGCGGTCCTTGTCCGCCAAACGGAACTCACCATTACCATTTTAAACTTTACGCCCTAGATACTGCTTTAGAATTAGATTCTTCTACTACAAGGGAAAATGTTGAAAAATCAATGAAAGACCATATTCTTGCTTCAACTGAATTAATTGGTCTTTATCAACGATAAAAAATATATGATTCAAAGAGGGATTGCTACATTTGGTTTAGATTATGGAAAATGCCCAAGGTGGCTTTTTGAGCGAATGGTAAGACTTTCACGCGAGGTGATCTATTCAATTGTTGATGAATATGGACCTGATGAATTTATTAAAAGAATATCTGATCCAGCGTGGTTTCAATCATTAGGGACAGTTTTAGCTTTTGATTGGAACTCATCTGGCTTAACAACAATTTTAACCGCTGCCCTAAAGGAAGCAATCAGGGGCGAAGAAAAAAGCTTGGGAATTTTTATTTGCGGAGGCAAAGGAAAAACTTCGAGAAAAACTCCAGATGAAATTCAACAATGGGGAAATATTTTAGCTTTGCCCGATGCAACAGTAGATAATTTAGTTTATAATTCAAAAATGGCTGCAAAAGTAGATAGTAGTTTAATTCAAGATGGATTTCAAATTTATCACCACACATTCTTTTTTTCAAAAAACGGTGCCTGGAGCGTTGTCCAGCAAGGAATGAATACCCAAAATCAAACTGCTCGTCGTTATCACTGGTATTCAGAAAAAATTACTGATTTAGTTTGCGAACCCCACTCAGGTATTATAAGCCAGGTAAAAGTTCCAACTCTTAATTTAACCGCAAGAGAAAGTGAAAAAAATCGGGAAGTTTCAACCGAGCTTGTCCAAAATAATTATTCGGCTTTAATGAAAGATATAAAAATTTTAAGGAAACATTCTGATAACCTTTCCCAAACCCTTGCTTTAAAATTTAAAGATCAAGAGTTTGCTTTGCTGAAATTAGAAAATAAAGAATTTTCTTGGCATCCAGTGGTAGAAGAAGATTTTTCTCGCAGTAAATATTTGGAAAAAATTTTAGCAAAAGTTTGTGAAATAAAACCAAAAAACTATGAAGAACTTTTAGCGTTGGAGGGAGTAGGACCAAAAACAATAAGAGCTTTGGCCTTGGTGGCAGAAGTAATTTATGGAGCAAAGCCAAGTTATGAAGATCCTGCCCGTTATTCTTTTGCTCACGGCGGAAAAGATGCCACTCCTTATCCAGTTGATCGACAAACTTATGATAAAACTATAAAATTTCTTTCTAAAAAATATCCTAATAAAAACTTAAAGGCCGAAAAAAAATTATGAAAAAATTATAAAGATAAAAAATTATTATGAGCACAAAAAGTTTACTTTTTATTATCTTGGGAGTTTTGCTTTTAGGGTTAGGGATTTATGGTTTAATTTTTTGGTGGTGGCCAATTTTTGTAAAACTATTTTTAGCCGCTTTGGGGCCTATTTTAATTATTGTAGGAGTAATTTTAATTCTTATTGGAAAAGAAGAATAACATGGCAAACAATCAAAAAATTCAACTTTCGCCAAATTCTTTAAATCTTTATTTAGAATGCCGAGCTTGCTTTTGGTTGGAGAAAAAAAGAGGTATAAAAAGGCCACAACCATATCCTTACGCTTTAAATACAGCTGTTGACGTTCTTTTAAAAGAAGAATTTGACGAATACCGAAAAAAGAAACAACCTCATCCTTTGCTTTTAGAAAACAAAATTCCTGCCCATCTTTTTCCAAATCAAAAACTTCTTGATCAGTGGCGAAGTAATTTTAGCGGGATTCGCTATTATGATCCCAAAGTAGATGCTATTTTATTTGGAGCAGTTGATGACATTTTAGAATTTAATGATGGAAAATTAGCACCCCTTGACTATAAATCTACTGGGAGCAAAGTACCGTCGGTCTATGATCGTTTTCAACTGCAAATGGATGTTTATACTTATCTTTTAGAAAAAAACGGTTTTAAAACCCCGCACAAAGGTTATTTGGCCTTTTACGTAGTTGACAAAGAGAATGGTTTTAAAGATCGCCTTCCTTTTAAAAAAGAACTTTGGGAAATAGAAACTAATCCTTCAGATATTTCTGAACTTTTTAAAGAAGCAGTTTCACTTCTTAAAAAAGATACTCCGCCACCACACAGTTCTGATTGTGAATATGACAAATGGTTTAAAAAGATTTCTAATATTTAAAATTTATTTCCTTCTCTACATTGATAAATTATAAACAAAGAGAAGGACGAAAAGAGTACAAAGTATTCTTAGAGCAAAAATGATCATTTATTACTTCAATTAAATCCGTCTTGCAGGCAAGCAAAGCAATCTTGCGGCGATGACATTTTATCTATTACAATGAAAACAAGACATATTATTCTAATAGTTATATTTTTAATTTTAATTTTCAGCGTTTTAAGCTGTCCTTTTTTATTTAGAGGAATAAATTTTCAAGAAAAAAATCTTGAAGATGATAAGGCGTTAATTATTTCTGATTTGCACTTGGAATCAAACCCTCGAAACCTTTCCTGCATTGGAAATTATTTAGAAGAAAATAAAATTTCTCTTTTAGTTTTAAACGGAGATATTTTTGATAGAAAACCAAGAGAGGAATTCCAAAAAGAGTTTTTAGATGTTATAGAAAAGAGGTTGGGTATAAAAGAAGATTTTCCTTCAGACATTATTTATGATCTTTCATTTTATAATCACGATCCTTATTTAAAAAACGATGGAAGTCAATATTTTCAAGAAAATGGCAAAGAAATTAGTGTTTTTCAAGGAGTTCTTGATCTTAAAGTAAATGAAGAACCATTTTATATTCTTCATGGTGATTATGTTTTTAGTGATACTATTGGAATCTTAGCTTTAATAAATAAATTTACCTCAACCTTACTCTGGGAAAGAGCTTCAAGAAGTGCTATTGGAGTAGGAGATAATTATTGGGTAATCTTGGGTCATTCCCATGTGCCTGGCATTGATTATCAAAGGAAAATAGCTAATAGTGGTTTCTGGATCAATAGATATTTTTCAGCTACTGACACTGGAGTTTTAATAGAAGCTAACGAGAAGGAAGAACCAAAAGTAGAACTTATTAAAATTCCTTGTGATTAAAGATTTGACTTTTCTCTTTAAAAATGTTCTAATTAAAGTGATATATATTCTAAAACATGTTGGAAAAACTTCAACTTTGGTTTATTCCTTGTAAAGAAAATAATTACAGACCTCATTTTTTAAAAAGCAAATTTTTAGTTTGGTGCGTTTTGATATTATTTATTTTAAAAATTGTTTTAGTTTCCTTTCTTTGGTATTTTCCAAAAACTGCTCTTTTTGCAGAGGTTAATAGAGTTACTCTTTTAGATTTAGCAAACAAGGAAAGGCAAAATTTAAACCTTAATTCTTTAAAAGAAGATCCAAAACTAGATGAAGCTGCTTATTTAAAAGCTCAGGATATGCTTGAAAATGACTATTTTGCTCATACAAGTCCCAGCGGTATTTCTCCTTGGTATTGGTTTGAAGTGGTTGGCTATGACTATCAGTATGCTGGCGAAAATCTTGCTATTGACTTTTTAGATTCGGAAGAGCTTCATACTGCTTGGATTAATTCTCCTTCCCATCGAGCGAATATTCTTAGTCCTAATTTTAAAGATATTGGAATTGCAGTTGTCAAAGGAGATTTTAAAGGAAGGGAGACAACGGTAGTAGTACAATTATTCGGCGCTCCACGAGAAGTTGCAGAAATTCCAGCAACCAAAAATCAAGAGGTCCAACAAACCCTTAATCAAACTCAACCATCAACTTCACCAATATCAGCACCAACGCAAACTCAAACTCAAACTCAAAATTCATCCATTCCTACTCCTACCTCTCAAGCAACAAGCGAAAAAAGTCTTTATAGTTATTATTTAGAAAAAGGGGAGAAGTTACCTTCTTTTGAAGAGAGAGCTTTGCTTTTTGAAAAATATGGTCTTGGTTCTGCTTCGACATATCGGGGCACTCCAGAACAAAACAATGCTCTTTTAAATAAAATTATCGAAGCAGAAAAATCATTATCATCAAAAGAAACAGAAGAAATAACTCAACAGCCAACAGAAGAATCAGAAACAAAAGAAGAAACCATCGAAGAAAATGCCACCTCAAAAGAAAAGGAATTAACCCCTGAGGAAAAAGCTCTTTTGGAAAAAGCAAGAGCAGAAGAAAAACCAATTTTCTCTGCTGGCGAAATAAAAGGCGCTCAAATAAAAAGAGATAGTTTCCAGTTTAAATTTTTAAATTTTATGACTCAAAATTATGATAAGATAACTAAGGTGATCTTTTTAGCTGTCTTAGTTATGATCTTAATTTCGCTTTGTCTTGATGTTTTTCTAAGAACCGATCTTCAATCAAAAGATTTAATTTTACGAGGGCTTATTTATTGTTTCATTTTATTGGCTTTATTTCTCTTAGATAAAGATTTAATTCTCGAGCTCATTCCTCACAATCTTGGAATTTTGTAAAAAATAGCACGAGAACATTTTTTCTTGCTCTAATGTGCCGAGAAACGATTTCGGCACATTTGATATTTGTTTTAAGAAGAATTATTATTAGTTTATATGCGTTTTATTGGCGATTTTCATATTCATTCCAAATATTCGAGGGCTACTTCACGGCAAATGGATCTTGAAGATCTTGATGAGTTTGCAAAGATTAAAGGAATAAAGGTTCTGGGAACCGGCGATTTTACTCATCCTCAATGGTTCGCAAACTTAAAAGAAAAATTGGAGCCGGCAGAGCCAGGGCTTTATAAATTAAGAAATTCAACTAGCGGTGTTCGTTTCATTCTGACAGTTGAAGTTAGCTGTATTTATTCAAAAGATAACAAAGTAAGGAAAATTCATCATTTAATTTTTGCGCCAGATTTTAAAACCGCTGAAAAAATCAATACTCAGCTTTCCTGGACTGGAAATTTAAGAGCCGATGGCAGGCCAACTTTTGGCATGGATTCAAAAGAACTTTTAAAAATTGTTTTAGATTCTTCACCAGACTGTCTTTTAATTCCAGCACATTGTATGACTCCATGGTTCGGGATCTTTGGATCAAAATCTGGCTTTGATTCCCTTGAAGAATGTTTTGAAGAATTAACTCCTCAAGTTTTTGCAATCGAAACAGGGCTTTCAGCCGATCCAAAGATGCTTTGGAGGATTAGTGACTTGGATAACATCACTTTAATTTCAAACAGCGATGCCCATTCAGCTCCAAAGACAGGAAGAGAAGCAAATATTTTTGAAGGAGAAGAATTAAATTACAAAAACATGATTGAAGCAATTAAAAAAGGAAAGAGAATAGAAAATGATGCTCAGTTAAAACTTACATCTACCATTGAATTTTTTCCGGAAGAAGGAAAATATCATTTTGATGGCCACCGCGCTTGCGGAATAAGATTGTCGCCAGAAGAAAGAAAAAAATATGGAGGAATTTGCCCAAACTGCGGCAAGCCCTTAACAATTGGAGTTTTATCAAGAGTAGATAGTTTAGCCGACAGGCCCGAAGGAAAAACTCCCCAAAATGCTTTGCCGTATATTAGTTTAGTGCCGTTAAATGAAATTATTGGAAAGGCGTTTTTAAGAGAGCCATACACAAAGGAAGTTATGGAAGAATATCAAAAATTAATTTCTGTCTTTGGGAGCGAGTTTGAAGTTTTGATGGAAACGCCGATAGAAGAAATTGCTAAAATTTCACCGCGAGTGGCTGAAGGAATTAAAAAAGCTAGAGAAGGGAAAATAAATGTTATACCCGGTTTTGACGGAGAATTTGGCAAAGTGCAAATTTTTGAAGAAGTTTCAGAAGAAGAATCCCCAAAACCCGATCAAAAAACATTGTTTTAAAAATAAAGAGCTCTTACGAAGTTGAACTTCGTAAGAGCTTCATAAAATGTTATTCGTATCATTTGGATAATATTTTTCCATTTGACTTTTTTCAAAAATTAAACTAATATTAAATAATTAAGTCGAGATATGTTTAACTATGCCTTCTTTTGAAGATCTTTAGTTAAAAAATTGCGGCTTAAAAAGGTCGCAAATAACAAAAAATAAAATCAAAGCAAAAAATCTAAATCTAAAAAATTTTAAACGAGAAAATTTTCAATTGTTTAAAATTTAAAATTTAGAGTTTAGAGTTTAATTTTTATGGCCTTTAATAAAGACAGGAATTTTGACCGAAAGATGTATAATGGTGAATGGAAATGTAGTGAATGCGGAGCGCCAATTACTGAACTTCCTTTTGAACCTGCTCCTGATAGACCCCTTTATTGCAAAGATTGCTGGAGAAAAAAAAGAGACGAACGCAACTCTCGTCACTAAATTCTTGGGATAGATTATAACCCCTCACTTTTGCAAAAGTGAGGGGTTTATTTTTGAAAGAAATTAAGTTAAAATTAGAACTTAGTTGGAAAATTTAAAATTAATTATTTATATTTATGCCTTCAAAATTTTACATTACTACCACCTTGCCTTATGTAAACAGCGATCCTCACTTAGGATTTGCTTTGGAAATTGTTCAAGCTGACGTTATTGCCCGCTATTATCGAGAAAAAGGTTATGATGTCTTTTTCAATACTGGCACCGACGAGCATGGTTTAAAGATTTATCGCAAAGCAAAAGAAAAAAATTTAGATCCCCAAGAATATTGCGACATTTACGCTGAAAAATTTAAAGCCCTGAAAGAAGCTTTAAATTTAAGCTATAACAGTTTTATTCGGACTACTGATCAAAAGCATGTTAAGGCAGCTCAGGAGTTTTGGAAAAGATGCAATAAAAATGGCGATATTTATAAGGGAAAGTATAAAATTAAATATTGTGTTGGCTGTGAAATGGAAAAAACTGATTCTGAATTGGTAAATGGAAAATGCCCTATTCATCCAAACCAGGAATTGGAGATTTTTGAGGAAGAAAATTATTTTTTCCGTTATTCGAGATATCAAAAAAAACTCTTAGATTTTTACGAAAAGAACCCGAATTTTGTTTTGCCAAAAGAGAGATTTAAAGAAATCGTTGAATTTACTAAAAGAGGATTAAATGATTTTAGCATTTCAAGAGTTAAAGAAAAAATGCCTTGGGGAATTTCCGTACCAGGAGACAAAACGCAAGTAATGTTTGTTTGGTTTGATGCCCTAGTTAATTATATTTCCTGCCTTGACTGGCCAGATAATTTGAAAAAATTCAATGATTTTTGGCCAGGAATGCAGGTGGCTGGAAAAGACAATCTTCGTCAGCAATCTTCAATGTGGCAGGCGATGTTAATGTCAGCTGGCTTACCAAATTCAAAACAAATTTTCATTCACGGCTTTATAACTTCTAATGGCCAGAAAATGTCAAAAAGTTTGGGAAATGTAATCAATCCTTTTGACTTAGTTAAAAAATATGGGACAGATGCTCTTCGCTATTTTCTTTTAAGAGAAATTCCACCAACAGAAGATGGAGATTATACTTATGAAAAATTTGAAAAAAGATATAATTCAGATCTTGCAGCTGGACTGGGGAATTTAGTGGCAAGAGTAATGAAACTGGCAGAAATTTCTAATTTCAAATTTTCAATTTATAAAAAAGTTTCAAATTCTAAGTTTAAAACCAAGACAAGCAAAATATGGAAAAATTATCAAAAAGCCTTGGACGATTTCAAGTTTAATGAAGCTTTAATTGCAATTTGGGATTTTATTGGTTTTTGCGATAAATACATTGAGAAAGAAAAGCCATGGGAAGAGAAAAATCAAAAAGTTATTAATAATTTATTATTAGCAATTAGTGAAATTGCTGAATTATTAAAGCCATTTTTACCAGAAACTTCAGATAAAATTTTAAAAGAGATTAAAAATCCTGAAAGACAATCAAAACCTTTATTTCCAAAATTAAATAAAAAACCTTGACATTGAAAAAATAATTTTTATAATTGTGATATATTTAAATTTTTAACCACGGGATTGTCACGCCCTTCGGGCTCGCGATGACATATTAAAAACCGAATCAATGTAGCCCTTCAACTTACTACGCTTTTGAAAAGCAGGAGACGATTAAACTTTAATTATTAACAATACAATATTTATAATTTTTTTTACAAAATAAATGTTAGAAAAAAATACAAAATTAAACAATTTAATTAACCTCCCAACCAATCTTATGAATTGGTTTATTTACATTTATTTCTTTGCTCGGCTGGGAGGTTTTTTTAATGAAAAACAAAAACTACTGTTATTAAAATCATAAAAAAACAGAAACTTTCAAAAAAAATCTTCCAGCAAATCTGGGAGATTTTTTATTGATTTAATTAATAGAAAACGATAGGTGATTATAAAATTTCATTTTGTCGTTATCTACCGTTTTCTATTATAAGAAAACGGAAAGTTCTTTAATAAAAAGGAGGTATTAATAATGGAGAATGTAAGAGTGGGCACATGGGAGATGAATATTGGAGAGATTAAGAAAGTCAATGGAGGGATAATTAGGGCGCTAGAAAAGTTTTTAACAAGGGAATGGAAAGAAGCAGTTTTGGAAGGAGTTGATCAGCCATGGTGGAGTGTTCAGAATTTAGGAATTCCAAGCCCCATTGTAAGAGTGGATATGGCGCCAGCATTGAGAGCAGGAACTGTAAGAAACTATATTTACGAAATAGAAGTAAGGCCAGGGGGTTTGGGAATACTGCTTTATCTAATGCCAGAAAGGATTAGGCAATGGAAAAAAATTTTATCTATGTGTAAAGGTTTTGTTTCTATCGAAAGTTCAATTCAAGATGATAAGTTAGTGACAGATCTTTTAAATATTCCTTATTACGAAGAAGTTCCAACAGAAACTGAGGGTCCGTATTGGATAAGAAGCAATCAAAGAGATGGAAAAGTTGCCTCATTAGAAAAAATTTCTCTTGTTCCTATTAAATTAGATGGAGATAAAACCTATTTAGTAAAATTAAAAATGGCAGAGAAATTAGATAAAGAACGGTTCAATTGGTTTTTACCATTTGTTGTTAAACCTTTAGTGGGTAGCAAAATGAAAGGGGTTGAAATATATCTTCCAAGCGCTTTAAAGAAAGAGCTTGGCGCCGGCAGTTCAACAAGATCGCGTATTCTTCGAACAATTTCGAATGGCGAACCTTATATAATTCAAAGATTTATATTGCCAAAAGAAGAATGGAAAAACAATATTAAGGGATGGACAATTTGGAGATTATTTTTTGGATGGGAAGATAATAAATATCAGTTTGCGGGTGGCCTTTGGAATTGGAGACCAACTTTAAGAGTGCATGGAGCTTCGGATGCAATAATGGGCTCAATAAAGATCGATGAATAATTGCTCTTAGTTCTTTTTTAATAATAAGGGTGGTTTTTAAAAACCACCCTCTTTTTTTTAAGGTTAAATTTTGCTAAAGTAAAAGAATATATTTTAAAATATGAGAAAAATTATTTTAGTTCAATTTAGAAGAGACTCATCAGCTCTTAATGAGAAAGAGTGTTTTTTACGTTTTTTTAAGAAAGAAAAAAATTTAAAGTTAAAAATAATAAATGCCTTTGATGAAGATTTAGATTTTTCTTTTCCAGAAAAAATAATTAATGAGAGTTCCGGAGTAATTTTGGGAGGGTCAGGGGAATTTTATTTTTCTGGCAACGAAGGAGAAAAAGAAGAAGTATTTCAAAAAATGATAAAAAAAATAACGCCATTTATTAAATATCTTCTTCAAAACGATTTTTCAACTTTAGGAATTTGCTTTGGCCATCAAGTTTTAGGATATTTTTTGGGAACAAAGGTAGTTTCTGATAAAAATCAGGCGGAAACCGGTTCTTTTTTAGTTTCTTTAACCAAAGAAGGAAAAAATTCTTCTCTCTTTTTCAATCTTCCTTCAAAATTTTATGCCCAATTTGGCCACCAAGACAGTCTTGAAAATTTGCCAAAAGGAACAAAGCTTTTAGCAAGAAGTGAAAAATGTAAAGTAGCTGCTTTTCAGCATAAAAAAAATATTTATGGTCTTCAATTTCATCCAGAATTAACTTACAAAGATGTTTTATCCAGGTTAAAACTTTATCCGGAATATGCTGAAAATCTAAACAAAGTTAAAGAAATATTAAAACCAACTCCACTTTCTGCAAAAATTATTGAAAATTTTCTAAAGCTTTATGCTAATTGATACCCATGCTCATTTAAATATTGCTGCTTTTGATAAAGACAGAGATGAAGTTATAAAAAGATGTTTTGAAAATAAAATTTCAATGATTAACATTGGAACTAATCTCGAGACCTCAAAAAAAGCGGTTGAGCTTGTGGAAAAATATCCTTCTGATATTTACGCATCAATTGGTCTTCATCCTATAAATTTAGATACGGGATTACTAAAAAGAAAAGTAGATAAATTAGAAGGAGGATCTTTTGAAACAGAATTTGATTATCAAAAATACAAGGAATTAGCCCTTCAACATGGTTCAGGGAAAGCTAAATCAAAAGTAGTTGCTGTTGGCGAAGTTGGATTAGATTATTACTTAAAGCCGAAAACTACTGGGAAAAAAATTCTTTTTAAAGAAAAGCAAAAAGAATTATTGCTTCAAGAAATCAAATTAGCCCAGGAGTTAAACTTGCCGGTAATTTTTCATTGCCGAATGGCGCACGAAGATCTCTTGAAAATCTTAATTTCAAATTTCAAATTTCAAATTTCTAAACTAAGTGGCGTGGTGCATGGATTTGTCGGAACAGCAGAGGAATTAGAAAAATATTTAGAAATGGGTTTTTATATTGGGTTTAATGGAATTATTTTTAAAAAGATTGAAGGAATTGATTTTGTGGGAAATATTAAAAGAACGCCTTTAGAGAAAATTTTAATTGAAACAGATTGCCCATACCTTAAAGCTCCAGATTTTCCTGAGGAAAGAAATAATCCGTTGGGTGTAAAATTGGTTGCTGAATATATTGCCAAAATTAAAAAAATAAGTTTTGAGGATATATCAAACATTACTACAAAAAACGCTCAAACATTGTTTAGATTATAAATATGCAAAAAAGAGCTGAAATTAAAATTTCTGGTTTTGTTCAGGGAGTAGGTTTTCGATCATGGGCAGTAGCCATAGCCAGAGAACTAGGAATTTCTGGTTTTGTAAAAAATGAATCAGATGGTTCAGTTAAAATTGTTGCGGAAGGAGAAGAAGAAAAATTGAAAAAATTAATTGATTTATGCTGGCAGGGACCGCGATATGCCAGAGTGAAAAATGTTGAAGTTAAATGGCAAAAATTTGAAGGAGAATTTCTTGGTTTTGATATAGAATACTAAAAAAATTTTAATTTCTTAACCCTTAATTATACCCTTAAATTCACATTCGTAAATTCGTCTTAGATTCGTAATTCATTGATTACTAACATGATTGAATTTAAAATTATTAAAAAATCAAAAAAGAGCAAAGCAAGAGTGGGTTTACTTACAACCAAGCATTGTTGTATTGAGACTCCATCTTTAGTGCCGGTAGCAACTCAAGCAACAGTGAAAACCTTATCTTCAGAAGAGGTCAAAGAAACAAAAACTCAAGTCTTAATTTCAAATACTCTTTATTTACATTTAAGACCTGGAGAAGATATTATTAAAAAAGCTGGGGGACTGTATCAATTTATGAATTTTGATGGTCTTTTAATGACTGATTCTGGCGGTTTTCAAGTTTTTAGCTGGGGATTTGGCAAGGACTTTGAAGTTGGAAAGCTCTTAAAATATTTTCCGGAAAAAAGCAAAATTAAACTTCAAAAAGGAGATCAACCGAAATCCTTAAAAATTACTCCTGATGGGGTATATTTTAAATCAATTTTTAATGGTGAAAAATTGTTCTTAGGACCAAAAGAATCGATTAAAATTCAAGAAAAATTAGGAGCAGACATTATTTTTAGTTTTGATGAATGTACTCCGCCTCTTTGTTCTTTGGAATATGCAAAAGACTCATTGGAAAGAAATAACTGCTGGGCAAGGGCTTCGCTTGAAGCTAAAAAGAGCAACCAAGCACTTTTTGGTATTGTTCATGGTTCTAATTTTAAAGCATTAAGAGAAAAAAGCGCTCAATTTATTAATTCATTAAATTTTGATGGTTTTGGTATTGGAGGGGATTTGGGGAAAAGCAAAAATGATATTTATAAAATTTTAGATTGGACAATTCCATTTTTAGATGATTCAAAACCTCGTCATCTTTTAGGGATTGGATATTTAGAAGATATAAAAGGAATAATTAAAAAAGGAATTGATTTTTTTGATTGCAACGTGCCAACTCATTATGCAAGGCGCGGTATAGCTTTTATCTCCCAAGGTAAACTAAATTTAAACCAGGCAAAATTTTTAAAAGAAAAAGAACCGTTAGATAAAAAATGTCAATGCTGGGTTTGCCAAAATTATAAAAGAAATTATATTTCTCATTTATTTCGGGCAAAGGAAAGCTTGGGTCAAAGGCTTTTAACCTATCATAATCTTTATTTTTTTAATAGCTACGTTGAAAGTATTCGCAAAAAAATAAAAGATGGGAAAATATAGGCAAAATTTTCAATTTTCAATTTTCAATTTTCAAAGCATGATTTGTAATTATATGTCTCTTTTAAAACGATCGTTTATTTGTAGAAATATTATAGGCATAAGATAATAAAATAATTTATGAAAAATCCAGTTAGAGAAACAACAAAAATTATTGTTAAAGAAGCAAAAAAAGTTAAAATTAATCAAAAAAAGGTTGAAGAATTTGCTGAAAAAATAAAAGATTCAAAAATTCCTTCTTGGCCAAAAAAAATGCATCTTTGGACAAGAGATGAGAATAGTTTATTAACTTATTTAATTATTTTGGACAGTTTAAATTTTTGCTTTTGGTCAAAAAAAGAAAAATGGGGAATATATTATAAAAATAATTTTTATGAAGGCTATTTTGGTTGGTCGTTAGCTCTTAAAAAATTTTTTTTAAAGAATCCAGAAAAAGCTAACTTTGAATATTTCTCAAATATTGGCTTTAATCAGTTTTTAGAAATTTTAAAAGGAAAAGGAGAATTAGAATTAATTCGAAAACGTTATCAAATTTTAAAAAGTGTTAGCAAAAAATTTTTAGAAAAATACCAAGGGAATCCTTCATGCTTTATTTCTTTAGCCAATAATTCAGCAGCAAAATTAGTTTTTGAAATTTATAAAAATATTCCATTTTTTCAAGATGAAGCAATGTATGATAATTTTAAGGTTTATTTTTTAAAAAGAGCACAAATTTTAGTAGCAGATATTTGGGGAGCTTTTGAGGGCAAAGGAATAGGTTGCTTTAAAGATATGGATTTTTTGACAGCTTTTGCTGATTATAAACTTCCTCAAATTCTTAACCACTTTGAAATTTTAGAATATAGCTCCGATCTTCAAAATAAAATTCAAAAAAGAAAAATTATTCCTGCTTTTTCCAAGGAAGAAATTGAAATAAGAGCAGCGACAGTTCAAGCAGTTGAAGAAATAAGAAAATCTTTAATTAAAAGAGGAAAAAATCTTTTTTCTTTTCAAATTGATTGGCTTTTATGGAATAAATCCCAAAGATTAAAAATGAAAAACCCTCACCATTTAACTAAAACCATTTTTTATTAGTAAATTTTACAGAGGCCTGGCCTCTGTAAAATCTGTAAAACCTCTGTAAAATATTTAATTATGGCAAATCTTAAAAAAATTTTTCTTATTGTTTTTTTAATTTTAATTATTGGTGGTTCTTGTTGGTGGATTTTTTATTCTTTTCAAGAATTTATTGCAAAACAAAACAAACTTGTTTTGAGAGAAGAACCTGTCTCAAATCAAATTCCAGAAATACCAAAAGTTCCAGAAGCGTTAAGCGAGCCAGAAAAAGAAGCTCATTTCCCAGAACCATCTTTAAAAATTTTTCAAAGACAAAAAGAAACTCAAGCTTTAGATAAAAATTTAATTTTATCTTGGACTAATTTTTATAGACAGAACGAAGGAGTGGCACCCTTAAAAGAAAACGAGATCTTAAACGAAGCAGCAAATCAAAGATTGGAAGATATGTTTCAAAAGCAATATTTTGCTCACGTTTCTCCAGATGGAGAAAGTGCCAGCGAGGTAGTTGAAGATTTAGGATATCAATATTTAAGAGTGGGAGAGAACTTAGCTTTGGGAAATTTTAAAGATGAGAAAGAATTAGTTGATGCTTGGATGGCAAGTCCTGGCCATCGAGAGAATATTTTAAATTCAAAATTTAAAGAAATCGGTATTGCTGTAAAACGTGGCATATTCGAGGATGAAGAAACTTTTTTAGCAGTTCAAATTTTTGCTGCTCCATTATCTGACTGCCCAATACCTGACGAAAATTTAAAATTATCAATTAGTACAAAAGAAAAAGAGCTTCAAAATCTTAAAAATGAAATCGATTATTTGAAAAATGAAATAGAAACCCTTCAAAAAGAAGAAGAAACATTGTATAATCAAGAAAAAGATTTATTAAGCATAGGTAAGGAAGATGAGATTAAAAACATTAATGATCAGTTGCAGGAAATAAATAGAGAAATCCAAAATAAAACAGATACATATAATCAATTAGTTTTGAAGATTAATAATTTTTCTCAAGAACTTCAAGATTTAATTTCTACTTATAATCAGCAAGTAAACAAGTTTAATCAATGCCTTCAAATGTAGCAAGAAACAATCTCTATTATGAAAAAATACAGCCCAAATAAAATAGAAAAAAAATGGCAAAAGATTTGGCAAGAAAATGGTGTTTTTAAAACGCCAGATAAATCAGCAAAAACAAAGTTTTACTGTTTGGATATGTTTCCTTATCCTTCTGCTTATGGACTTCATGTAGGCCATTTTAAAGGATATACTTTTTCAGATCTTATTGCTAAAAAGAAAAAAATGGAAGGATTTAATGTTTTGCACCCAATGGGTTTCGATGCTTTCGGCCTGCCTGCAGAAAATTTTGCCATCAAAACCGGCATTCACCCTGCTATTACCACCAAAAAAGCAATTTCTAATATTAAAAAACAATTGATTTCTACCGGCATGGGTTATGACTGGGAAAGAGAAGTTATTACTTGCGAGCCGGAATATTATAAATGGACTCAATGGATGTTTTTACAACTTTATAAAGCTGGCTTGGCTTACAGAAAAGAAGCTCCAGTTAATTTTTGTCCTTCCTGTAAAACAGTATTGGCAAACGAGCAAGTTGTTGATGGGAAATGCGAAAGGTGCGGAACTTTAGTAGAAAAACGCTACTTAAAACAATGGTTTTTCAAAATCACTGCTTATACTGAAAGATTATTAAAAGATTTGGATAAAATCGATTGGCCGGAAAAAATAAAAATAATGCAAAAAAACTGGATAGGCAAAAGCGAAGGTGCTATTGTTAAATTCCCAATTCAAAATTCCAAATTTCAAATTTCTGTGTTTACAACACGGACAGATACTATTTTTGGTTGTACTTATTTAGTTGTGGCGCCGGAAAATCCACTAATTGAAAATTTAAAATCAAAGTTCAAAAATTTTGAAGAAGTGAAAGATTACGTTCAAAAATCTAAGAATAAATCAGAAATTGAGAGAACAGCAGAAAAAAAAGAAAAAACGGGGATTGAACTCAAAGGAATTAAAGCAATAAATCCTGTTAATGGTAAGGAAATACCGATTTTTGTGGCAGATTACGTTTTAATGGAATATGGCACAGGAGCAGTAATGGGCGTGCCGGCTCATGATGAACGAGATTTTGCTTTTGCAAAAAAACATAATCTACCTATTATTAAAGTCATAAAACCGCAAACCAAAAATCAAATAGCACCAGAAGAATTCTTTGTTGAAGATGGAATTCTTATTAACTCAGATAAGTTTTCTGGTTTAACCTCACCTAAGGCGCGAGAAGAAATTACTAAATTTTTAGCAAAAAAGGGATTAGCAAAGAAAGCTACTTATTATAAATTAAGAGACTGGTTAATTTCGCGTCAAAGATATTGGGGAGCGCCGATACCAATTATTTACTGCGAAAATTGCGGAGAAGTGCCAGTTTCAGAAAAAGATTTACCAGTAAAATTGCCAAGAATTAAAGATTTTAAGCCAACAGGAGATGGCAAAAGTCCTCTAGCAAAATCAAAAGCTTTTATTAATTGCCGATGTCCAAGGTGTGGCAAGCCCGCAAAAAGAGAAACAGATACCCTTGATACTTTTGTTTGTTCTTCTTGGTATTTTTTAAGATATACTGATCCGAAAAATTCAAAAAAACCATTTGATAAAAAGAAAGCCGAAAAATGGTTGCCGGTAGATTTGTATATAGGAGGAGCGGAACATGCGGTAATGCATCTTTTATATGCTCGCTTTTTTACTAAAGTTTTAAAAGATTTGGGCTATATTAATTTTTCTGAGCCGTTTTCAAAACTTTTTAACCAAGGAACGATTTATTATAAGGGCGCAAAAATGTCAAAATCAAAAGGCAATGTAATCACGCCTAATGAGATTATTAAAAAATATGGCGCTGATACATTGCGGCTTTATGAGCTTTTTATGGGTCCGGCGGACCAGGCAACTGAATGGTCAGACAAAGGAATATCAGGTTGTTATCGATTTTTACAAAAAGTGTGGAATTTGCAAACACGAATAAGCACGAATAAAAATTCACGAATAAGCACGAACCTATATTTACAAAAATTACTTCATAAAACAATTAAAAAAGTTACTGAAGATATTGAAAATTTTAGATTCAATACGGCAATATCTGCTTTAATGGTTTTGGTAAATGAATTGGAAAAAGAAGATCAAATTTCGAAAGAAGATTTTGAAACATTATTAAAATTATTAGCTCCAATGGCACCGCACATCGCAGAAGAATTGTGGAGTAGTTTAAGAAATAAAAAATCTATTTTTTATGAAAACTGGCCCAAATACAATTCAAATTTAATTGAAGAAGAAAAAATAACTTTTCTTGTCCAAATAAACGGTAAAGTGCGGGATAAAATAGAAGCAAATAAAAATATTTCTCAAAGAGAAGCAGAAAATTTAGCTCTTGAAAGCAAAAAAATTGCAAAATATATCAACGGAAGAAAAATTCAAAAAACAATTTTTGTGCCTGGAAAATTAATTAACTTTGTAATAAAATAAAACATATGTGTGGCATTGTTGGTTATATTGGAACTAAAACTGATCCCCGAATTGGACTTGAGGCATTAAAACGTCTTGAATATAGGGGATATGATTCAGCAGGAATGGCTGTTTATAATCCTGAAAAAGGAGAAATTTTTTCTTTAAAAGCAGTAGGAAAAATATCATCTCTTGAAGAAAAATTTTCTCAATCAGGTATTACTGGCAATCCATTTATATTACATACTCGTTGGGCAACTCATGGCGCGCCAAGCGAGATTAATGCTCATCCTCACTCTGATTGCAAAAAAAATATTTGGCTTGTGCATAATGGCATTATTGAAAACTATCGGGAACTTAAAAATAAACTAGAAAAAGAAGGACATAAATTTGTTTCTGAAACCGATACTGAGGTTCTTGCTCATTTAATAGAGTATTTTTTTGAAGGAAACTTGGAAGAAGCTGTTCGAAAAGCTTTAAAATTAGTTAAAGGAACTTATGGAATTTTAGTGATCGCTAGAGATGATCCAGGAAAAGTTGTAGCAGCTAGAAATTCTAGTCCTTTAGTTTTAGCTCAAGCTAATGGTGATGTTTTTATCGCTTCTGACCCATCAGCACTTATTTCTTATTCAAAAAGAATGATTTTTTTAGACGATGGAGAAATTGCAGTTTTAAAACCAGGAGAATTTTTTGTAACAGATCTTGAGAACAATCTAAAACAAAAAGAAGTTTCGGAAATAGAATGGAATTTGGAGCAAACTCAAAAAGGTGGCTATCCCCATTTTATGTTGAAAGAGATTATGGAACAGCCGGAAAGCTTAAAAGATTCTCAAAGAGGCAGAATAGTTCTTCAAGAAGGAAAAGCAAAGTTGGGAGGGCTTGAAAGCGTGAAAGATCAACTTCGAAAAATTGAAAGATTAATTATTGTCGCTTGCGGAACTGCTTATTACGCTGGTTTAACTGGTGAATATATGCTTGAAGAATATGCGGGAATTCCCGTTGAAGTTGATTTTGCCTCAGAATTCCGTTATCGAAAACCAATCTTAGACAAAAAAACTGCAGTTCTTGCGATTTCACAAAGCGGAGAGACAGCTGATACTTTAGCAGCAATTAGAGAGGCAAAAGAAAAAGGCGTTTTAACATTAGGAATTGTTAATACTGTTGGTTCAACTATTGCAAGAGAAACTGACGCTGGTGTTTATAATCATGCTGGTCCTGAAATTGGCGTTGCTTCGACAAAGGCCTTAACTTCGCAATTAGAAATATTAGCTCTGCTCACCGTTTTTTTGGGAAGACAAAGAGAAATGAGTTTAGTAATAGGACAAAGAATTTTAAAAGAAATTTTAAGAATTCCAGAGCTGGTAAAGAAAATTTTAGAGAAAAATAACGAAATTCAAGAATTGGCCAAAAAATACAAAGACGCAAATGACTTTCTTTATATTGGTAGAAAGTATAATCATCCAATTGCTCTTGAAGGCGCTTTAAAACTAAAGGAAATTTCTTACATTCATGCCGAAGGATATCCGGCAGGGGAGATGAAGCATGGGCCAATTGCTCTTATCGATGAAAATTTTCCTACCTTTGCTATTTTACCATCTGACAGTGTTTATGAGAAAATGATTTCTAATGTTGAAGAAATAAAAGCAAGAGGAGGAAAAGTTATAGGTCTTGCAACCGAAGGAAACGAAGATATTCAAAAAATTGTAGATGATGTTATCTACATTCCAAAAACCTTAGAAATGCTTACGCCAATTTTAAGCGTTGTTCCTTTACAGCTGTTTGCGTATCATATAGGGGTTCTTAAGGGGTATGACGTTGACAAACCCCGCAATTTAGCTAAATCAGTTACTGTAGAGTAGAAATAAAATGTGCCGAGATCGTTTCTCGGCACATTTTATTTTGCTATAGTGATAAGCCAAAACATTGGTAAACTAAAAAATCTTACACAATCAGTTAATCTAGGGTAGATAAAAAATTTTTGAGCTCTTTTTCGTTTTCAAAAATTAAAGTAAGTTCAATTTTATTATTTACTTCTTTAAGCTTTATATTTTTAATTTTAAGAATTTTTGAAATTTCTTTTTCTAATTTTTGAAATTTTTTTTCTTCTTTATTTATTTTTTCTTTGCTTTTGTTTACTTCTTTTTCCACAGCCCTAACAGGCAATTTTTTTTCAACGATTTCTTTATACACCTCAATTTGTTTATCTTTTTCTACTGAAAGCAAAGCTCTTGCATGACCTTCGGAAATTTCTCTTTTTTCAATGCCATTTTTTATTTCTTCCGGCAACTCTAAGAGTCGGAGGGTATTTGCTACCGCTTCTCGGCTTTTTCCTACCATTTTTCCAACTTCTCGTTGAGTTAAATGATATTCCTCGATTAATCTTTTAAAAGCTTTAGCTTTTTCAAGAGGATTTAAATCTTCTCTTTGAAGATTTTCAACAAGAGAGATTGGCAATTCTTCCTCTTTTTCTATTTCCTGAATTATTACTGGTACTTCTTTTAGCCCTATCATTTTTGCTGCTCTTAATCTTCGCTCTCCAGCAATCAATTGATATTCAACTTTTTGGCCGCTTGGCACATCTTTTTCAATCTTCTTTGCAATTAAAGGTTGCAATATTCCATATTTTTCAATAGAATTAGCTAACTCTTTAAGTTCTTTTTGATTAAATTGTTTTCTTGGCTGAAGAGGATTCGGCTTAATTTTATCAGTTTCAATCCAAAAAACACTTTCTTTTTTTTGAGAAATTTCTTTATTTGTTTTTTTGGGAATTAAAGATTCAAGACCGGCCATACAATTAAAATTAGAAATTATAAATTAGAAATTTGAATATTTATTACTTCCTCTGCCAATCTTTCATAAGCTTTTGCGCCTTTTGAATCTGGAGCATATTGAAATATTGTTTTACCATATTTTGGCGCTTCTGCCAATCTGATGCTTCGTGGAATAACTGTTTCAAAAACTTTTCCCGGGAAAGTTTCTCTTACTTTTTTTAAAATTTCTCTTGAAAGGACGTTCCTTTTGTCATACATTGTTAAAAGACCGAATATTTGAGAGAATTCTTTTTTAAGGTTTGTTTCCAGAAGATCAAAAATTTCAAAAAGATCTTCTAAACTCCTTAAAGCGAAAAACTCGCATTGAATTGGCACAATTACTTCATTTCCCGCAACCAAGGCATTCAAAGTTAAAATTCCAAGCGATGGAGGAGGATCTAATAAAATAAAATCATAATTTTTCTCAATTGGCAAAAGTAATTCTTTTAAAACGCTTTCTCTATCTCTTGTCTCTAAAAGTTCAATATTACTTCCAGCAAGATCAGCGCTTGCTGGTGCAATATCAAAATTAAAAAGAGAAGTATTTTTAATAATATCTTTTAAGGGAACTTTTTTAGAAAAACTATGGTAGATATTTAAAGGAATATTTTTAGGATTTAAACCCAGGGAAACTGTTGCATTTGCTTGGGGATCGAGGTCACAAAGTAAAACTTTTTTTCCAAATTTTGCTAAAAAAGCCCCCAAGGATACTGCGGTAGTGGTTTTACCAGAACCTCCTTTTTCATTAATTATAGCTATAACTCGTGCCATATTTTTAGAGAATGATAACAGATTTTTAGGTATTTTTCAAGCTTGGAATTTCTGCTAAATTTTGTTAAATTAATTTTAGAAATCTATGATTTTTGGCCATCAGAAAAATTTAAAAATTTTTTCAAAGATGATCGAAGAAGAAAAATTTCCTCATGCTGTTTTATTTGTGGGGCCAGAAAAAATAGGGAAAAAGAAAATAGCTTTTGAAATTTCAAAATATTTAGAAGGAAATCACCGCCAATTCAAAAATTTTTTTGAATTTTCTCAAAAAGAATGTGGTTGCGATATTTGTGATCTTATTGAAAGAAAAAAATTTCCAGATATTATAGAAGTAAACAGAGAAGAAGAGGGGGAACAAATTTCTATTAAAAAAATAAGAGAAGTTCAAAATCAAGTTTCTTTGTCGTCGCCTTATCATTTTAAGATTAATATTTTAGATCAAGCTGAGAATCTTTCTGAAGAAGCAATTGGAGCTTTATTAAAAACACTTGAAGAACCTCGCGGAAAGACAATTTTTTTTCTTATAACCTCAATGGCTTATCGTCTGCCAAAAACTATTCTTTCTAGAACAGAAATTTTTAGATTTTATCCTCTTTCAAAAAATGAAATTAAAAATTTTTTTGAAGATGTCTTAAAAGAAAAAGAAATAAGCCAAGATTTTATAGATTTTTCTTTTGGAAAGCCTGGATTAGCAAAAGAACTTATTCTTGACAAAAATAGAATATTATATTATAATTCTCTCTTAAAAGAGATAAAAAAAATAGTAAAACTACCAGAATATCAACGCTTAAAGATAGCTGAATTTTTAGAAAAAAATGGCGAAGTTGAAGATTTTCTTTTTTTGAGCGAAAGATGGTTTCGAGATCTATTGTTAAAAAAGCAAAATACTTCTCCTTCATTTTTTTCTTTTTCTTCTAAGGAAAAAGAAACTGAAAAAGAAAGTCAAAATTTTTCTGAGAAAAAATTAAAGGAAATAATTTCTTTAATAGAAAAAACAAAAAATTATTTAAACTTTTCGAATACAAATCAACTTTTAGCCTTAGAAAACTTACTACTTAGAATAGACGCAGATTTACGCTGATAATGCAGATTAGGGCGGAAGATAGTGGATTTGTATGGATCGTTGCATTTAATCTGCGCACTTGCCAGTATCCGCGTTTATTCGCGTAAAAGAATATGTTTCAACAAATAGGTTTAACATTTATTGCTCTTTTTATTGCCTATCTTTGCTTTTTGGGCGTTTTTGGTTTTTTAAAAGATAATTATGGCATTGAAATATCGTTGGGTGAAAATTTATTTATTTCCGAAGATAAAGGAGAAAATTGGGTAGCTTTGGATACGGGGAAACAAACAGATGTAAGTGGAGTAAATTTTGCTTTTGATTCTCAAAATCCTGAGAATCTTTATATGGCCTCTGCTGAGGGAATTTTTGAAAGTTCTAAGGGAAAAAATTTTTCTGCTTCTGCAATTACTCAGTTTAAAGAAGAAGAGAAGCCTGCTCTTATTTCAAATTTTATTCCTGACCCTAAAGAGCCAAATACATTTTATCTTATATCTGAAGAAGTGGGTCAGAATAAACTTTTAGTATCTCATGATAAGGGAAAAACTTTTAGGCTTATTTTTATTGCTGAGGGGAATGATAGGATTAAAACCTTTGCTGTTGATCCTTTCGCTTCAAATAAAATTTACCTTGGAACAGAAGAAGGAGGTTTTTTAAGGAGCGAAGATTATGGTAATTCTTGGAAAAAAGTAATTAAATTCTCTCAGCCAGTAGGAGAAATTGTTCCAAATCCTCATCGAGAAGGTGAAATTTATATTTTACTTTCAAGGGTTGCAAAAGATCCTTTTAACTTTTATAATAATGGCATTCCTGCCAAAGTAAAAATAAGCAATGATTGTGGTTTAACTTTTCAAGCAATAGAAAATAAAATCAATATTTCTAAAGTAAAAAGAGAATTAAGAAATTTGCCAGAAATAAAAGATATAGTAATTGATCCTTCTCAAAACCGAATTTATTTTGTTTCTGATTATTATCTTTTAAGAAGTGTTCATGATCAAATGGAATTAGTAAATTTAGTTTCATTTTCAAAGGAAAATAAAATTACTACCTTTACAGTTGATCCGAAAAATTCTAATATATTATATCTTGGGATAGGAAATTTGATGTATATTTCAGAAAATGGCGGAGAGAATTGGCAAATAGTTGAGCCACCAGCAAAAGGAGAAATAGAAGAAATAAAAATTAATCCCGCAGATCCCGAGACTATTTTAATTTCTGTTAAAAAAACATTCTAAAATTTTATTAAATTATGAGTATTGATAGTTTATTTAAAGAAACAAAAAATTCTTTTCAAAAAACTCTTGATTGGTTTAAAAAAGAAATATCTGCTGTGCGGGGAAATAGAGTAAGTATTGATTTGATTGATGGAATTCTATTGGATTATTATGGAGAAAAGATTTCTTTAAAAGAAATTGCTTCTCTTTCTTTAGTTGATTCAAGAACCATTTCTATTGAACCTTGGGACAAATCAGTAATTTCTAATATTGAAAAAGCTCTCCAAGAATCAAACTTAGGAGGAAATGTGAAAGATGATGGTGGAAAAGTATTTTTTACTTTTTCTATTCAAACTACTGAAGACAAAGAAAAGATGATAAAAATTTTAAGGCAAAAAATGGAAAAGGCTAAGGTAGCTCTGAGAAGAACACGAGATGAAGTGTGGAAAGAAATTCAGGAAATGGAACGAAAAGGAGAAATACCCGAAGATGAAAAATTCAGACAAAAAGATAATCTTCAAAAATTAATTAATGAATTCGAAGATAAGATTGAAGAAATAGAAAAAGCTAAAGAAAAAGAGATTTTAGAATAGAAATAAAGCAAAATTAAAAACGCAAAATCAGTTCTGTGAATGAAACAATAATTTCATTTCACGTTTCGTTTTTTTCACTTTAAGTGAAAAACTCAGCGAATCAAAAAGAAAAATTCAAAGATGATAGGAAGATAATTCTTTTTATATTTTGATATTTGATGGGTGAAAGGAATTTCATTCTTTTCTTCCACCTCGTCTTGCTATTGCAGAACTCAATTTTTGATTTATTTATTATGTCTCCCTTGGTATTACAATTGATTAACTTTGGAGTACCAGAGCATACCATTGTTTTGCTTTTAATGTTGCCAGTAGTTGCTACTTTGATTACATTTGCTCAACAAGTTATTGGTGTTCGGGGTTTTGGTATCTATATTACTTCAATTATTGCTTATGCTTTTGTGGCAACTCAATTAAAATATGGAATTGTAATTTTTTTTGTAGTGCTTCTCGCAGGTACTTTAATGAGACATTTTTTGCGGAAAGTAAGGATTCTTTATTTGCCACGAATGGCAATAATTCTCACATTTGTTGCTTTAGCAGTTTTTTTAATGTTTCTCTTGGGAAGTTTTTTAAATATTGAAGGTTTACAAGCTATTTCTATCTTTCCAATTTTAATTATGACTTTAGTTGTGGAAAGATTTGTAGCGGCCCAAATTGAAAAAGGACCAAAAACGGCAATCTTTATGACGCTTGAAACACTGATTTTAGCAATAATCTCTTATTTCCTTATTGAATGGACATGGCTTCAGCAAATACTTTTAGATTGGCCTCTTATTTCTCTGTTAGTGCTTTTTTTAATAAATTTTGGATTAGGCCACTGGACGGGCCTTCGTATTTCAGAATATTTCCGTTTTCGAGAATTAATCGAATATTTACCCAAAAAATAAGCTTATATTAAACTAATTTGAAAAATTTAAAATTGTCTTCTTTATGCTATGCGTGGAATTTTAGGCGTTAATGCTCGAAATCAAAAATATTTACATTCTTCCCGGAAAGGCAAAAGGATTTTAGATTCAAAACTGCTCACAAAAAAAGTTTTAAGCGAAGCTGGTCTTCCAGTTTTGGAAACGCTTGCTGTTATTAAAACAAGATCCGAACTTTTAAAATTTAATTGGGAATTTTTACCTAATGCTTTTGCTTTAAAACCAAACCGCGGATTAGGAGGAGAGGGAATTATTGTAGTTTATGGAAAAAAGAAAAATACTTTAGAGCCCACCTGGATTAAATCCGATGGTTCTTTGGTTAGTAAAAAAGAACTTGAGTTACATATATTTGATATTCTTGAAGGAAATTTTTCCTTATTTTCTTTACCAGATGTGGCCTTTTTTGAAGAAAGAGCAAAAGTTTCAAAAGAATTAAAACCTTATTCTGCAAAAGGAATTCCAGATATTAGAATAATAGTTTTTGAGAAAGTGCCGGTAATGGCAATGCTTCGTTTGCCAACGCCAGAATCAAGGGGCAGGGCAAATCTTCACCAAGGAGCAATTGGAGTAGGCATCGACCTTGAAACAGGTTTAACAACAAGTGCTTTTTGGCACCAAAAACTTATAGATTACTATCCAGGAACAAGATATCTTTTGAGGGGCATAAAAATTCCTTATTTTAAAAAAATTCTAGAGTTAGCCGTTCTTGCTCAAATCGCTACTGGTATAAATTTTTTAGGAGTAGATATCGCTATTGATCGTGACAAAGGACCGGTTATTTTTGAATTAAATGCGAGACCTGGTCTTTCTATTCAAATGGCAAATTTAGCAGGACTCGAAGAACGACTTCAAAGGGTAAAAGGCCTTAAAATTAAATCAAAAGAAAAAGGAGTAAGATTAGCACAGGAACTTTTTGGTTCCTCTAAAGAAGATTTTCCTCCGGAAATAATTTCAAAAGAAAAAAAAGAAATGGAAAATTTATCAGATCGAAAAATTTTAGGACCAATAGAGGAAGTAGAAATTATCACAAATAATGAGAATGAACAACGCTATAAAACTTTAGCAAAAATTGATACTGGCGCTTGGAGAAGCGTTATTTCTTTTGATATCGCTAAGAAATTAAAAATTGAAGAAACTTCTAATTTTAAAATAGTAAAGTCTACCCTTGGAGAAGAAATCAGGACCATTGTACCACTTTCATTTATTTTAAAAGGAGAAAGAATCGATACCGAAGTGTCGTTAGCTGATCGTTCTTCAATGAAGTATGAGATGCTTATTGGGCGTCGAGATTTAAAAAATTTTATTATAGACCCAGCTAAAAAAATTAACAAAGAGTAAATTTATGAAAATTAAAGACCTTTCTTCTCTAAAATCTTTTTTTAAAACAATCAAAACACCAATTTTAGGAGCTAGCGTTTATGGCTTTGAAAGGCTGGGCCCAGAAGAATTTTTTTCAGACTATCAACTTTTATCGCTTTATCAAAGTAAAGAGACTGATTTAATAAAAAAAGATTTACCAATTTTTTGTCTTGAAGAAAAAATAGGGAAAAGAATAAGACCTCGAAATGCTTCTTCTTTGCTTTGTCATCCAGAAACTCAAAAGTATTTAAGAAATTTTAAAAATCCTACTATACTTCTTTATAAATCTTCAAGAAGGATAGAAGAATTATCAAGAAAATTAAATTTTAATATTGCAATTTCTCCTTCTCATTTTGGAAAACAACTTTTTGAAGATAAAATAAAATTTAGAGAAATAGCTCAAAAAATTGGTGTTCCTCCTACGCCTGGTAGAACTATTTCTTTTTCTTTTTTAAAAAATTCTTCTTTTTCAAGTTTAAAAGAAGAGTTTGGTTTTCCCTTTGTTTTGCAACATCCAAGAAGGGGAGGTGGCAAGGGAACTTTTTTTATTAAAGATGAAGAAGATCTTAAAATAGCTAAAAAAACGCTTGCAAACCCTCCTACTCAAAAAGTAATTGCAGCTAAGTTTGTTAAAGGCCCAACTCCTTCGATTACTGGTTGCATAACTCGATTTGGGGTTTTGTCTACAAGGCCCCAATATCAAATTTGCGATGTTCCAATTCTTTATCAAAGACCTGATGGAGCAGGGCTTTTTTGCGGACATGATTGGTCAGCTTCAGTTTTTTCTCAAAAAATCTTAAAAGAAGCGAAAGAAATAGTTGAAAAAGTAGGGAATTATTTTAAAAGTCAAGGTTATAAAGGTATTTTTGGGCTTGATTTTATTTTAGATGAAAAAGAACAAAAACTTTATTTAACAGAATGCAATCCACGATTACTTGGTTCTATGCCTACTTTACATATGGTTCAAATAGCAAATGGTGAGTCACCCATTATTGCTTTTCACTTGCTTGAATTTTTAAGTATTCCTTATGATATTGATATTCAAAAAATAAACAACTTGATGTGGCAAAAGAAAGAAGGAGCTCAAATGTTCTTACATAATCATTTACAAAGTAAAGCAACACAAGAAGGAGAGCTTGAACCGGGAGCATATAAGGTGCAAAGTGCAAAATACAAAATGCAAAATAATAATTTAAGGTTTAAAAGCGAACTTCAATTTATTCGGTCTGGATATAAATTTTGCCATCTTCAGGCTAAAAATGAATTTCTTTTAACTGACGGGATTCAAAAAAAAGGAACAAAGCTTCAACCATTTCAAAGACTTTGTCGAGTAGTAGCTAAAAAAAGAGTTTTAGATGAAAGTTTAAAAGATCTTTTACCAGAGACAAAAGAATTTATAAATTTAATTTCAGAGAATTTAAAGCTGGTTTCAACTACAAAATTCTAATTTTTATGTCGCCCGAGCTTTTAAGAAAAAAATATCCAAAATTTATTTATAAATCTTTTTCTTTCAATTTAAAAGAAAGTAATTTAAATATTATTTTTGACTTTAGAATTCCGCCAGATTTAAAATTTTCGCCGAAAATAAGAATAGCTAAAGTAAACGAAGGCCGATTGAGGAAAATTAAAAAAGAAGTTCTCGAAAACCTTATTTTAAATTTAGGAATGATTGAGTCTTTTAGTTATTGGAAAGCAACTTGTTCTCCAGAGATAGAAATAGACGCTGGCTATTTGAAAAAAGAGCAAGCGAGATGGTGGGAGGAATTAATTTTAAAAGGAATGGGCCAATTTTTTTTTGAAAATAAAATTGATTTTACCAAAAAAAATTTTTTAAAAATTTATTCCTTAAAAAAGGAGTCACTCTTAAAGCCAATCAATTTAAAATTAAAAAATAGGACAATAATTCCGATTGGTGGGGGAAAAGATTCAATAGTAACTTTAGAATTATTAAAAGAAAGCGGTGAAGATTTTACTACTTTCGCCTTAAACCCTACAAGAACCATTAAAAAAATAATCAAAATTGGCAGTCAAAATTCTCCTTTGATTGTCGAGCGAAAAATAGATCCTAAAATTTTAAAACTTAATCAAAAAGGATATTTAAATGGCCACACTCCTTTCTCTGCTTATTTAGCTTTCCTTTCTGTACTTTGCGCAGTCATTTTTGATTTTAAATATATTGCTTTTTCTCAGGAAAGAAGCTCGAACGAAGGAAATGTAAAATATCTTGGAAAGACCATCAATCATCAATATTCAAAAAGCTTTGAATTTGAAAAAAAATTCAGAGAATATCTTAAAAAATACTTAGTAAGTGGCATTGAATATTTTAGCTTTTTGCGGCCATTATACGAACTTCAGATTTCAAAATTATTTTCAAAATATTCTCAGTATTTTCCTATTTTTTTAAGCTGTAACGAAGCTTATAAAACTTATTCAGGAACAAAAAAACCAAAGAAAAAATGGTGCGGTCAATGTTCAAAATGTTTGTTTATTTATAGTAGTCTTTACCCATTTATAGAAGATAAAGAATTAATAGAAATTTTTGGAGAGGATCTTTTTGAAAAAAGGAATCTTTTAGCAATTATGCAAGAATTAATTGGGCAAAAAGGATTCAAACCTTTTGAATGTGTTGGAACAAAAAAAGAAAGTCTTATTGCTTTTTATTTAAGTTGGAAAAAAGCAAAAGCAAATGGAAAACAACCATTTTTATTGAAATACTTTGAAAGAGAAATTTTACCTACTAAATCTTCTTTTAACTTTGAAAAAGAATCAAAGAAATTAATGGAATCTTTTGGGAAAAATCATTTTTTACCTCCTGAATTTCAGCAGATATTTAAAAAGAAGATGCAAACTTTAACGAACAGGGATAAATAGCCAATAGCACGAGAATATTTCTCGTGCTATTTTAAAAAGATTCATTATGAGCCCTTTTTTATTGTGTTTTGAGAAAAAACATTGTATTATAAACACAAAGGTTAACCTAACTAAAATAAAATAAAAGACAGCTTTCTTTTATTTTGTTGAGGTTTTTTGAGTTTAATAGTTAATATTAATAAAAAATTAGGTAAGGAATAAATATAAAAAACAGAACTTCTGTCCTGTTTTATATAGATAAATATTATATAAACTCAAAAAACCAATAAAGACTAAAATGAAGAAA
>ERZ795060.1154-NODE-1154-length-31868-cov-21.251155_pt1 | contig 31868 bp, 46 predicted proteins | sample MGYA00375144_ERZ795060 | MGnify/ENA primary metagenome ERZ795060 (study PRJEB30189, sample SAMN05720157) | activated sludge metagenome | isolation source: anaerobic digester from wastewater treatment plant | place: Japan | collected 2015-05-15 ...
CCGGAACCTGCTCTCCGGGTGCTGTCAGAATATATGCAGGAGGTGCCGGCATGAGCGCCTGGTATACTGGTGGGTGAAATGAAACCACAATCGTGCAAAGCAAAGGGGCGGAGGTTGCAACAGGCGGTTGCGGCAATTATCAGGGCCTATATGGATTTGCCTGAACCAGATGCAGTCAGCACCAGTATGGGAAAACCCGGAATGGATATTCAGTTGTCATCAGCGGCACGAGATAAATTCCCGTTTGCGGTTGAATGCAAAAATTCAGAGCACCTGAACATCTGGAAAGCTCTTGAACAGGCACAGATGAATGCAGAATCAGAAAACCTCAAACCCCTCGTTGTATTTACCAGGAACCGTGACCAGCATTTCACAAGTCCCTCCCAAGAGCCTAGCACAAAGAGTAATAGATTTTAAAAACCAATGGAGCAGTATGTCACCATTTGACGATAGCGCCTTTGAGAAACCACTAGACGCATCAGGGCTGAAAAGTTAGCAGCATTGCTAGCATTGATCAATGCATAATTTTATATACAAGTAGCACAAATATAACTGTGCCCCAAGTATAAAAGTGCAAGGAAGGATATCTTTCTTCCTTCATTTTTATCAAGTGTTAAAGGTATTATTTTAGTAGTTTCGAACTTTTGCAAAGAAGTACTTCGGCACCTTGAATATATTATAACTCCAAGTATAATCGCTGCCTTCAATGTTGAATAACACATACCCGTTATCTGGGCGCTTTTGGCTCTTGGTCATGGTGTAGCTATCCATACCCTTCCAGCACGGAGTTGTCATAGCAATGTAATTTGGACCGCCTGCATACTTGAACGTGTGGCTGTGTGATTTGATGTATATATCGGCATCATCGCCATCGAGCCTCAGTTGATCAATCGACCTGATCATGCTGCTGAATGCTCCATCATTGTGGGAACTGTATGGTCCATAATGTTGTACATTCATCTTGATATTATCAAATAAGATGTCGCCAAAGTAATCATACCACTCCCCACGGAGCATTGTACATACAATTTCATCAGCAGAAGGGTTGTCATTAGTGTGATACTTTGATCCCTGTGTAAAGATGAAGCGCTTCGTGTTGATCATTGAAAGTAATTGTCTAGCAATATCGCACTGAACCATCATGTCAGTAACAAGGACGTCCTTACCCTTACTTTTGGAATTGAGCCCATCAACAATATCTCCATTGCATATCACTGCATCCACCTCACCAACTGCCAGTACCATATTTTCCCATTGCTCAAAGAGGAATTCCTGGACTTTATTTGTAGTTAAATGCAGATCACGTTCAGCATTATAGTAGTTACGTGGCAGCATACCCGATGAGCCCCCACAATGAAGGTCACTTACAACTAATACTCGCTTCACTTGCGGTTCCCCTTTGTAGGAGTTACTCTACCACGAATTGATTTATTACCACGGCGGTTCTGCTCACATTCTACTTGGCTTTTCTTTTTATTCACCATGCTAATTACCTGTATGATTAAACCGTCCCATCATCAATGATCCATAACCACTGCACACCATACTCTGGAAATGATGAAATTGCACCATCTTCATTAATTACTTTAAACACCGCTCTATACATTCCAACAGTGTCAGTTTCACCAGTGGCCCAGTTATACTCAACCAATCCTTCGCTCGCACTTACAATGCTACATGGCTGGTCTGCAATTGCCCACGTATCAGAATTAACGCCTCGCATTGAGAATGTAACACTTTTATTGGTTAGATCATATGGCTCGACGCCTTGGGTATCAATGTTCCACTCCTCGATGGCATACTGCAGTGGAATAGTGTCTCCAGCCTTATACCGGATTGTAACAGTCATATTATATATAAGTGCTCACATTATATATAAAGGTTTAGCAATCAATTATATAGTTGGACCGAAAGTATTATATACTAGTATTTTAAGGCCACATAATGATGCGCTACGCATAAAACCTTATTAAAAGTAGACCCGCCGCACTGCTTGATAAAAACAAAGGAAAGAAGAAGATCTTTCCTTGTGTTAATATCGTGGGGGTACAGTTATATAGAACTTACAGATATATAAATGTAATGTAGAATATGTTATTACCTACGCTGCTTGGCCTTCTTGGCATTAACTTTCTTTTTCAATTTATTAAATTCCGGATCGGATTTAGCAGTTACTTCCTCAATTTTAGCGATCACTTTACGCTGTGATGTGGGCAAGTACCGCAACCGTAGCATATTATCCATGTAAGTACGCAAGTTGAAGTCTGGATCCTTCTTACGGATCTCGTGGATTAACTCACTGTAGTATTTCTCGATTATGTCTTGTTTGAAATTACGCTCCACGATTGCAATCGAGAGTCGCTTCATGTAGTATTCTAATGAAAACATAGGCAATGAACGATCATAACGGAGCTTCATTCGTTTTTTAAAATCTCGTAACAATTCATAGGATAGATACTTCTTTACGATCTCTAACTCTTCATCGGTTGGTTCGAGTCGCTCTAATGCTCGCTCAATTATCTCATTCTCATACTCAACATACTTCCATGGTTCGAAATGCTGGTCGAGTAATTGTTGAATGAATTGTGTTGGGTTGATATCCCTAGCGGCTAATTCAAATAAATACTTATCGTGGATATTGACAAGCCCCATTGAGTTATACACGCTCCACAATTATATTTGTAGTGGACAACACGACTTTAGACACCCTCTAAGCATAGTAAGCCCTTCGTTACAACGCTCACCATGCCGTATTTTTTCATTTCTTCAATCTTCTCATGGATGTTCGCAATTGACATCTGACAGGTATGACATACAGTATTGAGTGTTGCAACTTTGATGTACCATTTATCGGGCTCGTCTTCATCCTGAAAGCCATACTCTTTGATTAGATTGGCTACCTGTATTAGATCTGGACCTCTATCAATATCTATACGCCATTTGTATTCCTGCATGATGAGATTGTATAAATCTTTGTCTTCGATATCCAAGCACATATTTGATTCGATATGTCCCTTTGCTAAATGATATCCAAGGATCAGCCGATCATAACAGGTATACATGTATGGTTCAATGTCCAACTCACTGTATAGTTCGAAGACACTATGATCATAATCAATACGGTTTACTTGATCAAATGTAGATGACCAGTTATTGATTGTTTCGCTTAATGTTTGAACGTGATCGGTATCAGGTCTCTTATTACGAGATTCCCAGATTGCTTCACCTAAACGTTTCTTTTGATCTTTTGTTGGTATATTGAGGAGGAAACACAATCGGCGGCCAAGTCCACTAGTCAAGTCAAACTTCGCAGGCTGAATACCTCCCCATAGAGTGAAATAAGTTTTATATGAGATAGTTGGTCCACCCACAACGTCTTTTGCAAGGTTTCCATGATCCAGACCATTCAATAACTGAGTTCCGAACTGGCTGTTAAAGTTAGATTTCAATGCATCCATCAGGGCTTTAAACTCGTCAATAAGGATGAAGTCATGGGAGTGCCTACGGGCCTCACCTACTCGCTCAACATAACGATTTTGCTGTTGAACATAAGACCCAACAAAAGTTGCTTCATTCATATTGGACTTCACATTCATGGTGTAATTAACATTATTGAATATTGAGTAATCATCACCACCCATCTGGCTTAAAAAATATGATTTCATACCACCTGGAGGAGCAACAAACACAATGTGGAGCCTGAGGTTTGGTATCTTTTTACTTTCCCAGTAGACTTTACGTCCTTGATTCATGATATTAAATGCATGCATAGCATAGGAACACACATAGTATGGTGCATACGTTTCATATTTATAGGTTCCACGAGATTGCATCTCATCAAGAACCAGTTGCATGATATCAGGACTCTCCTCCAAAAAATTCGACCTCGATTACATGTTCAACTTACAGTTATATAAAGGTAGTGGGATTACTATTTGTTGAGTTGGGCTCAATCTAATTGTATATAATTACAAGCAACGCATGATGTTAATGACATTCTAGTGATCTTTGCTCTTACAGCACCTTTGTCACGTGACATAATTTGTGCAATTTCAGGGGCAGTCTTACGGTTGATCAAATATAACTTGGACAATAACTTTTCATCATCGGTGGTCCACTTCATTATTAGATATACTACTCACAAGTATAGAAATGTAATGGATAGATCTAGTCCATCCAGTCTGCAGACTTACCAACAAGGAGTTCCTTGATACGTTTTTCTTTGACTTTACCAATACCTTTCACGCAGGATAGATCTGCACCTGCGATGTACGTAAGGTCAGTTCCATAAACTTCTCGAATAGCACGCCATTGGGTCATGGTGATATTCAGGAACCGTGCAATTAAAGCATCACAGTTACGGTGAGCAACCAAGTCCAAGTTGCCTTCACATACCTTGATACCTACTCTGATGGCCTGTTCGATACCCTTATACTTGTCAGGATTTACAAGCACCCGGATATTATACCTAGTCATCACGCTGGCAATGATACTATCAAATACATCAGCATCAACTTTCATCTTTTTATATTTCCACATATCATCAACGAAGTCTCTAACTGAATCTGTAATTAGTAACACTACCACGCTATTACATTGATGAGTTATAAGTCGGGCACACTGTAGTGGAAATCGCGCTGTATGGCCTTTAGAACCGAAAACACTCCCATAGAGGTCAGAGCATCTTTTTCTTTCGACCAATACCTTTGTATGCTTATCGTTCTCGCATTCGATTAAGATATCGCCTTCTTTTAGAGCAGCCTCTTTAATAGTTATCTTGTTGAATTTCTTCTTAATGTAATTACGGATTTCTTGTGGTTCACGAGTATCAACAGTGATAATCAAAAGGCACCTCGCTTACTACAAAGTATAATTGAGGAAAGTATAAAACTAAACAAGTGATCAGACCTCGCCAATATTTGATCGAACTAATGCAATCTGATCAAATTCATCCATCCATGGAAGCCAAAGGTTATTCTGCTGCATCCACATAATGAAATCTATTATGATTTCTGGTGGCGCATATCCATCAAGTAAATATTGACGATGGTAAACTATTTGATCGTTCCATTCATCAGCGACAAAACGCCCTGCTTCAAAGTGGCCAAAATATGATTCTATAAAAGGATTAATACACAAACTACAAGTTTTCTGGTGAAAAATATCATTTGCACTACTGATGATGTGTGCCACATAAAGTGGTTTATCCATGTCAGTTATTTGGATTACTTATATATAACTTTTATGAGTAATGTTGATCCGAAGCATATAAATTATATAGATAATCATTATATAGTTCTACTGGATCATATATAGCATAATGGGTAACTACTTTTTCAATTCCTGCATTAATCATCATTTTAGTGCAGAGGAAGCAGGGCTTTGGAACAATACGTTTGTTTGTCTTGGCATCCCAACCAACTAGATATAAAGTGCATCCATATGCTCTGTTTCCAGCTTTTATCATAGCATTTTGTTCTGAATGAGAACTGCGGCATAATTCATACCTCTCTCCTTCTTTCACGTTTAATTCATCTCTCAAACATCTGCAAACGTCTGTACAATGTTCCATTCCCCTAGGCGCACCATTAAACCCACCAGCGATGGGATCGTCGAATCGTGCATCTATTATTACAGAACCAAACCGTCTACGGAGACATGTAGATCTCCAAGCATAAGCATCTGCTATGTCAAGAAACAGATCAGAACTTACCATATGTATATAAGTATCACGCTATTGTATAAAAAGGGATAGTATGTTGTAAGCAATATAACCTATTGGTGATTTTCTAATTCTTCATCAATCCACTTGTAAATACCAGCCTGATCCATTTGTGAGTCATTAAACTCTTCTACTGGTTGATCCATATCATTATTCCAGTGCTCCCCAGGGATATAAGCCGGATGGTACTGCAGGTGCCAGTAACTGGTACTATTCACATTTACCCCCATCATCCGGTTAAAATAACATAATTTCCGATGCCACCATGGGTTAGTTGCAATTAAATACATCATCCATTTGATCAAATTGTTAAATGCCTTATAATTGGGGTTATCTGGTTCCGGTTCCCAAGTTCTTACGTTACCAAGGATTTCCTTAAGGATGAATAGATCGGTTGCCCGATAATACTTTTTATATTTTTCAACTGACTGACCACAAGAGTCAAGTTCCTGAAGGATCTGATCTCCTATTTGGACCGATGCCAAGAATTTTACTATGGGATCTATGTCTGGTGTAGTTGGCTGTTCAGATGTAGTGTTTAGATCTTCATCACTCATAAGTTACTCCGTATTTACAATTTCCACAGGTATGTCTTACTGGGCATGTCAGGCACTTTGGTATATAGCATGATGGTAATGATTCATCCGGTTTATATACAAATGTTACATCACCAGCCGTTGAGTTAAACTGATGTTCAGTCATTAATTGCTCCTCATTAGAATATTAAATTTGTAAATCTAAAGCGTTGTTAGAATTTCCACCCGAACATTGCATTGCAGAATTTGCCACGTTTCTTTGGGAACCAATTATTTGGGTTAAAAGTCTCATCATCCTTCCAGTGATCGGCATTATTTGCAATAAAGATAAAACACATGTTTATAGACCTGCGCCAAAACATATCAGTTTTATACTTCTTAATTGCGATTTTGAATGCTCCATCAATCCATGGTTTAGACCGTACTCGCTTGTCATTTGCTTTCCACCAACGGTGTAACCCTTCAAGGATAGCAGAGTGTTCCTGATCAACGTTTTTAACTTTCTTCAACTTGTCCACATTGGCTACCAAGAATGAGACCATACCACCAATTCGCTCAAAGTAGGCTGAGTCATTACGATAAACAGCAATTATCATTTGGCCACCTTTAGTTCCAGTAGCAATGTTACGTTCTTTTTTGGCCTTGTCCATATAGACTCCTTGAAGATACTTTGGTGCCATTTGTTTCCAATTATCGAACATGGCCACGAGGAATTCTTCACCCTTCACCATACCGCCATCACCAGGTTCACAAGTAGCCCATGCTGGATTAACTGGTAAGTCTGCCATTCGATCTAAAAGTGTACCATCTGTATCTTCAACTATCTTACGAATCTGGTCCTTCGTCGTGATGTGGAATAGGAATGACTCCTCGGTATTCCATCTACCATCAGTGAATTTGATAAAACTCACCACCCATATAAACTTGATGCATTGGTTTATATGTTAGTTGGAGGATCTATATATAAGTTTGTAATATATTTATTAAAAAAAGAGTATAATTAGTAATGCCTACTCGTATGTTACATTATACTTGTCAAATACTCGATCTAACTTCATAAGCATGACCTGTTCTATTTCACTCTCATCCAATTGATACATCTGTTTTATTTGTTCCAATAATAAGTATACATCTGCTATTTCTTCTGTTATCTCAACATTGGTAAGTTTATACCCATTCTCATAATTGAGTATTGCTTTATTTAACTCTCCAACCTCTTCGCCAAGTTTAATCACCTGATGGAGTTTACCAAAGTGATTAATAACTTTACGAAGTTTATCTACAACCGATGGATACATCGTACAGTATGCAATTATCATTAGTAATCCGTTAAATTACGTATAATTAAATCTTCAAACACCATTTCAACAGGTATCTCATTACGGTTGGATACCCTCTTTGCATGTTCATAAAGAGAAAACAAGTCTTCACGATACTCCTTGGTATGATACTCGTATAATGCCATTGTAAGGGATTCCTCCAAAAGGCGATGATATATTGCATTCATTACTTTATATATGTATAGTGTTTAAGTGTAGTTTTATATAATTTCCAACACTTTTAATAGTAGAGCACCAATGGCACTTAAAATAGTGAGCACAACTGTAACTATCTTTGCTTTTGTTGAATTGAGTATCCCAGTCGTTATTTGGATCTCTTTTATCTGATCGCATTGTTCTTCATCCAACTCTTTGATCTCATCCTTGAATGTAGCCATATCATTGCGCAGAACTGCCATTTCAGTTCGATTAAGCATGATGTCAGAACGTGTATCATTCAGTTCTTTGCGTAATGCACAGATATCGGAATGTAACTTATCACTTTCACGTTTTGCGTTTTCATCCACTCCACGGATGGTTTCACTTACCATGTCAATAAGGTCTTTCCAAGACGGTGCATCACTACTCATACTACCTCACGAGCCACATGATAAAAGACTTCCTTGCCATTCCATAAGCCCTTAACAACTCTGCTATCTACACGTACCACTTCGCCTTCACGAGTAACTAACTTGGTCATACAATGGTGTCTCTCATCACGGATCATCTCTGCGAGCACTTGTATAATACTTGAGCATTCACCCACTTCATGAACCACCGTAATTGGTTGCCCAATTAAGTTGCCATTGGGGTATCCAAGTCTATGTCTAACCGCATCATTAATTGCAAGTATACTACCTTCAAGACCCACAACAAATATCATATCAGTCATTTTATTAAAAAGAGTTCGGAAGTTTTCACGTTCAATATTTAATTGCTGTTGAAAGATTTCCAATGATTGCATTGATGCTAAAAGTGAATCATTTGATGCCCGAAGTTCTTCAATGTGAGCTGCAAGATCAAAGTTTTTAGTTTCTAACTCCTGTTCAATTTCAAAGCGATGTAAAACGTGTCCAAGATGTTTTCCAAGAGTTCTTAATATATCACATTCATCTGTTGTAATATCAATATTGTTGAAGGCCCCGATGTTTATACAACCCTTTACTTTATTATTGTATAGAACAGGCACTGATATTAATGATTTGATGCCACCAAGCATACTAGACGTTTCAGGATACAACTGATCATAGTTAATTAAATATAATGGTTTGCCAAACTGAAATAATTCACGAAGTTCTGGTCGCTTAATACATATCTGATTAAGAGTCTCAATTGCATGAGGAGGAATAAACTTGGTTGCAACAATATCAGCCTTATTATCACGTATAAGATATATTCCACCAATATCAAAGTTTACAAAATCGATACATGCTTCAAGAATCCCCTGAACCAATTCCTTCTGCGTGGTTGCTTCATTCGCCCTGACAATTATTTGATTGAATGTTTTTAATCTCTTATGTTCTTTCTGTAAAGCACTATCCTGGCTATATAACTGGGCCGATAGTATTTTTATATTGTCAATTTGCTGTGCAACCGCTGTCATGTTAAACACTACGTCACGATCTTACTGGTTATAAAGATTATGGTTATTGTGCTGGCGCCTCATCACATTATCATCAAGCATGATTAGTAAGATCCTTTACATTTTATATAATCGATCTTTCAAGATAGTTTTAATAAATTCTTTGTCATGAACCCGATCACAAAATGAACAATCCTTTATACCATTATCTAAATATACGGGATTCCCACCACAATTTTCCTCGTTGTATAATGGACAATAACAAAATAAACAATAGATGTCTTTATGGGTTCTATGACACCTTTTACAAATTGATTCATCTTGTAAATAGAGGTTTTTAGTAGTCTCAATAATTCGATCTAAATGATTATCAAGACATTCTTCAAATGTTGGCATGTTTGTTTACTTATAATCCTGGTTATTTAAAAATTTTAATTATCTCGAATGCAATGAATTTAAAATATTAACCACAACGTGAGTATCCACATGCGCTACACGACACACATCCACTTTCGAAGATTAAAGATTCTCCACATTCAGGACACGCGGTCTTCATTTGTTTAGTTGCCTTCGGTTTAGAATCCACTGCTTTGTCCTTTTTGTCTGGCATGTCATCAAATTCATACAGTTCATCAATAACTTTACCGAGAATATCTGGACATGATTTACCGTCAGAATTTGGATTCTTAAGTGCTGCTGAACATTTTATACCTTTGAGAGTTTTTACGATGTCAGTTCCCGGGATGCCCCATCGAAGTGCCAGCGCTGTAAGTTCTGCAAGAGCCTGTGTCATTGCATCGCACCCACCCTTATTCACAATTGTTACTGAATGTGGACCACCGAATGCTTCCCCTATAGCAATCATCATCTTACCACATCCACTATTTTTCTTAACCAAGGTTGCAGGCATCTCACGTGGCGTCTTTGGTAATACACGACCATTTGCAGTAACAAGTTTATATTTTACTGGATTGGTAATTTCTATTAATTTTATTTTATCATCGGATTTCTTATTGATGTCATATACTACAATGTCACGAGAGTTCTGTCTATAGATGGTAAGACCTTTCAGTTTTTGTTCCCATGCATAACGTATAATATCTACTATCTGTTCTACAGTAGTTGATTCCGGAAGATTCAATGTCTTGCTGATGCTTGCATCAGTGTATTTTTGAAATGTAGCCTGTACATTGATATGTTCTACTGGTGATACATCCAAAGCAGTAACAAATATGTGTTTAGTCTCATCATCAACATATGGACAGTTTTGAATGGTTCCATTGTCCTTTACCCATTGAATAATATACTCTACAGATTTCGCATCATACTTACGTTTAATGTAACTCATGAAATCCTGATGTACAATGGTACCAGTTCCACATGAATTTTTACGTTCCACAATATATGAAAATACAGGTTCAATACCAGATGATACACCAGCAAAGAGGCTTAAACTTCCCGTTGGAGCTTCTGTACTAATTGCAGCATTTCTTCGCGGAGTATTAAATTTAGATACACCATGTTTCGGAAATGAACCTTTTTCCTTTGCTATACATTCAGATTCATCTTCGGCAATTCGTTTAATAAATGATTTAACCTTATCAATTAGATCAAGTGATTCCTGACTTCCATATCGAATACCAAGTTTGATAAATAGATCAGCCCACCCCATTTCACCAAGACCGATACGTCTGGTTGCTTTCGCCATGTCTTCAATTTCAGGAGTTGGGTATATGCTCTTATCAATTGAGTTATCAAGATATCGAACAGCAATGCGAGTTACACGTTCCAATTCCTTGTAATTGATTCCATTTAATTGATCATAAAATGCAACCATGTTCATTGAACCAAGATTGCAACATTCTCCTGCCACCTTTTTACGATTGTAGACCAGAGTCTGCTCCCCACAAGGGTTCACGCCTAAATCTTCGTCCGATTCTAATGGAACAGTTAATGCATTCTTTGCTGTATCAATGAATAATATACCGGGTTCTGAACGAGTCCACATTGCAGTTGCTATATTATGTAACCGGTTTTTATACACCGGGTCATCTAAATTTTGCATGAAGTGATCGGTGATTTTCACACTGATATTAAAATTAGCAAAGGTACCTTCGATATTTTTACATGTAATGAATTTATCAACATCACCATGTTCAACATCCAAAATGGAAATACCTGCTCCACGACGACGTCCACCGGATTTAACGGTTTCTATGACTTCATTGAAATTTCGCATAAATGCGATAACGCCACTGGATGTCCCGTGAGTAGAATGAACCAATGCACCTTCTGGACGGAGATGTGACCAATCAATACCAATACCGCCACCAAGTTTCATAATTTTAGCGGAGACTTTCATGGTCTCGAAAATCGATTCTATAGAATCATCGGCACCGAGACAATAGCAGGCGAATAACATGGGGTTTTCTGTTCCAGCATTCATCAGAGCAGGAGTATTTGGGATAAATTTCTTCTCGTTAATTACTTCATAAAAATCATTAAATTCATCTATATCATCGCTTACGTATTTGGCAACTCGCTTGGCAATATCTTCCCATGATGATTCACCGGGTTGGTAATATCGCTCCTTTAAAATCGACTCTACTATGGGATCATCCATGTATACAAGTGCAATTTAATTATATATAAGTGTAACGAGACGCGAGACAAAATAGTGGACAACACCTTACATGCTTGATAAAAACACAGGGAGAAAGAAGATCCTCCCGTATGTTTCTATCCTTGGGGTACAGTTGTATAATTGTTACTTATATATAAAAGTAGTGTAGAAGATGAAAGCCTTACACATCAATCCTGTTCGATCATTGGTGCAACAAAATAATCAAGAGTCAACCACTCACACGCATACGACACTTTGAACGGGGTATTATTACCAAGGGTGATCACGTATCCTGTAAAGTATTTAGGTGCCATGAAAACGTCTACTAGATACATACCATGGACCTGCGTGTGGAAAGTGCCAGAGCCTTCAACTTCGATTATATACTCCATGGCATTATCAGTTGCATCATTGATAGTTAGGACATTATCGCTGAAGTCAAAATTGTATTTGTTCTTCGCATTGATCATCGTGAGCACCTTCTTCACATGAGCATTGGTAAGCGCAAGGTTTACATGATCCCATTTAACGGCTGGACCTTCTCTATCGCGCTTATCAACATTGGGGTCAGAGAGCGCAGCACATTTGTACATTAATCCATCATCATTGAAGATTAACTGATTATTTGATGTATATATTTGGATCTCATCGGCTTTGATACCTTTAATATTGTTCAGATCGATTGCTATGCTAATTGGAGTTTCAATAGGGGTTCTATAGTGCATTATGACGAAAGCACAGTTACTAGCCTCTGTAGAATGGATCAACAGTTCGTTATTACCAAAGTGCAACTTGGCAGATGATAGTAAGCCCAGACTACTATGAATGATTGAAATTGAGATAGTGTACAAATAGGTGTGTCGAGGGATTTCTTGCTAGCCATACAGTATTATACGTTAGGTAAGTATATTTACTTATTGGACAATTCCAACCATACAATGTCATCCTTGGTAGGTTTACCATACCCGCAGTGCAAGCAATAGGATATACCTAACTTGTAATCCGGGAACATATACTGATGACAGCGAGGACATTTACGTTTCACCATAGAGTTATATACTTTATGGCTCTTGTATAAAAATGTAGTGGTTAAGTATATTAAGAGTTCAACAAGCTTGCTAATTGTTCATCAGTGAAAATAACAGTGGATTCAACTGTGATAGCAAGATCATACTCATTGCTCACACATGATATGCAACCATCACCAAGGTATGTATCCACTACATTGTAGTCCTTGCATAAGGCTTGGATTGACTCTTTGATCTCATCTTTATCCTTGCAAAAAAAGTAATCAGAAAATGTATGATCATCGGCAATCACTGTGTAGTTAACACGATAGACACCGAGCATTTAATCCTCCTTCAATATTTCTTTGAACTTCTCAAATTTAGATGTATTCATCATCATCATTTAGTCCTCCACCACAAGTAGTATGGATGGTCCATCGACTGTACGAGTTATTGTTTAGTCAGGTTGCACCCATTCAAATGATACTCCCTTTCTATATCGTAGTGCTTCCACCAGATCGCTTGTCGATACATTATTTAGATCAATCACGTTATCACACAATCTCCTATAATACAAAGTTAATTTAACCACCGTTTCAAGTAATTCCCATCACGCTTGTAGTATATATGAGCATCAACATTGATGTCTTCATAGAATCCTACAGCACACTGACAACGGGCTGCTATCGCAGTGTGTAAGAAGTGTATAGCATAAATATTTGCACCCATACCAAGTAATACATCACGACTACGCCATAAGGTGAACATGTTTAATTTATCATCTACTATCTCACATTTGAGCCATTGGAGGCATGGTGGCGATCTCAAATTTGTATAGTTCTCATCATATGGTCTCCACGTTATTGCACAGGCACGACGAGTAGATCGAGATGAATTAAGCCGGTGAACGATCTCATCAATCTGATCAATAACATGTGATCTCGTGTAATATCGTTCTACCCCATCTGATGATATGACCTTTTCGTTCAGTAAAACCTCGTAATGACATAACCGCTCATTATAAGTGTAGCAGAAGTCATCTGTGGTATTTAGCGTCGGCCGTTCATCTGTACCCATGATCTCATCAACATAGGTTGACATGCCTTGCTTACCCATGGGATAATAATCAATTAAAGTTTCCAAATCTTTACTTGGATTATCAACGTGGAGGATCAGCGTATCTCTACTTCGCCAAACAAGTTCTTTATCCTCGGTTGTTAATTCCCGATGATTCCAAATGATATATTGGATTGCTTGCTTGTATGCTTCGGCAAGTGTTACAGTTTCGATCCCTTTAACCACAATTACACATCCATAACATTTGATAATTCTTTGTAAAGGTCTAAAACATGTAGTCTATATAATTCCCTATCTACATCACTCATGTCATCATCACTTACTGCATTGTATATAAGTTTATGGACCTTATCTCTAAATTTTAGATACTCCTCGTCAATCAAACACTTGTGTTGTTCAATCATCATGTAGGTAATATGTTGTGGATAGTTACATATATAGATATTGTATATTACAGATCTGGTGTCAAAACATCCATCTCTTGTATTCGTTTATCTATATATTCTAAAATGTAATTATATGCATAGGACATAATGTATAGGGATTCAACCTTTTCCCTGGTGGATATCTCTGGATTCATTATAAACCCTTCAATATCTGCACATGTTTTAATTTTATACAACTCAAATGCTTCGATTAGATTATCCAATCGAATAAAATTAATTGGATCTTGCATAATTAAAGGTCCAATAAGGTGAAATTATCACACGTTCCATCATTACTCACTAATACATTATTTATCTCGCACCACCCATCTTCATTGAACGGTGCACAGTATAGGCAATTTCCACAAATTGGATCAACATTAGTATCTAAACACATTGTGTAAAAAGTTGTCCACCCATTATATATAAGTTATGTTACTAATTTATATCTGTCCATTGCCTTTCTCCATGTTTCAGACATATATGTATCAGGATATTCCATTAAATGACCAGATTCAAAGTCATCCATCATATACCAACCACAATGCTTGCAGTAAATCTCACATAATCGCATCATAGACTCTATATTAACATTTTTTAATGATTGAATACCATCAATTAAATTGAATGCTCTAATATGCACATTACTATTACAACAAGGTAAATATCCATGATGACTATACATCAATCCACAATCATAAAGAACGTGGCATGTTCGTTTATTCATAGGATAGTTTACATCTTGGGGACTTACATAAAATGCATGATGGTAAGAATGATCAATGTTTTTTTGATATTCTATCCACGATGGAAAATCAAAAGGAATAATACAGTTACTTCTTGTCCAGAAATGGCAGGATGGATTAAATTGATGATAATCATAAAGAATGTTAATAATTTCAGATAATTGTGGATGAAGAGTGGGTTCTCCACCCATTATACCAATACGTTCCCATTGATAATTTAATTCAATTGATTCATCTACAAATCTTTGAATTTTGTCAAGACTAATCATTACATCGCTTTTAAAATTATCACACCCACGAACACATGACTTACATGATAAATTACACTTTTCCGTAATATCTATTTCAATCTTATGAAGGTATGTAAATTGTTCATCAGATGATAATTCAAATGGTCTCATTGTAATACCTTATATCTTATATCAAACCAATTTCTTCCACATTTCACTTCACCATTTGACCAATTTATAACATAAGTCCTTTATTTAAATCTTGGATAAAATTTTGTGGTTCTTCATTATCTTTATATGAATAATATAATATCCCATCAACAACATCAAAATTATGTTTATGCAATCCATCATATTTCTGCATTAATCCTTCATTTGTAAATCCCGAAATAGATAATATTCCACCCTGTCGCAACACACTTAAACACCCGTTTACAACTTTATATGGATCTACTGTTTGATCAAGTGAATTTTGCATAAAACATTTCTGCAATATCTTCACCATAGCCATTAATAATAGGATGGTATAATTTATTATTAAGGATTTCTTGATATTGATTAGCACATGCATCATGCCATAGTATAGCGAAGAACATGACCCACAACCAATTTCAAGAACTCTGGATCCAGTATGATTTAACAGCCATTTTGGATAGTCACTATATCCATCATTCTCAATTCTTGATTTCAACCATTCACTATTACAAACTTCACTTTTGTAAAAATTAATTTCAGAATCGTAGTCACTCATAATATCCTCTTTATAATACGATACCCTACAAACGTTGCCAATTTAAAAAGAATTGGATGGCTTTTTACAAAGTCGATAAAGTCTTTCGCACTATTATCGCCGGTAGTATTAACAATCATACCATACATCTTTATAAAATTTACATCTTTGACATACTGTATATTATGCGTATACATAGCAGTGTGTTGGATCTGGGATGAATGTCCCGCGTTTCTTGCTCTATAATCAACTAATACTAATGGTACAATATCCATAAAGCATTCAGCATTTATCATCTTGTTCCACATTGCCCAATCCACTATAACGTCGCGAACACTCGGAAATCCTATTTGTTTAATAGTAGATGTTTTATAAATCGCACAAGCATCACCATATTCATTTTTAATAGGTAAAACTTCCTTAATTGGACCAATTGGATAATATATTTGATCCCAATCACCAAATGCATCATTATATGATGTTAATACGTCTACATGTGGATTATTGTATACTGCATTAATATATACTTGGATTAAATTAGGTCTAATTATGTTATCTGCATCAACTTGTATAAAATAATCGGTTGATATTAAATTTACACCTTGGTTCAAAGCATCCCCAACACTAATGTGATTCCCCTTTACAATTTCAACCTCAAATGAATACTGCGATATTAACTCCATCAAATAATTACTTTCTTCTTGATTACTATCATCAACAATAAGTAACTTAAACTTATCATATGTTTGTAATGCTATACTATCAAGGGTTTCCTTTATAAATTCAGATCCATCCTTATATGGCATTAGCAGAGTAATCCATTCATTGTATTGAGTAAAGTTGGATATCGTATGTTGTAAAGACATGTAATATTTAGTTATATCAGAATGATTGGCGATTACTCCAAGATTATCCTTAAGATATTGTGTATAATCTAACCATTCATCAGATTGCATATTACATGCCTTATCTAATAGTTTCGGCAAATCACATAAATTACAAGATATAACATCCTTAAGTTCACCCAACATTTCTGGAATCCCACCTGTGTTAACTGTTATAAACGGAATCCCTGAATTAATACACTCAATTACTGTAGTTGGATAATTATCAAGTCTTGATGGTATTACTACAAATTTAGCATGATCTGCCACATATTTAAGGGTTGCATCCCGTGTTGGTCCCGTATAAAATGATACATTAAATCCTTGAAGTAAATGTTTTATCTTTCTCCTTGAAATGGATGCCGACATACCTACAAATATAATAGGTAACTGTATATTACATACTTTGACAGCATTTATAAATTCAAGGACACCCTTACGCTCTTCTAACCTCCCAAAAAATACTATCGATGATTGATTTGAGAATTCATAATTAATAAAATTATCATTAATAGGATTCCTAACAAGAGTAATATCACGAGTAATACCATACAATTCTGATGTATAATCAATAAGATGTTGTGATGGTGAAATTACTTCATCTGCTTGTTCTATGCAATATCTATCTATGTAATCCCGTAATACTGCATCTTTATTTGGCATGTCCCCCATACCATCACAATGCCATAAAAGATATCCATGCATCTTAACTAACAATGTAGTGGTTTTAAAAGATCCACAATACTTTTTCATTCGAATTGGTATAAATGCACTACCAGTAAAATCCGGAAATTCGATAATATCAAAGTGTTTACCAATGTTTACAATTGCATTGTACACTAAATGAGAGCGGCGCAATATCCAATGTGCAGAATCAAATTCTTTTTTAGAATCAATATAAAGATCACCAACAAAATATACCTTTATTCCACGTCTTGTATAGTATTCATCTATATACTTGCGAGTAATATCCCGCTCAACCAATATTGAAACATCAAATCCTTCATCATTTAATAAATATGCTATCTCACGAACATATGTCCCAACACCACTATTTATAGTATTTCCATCGATATCTTCAGTAACTAATAAAATTGACTTCATCTTAATCCTACCATATGTAAAAGTCGTTCATAATAATAATCTTGAATCCATTGAGGTGCCTGCACATTATTTATACAAATCATTTGAAATAATGACTTTATATACCATAATATCCACCACCTGAATAACTTTAATTTACAATCAGTATGTAAAATATAATATACATGACCAACGCCATATATAAATGTCATTTTAATACGTTTCTTCCATCCAAAATACTTTATTACCGCATTTAATGAATTTTTCAAAGTATATTTATGTCTAATATAATTAGAGCGAGAATTCATAGATTTAACATGACTTGCAATACAGTCATGCAAATACACAGTTGTATATCCACGTATATACGCCCTTATACATAAATCTAACTCATTACCATAAATATACAAAGTTTCATCATACCAATTAAGCATCTCACCAATGGATCGTCTCATTAATGCTACAGCACCACAAAATTCAGGGACACAGTTTCTATCATTTAATTGCCCATATTCAGTATTCCCTGGAATATTATATGCTATGGAGAAAGTTTGAGGATTATCCTCCATATAGTTTACAGCAAGCATTAGTGAATTATTATTTACTAACTTTGCATCATCATCTAATACCAATATATACTCACCACTGGCCATGCTAAATGCCAAGTTAAGAGTCTCCATAGCAGTAGATTTACTATCTTTCATTCGATGATATGTGCACCCCAACCCCATACAATACTCAAAAGTGCCGTCAGTTGAACAATTATCTACAATCACAATCTCTATATTTGGATATGATTGAGATTGTATACTCTCAACACATTTACGTAGATCATCTACCCTATTCCACGTAGATATACAACATGAAACGAGTGGGGTTGACAAAAGCATACATAGATTGTGAAGTTGTTCTATATAAATGTTATCCATATACAGCACAATTATATACAAGACACCACCATATTAATGAGTGAAACGAAACCCTATAGTTGATGCAATATTAACAACTGACATGCGAAAGTGGTTGAGGGATGGAGTGAAGCCCTCTACATTCAAATTACCCAGACCAGTCACAAATAAATCCGGCTACATGATTATTAAGGCAACCATTGCATCAGAAACGGCTAAAGCATATAATTTAAAAGTGGAATTGGACCAGCGTAAATACTCGATTCGTTTTCCCTTCAACCCCTCGCTTTACATCTGGATGCCCAAATATTGCAGTAAGGAAAGCGATCACGGTTACTGGGAAGTAGATAGTTCAATAGCAATGGAAAACTTAAATAAAGCATTGCTAACATTAAAACGTAAGTTGCTCAACTCCTATGGGTATGAAGCCGAAGAAGTCATTAAGATCAACGCGATCCACTTGGCTTAACGCGTTACATTTATATACATGTAAGATCAATACGACTGTGCCCAAACCGGTAAAAACAACATGGAAGGGAAACTTTCTCTTCCTTTGTTTTTATCAAGCAGGTTAGGTGCCTCTTTTGCTTCACGGCGGCTACGCTTTAGATACCCCGGCTGTTATTTTGCCATAGTTAACATTGTTGAAAAGTTAACCGAGCTTCAAATTAGAGCGCGGATATAAATAGAATTAAAACTAATATATTTACATTTAAGTTGTAGTTATGTGTATAGTTGACACGTTTTTGGTTGGTAAAATGTGACTAATAGGCACCTAACCAGAACTTAAACTTAATATACAACCAGAGGAGTTCTTCGAATAATTTACACATACACTTTACAAGTTATTTACCATGTATAAAAAAGTGGTTGCCTTACCAGCAATCATAATCGGTGATGTCTTCTTCTAATTTGCACCCTTCACAGCAGATATTGATTCTTACTCCAACGCCTGTAAGCCACACCTTGTAATGAATCTGACCACAGTGATGCTTACAAAATTCTTCAGCACGTTGCCTTTCTACTTCATTTAAATTTAAAGTTTCAGCCATAATATACTCCTATGCTAGCCCAAATTGAAGGACTCGAACCTTCGAACCTATAATGCTCTAGGGGGATGATCATTGCATTATAGCACATGGTTTCACAGAGTATCATGAATGAGTGGGGTTAGTATTCATATACATTCCATGTGGTCAGGCCATCTGACTTAAACTGGGTGGGGGTAATAACTGATCTATACAATTCCTTGTCTATACTCCTACGAGTGGAATCATACCATAGACCGCCGTATCCCGCCGAGTCGTTTCACGGGATAATTACACACTCCAACTGAATGGACTAGCGACAGTGCTGATGCTCCCTGGTGGTCTGACCCATCCAGGCAGTTTAAGTGAGACTGTTCATTCTGTTCTACGAGTGAAGCACGGTTTTAATAACAATCTCTCGGCCTTCATATCCGTTTGATCATGCGTCCATGTCAATCGTAGGGTCTTTGTAGGCTCAAGACCCATAGCCAGATACCGGTATTGATCCGGCCCACCTGTGTACAGGTATAATCTCCTGATTACTTATCCAGCTACATTCTACGTAGTTAGTTGATAACGGTCAACTTTAACCTATATCCGTTCAGACCATTTGCAACTGGTCGTCTGGCGTCTTGCACTCCCAATGATGAAAACATAATAGTGGTGTGACCCAATATTATGTTAGATCTATCGTGGTTAGATCAGGTGGTTTTGTTCATGAACCTCATGAACCACAGTTTTCTTTCTGTGAGGTTTTCAGAGGTTGTTTTCATCTCCTTTGTAGTATTACTACCCCACGTAGTAGCAAATAGTATTTGACGCAATTATATATAAGGTTATGTGCCACGCAACCCCTGATGAGGAGCACTCAACCTATATGCACTTCATCCAAGTGACTACTCCCATGAGTAAACGATAAATTAATCGCCGAGCACTCAATCCCGCGGGCACTCGGCCAAGGAGGAAACGAAATGAAATAGCAACACGCGTCACCTTTATGCTTGACAAAACAAAAGGAAGAAAGAGAATTCTTCCTCATGCTTGTCGTTTGGGGGCACATATATATTAGTGCAACCAATATATAATAATGTTGTATGGATATGTCCAAACAATTAAGTATGGAAAATATAAAGTTGCCAGCCTTATGTATTGTCCATATAGTATTGGTTCAACAAAACCAGTCAAGTGTGAAGGTGGGGTCATGGAAAGTATAAGTAGATGTCCTTACTGGCAATTGGATGGAAGGGAAGTAGTCCCAGTTGAGTCTATGCTAAATAATCCAATAATTGTAAATAGTGAATTATATAGATATATGCCACAGATTGTGAATGATTTTGAGACTGTTGGTAATTATCAGTGGCGTTGTACTCAATGGCCAGGAATTCGCGAGAAGTCCTACACATGTCTACTAACTGACTGTACTGGTAAACGATTTACAGTTAACGAGGCTGTTCAACGATATATACGGAGTGATGGATGATTGAAAAAGAGTGTAAGCCCTTTACTATAAAAGGAACCCTATATGATATCGATGAGGTATACTTTGAACACTTAATGGTGCAATTAGGGGAGTATTTATGCAAACGATATCATGAAGTCGATCTGGTCAGCCCACTAGAGTTGCTTACGCAAATAGCATATACATATGATTTATACTTACAACAGCAGTTATATATAGCATATTGGCTTGGATTGCATTCAAAAGACATGGAGTATGAGAGATTAATCCTCCAGTGCCTTGATAAGATACCTGATTAAAACCATGCATCGAGTGTGTTTTGACCATTAATAACTGCTTCCCAATTTAGACCTATGCTCCAAATATAAGATTCCATTTTCTTTTTTATAGTAACTTCAGCCATCTTTTTCCAGTCAATACATCCAGATATTTTTGATGTATCAAAATCTTCATCAATACATATTGTCTCGTCACCAATTAGATATATTAATCTTGGTTTTGCACCTTCTGTTATGATATAATTGTAATTGTTTTTTGCATTTAAAATACCTGATATATATGGATTCTTTGTATCGTATCGTATTTTACGAAGTGCTTTTGGTATACTAATTTTGTATATATCAACGTTACCAGATAGTACCTCTTTATATTTCTTCCTCACATATGACACAGCACTAGATTGATCATCATGAATTAATATAGCTTCGAGGAAGTAATGAAGCACATCACGGGTTATATTTGCCTGATCTGATCGTTTGAGTTCAAGTCCTTTATAATTTAATTCATCCTTGTCACGACCTTCTTCCCAGATGAGATGCCCACAATATTTTTTCTTGACACCTTTACCAGCAATATCTGATTTGAATAATATACGACGATAGAGTTTTTCAAATTTCAATGTAAATGTTACTTTGCAATTATGATCACGCGACCATTTAGCAAGTTCATTATTTAGATATGTTTCTAATCGTTTACCTTCTTCAACAGTTTCAATGGGTATCGCGCCTATTGAATCAGTATTGTGGACCAATATATTATTGGCAAAGTAGCGATTAGTTTGTTCACAATGTAAATCATACACATAATCATTGTAATCAATTGGTGATATGATAACCTTATTTGAATATGACCAATCGATACTGTCATCAACTTTAAACGGATTACACTTACTTAATCGTTCTTGTTTTCGTGGTGTTATGAACCCAATTGTATTGCGATATCGCATGACATCATAAATTACAAGATGTTTAGAATATGTTCCAGATGATTTTCCATTGCAAGTATTTTCATTATTTTCTGAAAAATATCCACACGCAATACCAACTTGGAATAATAACTTTTGCATTCCTTGTATTAAATCGTATGATTTAGATGTTAATCGTATAATTGGTAAACCATTCCGAACCATTACGGTTCCATCTGCAGTCATGTACCCACGAATAAATGCTTGTATATTTTCAACAGTTTCATGATACATAAATTCTGGAATATGTTTTTCATGAGCGTGACCAATGTTAATTTTTATAAAGTGGGTTAACTCACCATAGAATCTATAATCACCATTATTACGATTATCTTTTGTAATGTCATATATGTATTTATTGTCTTCAAGGTAGTCCAAGAAGTACGATTTTAATACGCCTTCGTCTTTACCAAAAGATATGCCCAATCTATATCCAGATCTATTTCCATTTTTATCATAGTGAATTGAACCATTTCCAATATGGTATCCAAGATACTCATAAAATATAGTATCTTTGTTTAACGAAGATACATTAGTATGAATACTTGATCTACGAGTTATAATACTATTAATACCGTTTTTACCAATTTCAGTTGGAGATTTTTCAATAAGTCTTTTATATTGTTCCAATTTTGGTTTTACTTTCTTGCTTACGTAACAAAACACTGAATGATCTTCAGTTACATTAATCGACCATTCATTGGTAATAGATAGATTGTACATTTGTTTATTGCATTTATGGCGCATGATATATGGAACATGATCTAAAATAATTTTACCATTAGCATCAATACTTTCCACATAACAATTAAGGTTACAATATTCTTTATCACCTTTTGTAAAATCAACGTGTGTAAACAATTCTGAAATCTTTACATATTTCCAGTTGCCAACATTATCATAAATTTTTAAAATAGTATCTTTACATACACTATCACCAAATATTACATCTTTTCCTTGAGATTTTGCACACTCTTGTAGAAACATATTGAGTTCTCTACCAATACGAGTTACTGTTTCAGCAATATGTCTATCATATAATCTAAATGATTTAAGTCCCATTACTCCATAATATGAATTATTAAGAAACTTAATCGCATTTTGCATATTTTGCAATACTTCATTTGACGGATCTGCTTTACATCTTGCACGCAATTCTTCACGCATTGCCAAGGTCTTCTCAAGTGTTCGCAGAACTATCTTATCTATATCTGGGGATAATTGCATTGCACATAAAATGTTTGGGTATAATGATGCCAGATCATATGTACCCATCATGCTATGTACACCTGGTTTTGGCTCAATAACATGTGCTCCTTGAAATTTATCAGAATCATCTACAAAATGTTGCTTTTCTGGCATTGGCTTAATTCCTTCGTGCCAAATAAGCATTTCAATGATTCTTGAGTTATATAGCATGTCATCTAACTTTGCACCACTGATCATTCTCAAGTTCTCGTAAAATGTATATAGTCCAAGCGACATGTCTATATTATACAATGCAGTAACATCATTTTTACCATAATCAATAAGTTCTTGGTATCGCTTGTCGTCCATTGCTGCTTGGAGCATAGGCCCCATGTCAAGATACTCAAATGCATATGCTGTTATTAGATTCCCGTCTTTGTCATACTTGTTTAATAATTCTTTATCAGCAATAACATTTTTTAAACTGTAAGATTCACGATTTGCCATCCCACTAGTGAATTTCTTAAATGCTTCAAGCATATCAAGTATAGATCTCCCACCTATCTTGTTATTGAATTTACCATTATCATATGATGTTTTTACTTGACCATTTCGTGCTAGATTTGAAACAGATATTCCAAGTATACTTGCACGATTTATGATATACGGTATATCGAATTTTGAACCATTCCAAAAAACTAACACATCTGGATCCAATTCTTTTACATATAGTGCAAATGTTTTAAGTAATTCTTGTTCATTTTTACAACAGAACTGTGTTGGATCTCCAGTTTCTGGTATTGTTGTCGTAAATATCACTGTTTTATCAGTTAAACTATCACGACACTGTATCATTATAATTGGATATATTGCATCCTGTGGTAATGGTATAATACCTTCTGGAGCAATAACTTCACAGTCTAAATACAACCTGCGTGGTGGTAATGGTGCATCTAATTCGACAGGTTCTGGGATATCATTAACTATTTTATAAGCATACTTGATATGATGATCTATCAAGAATCGTTTATCAAATAATACATCTGATTCATCGCTCCATTTAAATAACAACTTTGCCTTTGGGACATCGCTTGGGATATGTGTATAAACACGCTGTACTTCTCTACCAAGAGCATCAATATACTTTGTATCATCAATTTGTTTAATTAACGATGATGTAACGTTGTATGCATCACCATATGGTACATAAAAATATGGTGTATATTTAAACTCATGTCGCGTAGTTACAGTTGGATCATCATAGTTGCGTGAAAACAATATCACATATGGGACATTTGAACGCACAATGTATGTGGATTCTTCGATTACCCATATTCGATCATCAGACATGTATACTATATACAATTGCAAGATATAAAAAAGTGTTTAGAATTGAATAAGCACAAACAAGATTGCCAATACTAGAATAACTATGATACCATAGAATAGATATGTAATATACTTCGTCTCGTATGGTTCTTCGATCTCACCATAAGCACCATTGGACCACGCATTATCAGGGAGGTAGACAGGTTCAACACATCCATCATCGGTCAATGCTACTAATTGTCCACTTTTAATAGGTCTCAAGTGTGGTCCATCAATTACATCTGCAATAACTTTATTCCTTTCAATTATCTCACTATTATCGAACTGACCATCAAACCACTTACCATTTAGGAAGTATCCATCTTTATATTGCTTTACCATGTGGCTAAATAATTGGTTACAATTATATATAAGTGTTGGGTAAAAAAAGTGAAAGGGTTAGTCCCTGATAATGGACTAATCTGAAATTTCTTCAAGACCTTTGGATTCACCATGAGTTTGATTGATCGTAAGATTAACTGGTTCTTCATACTCAATGGTTGAATTCTCTACAGATTCATTTACTCGTTCAGCACTAATTGAAGTAATTACATTGGTTTGCTGTTTTGCTACAATGTCATCGATTAATTCATCATATGCATCGGTAAATGATGTGTAATCTTTGGTGAAATAGCCATGGAACTCTTCTTCAGTGCTGTTTATTGCAGTCCGGCCAATGAAGTTAATGTCTTCGGTTGTTACGGCATTAAGTCCAGTGCTGTTTTTGTCAAAGCCCTTCATCGACGTAGTATGAACATTACCATAGAGGTATCCTTTGGTTACGATATCAGAAGCACCTGACAGATGTACATCGCCATCATTTAGACCAACTTCACTTTCATATGCACCGCCACCATGAATGATGACACCTGTACGTCCTTCATATGATTCACTCACGGGATATGAACCAGTCGCACCACTACCTGCAAGGAATCCTTCACTGTCACACATTTGTTCAGGTTCATTAGGCTGGATATTCAACATGCCTGCAGTATCTTCGGCATTGATCATGTAATCTCCAGCAACAGATCCCTGTGCAGCATAAAAGTTACTATCAGTGGTATCAACCTTGGATTCGCGCTTCATAGATGATCTACCAAGGGTTAACACACTTGTCTGACTCCCATCATACGTGTACGGACTGCCTGTGTTATTGGCACCGAATGTGGGCCAATTTAATCCACCATCAGCACGTTCTATTGACACGATATGACTATATGTCATGCTTCCGCCACTTGCATATACTGTTGTCGTGGATCCACCAAGGATGGGCATAACCATGAAACAGCATATAAGTAGCGTTAAAAATAGTTTGTGAAACATGTTCACACCTTACTGTCCAGTGAGTTTGTTCTTTGCAAAGACACACATATTTTTGATCTTTTTGGCTGCCTTACTATGGAGTGCATCTGATTCCTTTTTCTTCTTTTCCCAAGCCTTGATAAAGTCTTGGTTGTCTTCAATCATTTTGGCCATGATGCTATATATAGAACACACTTGTATATAACGTTTGTGAAAAGTTTTATTAATTTAAGGAACCCAGTTTGTTACCACGTTATAGCGCTGTGTCCTGATCTGGATATAACTTGTACACTTTTTACATTTGCCTTTGATCCTAACCATACCTTCATTATGAAGTGGTTCAAAATCAACTGGTATATATCCATCACAGAATGAGCAACGTGTGTAGATACAGTTACCATCACGCTCAAGCACAATCTTATTAAGCATGACCTCTCCACTTTGCATACTTTACTACATTATAATCACATGCATGAAACTTATCATACAATACACTTTGTTGTTCCATGAGTTTAAACCACTCAAGCATTTCCATAACTTCAATATCACGTGAAGATACCTCATCACAGTAATTTATCTTCCACATAACGCTTCGCCTCATAGTATTTCATTAGGGTCTACCTTTATACTTTAATTAAACTACCAATTGTTAAACTACATACCTTTGGAAATGTAGTCACATCACTGATATCCCGATAATAGAGATCCATACCAAGCATACCACAGTGAAATATATCTGATGACTTCCTTTGGTGTTCTGGGCATGATACACAATTTTCAACTTCGATTTCAAGAATGCGGGTCTGCTTGTAGGTCTCAACATCTAATTGATTCATAAATAAGTCATCAAATTTGCACTTATATAAATCACATGGTATGCTCAAATCGTAACATTTCATACAGATGTCATCGATAATCCACCCAGATGCACTGAACTGGATATATAATGTTGCTAAATATCACGATTGCACTAGGGAATGGTGCAGAATTTGAATGTCCTGAAAATTTCAGACGACCTTTCAAGAATCTAATTTGTGCTGCCTTGGATACGTAATCAAACCAAACAACTGTATCGGTTCTACTAGGCACTAACATTACGCTTGTTACATTATGGTTGAACCATTCATCATGGGCCTTTTTAATCCATGCCTTTGAATCTGAATATGGTGGATTTATAAAGCAAGTTTCGCCTGTCCAGTCTTGTATAAGCCCATTTGTTTCAACCGTATAATACTTGGGACATAGATGATTCTCATCATCAGCACAAGGATCAAGCGTAAAATTAAACTCTGAACACAATTTAGCATACAATTCTGGAGGTGTTCTCCAATCTTGAACATTACTCGTCATTAATGGCTTGAGAGTATCCTTCATAAATATATGTATACAATTTAAAGTATAAAATAGATGGGTTAGTTGGTCTCATCAATCCATTCAGACAAATCGACTGACGATCGGTTTCGAACATATCGGGCTGAAATCTAATAAACTATTTTGCATTTGCATCACCTTTACATGAACAGGTACTCTTGCCCTCACTTAATCTCATACATTGATCATCTTGCCATGCTGCACATCTATACTCGCACTTCACTTTATGTGGTAACAATACTAAATAGCCATTTTCACACCCCACGTAGTATGGGTTGCTTGACATATAGGGACAAATCACCAATTCGGTTGTCATTTAATAATCCTCATCGCTTAAAGATGTCAAATGTATAGGTCAGCCATTCTGGTAACTGTATCTAAACATTACCACGGGCTTTACTTAATTGTCTTCCAACGTAGAACCCAACAAGCATGAAGCATATCACCATTATGGCCAGTTCAACATACATCATACTGATTTATACCCCGCGATTAAGCCTAACACAAAGGCACCAATCATAACACTAACAATCCACCACATCTATGACCTCTGGTTAAACATGCCTATAGCAAACATAATCACACTTACAAATGTTGGAAACACCAGTTGCCAATACTCCATGGATAGATCAAACCATTGATTGATCACAAAGATAATACACTGCATATAAAGCAGAATAAACATTGGTCCACCAAGCGAGCCTGAAACGTTGGTCGTAGTGTTATATATATAACTTACATGTGGAGTTACTGTTTCGTCACTCATCAGCATATTTGTATGCTCGTTAGATATATAAAAGTTTGCTGGCGTCTTAAAAAAATAAAATGAGAAGTTGTCAAACATTAAACAGATGCTGGCTCGCCGTCTACGACTTCAATGGCACTCACATCATAAGCAGATTTTTCACCTTCACGAATAAGACCAAGACGAAGTTCCTCAAGTGTATCAATCATCTTTTTCATTTGATCATCAGAAATTGATTGCATCATAGCAATGGATCTATAATATTCAAGTTCCATGTCTTTCTTTTTCTGTTCATCGGTTACAGCCTCTAAATCCTGGATACTGGTAAATAGATAGTTCATGCAAATTAGCAAAGCCATACCAGAATCATTTGTAAATTCTATCGATACCAAGTTCTATTCACCTTCACTTGATATTAGAGAGTAGAACCCAACCGTATATAAATGTATCGTTGGCATTTGTCCATATTATATGGTGATGTAGAAAGAGTTTAATTATGATGGTAAATATTGATTTATACCATTGTATACAGCAATTTCTTCCAATGTACAAATATTACAATATCCATACTTGTATCTCAATTGCATGGTATCAACATCGATACCACAAGCAGGTTTGAAACTATCATTTTCAATTGCATCAAAGATATCCTTGATACGCTTCTCGGTTGTGGCACGTCTTGATGGATTTAATTCAATAACTTTCTGAAAGCGCGGATATATAACTGTATACTTGCGTTTGTAACCATCTAACTCTGGAACCGCATCCAGCAACAAATCATAGAATCCGAATTCCATCTGCAATTTAGCCTTGTCATGGCTTTTAGAGGTCTTATATTCGATAATATTGACAGTAGAATCATCTATCTGGTCTATTCTATCTATTATACCACGTATCTTATGCTCATGATCAACTATCTGGTATTCAAGGGCTATAGGTTTCCATAATTCTGGGTTAGATTTATAACGTTCAATTTCCAAGTCAATGGTCCATTTTAACATTGGTATTTCTTCTTCGGTAAAATCTGGATGTATAAATGTGTGCCATTGATCAGTTGGATACTTATCAGCAACTGCCATGAATAATTCCATGAAGTTATGGTACCGTGACCCAATGGTTGTGGCATGAGTCTCTTCATACGGAATGCACTTTTCAATATACTGCTTGCGATATTTTATCTGACAAGTCTTATGAAAAAGCACAACACGCGATTTACTCAAATAGTCATGTGTATCATCCCATTCGGATGTATTACTCGGTGATAATACTATACGTTTAGTCATAAAAATAAATAGTAAAGTGATACAACCTTACTGTTTATTTTCGATAACGTCACGAGCACGCTTACCCGTTACATTGAAGAGACCGTCTGGATATTTGTCAGGGATCTTAGAACCCTCAACCCGTGCATAAAATGTCTTCTTGTTGTTTTCAAACTTGGACTCCGCATGAATAACAACATCAGTCTCTTCCATAACACTACCAATCCACTTAGGGATATCAACCTTCTTAGTAACAGTTCCATCATTATCAATAATTTCGTCCTTCGTAGAATACATTGTATAAATGACACCCTTCTTGGCAATGTCTACAGACTTCATATGGATATCATCGAGGTACTGACGACGTTCACGCCAAAGTGATCTATTTGCTATACCTTGATATGGCTTCAGGTTATTCTTGAAACGCATGACGAATTCCATAATTCCACTCATAACTTCAGTACCATCGAACATTATCCAGTCAGGTGCAAATTTATCCTTAGACTGCTCAAGAATCGAAAGGATAAATGCATGAGTCTTAACAGATGAATCAAGAAGCTTGGTATCACTTGACTTATCAAGAAACTTGATTGCATTAATAACTTTGATCTCAAGATTCCCAGACTTCACATATGGTGCATCCTTTGGTCGTGTTGACTTGTTATCAAAGGAGAAAACAAGGATCTTATCACCTTTTTCAGGAATTCCATAGGAGATTGTAGTCTTACCATCATTCTTGTGACCATACACTGTGAAGATCTCTTTTTTCTCACCAGTGTCTTCGGACTCATCAAAATCAAAATCAAAATCCGAAGTGGTTTCCATCTTTGAATATGCCTCACCAATGTCCTTCGTATCATTCACTACTTTTATTTCAGGCTTGAATTGCTCCACAACCTCTTTGTTATCAATTTCGTCCCAGTCTGTCATAATGTTTTCATCTCGTTGAGATAGTTTTTTGGACTTAAATATTTGATTTACACTTATATATAACTAACGAGTGGGCTTAACACGTAGGTATTTAATTATAAAGCGCTAATATACTTGTATGTATAATGCATACACTGATGGAGGCAGTAGAAATGACCAACACGCTGCTTGTGCCTGGATAATTACCGATCAGGATAACAGCATACTGTATATGAATTCGACCTATCTAGGGGCTTGCTCTAACAATACAAGCGAATATTATGGATTAATCTTCTGTTTAACATCAGCCCTAGCAGGTGGCATTAAAGAACTCACCGTATATCAGGACAGCGAACTTGTCTCACGTCAAATGACTGGTCAATATCAAGTAAAAGCAGAGCACTTGAAACCATTGTATTTGACTGCACAGCACCTCATGCAAAAATTTGACAAGATATCCTTCATAAGTGTGCCACGCGAGCATCCATTCATTAAACAATGCAATGCGGCTGCCGATTTAGTCTTGGACGCTTATATAAAAAAGTAGAAACCAGTTACTTGATCTTCACTGGCTTATCTAATATTGTTTCTTTTTCTTCGACTTTAGTTTTTGGAGAATAGTAAACTGAACACCAGTGCTCTGAAGCGTAGCCATCCCACCATGCTGATGGTGAGTTCGGGAGTGCTGTGCATCGAAATCTTCTGTTTGCACCTTCTACGCAGTGTTGACAATTTGAGCAATTCTTTTCACGCTTAATTAATGCCATGAGTGTTAATATGTGAAGATTTACCATATATAAATGTGTCGCATTGAAATGTCATAAAAAGTGGACAATTAATAAGTTGGTAATACATTCACATACGTACCGTTGATCCAAACCCTATGATAGGGTGAGTATGTAAACTTTTTAATCTTGCTCACCATTTGATCATGTGTATAAATATCAGTGTTCTTACCTTCACGTTCCCAGCGTGTATCAGAGCGCAATCTAAACACCACCACGGTGTCTGTTCCATCATCCATTGGGGTATGAATAACAACTGTATCAATACCTGTCACATCTACATTATTGAGTTTCATTTGTATCATCCTTACGCATCAAATAATTTGGTAGCATCTC
>ERZ795060.1159-NODE-1159-length-31788-cov-8.493839_pt1 | contig 31788 bp, 27 predicted proteins | sample MGYA00375144_ERZ795060 | MGnify/ENA primary metagenome ERZ795060 (study PRJEB30189, sample SAMN05720157) | activated sludge metagenome | isolation source: anaerobic digester from wastewater treatment plant | place: Japan | collected 2015-05-15 ...
AGTGTAAGCGAAATAATTAAAAATAATTTTATCAGATTTTTCATTTTTTTACCTCCTGTTTTTTATCTAAAATTTACATTTATTTTAAGTTTTGATTTTTCTAATATTGGTTTTGTAGTTGTTGTAACAACAGTTTCAACTATTGTCTTAGTAGTTGTATTTAACAAAGTGTCAGGAGGTCTTATTGGTTCAGTTTTTGGTGTAGGTGCTACTGATGGTGCAATTTCTGATTTTACTTCTGATTTCACCTCTGGTGTAATTTCTGATTTTATTTCTGGTTTTTCAGTTTGTTCTGCTGGTTGTGATGGCTGGGCAGGTGCAGGTGCTTCTTGTTCTTTAACTGGTGCGATTGATGTTTGCGAACCTTCTATTAAACCTTTTAATTCCCTTATTTCACTTTGTGACATTTGTCTTGGTGGTTCTGGTGTCTTACCAATTGAAACATTAGTTGTTTGACCTGGCATAACGAAAGTTTGAATATGTGGCATTGAAATATTTGAAACAGCAACAATTCCATTCATTACTTTAACTGAAGTTGTTTGTGCAGTATGAGAAGTATTAAATAAAGTGCCGCGCACACCGCATACTGCTGTTGGTGTTTTTATAGTGAATTCTGATTGGCTTGACAATTTTCCAACTTTTGATAAAATATTTCCTTTTTCCATTTTTAATGATATTTTTTTCATTGGCTGTGATTTACTGAAAAATAATTTTTTATTTACCTGTTCACCTGCTATTGCTTTTTCCAGTGTTGTGATAGTATTTTCAGAAATTCTGATAAATGTTTTTTCATCAAATTTTAAATCAACTATTGATTCTTTTCCAGTCCGAATTTGACTGCCCTGTTTTACAATCATACCTTCTTTTAATTCGAGCCAATTCTCTTCTTGTGGCGGAAGTAAATAAGCAATACCAACAACATAATCAACCTTAGGTTCAATAATTTCATCAGCAAATAAAAGATATGGAATTAACAGAAGAAAAATAATATAAATTTTTTTGCACATAATTTCATCTCCTTTTTTAAAAATTAAAAACTATATGATAAACTAGAAATAATCAATTTATTAAGTGTTGAATCACCAATATTTTTACCTAACAATAATGTTGAACTTAATTTATTTGAAATAGCATAGCGAGCACCTAAAAATAAAATTTGCGAAAACTCATTATCATTTGCTGCAATATCAGGTGTTGTTAATTCTAATGAAGCAGAAAATTTTTCAGAAAAACCACGAGAATATGCTATACCATAACTAAATTTACTATCATCAGAAGAAGTGAATTTACCACAATCATTATAATTATAACCAAAACTAAAATTAAATGAATTACTTTTTATTTTTTTTTCGAGTTTGATAGTAAGATTTATGTCTGTTTTATTATTGTCGCCGACAATATCTTTAGCACCAGTAGGAAAAGTAAGAGAAGCACCAAAACCAAGACCAAAACCAAAATCATCTTGATTTAAAAATTGGTTATTTATGCTTAATGAAATATCAGCCATCCCTTTTTGGTTTTCAGCTGCAGGAATCTTATTGTAAGCAATTGGAAGAGAAATTGATAAATCATTAGTTTCATTTAAACCATAAGAAAAAGAGAATGGAATCATATACGATTTAAAATCACTATTTTTAATTGAAACATAAGCAAAGCCAAAACCAGCTGACATAGAACCTTTTTCTCCTGAAGTTGAAGGACCACTCACAGCATTTGAACCTGCTGGATAACTGATTTCTTCTTTTTCTTCAATCCCTGATAATGGCCGAATATTTTTTACTTCTTGTGGTTCACGCAATACATTTATTGGTGTTTGAGTAAAAGAAAATAATGTTGAATAAAAGAGAAATAAAATTAAAATTAAATAAATGAATTTGAAATTAGAAAAATTTTTCCTTTTAATTAATTGATTCATAATATCCTCCTTTTTTTAAATTAAATATTTATTTTATAAAAAAAAAAATAAAGTCAAGAATAATTATAAAAATTGTATTTTTATAATTTCTGAAAAGCAAAAAAAATAAAAGCAATTTGTACGAACAGATTCGATAGACAAAATATAAAAAAACTTATAATGTTATGAAACCAAAACTAGAAATTTAGTTTTTGATTTATAAAAAATATACCTTTGCGTAAGTAATGCGTATTTGCACCCTGTGTTAATTATAAAAAATAAATCATAAACCGTTTCTTTCTATATATAAATAAAATATTTCATAGTTATTATTTAATCATTCATTTTTTAATAGAGTTTGGAGTGTATGTTTTTTTAATCTTAAATGTAGATGAAAAAATAAAAATTAGAGTTCTCTTAAAAGATAAAAATTTGAAAATAAAACCAGCAAAAATAAAAAAGGGAAATATTGGAAATTTTAGAAAAAAATTTTTTATAAAAGATATTGACAAAATTGGTTTTTTGTGCTATATTGTTTATAGAGTAAAAAAAATTTATTTTTTTCTTTACTTTTTTTCGTTTTTATTATTTAATTTTTTATTAAGGAGGCCAAATGAAAAAATTAAATTTATTTTTCATTCTTCTATTTATTTCTACTTTTTTATTTTCTTATCAAAATTACAAAAACACTGATGATAATGAGTTAAATGATGAAGATTATTTTCAACAACATAAAGATATTTCTAAAAGTTTTCAATATAATGAATACAATTATAATGAACAATACGCAAATGATTTGAATAATTTAAAGCCAACTTTTTTAAATGAATTAAGACTACCACAATCATATCAAAAAAAAGAAAGTAAAAAAATTGATTTTAATGAATTAGAAAAGAGAATAAATAATTATTTATCAAAATATAAATATGTGCGAGTTGGTTATTATATCAAAGATATAAATAGAAATGAAAAAATAGAAAGTAATGCAGATGAATTATTTGCATCAGCGTCAGTTGTTAAAGTGCCACTTGCACTTGCTTTATTTAAAGATATTGAAAATGGTTTAATTTCAACATATAGATATCCATTATATGAAGAAAGACATCGTGCGCGTGGTTCTGGTTATTTAAAAAGATTAAAATCAGGACAAAGATTTTCAATTGCAGATTTAACTTATTTAATGCTTGCACGGAGTGATAATACAGCGACAAATATATTAGCAGATATAGTAGGAATAGATAGAGTTACAAAATTTTGCTGGAAAAATGGGTGGGTAAATACAAATTTTGTTCGTGATGTAATGGACTTAAAGGCTCGTGATAAAGGGATAGAAAATTGGACCACACCGCGTGAAATAGGCGAAATGTTTGAAGCATTATACAAAGGCACATTATTAAATAGGACATTATCAAATATATTATTAGCATATATGTTAAATCCACCAATTGCTGATAGAATACCACGATATTTACCAGCATCTGTTGATGTTGTTCACAAAACTGGTTTAATCTATGATAATACACACGATGCAGGCATAATGTTTTTAGGTGATAATCAGGTTATTGTTATTTCTGTATTTGTAGATAATATTGGTGCTAATTATAAAATAGGGAAACATATAATAGGCAAAATAGCAGAAATGGTTTATGAAGAAAGTATATCAGAACCACGAATAGTAAAAGCAACATATAATTACCCAAACAAAACAAAAAGAAAGAAAAGTAATTATAGATACAATTAAAAAAAATATAAAGAGGAAAAAAATATGAACTGGTATATTTCATTAAATTCAAATATCGAAGGTCCTTATACAACAGAACAAATCAAGGAATTTTATAAGACAGGAAAAATAAATAATGACACTTATGTATTAAAAGAAGGAACGACAGATTGGAAGAGTTTTGGAATGACACCAGAATTTCAAACAAAACAACAAAATGTGAATCAACAAAAAATACAAAATATAAATCCATCAAATGTAGTAGATGAAGAAGGGTTATGTCCTACTTGTGGATATTTTGCAGGCTCATTATTAGCGTGTCCACGCTGTGGTGCTTCTGTTAACAAAAAAATCAGTTTAGTTCTTGTGAAAAAGATTTCTGTCATAGGTTCAATAATAGGAATAATATTATTATGGTATGCAGCATATTTAAAACAACCAATAACAGTAAATATTGGTGATATAGATGAAAAAATGAATGGTGCATTTGTTCGAATAGAAGGTAAAATAATAGCGTATGAAGAGAATAAAGAAAAAAATTCATTACGAATGAAAATAGATGATGGCACAGGAATAATAAATATAAGTGCATTTAATAAATTAGATGCATTAAAGAAAATTTTTAAAGACAGGATGCCAGGTATTGGCGATAAAGTTGAGATTGTTGGTTCAATAAATGAAACACAAAAATTTGGTATTTCTATGTTTTTATCAGTTCCTGAGCGTTTAAAAATAATAGAAAAATTTGATTTAAAAGAAGTAGAACTTGGTAAATTAACACGCAAAAATGTAGGTGATATAGTTAAAATAGTAGCAGTAGTAAGTTCTTATGATAAAAGGACAACACGGAAAGGAACAGTATTACATAGTTATGTATTACGAGATAAAACAGGGAAAATTGGATTAACATTATTTGACAAAGCAATAGCAAATTTACCAGAAGAGACAAAATCATTATTTAATGTAGGAAATAAATTAGAGTTAATAATAAGGATAGGCGAATACAGAGGCGAATTACAGGCAGAAATAGTTGATTTTAGTAAAATAGTAAAAGTAGGCGAAGAAAATGTAGAAGAAATGAAGAAAGAAGAAGGAAAAGAAGAAGAGTCAACAGAAAAAGAAGAGAGTAAAAAAGAAGAGCCAAAAGAAGAAATAAAAGAGAATACAGTAGGCAATTTAAAGAAGAGTGATGTAGGAAAGACATATAAATTTAAGTTAGAAGTAATAACATTGTCAAAGAAGAGCAAAGGAACATTATTAAAATTAAAAGATGAAAATGGCGATGAAATAGAAATGATGGTATGGGATAGTTTAAGTAATCGAATAAGTAATTTTGATAAATTAAAATCAGGTTCACAAATAGAAGGAAAATTTGAAGTAAGTGAATATAGAAATAAATTACAATTAAAAATCAAAGAAGCAGAAGATTTAAAAATAATAAAAAAATAAAGAGTGATGAATTATGCCATTAGTAATAATATTATATGTGTTATTGGGTACAGTAGTTGCCGGGTTATTATGTTTAATTCCATCTTTACATATTTATAATGTTGCTGGAATAGTTTTATTAATCTGGTTTAAAGTACGTGATGTTATTCCATACTATGTAATAGCACCATTATTTATGTCAATGATTGTTGCATATTCTTTTTTAAACAATATACCAATGACATTTTTTGCAGCAGCAGATGAATCAGCTGGCGCATCAATATTACCATCAGTTGATATGGTGAAAAATGGAAAAGGAAGAGATGCCTCAATTCTATCAGGGCTTGGTTCATTAGCAGGAATTATAATTCTTATAATATTTACACCATTTTTTTATTTTATCTGGACTTATGTGACAGCAGTAATAAGTCCACATTTACATTGGTTATTAGGAATTATAATGGTATTTTATATAATGAGTGAATGGCCCAAAGGAGCAGGTAGAGGCAAAACACCGTGGGAAAAATTTAAAGATAGCTGGCGGAATGTTTTTGCTGGTATGGTTACATTTACCTTATCAGCAATAGTAGGTTTAATAGTCACTACAAAACCACTAACACCGCCTGAATTAAGTTATCAGAGTATAATGCCAATATTTTTAGGTTTTTTTGCATTTCCATCGATTATTCAGACTTTAATATCAGATAGTAAAATACCACACAAGCAATATAAATCAAAATATATAAATGCAGGTTATTCAGATTTTGGTGTTGCTGCTTTACCTGGTATAATTGGTGGTTTGATTGCATCATATATGCCAGCAGTAACAGCAGGTATAGGTGCTATATTTGCAAGTCATATGACTAATCACAGAAATTTACAACAAGCATCATTTGAAAAACCAACACAGCCAGGCACAGTAGTAAAATTATATACGCCTGAAATTTATTATCAACAAGAACGAGTATTTTTAATTGGCGGCGGTGTAACGAAATTATTGTATTATGTTGGCGCTTTTTTGTTATTATTTGTATTAACTGATTTAACGCCAAATGGTATGGGACGCGGTGGGTTAAATGTTTTATTAAAACCAGTTTTTTCACCTGAAAAAGGTGATTATTTTATTATGCTGGCAACAATAATTTTTTCTGGTTCTATTTCTATGCTTGCTCTTATTTGGTTTACTGATATAACAATAAAATTACTACCAAAAATAAATATTAAAAAGATTTATATTGTTATAATTTTTGTTTTATTGCTTATAGTATATTTTATGGGCGGCGGGCTAACAGGAATTTTTATAGCAGCAGTGACAACCTGTATTGGCTGTATTCCTGTTTTTTATAATTGCCGTCGTTCTCATTGTATGGCTGTTTTACTTGTCCCAATTGCTTTAAATATGGCTGGTTATAGCGATGCAATTGCACGAATATTAAAATTAATATAAAAGGTGTAATTTATGAAAGGCTTCACTCATTTTATGTCTGGTATTGCAGCCGCTACTTTTATTCCAGAAGTAGTAAGAATGTCAACATCATCTCGCCTTGATACAGTTGAAGGTGCTGCAAGTTCTTTTATTATTTTACTTGCTGGTGCTTTTGGTATTTTACCTGATACAATGGATTTTAAATTAGGCCAATTTTTTTCTATTGCGGAATATGAGATTGACCCTGATCCACGAAATCCAGACCCGCAAGCAATGACTGATATTTTTGCAAAAGCAGTAAATGAAGCAGGTGATACAGGCAAGGATGTTCGGGTTCAACTTTTTCCTATCCAATTAGGTGCGAGTTTATGGCGTCAATATAATATTATTTTTGAACCAGATGAAGTGATAATTCAATTTAATGAAATTGTAAAAACATCGCAGGTGCCAATTCCAAATACTGCACCACCACCAGAAAGAAGAGTTGGCAGGACAAAATTAAGATATGAATTAAAAGCACGAACAAATGAAATTTGCTGGATGAATAGAGCAGTGCGTTGGTTAAGGCATAAAATAAAGGGCGAAGATCCACCACCAGGTCCAGTAAAGCCATCTACATTAGATATATTAAGTGGCACTCAGTTTGCCTTTCACAAAGAATCTGATGGAAAAATTTATTTTAATTGGTTGCCGTGGCATCGAACCTGGTCACATTCTTATGTGTTAGGTTTTTTCCTTTCTATTCCAATTTATATTATTGCTTATTTATTAAATTTACATCATTGGTGGTTATATGGTCTTGTTGCTTATTTAGGTTTTTTTGTTCATCTTACTGAAGATATGACAGGACATATTGGCGGTGCTTTATTCTGGCCTTTTCATAAACCTCGTTCAGAAGGGCTTGAGTTATTTAAAGCATCAGACCCACGAACTAATTTTAGTATTGATTATGCTGCAATGGTTTTGATTATTTATAACCTTGATAGATTTAGCACAAAGAAAATTCCATTATTACAAACCTGGTATGGGCATATTGTATTTTTACTGCTTTTTCTGGTTATTCCTTTATTTATTTATTTTAAAGTTGTGGCAAAAATCAAAGAAAAATTACACTCAGCAAAAAAGATTGGTTTAGAAGAACCTGATGGCACTGGTGAAGCAATTGTTGATTAATTTCTTTTTGCAACTAATAATATGAATAAGAAATAAGACGAAAAAGATTAATTAATTTCAATTAACTAAAAGTCTGAACTCTGCATTATTTACTCTGCACTTTATATCTCACTAAATTTTTATTATAAAAAAATATAAAATTAGTCTTGACATTTATTTTATTTTATAGAAAAATCATTTGAACTTTAATTTTAAAAAATTTTTTTCTATTTATGAAATTAAAAAATATAATAATTTTTTTTATATTTTATTTACTATTAAATTGTTGCTCAAAAAAAACAGAAGAAAATAAAAAATTTATTTCAGAAGAAAAAAAAGGAAAACCAGTAAAAACAATAATAGCAAGTAAAAAAGAGTTAAATGATTTTTATAATACAGTTGGTATTTTATTTCCCCAACAAAAAATAAAAATATCATCATTTAACGGTGGAATAGTAGAAAAATTATATTTTGAAGAAGGTAGTTTTGTAAAACAAAATTCAGTTCTTGCTGAAATAGATTTAAAATTAAATCAATTACGATTAGAAAAATTATTAATAGAATTTGAAAATGTAAAAGCAATATATGAAAAAGATAAAATATTATACGAAAAAAAGGCAATACCAAAATTAACATTCATAAATAGTCAGAGCAGATATGAAAGTCTAAAAAATGATATAGAACAAACAAAAATATTAATCGACCGCGCAATAATAAAAGCACCAGTTGAAGGTTTTATAATCACAAAAAATGTAGAAGAAAATGAATTTGTTCAGCCAGGTCAGGTAATTTGCACAATAAATAAAATGGATTATTTAAAAATAAAATTTGAAATACCAGAACGAGAAATAAAATATTTTAAAGAGGGCAAAACAGAAATAATAGTATCAATAGATGCGTTTCCTTATGATGAACCAATAATAACAAAAATAACAAATATCTCAAAAGAAATCAATTATCAAAATTTGAGTTATGAAGCAGAAGCAGAAATAAAAAATCCAGAATACAAATATAAATCAGGACTATTATGTCGATTAAAAATATTAAAACAAAAAATATTTGATTCAATAGTATTACCAAAAGATGCTGTTCTTGATTTTGAAGATGGAAATAATGTATTTGTAATAGAAGAGGGAATAGCCAAATTAAAAGTAGTTCAATCAGGAGTAAGTGAAGGCGCATTTATTCAGATTATTTCAGGAATAAGAGAAGGCGAGGAAGTAGTAGTAGAAGGACAACATAATTTATTTGATGGCGAATTAGTAAAAATAGAAAAATAAATATTCAAAAAGCACTAATCAAAATTTATGAATATAATAGAAATAGCATTAAAGCGAAGAACCACAGTATTTGTATTAATAATAGGTATAATTTTAGGAGGATATTATTCGTATATAATTTTACCACGCGAAGCAGCGCCAGAAGTTAAATTACCGTTATTAATAGTAAATACATTTTATTTTGGCGTATCACCAGAAGATATTGAAAATCTAATAACAAATAGAATAGAACGCGAATTAAAAAATTTAGATGGCTTAAAAAAAATCACATCAACATCAATGGAAAGTTTATCATCAATAGTAATTGAGTTTATGCCAAATGTAAATTTAGATGTAGCGAGGCAAAAAGTAAAAGATAAAGTAGATGTAGCAAAACCGAAATTACCAGAAGGAGCAGAAGAACCAACAATAACAGAAATAAATTTTTCTGAATTCCCAATTTTATATATCTCACTATCAGGGAAAAACATCGGATTATATAAATTAAAAGAGATAGCAGATAATTTAAAAGATAAAATAAAATTAATAAATGGAGTGCTTGATGTATCAATAACAGGCGGTCTGGAGCGAGAAATACAGGTTAATATTGACCCAATAAGAATGCGTTATTATGATGTTTCTTTAAATGATATAATAATGAAAATACGAAATGAAAATATTACATTGCCTGGCGGCGGAATAAAAGTTGGTAAATTTGAATATTCTGTTCGTATGCCTGGTGAAATAAAAAAAGTTGAAGATATGTATAATTGGATAATAAAAGAAAAATCATTTAGACCTGTTTATTTTCGTGATATAGCAACAATAACATATCGGTATAAAGAAAAAACAAGTATTTCACGATTAAATGGAGAAGAAGCAATTACATTGTCAATAAAAAAAAGAGTTGGTGCAAATATTATCCATATTTCAGATGCAATAAAAAAATTAATGAAAGAAGAAGAAAAAAATTTTCCAGAATCATTGAAATATACATATTTGAATGACCAGTCAAAAGATATAAAAATGATTGTCGATGAATTAGAAAATAATATAATAACAGCATTATTTTTAGTAGTTGGCGTGTTATTTTTTGCACTTGGTTTTCGAAATGCTTTACTTGTTGGTGTTGCAATACCGTTATCTATGTTAATAACATTTTTGATTATAAATGCATTTAGTATCACACTTAATATGATTGTTTTATTTAGTTTAATTTTAGTTTTAGGTATGCTTGTTGATAATGCAATTGTATTAGTAGAAAATGTATATCGCCATAAACAATTAGGTGAGAGTAATTTTGAAGCGACATTAAATGGCACAAATGAAATAGCAATTCCGATATTAACATCAACATTAACAACAATAGCGGCATTTATTCCGTTATTATTCTGGCCTGGTGTAATAGGCGATTTTATGGGTTATCTTCCTAAAATAGTTATTTTCGGACTTTCTGCTTCTTTCATCGTCGCAATTATTATTAATCCTGTTTTATGTTCGAAGTTTATTCGTTCTCAACCGAAAACACAACTTACAATAAATGAAGATAATATTGTTTGTTCGAAAAAAAAATATAACTTAATAATTTATTTTTATCGAAGAATATTATTATTAGCATTACAAAATCGTTGGAAAACAATTTTTATTTTTTTAATAATTTTTATATTAACAATAATTATATATGCTAAATATGGAGAACCGATAATATTATTTCCAGATGTTGACCCACGAAATATAATAATTTCAATCGAATTTCCAAAAAGCACAATATTGTCAATAACAGATAACTTTGTAAAAATGTTAGAGGAAAAAATAAAGAAATTTCCAGATATAGTAAATTATATTTCAAATGTTGGCTCAAGTGATAAAGTAGAAACCAATAAAGCGACAATAAATATTGATTTAAAAGATTTAGCCGACCGTAAACAAAATTCAAATCTAACATTAAATCAGATAAGGGATAATATAGGCGAATATGCAGGAGTAAATATAAAAGTCGAAAAACCACAAGAAGGACCACCAACAGGTGCTGCTATTGCTATTGAATTATCAGGGAAAGATTTTAATGTATTGAAAATTTATAAAGATAAGATTAAAAATTTAATTAAAGATATACCTGGCGTAATAAATTTAAGAGATGATTTTGAAGAAGGAAAACCAGAAATAAAAATAAATATAGATAGAGAAATAGCCAGTCGCTGGGGTTTATCGGTTGCTTCGATTTCTTCAACAATTCAATCAGCAATAATGGGAACCGAAGCATCAAAATTTCGGATTGGTGAAGATGAATATGATATTACGGTTAGATTTAATGAAGATAAAAGACAGACATTTTCTGATTTAGAAGAAATTGTAATTTATGGACCGGAAAATCGGAAAATACCGTTAAAGAATATAGCGAAATTTGAACGAACACCAGGTTACGGAACAATAAAACATAAAGATTTAAAAAGAATGATAACAATAGAAGCAGATGTACGCGAAGGTTATAATGCTTATTTAATCAGAAAAGAAATCGTAAAATTATTATCACAAATACAATTTTCTACTGGTTATTTTTATTATTTAGGGGGCGAAGATGAAGAACAACGAGAATCAAGTAAATTTCTTTCACAAGCCTTTTTAATTGCAATTTTACTTATTGCTCTTATTTTAGTTTCGCAATTTAATTCCGTTGTTTTACCTTTTATTATTTTATTTTCCGTTGTATTATCTACTATCGGAGTATTATGGGGTTTATTAATAACAAGAATAAATTTTTCAATAATAATGACAGGACTTGGTATAATTTCACTTGCTGGTATTGTAGTAAATAATAGTATATTACTAATTGATTTTATCGAGAATGCAAGAAAAAGAGGTACTAATAAAACAACAGCAATTATTCAATCAGGAATAATTCGTATGAGACCGGTAATGTTAACTGCAATAACGACATTACTTGGTTTAATACCAATGGCAGTTGGAGTAAGTTTTGATTTCAAAAAATTTGAGTTTATAACGAAAAGTGAATCAAGTCAATGGTGGAGTTCGATGTGTGTTGCGATTATATTTGGCTTAACAGTTTCGACATTATTAACATTAGTTTTTGTTCCTGTACTATATTCAATCATCGATACAGTAAGGGGTCAGACGTCCTTAAAGTCCTTAAAAAACCACACTAAAAAAGAATAATAAATACAAAAAAATTAAATTAAAGAATAATTATTATATATTAAAATAAAATAATATTAAATAAAAACAACTAAAATATCATAAAAAAATTATAAATTTAAATAAAAATTTAATAGTATTAAAAAATTAAAATTTTATTTTTTATAAACTTTTATTTCTACAATTTAAATAATTAATTTTCCAAAAAATAAAACATAAATAAAAATTTACTAATAAAGCATTAATGAATAAATTTTTAACTTAGTGCTAATTTATCAGATTTTTACAGGGATAAAAATATTACATTAAAAGTTAAAATATTTTGCAGAAGAAAAAATTGATTTGGTTTTATATATTTGAATTATAACATTAAATTTTACAAATATTTAAAAAATAGTTATAAAATAACTGATGAATAGGTGACGCCTGTCCCCATTTTTATTATTTTTAATATTTGTATTTTAGTAACAATTTTTGCGATATTTGGAGAAAATTTGTCCAATTTTCTGTTAAAAAACAAAAATATAAAATTGTAATTATGTTCATTATAATTGATTCACAAAAATAAAAATTTGTCAAAAAGTCAAAAAAATAGATAAAAAATCATAAAAAATGCCATTTAGACAAAAAAATTAAAAGAACAAAAAATTGGTAACTTATATTTTTTGTGAATAAAAAATAATTTGGAATAATAATTGCTTAAATAATTTATATGATAACTAAATTTTATAAAAAAATTTTAATTTGTGAGGATGATAAAGAATTATTGAAAATATACGAAGAAATTTTTAATAAATTCGGTATTCAAAGTTTAGTTGCAACCGATATTTCGGAAGCAAAAAAAATAGTAAATAATGAAGAGATAAAAGGAACTATTCTTGATTATAATTTAGGTAATTTTACAGGAATAAATATATATGAATATTTGTTAGAAAAAAATATAAAAGTTCCGTCAATTTTAGTAACAGGAAATAAAAATGAAGAGATAATTAAAATAGCAAGGCAAGTAGGATTAGAAGATATATTTTTTAAACCTATTGATTTAATGACATTAAATCTAATAATTGATAAAATAATGAAATGGTAAGATATGAATTTAGCAAATAGAATAACATTATCGCGAGTATTAGTTGTTCCGATATTTGTGTTATTTTTTTATAATTCAAATGAAGCGAACCGAAATTTTTTATATGCATGGATAATATATATCTATTGCGGAATAACGGATGTATTGGATGGATATATCGCACGAAAATATAAACAAATAACGGAGTTTGGAAAATTTTTAGACCCGCTGGCTGATAAAATATTAAACTTATCGGCATTCATAATATCGATAAAATACGGAATGCCGCAATACATCGTAGCAATAATATTTATAAAAGAATTTTTACAATTTTTAGGATATTCGTATTTAAAATTTCGCATAGATGATGTAATTATTTCGCCAAGTAAATTAGGTAAATTATTAACGATATTACAATTTACAATAATAAATTATATGTTCATAAATTTAGCAAATAATAATTTTAATTTTTCAAAAAACATTTATTTTAAAATATTTATAATAATTTTCATAATATTATTAGGAATCGGTTTATTACAATATAGTTTGCACGGGTTGAGACAGTTATATGGAAGAGCAAGCGATATAAAAATTGAGATACCGGAAAAAATAAAACAAATTTTAAAAATTTAAAAAAGGAAGGAGGGATAAAAGTATGGCAAAAATTAGACCATTAGGAGACAGAGTATTAGCAAAAGTGCTCGAGGAGCGAGCAGAAAAAATCGGTAGTTTATATGTACCAGATACTGCCAAAGAAAAGCCACAGGAAGCAGAAGTAGTAGCAGTAGGCACAGGCAAATGGGAGAATGATAAGAAAGTGCCACTTGATGTAAAAGTAGGCGATAAAATATTGTTTGGTAAGTATTCTGGCACAGAAGTAAAAATTGATGGTCAGGAATATTTGATTTTAAAAGAAAGTGATATACTTGCAGTAGTTGAGTAAAAATTGAAAGGAGGTAAAGTATGGGAGCTAAACAATTAGCATATAGTGAAGAGGCAAGACGCCAATTATTAAATGGGGTTGATAAATTAGCGAATGCAGTGAGAGTGACATTAGGACCAAAAGGAAGAAATGTAGTATTAAGTAAAAGTTTTGGAGCACCAACAATAACAAATGATGGTGTGACGATAGCAAAAGAAATAGAGTTAAAAGACCCGTATGAAAATATGGGCGCACAATTAGTAAAAGAAGTAGCAACAAAGACAAATGATGTAGCAGGCGATGGAACAACGACAGCAACGATATTAGCACAAGCGATAGTTCGTGAAGGGATGAAATTAGTTGCTGCTGGAGTTAATCCAATGCAATTAAAAAGAGGACTTGATAAATGTTGCGTAGCAGTTGTAGAAGAAATCAAAAAGTTATCAAAGAAAATTAAATCAAAAGAAGAAACAGCACAGGTTGCGTCAATATCAGCAAATAATGATAAAGAAATCGGTGAATTAATTGCCAATGCAATGGAAATAGTTGGTAAAGATGGAGTAATAACAGTTGAAGAAGCAAAAGGTATAGAAACAACATTGGAGCATGTAGAAGGAATGGAATTTGACAGAGGTTATATTTCACCATATTTTGTAACTGATACAAGCACAATGACAGCAGAATTAGAAGATGCGCTAATATTAATTACAGAGCAAAAAATTTCTGCAATGAAAGATTTATTACCTCTACTTGAAAAAATTGCGCAAAATGGAAAACCATTATTAATAATAGCAGAAGATGTAGAAGGAGAAGCATTAGCAACATTAGTAGTAAATAAGTTAAGAGGAGTATTAAATGTTGTAGCAGTAAAAGCACCAGGTTTTGGTGATAGAAGAAAAGAAATGCTTAAAGATATTGCGATTTTAACTGGCGGTCAGGTAATTTCAGAAGAAGTTGGCTTAAAATTAGAAAATGCAAGATTAGATATGCTCGGCAAAGCAAAGAAAGTTAAAGTTGATAAGGAAAATACAACAATAGTTGAAGGCGAAGGTAAAAAGAAAGATATTGAAGGCAGAATAAATCAAATAAGAAAACAGATTGAAGATACAACATCAGATTATGATAAAGAAAAATTACAGGAAAGATTAGCAAAGTTAACTGGCGGTGTTGCATTAATTAAAGTTGGTGCTGCAACAGAAGTTGAAATGAAAGAGAAAAAACACAGAGTAGAAGATGCATTATCAGCAACAAGAGCAGCAGTAGAAGAAGGTGTTGTTGCAGGTGGTGGCGTAACATTATTAAAAGCAGCAGCAGTTCTTGATAATTTAAAATTAGAAGAAGAACAGCAAATGGCAATTAATATATTAAAGAGAGCATTAGAAGAACCAATAAGACAGATCGCAGAAAATGCTGGTGTAGATGGTGCAATTGTTGTTGATAGAGTGAAGAATAATAAATCTTCATCTTATGGTTTTAATGCTGCAACTGGTGAATTTGATGATTTAGTTAAAGATGGTATTATAGACCCTGCAAAAGTAACAAGAAGTGCTTTACAGAATGCAGTTTCAGTTGCTGGTTTAATGATAACAACCGAAGCGCTTGTTGCTGATGAACCAGAAGATGAGAAGAAAAATGCTATGCCAGCAATGCCACCAGGTGGCGGAATGTATTAATTAAATAAAATTAAAAAAGGGGCATCAGAAATAATTCTGGTGCCCTTTTAAAAAGGTGATAAAATGGAATTACAAAATGAAAAAATAAATAATAATATAGAAGAAGAAAAAAAAGTTAAAGAAGAGAATAATATAAGCGAGACATCAGTGATTGAAGGAACAGAAAAAAAAGAAGAAGAAACAATAACAATTAAAAAAAGTGAATATGATAAATTACAAACTGAAGCAAAAGAAAATTATGATAAAATGCTGCGCGCACTTGCTGAACTTGATAATTATCGAAAAAGAGTAATAAAAGAAAAAGAGCAATATTTAAAATTTGCAAATGAAGAAATAATCAAAGAAATACTAACAATATATGACGATTTTGACCGTGCTTTTCAATATGCAAATGATAAAACTGATAGTGAAAAAATAGAAAAAATAAAAGAAGGAATAAATTTAATAAAAGAACAAATAAAAAAGATATTAGAAAAAAATGGTGTAGAAGAAATAAAAATAGTTGATAATATTTTTAATCCAAAATATCATCAAGCAATAAAAGTAGAAGAAGTTGATGATGAGTCAAAAAATGATAAAATATTAGAAGTATATCAAAAAGGATATAAAATGTTTGAAAAGGTATTAAAACCAGCAGTGGTAGTAGTAGGTAAGAAAAAAGGCTCATAATATAAAGGAGGAATTTATATGAGTAAAGTAATAGGAATTGATTTAGGGACAATAAATTCCGTTGTTGCGATAATGGAAGGCAGTGAGGTTAAAGTAATAGAGAATGCAGAAGGTGATAGAATTACACCTTCAGTTGTAGCATTTACGAAAGATGGCGAACGATTGGTAGGAAAGGTAGCGAAAAATCAGGCAATAACAAATCCAGAAAATACAGTTAGGTCTATAAAGAGATATATGGGCGAAGCAGGATATAAAGTTTATATCCCAAATGTAAAAAAAGAATTTACACCAGAAGAAATTTCTGCTGCTATTTTAACGAAAATGAAAGAAACAGCAGAAGCATATTTAGGCGAAAAAGTTACAAAAGCAGTAATTACTGTTCCAGCTTATTTTAATGATGCTCAAAGACAAGCAACAAAAGATGCTGGTAGAATTGCTGGTCTTGAAGTGTTAAGAATTGTAAATGAACCAACTGCAGCATCTCTTGCTTATGGTTTAAACAAAAAAAATAAAGATGAAAAGATTGCTGTTTATGATTTAGGCGGTGGAACATTTGATATTTCAATATTAGAATTAGGTGGTGGAGTATTTGAAGTAAAATCAACAAATGGGGATACTCATTTAGGTGGTGATGATTTTGATAATGTTATTATTGATTGGCTTGTCTCAGAATTTAAAAAAGAAACAGGTATTGATTTAAAGAAGGATAGAATGGCAATGCAAAGATTAAAAGAAGCAGCAGAAAAAGCAAAGATTGAATTATCGTCTATGAAAGTTACAACAATAAATTTACCATTTATAACTGCTGATGCTTCAGGACCAAGACATTTAAATAAGGAATTAACAAGAGCGCAATTAGAAAAAATGACTGAACATTTAGTACAAAAAACACTTGGTCCTTGTAGAATTGCATTACAGGATGCTGGCTTAACTGTTGATGATATTGATGAAGTAATACTTGTCGGTGGACAAACTCGTATGCCATTAGTTCAGGAGACTGTTCGTAATTTCTTTAAAAAAGAACCAAATAAAAGTGTAAATCCAGATGAAGTAGTTGCAGTTGGTGCTGCTATTCAGGCTGCTATTTTAACTGGTGAAGAATCATTAAAAGATATGGTTTTACTCGATGTTACACCATTATCATTAGGTATTGAAACACTTGGTGGTGTATTTACAAAAATTATTGATAGAAATACAACGATACCCGTTCGTAAAAGCCAGATTTTTACAACTGCTGCTGACAATCAGCCTGCAGTTACAATTCGTGTTGGTCAGGGCGAACGCGCTATGTTTGCTGATAATAAAGAAATTGGTAGATTTGATTTAGATGGTATTCCACCAGCACCACGCGGTGTACCACAAATTGAAGTTACTTTTGATATTGATGCAAATGGTATATTAACAGTTACAGCAAAAGATAAAGGAACAGGTAAAGCTCAACATATTACGATAACAAAACCAACAGGATTAAATGAAAATGAAATAAAAAGAATGCAGGAAGATGCAGAAAAATTTGCAGAAGAAGACAGAAAGAAAAAAGAATTAATAGAAGCAAGAAATCAAGCAGATGGCTTAATATATACAACAGAAAAATCATTAAGAGATTATGGTGATAAAATACCTGCGTCAGATAAAAAGAAAATTGAAGATGCAATAGAAGAATTAAAGAAAGTAAAAAGTAGTGAGGATAAAGATGAAATAAATCGAGCAATTGAAAATTTAACAAAAGTAGCACATAAACTTGCAGAAGAAATTTATAAAAATGCTGGTACTTCGCAAACTCAGGGGGAAGGTGCATCTGCTTCTAAATCATCATCACAAAATGCTTCTTCTTCGAAAAGTGATGATGTAGTTGATGCTGAATTTGAAGAAGTTGATGATGATAAGAAAAAAAAGTAAAATAGTGCATTGTGCAAGAATATAAACTAAATATAACAATTATCACTTCAAATAGTTAAATGCTGTTAGCACAAATTTTTTTATAATAGGTGTTTTATGGAAAAAATAATTGAAGTAAAAAATTTAATTAAAAATTATGGTTTTGTTAAGGCTGTTCGTGATATTACTTTTTCAGTTGCTAAAGGTGAAGTACTTGGGTTTTTAGGACCAAATGGTGCTGGGAAAACAACAACAATGAAAATATTAACCTGTTTTATGCTTCCAACATCAGGCGAAGTAAATATCGCAGGTTTTGATATTTATAAAGATTCAATAGAAATAAGAAAACGAATAGGTTATTTACCAGAAACAGCACCATTATATTTTGATTTACAGGTTGATGAATTTTTAGAATATGTCGCTGAACTACGCGGAATTCCATCTAATGAAAAGAATAATCGAATAAAAGAAGTGGTAGAAGTATGTGGTTTAAAAGATGTTTATGTTAAATTTATTGGCGAATTATCAAAAGGTTATAAACAGCGTGTGGGTCTGGCACAGGCACTTATCCATAAACCTGATATATTAATTCTTGATGAACCAACAATTGGACTTGACCCAAATCAAATTATAGAAATCCGAAATTTAATTAAGACTATCGGAAAAGAAAAAACCGTTATTTTAAGTACGCATATACTTTCGGAAGTTGAAGCAACCTGTAATCGAGTAATAATTATAAATAACGGACAATTAATTGCTGATGGAACGCCATCGGGTATTGGTCGAACTGAAAGAGGAAAAACATATATTATAAAAATAAAAACAGATAATAAAGAAGAAACATTATATAGATATAAATCAGCTGATTTTATTGAGGATGTAAAAGAAATTAGTTATTCTGATAATAATGTTGTTCAATTAAAAGTTTTTCTAAAAAGCAAAGATTTTGATGCTGGTATTGAACTCTTTAAATTTTCTGCTAATAATTCTTTTAATTTAATTGAAATGAAAGAAGAAGAAGAAAGTTTAGAAGATGTATTCCATAAATTAACAAAATAAAAAAGGAGTAAACAATGGGTAAATTTTTTGTAATATTTAAAAAAGAATTAAAATCTTATTTTAATTCACCTATAGCATATATTTTTATTACGGTTTTTATCGTTTTAATGAATTGGCTTTTTTTCCGAACTTTTTTTATTATTAAGCAATCAAGTATGCGCACTTTCTTTTCTTTGCTTCCCTGGTTTTTACTTTTTTTCGCACCTGCTCTTACTATGCGATTATGGGCTGAAGAAAAGAAAGCCGGCACGCTCGAATTTTTAATGACAATGCCTATTAGTGATTTTGCTGTAACATTCGGTAAATATCTTGCTGCTGTTCTTTTGCTTTCATTAACTATTATTTTAACTTTAACTGTTCCATTTTCAATTTCTAAAATCGGGAATTTAGATTTCGGTCAAATTATCGGACAATATTTAGGTGCTATTTTACTTGGTGCTTCACTTATATCTATCGGTTTATTTTTTTCTTCCCTTACAGAAAATCAAATTATTGCTTTTATTATTACCATTGTCTTATCTTTTATTTTAATTATTATTGGCGAACCATTTATTGTTAATTTAGTACCTGATTATTTATCTTCTATTTTAAAATATATTTCGTTAATTTCTCATTATGATAGTATTGGCCGTGGTATTATTGATTCAAAAGATATTATTTATTATTTTTCCGTTATTTTTCTTTTTATTTTTTTAAATTTAAAAACAATTGAAAGTAGAAAATGGAAATAGAAATAATTTTTATTAGAAAGTGAGGAAAATATGCAAAAAAAAATAGAATTTCGAACAAAAGTATTATTTCAAATTTTATCTCTTTTCATTTTTTTAGTTATTATTAATTTTATTTCTTCCAAATATTTTATCAGACTTGATTTAACCGAAGATAAATCATTTACAATTTCAAAAGTGACAAAAAAAGTTTTATCTGAACTCGATGATTATGTGAATATTGATTTATATTTTTCAGAAAAATTACCAGCAGAATTATTAACATTAAAACAGGAAGTAATTGATATATTAAAAGAATATCAAGCATATTCAAAAGATAAAATAAAAGTTCGTGTAATTGACCCCGCAAAAGATCCTCAATTAAAAAATAAAGTTTTAAGTATGGGCATACCAGAAGTACAGATGAATATAATAGAAAAAGATGAACGCCAATTAATTCAGGGTTTTTTAGGACTTGGTATTTTTTATGAAGATAAGAAATCTATTATTCCTGTTATAGAAGAAACGAGAAATCTTGAATATGAATTAACAACAGGCATAAAAAGAGTGATAACCGAAGAATTAAAAACAATAGGTTTTTTAACTGGACATCAAGAAAAAGATATTTATAGTAATTATGAAACATTAAGAAAAGAATTAGAAAAAAATTTTAAGATTGAGTATGTAAATTTAGAAAAAGGAAAGAAACAGATACAAAATAATATTGCATTATTAATTATTGCAGGACCGAAAGAAAAAATTAGTGAGCGAGAAAAATTTGAAATTGACCAGTATATAATGAATGGTGGTAAAGTCTTTTTTTTAATTGATAAAGTTGATATTTCCGAACAATTATTTGCTAATGATTTAGATGTAAATTTAGATGATTTAATAAAAAATTATGGCATTCAAATGAATAAAAATTTAGTGCTTGATAGAATTTGTGAGAATGCAGGTTTTAGAACTGGATATGTTCAGTTTATTACTCCTTATCCTTATTTTGTAAAAATAGTAAAAGTACCTGGTTATAATGGTTTTAATGCATTACAACCAATAACATCAAAACTTGAAACAATGACATTTTTCTGGGCATCATCAATTGATACAATTCTAACACCATCAGTAAATTTTATTCCATTGATTTTTTCCAGCCCGCAAAGTTGGACCACGAGTGGTTATTATAATCTTAATCCACAACAAATACCAGCAGCTATGTCAGGTTTTAAATCAAATTTAATGGCTGTAATTAGCGAAGGAAAATTCCGAAGTTTTTATAGTGATAAACAAATTCCGAAATTAGATTTATCTGATACAGAATTAGCAGGTTGGACTGATGTAAGAACCGAAGAGACTAAAAAAACAGAATGTAATGATACAAATTATCTTTTATTTATCGCTGATTCTGATTTTCTTGATGAAAATAATATCAAACGTGTGCCATCTAATTTAACATTTATTTTAAATGCTGCTGATTGGTTTGCACTTGATAAAGAATTAATAACTATAAGGTCACGGGGATTAATAAATCGTGAAATTAAACGAATGGAAGAAAATGAAAAGACTATAATAAAAGTGTTAAATATTATTCTTGTGCCAATTATTGTTGTCGTAATTGGTTTGGTTAGATTTATTATTAAGAAAAGAAGAAGAAAGGCTTATTTAGGCAATTAATTTATTTAATATTTTGTTTTAACATTATTATAACTGTAAATTTAATATGTTTAAATCATTACATACTTCATTGAAAGGAGAAAAAAATGAAGTGGTATAATTATTTATTTATTTTTATTATTCTTATTCTTCTGGCTATTTTTTTATTAACGCGAAAAGAAAAAAAAGAATTCGGTTTTTTTGAAACTGAAAAATATAAACCAGAGCAGCAATTAATAAGCGCAAATTTAAAAGATGTTGATTACATCTCATTAGAGAAGAAAGAATTAAAATCAGTCTTAATAAAAAAAGATAATAATTGGTTTCTTGAAAAAAACAATAATAAGAAATTATTTCCAATTGACGAAACAAAAATTGAGAATTTAATAAATGAATTAAATAGCATAAAAATCGATAAAGTAGCATCAACGAAAGCAGAAAAATTTGGGAAATTTGCATTAACTGATACTGAAGCATTCAGACTAATAATGAAAAATGGTGATAAGAATATTTTGGAATTTTTAATTGGTGAAAATAATGAAAGTTTTACAGGCACTTATGTTCGGTTTGTTAATGATAATTATACTTTATTAACCGATAGACGGTTAACATCAGCAATAATAAATGCAAAAGAAGAATTCTGGTTAAATAAAAGAATAATAGATGAAGTAAATATAAACGATGTAATGACAATTACATTAAAAGCAGATGAAGATACAAAATATAATTTATCAATAAAAAGAGAAAATAAAGAATCCGATACATTTTATTTAAGTTATGATGATACCAGAATAATTGTTTTGCGTGATGATATAAATAACAATTTAATAAACAGATTGAGCAATTTAACCGCAGCTGCTTTTGCAGAAGATTTTGATACTAATATTTTTAATAAAGTAAATTTTGAATGTTCAATAAATTTTAAAGATGGCAAGAATTACAGTTTTATTATAGGTAATCAAACACCAGATAATCAAAATTATTATATAAAAAATATTGCGAAAGAATATGTGTATCTTTTAAATAAAAATAATGTTTATATGCTTTTTTTTGATAATGATATAGTGAAAAAAATAAAAGTAAAAACCAATCAAACTAAGAATAAAACAAAGGTGAAATGAGATAATTTTATTTTATATACATTGATAAATTAAAGATTGGAGCAGCAGTGCCATCTCTTAATATAGTTGTGCCAATAATGCCTTTTACATTTTGAAAATATTTACTCACTGGTTTAATCACAATATCGTATTGTTCAATTATTTGGTCAATAAGAACAGCAAAATTTTCATTTAATATTTTATATATTATTACATCATATTTAGTTTGTTCTTTTTTCTGTGATTTAGTTTGATTCCATCTATAATTTAATAATTTTCTTGCATCAAATAACTTCATTACTCTATTATTATCTTTAATATAAAAATATTCATCTTCTTCAATTATTTGGTCTTTTTCAACAGTAGTAATATATAAAATTTCTTCCATAGAAACAGCAATAATCATATTATTTACAGAGCAAATTAAAGCAGGAATAATAGCAAGGGTAAGAGGTAATTGAATACGCATTCTCGAACCTTTGCCCAGTTCAGAAGAAATAACTAAACGACCTCGTAATTTTTCCACGCCAGCTTTAACAGCATCCATACCAACACCACGACCTGATACAGCAGTTACCTGTTCAGCAGTTGAAAAACCTGGCAGAAAAATTAATTCAATTTTTTCCTGATAACTCATTTTTTCTAACTGTTCCTGTGTAATTAATCCTTTTTCATAAGCTTTCTTTGCAACAATATCACCATTTATTCCTTTGCCATCATCAACAATTTCAATAATAACAAAACTACTTTCGTAATATGCTTTTAATTCGATTTTCCCTTTGCGTGATTTACCGACTTTAACGCGGTCCTCTGGTTTTTCTATACCGTGGTCAGCAGAATTTCGTAATAAATGAACAATTAAATCACCAATAGCATCAATCACATTTTTATCTAATTCAGTATCTTCACCAGACATTGAAAAATCAAATTCTTTATTTAAAGATTTTGCAAGGTCTGCCATCATTTTTGGATATTTATTAAATACTGTTGCAATAGGCATTAAGCGTGCTTTAACAATATTTTGCTGCATATTAAAATTTATTTTTTCAATTTCAGAAAATTTTTCTAAAAAATCAAGCAAATTATTTTTTAATAATTCTGTGCTAAAAATAGATAAATTTATTTTCATTTCGCTTACTGCATTCAATAATTCATCTAATATACTTGCTTTTATTCTTATTGTATCAACTGCTGTTTTTATTTTCGGCTGAACTGCTGCAGCAGGTTTTTCTTTTTTACCATAAGCAGTTTTTAATTTTTCTAAATTTTTTTCGAGATTTGTAAATTGTGATAATTGTATTTCAGAAACTGAATTTATTTCTTTTTTTAATATATCTTCAGTTTTATCGGATAAAATTAATAATTGAACAATATCATTAAATTTATCATTCATTATATCATCTTCTGATGGAGCAGAAATTATTTTATTTGAAAAAGGTGAAAGTGCTTCAATCACTGCAATTACTTTAACTGATTTCATCTGATTTTCTTCATCAACTTTAATTTCAGCAAAATACAAAGAAGCAGAAGAAGAGCATATTTCTTCAAGTAACTTTTGTTCAATTTCAAATTTTATTGGAAATTTTTTTTGTGTTGTTGCTTCTTCTTTTTTTTCAAGTATTTCTTTTAATTTATTTACAACTTCATCAGTTGAAACAGAATCAAGAGAATTAGATTTAACTGCCCCAATTAACTCTTCAATTAATTCGATACCAGAATGAAATATCTCAAAAATAGTAGGATTAAAGGAAAGATTTTTACTTCTTATTTCGCCCATTACATTTTCCATCTTATGAGTTAAATCAGCAATTTTTTGAAAACCAAGAGCAGCTGAATTACCTTTAAAAGTATGGGCAGCGCGAAACATATCATTTATCAAATCAGAATTTTCAGGGTCCTGTTCAAGTGCTGAAATGGTTTCTTGCATATTTTCAATTAGTTCCTGCGCACTTTCAATATATAAATCTAAATAAATATTCTTTTTTTCACTCATTCTTGAATATTAAATTCATTTTTTATTTTTTCTTCTAAAACTTCTAAATCAAGAATATTATATTTTGCTGATAATGATGAAAAAATATTTTCTATTTCTTCTGTGTAATTATTTTTATTATTTATTTTATAATTTTTTATTTTTTCTACATCAGATACTTTTAATAATTCTTCTTCAAGCAAATTAATATTATTATTATTTAATTCAACTAAAAAATAAGCATTTGCAGAAATCAAATTATCATTTTCAATATCTTCAATAGAAGGTAGAGAGCATAAAATATTACCAGCATTTTTTAAAATATCTATACAAATAATTAATCTTAAAAAAGCCATTTCTGTTTTAAAAATTGTAATATTAAAAAAATATATATCTTTTTGCGAAGATTGAATTTTGTTTATAATTTCTTCTGTTTTAAAACTTGAATAATCTATATTAAGATTTATTTCTTGTTCATCAAGTTCAATAATTTTATCAACACTATCAATGACGAAAGCAATGTTTTCCTTTAATATATTAGCAATAATTATTTTTTGATTTGGATTGAAATGCCACATTGTATTATTTGTTAAAAAGGCAGCAGTATTAAATACAGGAATAGGATTACCACGATAATTTGTTATACCAATTATTTTTTCATTACAATTTGGAACTTCTATAATTTTGTTTAATTTAATTATTTCTTTTGTTTTTTCAGGTTTTAAGTAATAATCAATTTGATTTATTTTGATATGAATAAAATCTTTCATTGTTTTTGGATATTTATAAATTCAACTATTTTCATAAAATCCTGAAAATCATTTTTAAAATTTACAAAATCACCTAAATATACCCGTATAGCATTTGACAATTCTTCTATTTCTTTTAATGATTTTGTATAGTATTCATTATATTCTTGAGACTTAATATTATTAATTATTGCTTTTAAATTATTTAAGTTATTTGTTAAAGAAGTAAGGAACATTTCAAAAGCATTAAATATTTTTATTTTATGAATAGTTAAATAGATTACTTCACTTAATTTTTCAAACTCTAAAAATATTTTTTCTTGTTCTGTTCTATCAATACTCTTAAAAGAATTTAAAACATTTTCTAATTCTTTTTGTAAAACAAGCAATTCATTTTTATTTTCATTTTTAACTATCACTGTTTTAATGTTTTTATTTATTAATTCTATTTGTTCTAAATTACTTATATCGTAACTGATATTATTTTTAATTGTTGTAAATAAATCTTTTAATTTTTGACTTTCTTCCTGCAATTTTAATAAATTATTTTTTTCTTTTTCAATTGTTTTTAAAGAAGATAAAATATCTTTTATAATTAAATCAATTATTTGTTCTGGTTCTTTTAATTGTGATTTTACTTCTTCAATTTTTTGAAATAAATTATTTTGTTTAAGCATTTCTTTTTGATAGTTTATATTTAAGTCAGAGAATATTCTTTCGATTTTATCAAATGCTGTTAATTGTAACTGATAATCTTCTTCTAATTCGACTGCTTTATCTTTGATTTTTAATTTTAAAATTCTTTTTTCTTCTTCTAATTCGACTACTTCATTTTTTAATTTTGTGCATAATTCATTTAGATTATTTCGTTCTGTTAATATATTTATAAGTATTATTTTTAACTGATTTAAAACATCATCCCCAAAATTATATTTATTTATTTTTTTATAATCATTTGTCCTTATAATTTTATAAATTTTTAATAATCTTCTTCTTAATAATCTAAAAAAAATAATAGAAGAAAAATTTAATAGGAAAAAATTTATAGTTGAAATTAAGAATAAAGTTCTTATATCAAATCTTAAAAAGTAAAAAATAATCGCACCAAAAAGGGCACTAAAAAAAAGAGATAAAAATAATATTAACCAATAAATCATAATTTTTAATTAATAATAAATTGTTGCATTTGTTCTTTTAATTTATTTGCTGAAACTTTTAATTCTTCTGCCATATTTGCTACCTGTTCGGTTGCACGTGTTTGTTCATTTATTAGTTCTGATACACTTGTTGTTCCTGTTGATGTTTGTTCTGATATTGTAGCAATATTTTCCATTGATTTTTGAATTAGCAATGTTGCTTCTGTTTGTTTTTGGACTAATGGTGAAATTTGTGAAATAATATTTCTTAACATTTTTCCTGCTTCAACAATATTCTTTAATCTTTGACCTGCTTCAACAGCAAGTAAAACACCATTATCTGTTTTATCTGTCGTTATTTTCATTGCTTTATAGGCGTTTCTTGCTTTATTCTGAATATTTAATATTAATTCATTTATTTCATTTGCAGAGATTGCACTTTCTTTTGCTAATTGTCGAACTTGCTGACCAATCTCAACAATTTCTTTAACCTGTTTACCTGCTTTTACTGCACTAATTGAAACATTATAAGCAAGTGTATTTGTTTTTGTAGTAATATTTGAAATTGTTTCAGTTATCTTACCAATCATTTGTGCAACTTCATTTAATTCATCTATGACTTTTGATGTGGTATTTACTTCCTCTTTAATATCACCAATGGTTTTAATAACATTTTCGACGACAATATTACCTTCTGAAGCAATTGATTGCATATCATAAGAACTTTTTAAAGCATTGCTAACCTGTTGATTTATTATTTGTGCTGAATTGGTTAATTCTGCTGTATTTGTTTGTGTAATAGAAACCATTTTAGCATTATTACTTGCACCTTTTGAAATTTCTACAACATTATTTGCAATAGTTTCAATAGAAGCAGAAGATTGAGAAGCAGAAGAAGCCAGAGTATAAGATATTTCATTTACTTTTGTTGAATTATCAATAACCTGACGAACTAATTTTGAAAGGTTATTTATCATATTGTTAAAACTATCGCCTAATTTTTCAAGTTCATCGCCAGTATTTAATTTAATATTAACGCGTAAATCACCTGATTCTGCTTTTTTCATTACATCAACCATAGCATTTATTGGTTTTGAAATTTTTCTTGCTAAAAATATGGCAACAAAAATACCTAAAAATATAAAAATTGTGCCTGATATTATTGCTTCCTGTTTCGCTTTTTTTAATAATTCATCAGTTCTTTTTATAGATTCTTCTGTTACTTTTTTAATTTCTTGTTCTGCTAATTCAGTACTTTCTTTCTTAATCCTTTCAATTGAATTATACATTTCAAATAAAGAAAAACCAATCCGTATATAACCATAAGACATACCAGAAACACCAACCGGCACAATAAAATCATAAACTGGTAATTTAAGTTCTTCAATTGTAATTTCTTGAACAGTCATTTTTTTAAATTTTAATGCTTGTTTTGAATAATCGTCTTTTAAAGGTTCTTTTTGTTCTTTTTTGGAAATAAAAGCGATCAATTTATTATCTTCATCAAAAACTTTTTCGCCAAAATTTTGATTATAATAATTTGCAGATAGTCGATAAACCTGAGGCATATTGGAATTATCAGCATATAAAGCATAAACAATATCTTTATCACGCAAAACCGAAGTCAAAGCATTTGTTATTGTTGTAAAATCAAATTCTAATAATGCTTTTGTTATTTGTTTGCCTAAATTTTCTGATAATAATTCACCTTTTTTGGACATCGAGGTAATTGCAAATTCACGCTCTCTTTTAATATTTTTATCTCTTGTTTCTTCTAATATTTTTTGTTGCTTTTCAATCATTATTTTCATATTAGTTTGTAAAATATCGTATTCTCGTTTATATGCAAGATAGGTGAGAATGAACGAAGAGGTAATAATAAGGGCTAAAATATATAAACTAAATTTACCACTTAAACTTTTGAATAATAATTTATAAATAGCGATAATTATTTTAAACACTGTAAAATATTATTTACTTTCTTCTTTATAAACTTTATCAGCCATTCCAAAAACATCTGGTGAAACATTTAATTTCAATTGTTCGATAGTTAAAGCATTTATAACAAAAAAAGTACCGATTGGAGATACAACACCAATTTTTTCTGGTGGTGTTTTATCAACTAAAATATTTTCAGCAATAGTAGCAGCCTGTGAACCAATTGTATAATAACTTGGAGAAATTGAAAGTAAAGCACCTGCTTTAACAAAAGCATCGGAATAAGCAATAAATGGGATTTTTTCTTTTTTACAGGTTTCTATTAAAAATTTTGTTGAATCAGTTGTATAAACAACAGGGTCTGCAACCATATAAAGAATTTGAATTTTATTTTTTATGTTAGCAAATGCTTTTTCAATTTCATCAGCACTATTTATCTTTTTCTCAATTAATTCAATTCCTAAATCACTTTTCTTTTGTTTTATTCCCTCTACTATTTCACTGCTTTTATCAGAATAAATTAAGCCAATTTTATTAGCACCTGGCACAATCATTTGCATTTGAATAAAAGTAATTTCAAGCGGAACTTCAAGAGATATTCCCGTAACATTTTTTTTCTCAACTAAATTAAGCCCTTTTTTCTTATAATTTAGAATCATAGAAAATATAATAGGAATATCCTGTATTTTATTAGCAGCAACATAAGCAGACATATCACCAATTGCATAAATTAAATCAGGTTTAGGTGTTTTTGCATTTATTTCCTTTGCAATTTTCTCGCCTTCTTTTAAATCGCTGTTTAATACATATTCAATAATATCAAATCCTTCTTTTTGTTTTAATGTATCAGCAAAACCTGCACTTGCTTCTACAAATTGTTGCAGATTACTATTTTTTATCACTACAATATTATATTTTGCATAACTACTAATTGTTAAAGAAAAAATTGTAATAAGAATAAATAAAAACTTCATATTTTTCACTCCTTATTTGGTTATCCATTTTTTATATCCTAATGAAGATAAAAACTCTTTACCTTCATTTGAATTATGCATATCTAAAAATGCTTTTTTTATTGTTTCAATATCATTATTATTAACATCATTTGTTACACACAAAGGTGATTCATCAATATCTTTTGATGATGATAAACTTTTTAAACCAGTTACTGCAACAGGGTTAATCTTTTTTATTTTTTCAATATTTTTTTCTGCGATTATTGCTGCTTTGACCTGCCCAAATTTTGCTGCTAATACTGCATCAAGGTCTTTTTTAACCCAGATTATCTTTGCACCTGAACCATCAAAACCTGATGGTATAAATAAAAATTCATTTAAATATTTCAAACTATTTGGTCCACTTGATGTTGATGCCATATTTTCTGTTTTTAATTCTGCTGCTGCATTTATTCCACCTTCTTTTACTAATATTACTTTTTTAAATGTCGTTTTATCTTCTTCATTAACTGGTTTTAATATTTCCTTTACATCATTTAAATCCTTCGCCATAAATGATGAAATAATAAATATTTTTGCCTGTTTTTTTGAATAAACATCCTGAAAAATTTCTGGTGTTAAGACAGGCTGAAACTTAATTGGTGCATTAATTTTTTGAAAATAAGCAACAGCATTTTTAATGAGTAAACTAACATCAACTGCCGCAGCATCAGGATTATAAAAGAAAACCGTTAATTCGCTACTGTGCAATGAAAATCCAATTAAATAACAAAAAAAGATAAAAAATATTATTTTCTTCATAATTACTCCATGTTATAATTTTTTTATTTAATAAAATTTAAATAAAAATTTTCCTTCTTTAAATTTTATTATATAATTATTATAAATATTATCAATGCATCTAAATTTTTTTGTTTCTATTAAATATGGTTTTAATGAATTTATATTTGAATATTTTTTCTTTAATTGCAATTTGATTTTTTTACCAATTAATTGAACTAGTCCAATCAAATGGTCAAGTGCTTTTTTATTTATTTCTTCTAATTTTTCATTTAATAATTTTTCTGCTATTGTTAATGCGTCTTTTTTATCTATTGTTAAAATTATTGTGTGATTCTCATCTCCACAAATTTCATAAATTATATTATATCCACTTGTTACAAAACCCTTGCTCTGCTCCATTTCTTTTACCATTATATCAGATAAGCCAATTTTCTTTAAAATTTCTTTTAAATTATCAATAATAATATTATTCATTACAATGAAGATCCTAATACTCTATTTACTGCTTCTATTACTCTTTTCTCCTGAAATGGTTTTATTATAAAATCTTTTGCACCACATTTTATTGCTTTTAAAACTAATTCTTTTTGACCCATTGCTGAACACATAATTATTTTAGCACCTGGATCAAATTCTTTTATCATTTGAACTGCTTTTATTCCATCTACATTTGGCATTGTAATGTCCATTAATGTTAAATCAGGTTTTAATTCTTTATATTTGTCAAATGCTTCCTGCCCATTTTCTGCTTCACCAACAATTGTATGACCAGCTTCTTCTAATATTTCCTGCAACATCATTCGCATTATTGCAGCATCATCAACTAATAATATTTTAGCCACTTTAGCCTCCTTATTTTATTATTATTTTATTCATTGCTTTCTTCCTTCAATAATTCATCTTCTTCGCTTTCTTTTAATGCTAAACTAATCTCTAATGGTCCGATTTCTGATTGCATAGAAACAACAATTGTTTTTAATTTTATAAACTCGATTTTGAATTTATCACCTGTTATTATTGATGGTGGTGTTACTCTTAATATTTTATTTTTCTTTTGTAATAATGAAGTTGACCTTCCTGTTATCATATTTGATATTTCACTAATTCCACTTTTAATTAGTTTTTCTTTCTTTTCTGGATTTATTTTTTTTAACCATTTTACAACTAATGTTTCTGCTGTTGTTCCTTGAAGACTATATACTACCTGCCCGGTAATAAAACCAGTTATACCTGCAATTATTGATACATCATACGAAGGTATCGGATAAGCATTTAAAAATATTTTTTCTTTTTTAAATTCTATCCCTGTTAATTCATTTATAACTTCACACCCCGCCTGAACAAATGCATTCAAATATTCAACTTTCATTATTTTTTCTCCTTCACAATTTTTTTATCAATTATTTTTAAAAAAACTCATCTTGTCAAGAATTTTTTAAAAAATATTCAGAAAATATCCCAGACATGGTATACCCCTTTGCAGCATTACGAATAGTAA
>ERZ795060.1163-NODE-1163-length-31716-cov-5.982407_pt1 | contig 31716 bp, 26 predicted proteins | sample MGYA00375144_ERZ795060 | MGnify/ENA primary metagenome ERZ795060 (study PRJEB30189, sample SAMN05720157) | activated sludge metagenome | isolation source: anaerobic digester from wastewater treatment plant | place: Japan | collected 2015-05-15 ...
ATGAGCACGATGGTAGCGCCGGTCGGCGTATTCAGGTAATACGACGCTATCAGCCCTGAGATCCCGGAAAACATCGATATCACGACCGACACGAAATGGTACCGGCGCATGTTTCCGGTAACATTCCTTGATGCGGCCGCCGGCAGCACGATCAGCGAGTTTATTATAAGCAGCCCGACCCACTGGATCGTGATCGTCACCACCACGGCTATGGAAACGGTAAACAGTATATCCACAAGGAGAGTATTGACGCCGCGGCTTGCGGCAAGCGACTGGTTGATGCTGGTCAGCAGCACCTTGTTGAATATCAGCACCCAGAGCGTGACCACCAGGACGAATGAAGCCAGCAGCAGCCCTATCTCGTATGGCCTGACGCTGAGGAGGTCGCCCACCAGGTAGGACGAATATTTGCTGAAGCCTCCGGATGACAGGAGTACAAGCCCCAGGGCCACAGCGGTCGACGAGAACACGCCTATGATCGTATCGGTGGATGTCCTGCTCTTATTCTTGATGATCGTTATCACAACGGCAAAAACCACTGAGAACAGGACGGCTCCCACCAGCGGCTGCAGTCCGCCGAACAGCGCCCCGATGGCGATCCCGGTGAACGCGCCGTGCCCTATGGAATCGGAAAAGAATGCCATCCTGTTGCTTACGACCATCGTTCCAAGCAGGCCGAACAGCGGTGTTATCAAAAGCACCGCCAGCAGCGCGTTTTTCATGAAGTTGTGTTCCGCCCATTCGAAAGGCAGCAGGAATTCCACGATATCATACCAGGCCTGCAGCATCATCCGTTACCTCCCTCCGGACCCCCGTGCATCCCGTCCGCAAAAAACCCGGTGATCCCGAAACATTTCAGGGTCTTCTCGTCACTGAACACCTGCTGCGGAGTGCCGCTGGTTATCACGGTCCTGTTGAGCAGGACCACCCGGTCCGCGTGGCGGTAAACCTGGTCAAAGTCATGGGAAACAAGGATGATGGAAAGATCGTAATTGTGCCTGAGTTCCGCCACGGTGCTGTAAAACAGTTCAAGCCCGCCCTGGTCCATCCCTGAAACGGGTTCATCGAGAAGCAGCAGGTTGGGCACAGGATCGAGAGCCAGCGCCAGCAGCACCCTCTGCAGTTCTCCTCCGGACAGCGCCCCCAGCCTGCGGTCCAGCAGATGCTCTGCGTTGACCTTCCTGAGGCCCTCCAGCGCCCTCTTCCTGATACTGCCCGGCCTCATGAGCCACGCCGGTTTTTTCGAAAGGCACGCGATAAACAGGTCGGACACACTTGCAGGTATGCCAGCATCAAAATCCAAGTGCTGCGGCACATACCCGATCACCGGTTCAATGCTCCGGTCGCCCCTGGCATTTAAGAACCTGAATTCGCCGGTATACGGCACTTCACCGAGCAATGCCTTCAGCAGGGTGCTTTTACCGCCGCCGTTGGGGCCTATTATGGCGGTCAGTTCACCGCAGTGTATATGGATATTGACATTTTCGAGTATGGTGGTATGGCCCTTTGTCACACCAAGGTTTTCGATCCTTGTACAGCAAAGGTTGCAGCAGTTTCCGTCACATTTCGCATGGTACCGGTCCGTATGCATGATCTGCCTCACCGCGTTTTATCCCAAAGCTTCTTTCAATGTCTCCATGTTCCGGCGCATCGCGTCCAGGTATGCGTCCCGCGCCCCAGGAACGGCCTCTCCCGTGACCACGGGATCCAGTGTATACACAACGGCACCCGTCTCGCCGGCTATCGTATCCATCGCTCCCGATGAGTACTGCGGCTCAGCAAAAAGCGCCCGGACGCCCGTTTCTCTGACCAGGGTTATGATCTCTGCCAGTTCCTTCGGAGTTGGCTCGGTGCCCGGTTCCCTTTCGACGACCGCGGCGATGTTGAGGCCAAACTCCTGTGCAAAATACGGGAATGCCTCATGGAACGTTATAATATCCTTGTATTCCAGGCCGTCCAGTTCATTATGCATTTCCTGTTTCAGCGTCTCGATCTTGCGTATGTATGAAGCGGCGTTCTTTTGATACAGTTCCGCATTTTTTTCGTCCAGGGCTGCCAGCCCGTCCGCTATATTCTGCACGTATGCTGTCACATTGGTCGGGCTGACCCAGACATGCGGGTTCTCTTCGCCGTTCTCCTCCACGATCGCCGGGATACCGGCCGCTGCTTCGATTATCTCCAGGTCTTCCTGCTGGCTCAGCACATCGTCGAGAAACGACTCCATCCCGGCGCCGTTTATAATGAACACGTCAGCCTTTTCGAGCAGTCTGAGGTCTGAAGGTTTGAGCGAATAATCGTGCAGGCATCCTGTCTGGGGTTCAGTCATGTTGGTCACCGTGACGCCGGGCACACCGTCCGTCACATTGATCACTGCCACATATACAGGGAAAAAGGACGTCACGACATGCAGTCCGTCCTGCCCATCCCCGGCGGCATTGCTCCCGCCGTCTTTATCATCTGCAGTCCTGCAGCCTGTAAGGAGCATCGCCGCAGCCAGCAGTACCGCTGCAATTGTTGCCAGCCTTCTGTACATTATTACCCTCCAGGTTCTTTCATATGCCTGTATTCTACCACATGACAGCCAAACAGCAAACAGGGATCGTTTGTGTCAGGCCTGAACGTTCCGGTCCGATGCGGCCGGAACAGGCGGTCCTGGGCCAAATAGGCCTTCCGCCCCATATACTTCTGATGAAAAATGATGTTACAATGATTATGAGGTATCTGATATCCAATATCAGCATCCCGCCTGTTGAATGCGGGGAGGTGTCCGAATGAGCGTGAACGGGATGATGGTCCAGTACATAGGCAGTATACGCCAGGCTCTTGCTGTTGCCGCACTCAGGAAAAACCTCGGCCAGGATGTCCGGACAATGGACGCACTGCTGCAGGGTTTTCAGAACACGAACGCAAAAATCATGGAAAACTCAGTCACGCCCCATAAAGGCGGGAACATCGATATACGAGTATAATGCTGCAATACTTCATCATAACACTGCCAGGGACGGTCCAGCCTGTCTCCCGAATCTGATCCCGTGGGAACACCGGCATACGGACCGTCCCTTTTTATCATTACATGTTCAGCAGTTTCAATGCTTTTTCCAATACATTCTCTACGGTGAATCCGTATCTCTTGAACAGGAGCCCTGCGGGAGCCGATTCACCGAAATGGTCTATCGAGATTATCTCGCCCTGCAGGCCGGTGTACTTATGCCAGCCGAAGGAAGCGCCCGCTTCCACCGCAAGCCTTTTTACAACATCAGGCGGGAACACTGATTCCTTATAAGCTTCATCCTGTTCTTCGAACAGTTCCCATGACGGCATGCTGACGACGCGGACGGCAATACCGCGCTCCAACAGCTGTTTGCCTGCTTCGTAGACCAGGTGCACTTCGGATCCGGAAGCCATAAGTATGATTTCAGGCTTCTTCCCTGAATCAAGTATGACATAAGCTCCCTTGAGCGCGTCCTTGCCGGTCATTTCAAGCTGCGGGAGATTCTGTCTCGTAAGTATGAGCGCTGTGGGCGTATTCTTCCTGGACATTGCCGTATACCATCCCGCGGCTGTCTCCTTTGCATCGCACGGGCGGAACACTATGAAGTTGGGGATGCTTCTGAGCGCCGCCAGGTGTTCCACAGGCTGGTGGGTAGGCCCGTCCTCACCTACGCCGATACTGTCATGGGTCAGTATATATGTCACAGGAAGCTTCATCAACGCGGAAAGCCTCATGGACGGCTTCATATAATCGCAGAACACGAAGAACGTAGCAACATACGGCGCAAGCCTTCCGTGGGCGGCAATGCCGTTCGCTATCGCTGCCATGGCGTGTTCACGCACGCCGAAATGCAGGTTGGACCCGCTGCGGTCTTCTCTTGAAAAATCGCCCCTGTTCTTCATGTAGGACTTGTTTGAGGGCGCAAGGTCTGCAGATCCTCCTATAAGGTTGGGTATACGGGCGGCAAGCTTGTTCAGCACCTCGCCGGAGGAGTTCCTGGTTGCATTCGCCTTGCTGTCATAACTCCAGAAGTCTTCATCCTCAAGGAGGGTTTCAGAGTAGTCCTTCTCCTTCCATGACTCCCATTCCGCTGCAAGCTCCGGATATTCCTTCTTATATGCTTCCATCATTTTGTTCCATTCGTTTTCCGCCTTCATGCCGTTGGCGCGGACCTGTTCCATATGCGCCTTCACTTCATCCGGCACATGGAATTCTTCGGTGTAATCCCAACCGAGGGTTTTCTTGGTCTCAAGCACATTTTCCGCGCCAAGGGGCTCGCCGTGGGCTGATGCCATGCCCTGCTTCGGGCTGCCGTACCCGATCTGCGTCTTGATCTCGATGAGGGAAGGCTTGTCCTTCACTGCCTTTGCCGCCTTTATGGCCGCGTCGATGTCGTCGATGCTGGTGCCGTCTTCAACTTTCAGAGTATGCCAGCCGTAAGCCTCGAAACGCTTTCTGACATCTTCACGGAAGGCTATGTCGGTGGAACCTTCTATGGTGATGCTGTTGGAATCATACAGCACTATCAGTTTGCCAAGCCCAAGGGTCCCTGCCAGTGACGCCGCCTCGGAAGCCACGCCTTCCATCATGCAGCCGTCGCCTGAAAGCACGTAGGTGTAGTGATCGACGACAGGGTAACCGGGGCGGTTGAACCTGTTGGCAAGATAAGCTTCCGCCATAGCCATTCCGACAGCGTTTGCAAGCCCCTGGCCCAGAGGCCCGGTGGTTATCTCAACGCCCTTGGTATGGCCGTATTCCGGATGTCCCGGCGTCAGGCTGTCCAGTTGCCTGAAGTTTTTAAGGTCGTCGATGGTCAGTCCGTAGCCGAACAGGTGGAGCAGCGAATAAATCAGCATCGATCCGTGTCCGGCAGACAATATGAACCGGTCTCTGTCATCCCAGCCGGGATTTGCGGGGTTGTGCTTCAGATTCCTTGCCCAGAGTGTATATGCCATCGGAGCGGCTCCCATCGGAAGTCCGGGATGGCCCGAGTTGGCTTTCTGTACTGCTTCGGCAGACAGGATCCTTATGGTGTTTACTGTAAGAAGTTCAACGTTGTTCATATTTACCTCCTGGCATCTAAGATTTTTATTGGTGCAAACCCGCATGCCCTTCGGGGTACGTTTCCCTTCGGATTCATGCAGCGCGATTATATATTTATATCAAACGGTTCACTTCCTGGGCTCCGCCCATATCCTTGCCTTGAAGCAGGGTCTTCCGTCTTCCTCGTTCAGTCCTTCTATATAGACCGTGTTCCCGCCGTCACGCGGTATCTCACGGCAGAGCAGCAGCGTATCGCCGGGGAACGCTTCCTTAATATAATTTACTTCCATCGCTTTTATCATGTACTGCTTATGGCTTTCGACCGAAAAACAGTCCATGATGTAGTCTATATATCTCGAGTTGTTTATATGACCGTTGAAATCCACATCACTGTAGCCCACAGTTTTCCTGTAGACCGGCTCGGGCTTAAATGAAGGCCTGAGTTTCCCGGGTCTTGAGTCAAGCGCATGTCCCTCAGTGTACTCGGGATAATCCATGTGGATATAATCGCTTTTTCTTAGCTCCCTGGTTTTCGTATCTATTATGACCCATATGGACTTGGCCCTGATAATGGCATCCCCGTTCCTGTCGCAAACCCTGAAATCCCTTTCGAACTCGATCTTTCCCGGCGGATGGGGCCAGGTCGCAACAGTTATGCTCTCATTCAACCCAGGGATCCTCGTGAACTCCACCCTTATGCGGGTCAGTACCCATGCCGCGGAGTATTTCTCCGCCAGCGTACCCACTCCTGCGCCAAGCCTGTCTACCGCCTCACTGGCCGTGTCCTGGAAGTATTCGAACAGTTTGCTGCACTTCAGGTATTTCATGAAATCGACATCGCTGTATCCGATCGTATATGTGTGTCCGTATACCGCCTCTGTTCCCAAATCCGAACCTCCTGCAGCCCATCCTTCCTTTATACTGTCAAAAAAGATAATAGCACAACGCCTCAATATTTTCCACTGATAACATCAAATCGCCGAGAAATTTTATAAAAATCAGCACAGATATCTGCAATGATCTGCATCCGAGTGTCCAAAACCTGCAAAACCGCATATTGATAACACCGGGCTGAGTAACAGGAAATTTTGAAATGGAGAAAGCTACTGGAAAGGGTTTCTCGCATTGCCCGCAGGAGCCGCATTCCTGGCATTCTCCATGCTGGTATGGCAATTCGGCGTCCGTCATTACAAAAGCACCGGAAGCTGAACTCCCGGTGCTTTTGCTCCTTATTGCAGCATTTCTGTCTCCGGCTGATAATGCTTTTTTCCGGCAATATTTATCAGAAGCTGTAACAGCTACATAGTTTCACTGGTGCACTCTACTCCGCTGCCTTCCTCAATGCCTGCTCCAGGTCATAAATCAGGTCTTCGGGATCCTCGATGCCTATCGAAAGCCTGATCTGGTCCGGCGTCACACCTGCGGCCTTCTGTTCCTCAGGAGACAGCTGGGCATGTGTCGTGGACGCCGGATGTATCACAAGGGACTTCGCGTCTGCGACATTGGCAAGCAGCGAGAGTATCTCAAGGCTGTCTATGAACTTCACTGCAGCCTCGAGTCCGCCCTTTATGCCGAAGGTGAAGATGGAGCCTGCCCCCTTTGGCATGTACTTCCTTGCAAGCTCGTGGTACTTGTTGTTCTCAAGACCCGGATAGTTGACCCATGCGACCTGTGGATGGCCATTTAAGTATTTTGCTATCTTCATCGCGTTATCCACATGTCTTGCCACTCTCAGCGACAGTGTTTCCAGCCCCTGCAGCAGCAGGAACGCATTGAACGGGCTGAGGGCGGCGCCGGTATCCCTGAGCAGCTGCACCCTTATCTTCGTTACATAAGCAGCAGCACCAACATCTCTTGCGTAAACGATGCCGTGGTAGCTTGGATCGGGCTCGGTCAGCCCCGGGAACTTCCCGCTTCCGATCCAGTCGAATTTGCCGCCGTCGACTATGACGCCTCCCAGGGTCGTGCCGTGGCCTCCTATGAATTTCGTGGCCGAATGTACCACCACATCGGCTCCGAATTCGATCGGTCGGATGAGATACGGCGTCCCGAAAGTATTGTCAACGATCAGAGGTATCCTGTTCTCATGGGCGATCGCGGCGATCGCTTCGATGTCAGGTATGTTGATGCCCGGGTTCCCAAGTGTTTCTATGAAGACCGCTTTTGTCTTCTCATTTATTGCTCTCCTGAAATTCTCCGGATCGTCGGGATCGACGAATACGGTTTTGATCCCAAGCCTGGGCAGCGTCACCGAAAACAGGTTGTACGTGCCGCCGTAGAGTGTGCTTGCGGCCACGATTTCATCTCCTGTCCCGGCGATGTTCAAAACAGCATATGTAATGGCGGCGGAACCTGAAGATACAGCCAATGCAGCCACACCGCCCTCCAGGGCGGCCATTCTCTGTTCGAATACATCATTGGTCGGGTTCATTATCCTCGTGTAGATGTTGCCAGGCTCCTTAAGCGCGAACAGATTGGCGCCATGCTCGGTGTTCCTGAAAACATAGGACGTGGTCTGGTATATCGGCACTGCTCTCGAACCGGTCACAGGGTCCGGCTTTTGCCCCGCATGTACCTGCAGCGTGTCAAATCCAAGTTTCCTTTTTTCCATAACTGACCTCCTGTATCTCATATTTGTAAAAAGGAGTCTTTGGCAATATTATATACCCATCTTCTGGTTCGTCGATTATTTTTTTACTCCTTTTTAATTCCGTCTTTTCCTATATGTTTTGTATATTATATGAAAAGTTCAATTGTGTCAATAACGAATTTTAGTCGCTGAAATCCGGTAAAGGCACGACAGGCACTGACAAGCACAGGGACGGTTATCATGTATGGGTTTCACAGGAATAACCGGATATGATGACCGTAAATGTCTGCGTCTGCATTCAGTAAAACCGGGTATATGTAAATGTCTGTGTATCGTGCCGGGCACTGTATCTGTTATAATATCTAAGAGGTGATCAGTATGAAGCTTTACTCATGTGTGACAGGAGCCGACAGAGGCCTGGGGTTTGAACTGGCAAAAGCCCTGCTTGAAGACGGGTACACCGTGTTCGCGGGGCGCTACAACAAGGACTGGAAGTTGCTTGACAAACTGAGTGAAAAATATCCGGACAGCCTTTATATCGTGGATCTCGATGTGTCCAGCGATACAAGCGTCAAAGCTGCTGCGGAGTTCATCAGTTCGAGGACGGACAGGATCGATGTGCTGGTCAACAACAGCGCCATATCCGGCAACTATGATCCCACCATATTCGACGAACTGGATTTCGACGAGATGCTCAGAGTCTTCAATGTGAACTGTCTCGGGGCCACCAGGGTGACAAATGCCCTTATACGGCTGATTATGAACAGCGAAAAAAAGCTTATCATGAACATATCCTCCGAGGCCGGCAGCATAAGCACATGCTACAGGAAGGGATGGTTTGCATACTGCGGTTCCAAGGCTGCGCTGAATATGCATTCGGCAATAGTGCACAATAACATTAAGGAGCATGGCGGGCAGGTCATCCTGATCCATCCCGGGTGGATGAAGAGCTGGCTGACAGGCGAATATCGCGACGAAGCGCCGCTGACTCCTGATATCCCTGCAAAAAAGCTCATCGGGATCATCAGGAACCCGGAGCGATATAAAGGCGAAAGGCCCGCATTCATCGATTATGAAGGCAACAAGTGGGAATTCTGACGAGAAGGGAGAGATACATATTGGGCGGCAAACAGGCTATAATGATCGGCAATTACTCAAACGTGGAATGGCATCCCCTGAAAGGTCCTGACAAAGAACTCGCGGAGATCCTCAACGATTTCGGCGTCGAGTTCACAGAGGATTATGACCGGTTCAGGTATGACAGCCTCAGCAGGTATGACCTGTGTATTGCATATACGGAAAACAGGCTCACCGATGAGCAGGTCGCCGGGCTTCTGACGTACGTGCTCAACGGCGGGGGCCTTCTCGCCTTACACAACGGGATAGTGGTGGAAGCGCGATATGAGGCAGCGCATCTGGCAGGAGGCAGGTTCAGGTCGCATCCGGATCAGAAAGTGCTTACATACATGCCGGCAGGTTCAGGCCACGTGATCCTGGAGGGCATAGAAAGCTTCGATATAATGGAAGAGCCGTACCAGTTCGACCTCGACAATCTGCTCGAAACGACCCTGTTGCTGGAGTATGAATCGGAAGGCAAAAAGTGGCCTGCGGCATGGGCGCACAATTACGGCCTCGGCAGGGTGGTATACCTGTCGCCCGGGCATCAGCTGGCATCCTTCATGGTCCCCATGTACAGGAACCTGATCCGCAGGGGCGCCCTCTGGGCAGCGGGAATGCTGTGATGATCCATGTGACTGGCGCCTTTTGCCTTTTAATTTTCCCTTAAGCACGGGAACGGCTTTCACAGACACATGGACGGTATTTCCGGATCCTGCAGGATACGTAAATACCGTCCCCGTGTCTTATGTGTGTGTGACGTGCCCGGCAACTTCCGGATCAAATAACCATTTCTATCAGGTACAGAGTACCCTCAGGCATCAAGTTTATGCCGATATGTACTGTAACGCCGTCCAAAGTGCCGGTGATATCGCAGCATGTCTCATAATCCGATACCACCCGGGACTCGGCGTTTTGCATTATTTCTTTATAGAATGCGACGACATCCTTGTAGCCGCTCATGGTCTCAAACACAAGGCTGTAATGCTTCCCTGATTCATAAGTGTCCAGCACGTTGCTTTTCTTCAGCGTGCTGTCTTCAAGGACCGGTACCAGGTCAGCCCTGTATCCTTCAGGGAGCTCGCCTTTTCCGCTTTCCCGGCTGCCCGTGTATTCATTATAAATTATGGTGAAGTTGGTTTCAGCACTTTTGGGCACATCCGTATAGTACAGACCTGCGCCATCTGTGCTGTCCGGGATGACGGACACGCCTGACCCGCCCGGTCCGGACGCTTTGCCGATCCCGCCGGCCGCTTCCCCTTCTGAACCACTGCCGCCATAGGAACCTGTCTGGCTACCTCCGCCTGAAACCTCATCCTTCTGACTGATCCCGCATGCGGCAAGTAACAATGCCAGCAGTATTACAAGGAGGATAGTTATTGCTCTGCTGATGATATTTTTCCTCCTCATTATCATTTTCTCCTTTCACGCAAATACAATATGTGGATCAGCAACTGTGCGGTCAACGCGGTAATGAGGAACAGTTTCGACTTATTCCATTTTATTTTCAGGTCCGGTTAAAAAATAGTTCGGATATGATTAAAATCAGTAAGAAAAATGTCATTTTGTTTCAGAACGAAACAGGCAAAAATCCGGCCCGGGCATATAAAAAAGCCCGCCCGTATAAAACATGAGGCTGGCTTGTGAAAAGTATCAAATATATCATGCGGCCGGTCCTATGGCAGGATAGTCCTGTGCTAACCCTTGCCCTGTACCGCCTTACGGTAGGCCGAAGGGGACAGGCCGACTTTCTGCCTGAAAATGCGTGCGGAGTGGCCGTTATAGTCCATGTTGCACTGGGCAAAGGCCTGTTTGACGGATAGGTTGGCATCCAGCAGCTTTTCTTTCAGTTTGTCGATTTTGCAGTTGATATAATACTCATACGGCGTCATACCCGTATGCTTTCTGAACAGCCTGGAGAAATGCGCCCTGCTGAGGCATGCCGCCTTTGCCGTTTCGCTTATGCTGAATGGTTCCTGCCAATGGCTTTCTATGTACTCCCTGGCCTTTTCGATCTCTTCCTTGCCACGGTAGACCCTTCGGTCGATCATCAGTGCAACGACATACTTCACTCGCTGTTGGTTGTCTAAAATGGGGAAAACCGTTATATCCTGATACGCGGCAATTATATCCAGGTCGTGGACGCCATATTTCTTCTTTATATCTTCAATGGGCACCCTGATGTCATATCCGTAAACCGTTTCGCCCTTGAACGCGCGAAGCAGCAGATCGTATTTACCCGTTGCAATAACGGCGGGATCTGTCAGCACGTTATATTTCCCGATGACTCTCTCCGGGCTGTCAACGTGATATTCATCCAGCAACGCCTTATTGACCAGTACCGATGTCCCGTCCGGGGCATAGACCTGTAAAGGGTAAGAAAAAAAGTCAATAACTTTGGCAAGAAGTTCTTCATTGTCATGTAACATATGGAAAGATCCAATGAGACCGTTCCGTCCATGGTCTGTATCGATCATCTGTTATCCCCGCCCTACAGAGATAATATAGGAAAATCCAAATTACATTACAACTTAATTATACTATAAAAAACGGCGTCCGACACCAATCAAGTCTTCCGCCTGCTCCTGAACGAGTAGTACTTCCTCACCAGGCCGACAAATGGCCTTATTACCGCCGGCTCCATGTCGGCTGCTGCTTCCCGGAGCTTCTCCCTTATAGGGATATGCTGCGGGCATGCCTTCTCACACTTTCCGCATTGCCTGCACAATGACGCGTATGAAGGCCTCCCGCTCATCAGGCCGCCGGCGAATGCGATATACTGCCACTGGGCCCTCCTCGCCCCGAAAAAGTGCCTCGCATTATAATAGCTGAAGCAGAAAGGTATATCCACCCCTGCCGGGCACGGCATGCAGTAACCGCAGCCCGTGCAGCCGACCTTCATCATCCTGAAATACTCTTCCCTGACCTTATCATACAAGCGCAGTTCCTGCTCCGTCAGCATGCCGGGCTCGATAGAATCGGCCAGCGCCGTGTTTTCTTCTATCTGCGACTCTTCATTCATGCCGGACAGTACGGTGGTGATGCCGGGCTGGTCCCACAGCCAGCGGAATGCCCAGTCCGCCGGTGTTCTGCTGTATCCGGACGTATCCCATATCTTCCGGATTTCGGGAGGCATCCTCTTTACCAGCGTACCTCCGCGAAGCGGCTCCATTATCACGACACCTATCCCTTTGGATGCAGCATATTCCAATCCCTCTCTGCCTGCCTGGAAATTCTCGTCTATGTAATTGTACTGTATCTGGCACATATCCCACGGGTAATCATCGATGATAGCTTTAAAATCCTCTTTGCTCCCATGGTATGAAAACCCGAAATGACGGATCCTGCCGTCCTCCTTCGCCTTGCGGGCAAACTCCTCGATACCCAGCCTTTTGAGTCTTTCCCATCCGCCGAGATCATTGACAGCATGGAGCAGGTAATAGTCCACATGATCCGTCCGGAGCTTCTTAAGCTGGCTGTTGAGAATATTGTCCATATCCTTCATGGAGTGGACCGCAAAAGGCGGAAGCTTGGTCGCCACCCTGACCTTGTCCCTGTACCCTTTTGCCAGTATATCGCCGAGTATGGATTCGCTCCTTCCTCCATGGTATATAAGAGCGGTGTCGAAATAGTTCACGCCGCGGTCGATGGCCATGAGTATCTGTCTTTCAGTCCGGGCCAGGTCGATCCTGCCGTTTTTCTGGGGAAAGCGCATGCACCCGAAACCAAGGACCGATACCTCATCCCCCGTTTTTCCCATCTTCCTGTATTTCATTCGGATCCCCCTCTTCCGTCTCCCTGCTGTGCCAATTATATATTCCTGTTCCAGGAACCATATTTCCGTTTGCAGATCCACATCTGCAGCTTACCGTCAAAACTATGCCTGCCGGTTCCGGAAGAATTCCCTCTCAGGCATCCTGACGGCGGTCAGTATGCCGGTCCTGAAACATCCCGTATCTATGTTGACGGTGTTGTTCCTCCACTGGACCTTTTCAACTATGGTATGGCCGTATATAACGGTCTTTTTGCCCTTATAGTCCGCAGCCCAGTCGAGTCTTTCGGGCCTTCCGTCCGGAAGCTGCCGGCCTGTTATATCTCCGTATATCGCCATCCTCTTTATCCTGCCCCGGAGCTTCCCGTCCTGCGTATCCAGGTCCTGCAGTTCTTCCTTCAGGCCCCCGTGCACTATAAGTATATCGTTTTTACACAGTATAACATAAGGCAGCCCTTCGATGAAATCGGTGACACTCCGTACGAAATCCGGACCTTCCGCTTTGACGGCAGACAGGGTCGCCATTACTTCTTCTTTTGCCGTCGTCCCTTTTACAAGCTTTTGCAGTATCTTCTCCTCGTGGTTTCCCCTTACGGACCGGGCCCGCCCGCTGCTTACCGCATCCATTGCCAGTTTCAGAACCTTGACAGGCTCGGGGCCCCTGTCCGTAAAATCGCCCAGGAATACGAGAGTGCGGCCTTCCGGCGATCCGGCTATCAGCCCGTTTTCCTCATCGACTTCATACCCCAGCTTTTTCAGCAGTTCGGCCAGTTCCCTGAAACACCCGTGTATGTCTCCTACTACATCGATTCTGTCAGCATCCAGTTTTTCGTACAGGTGTGAGCCTTCATCGAATGCCATCTTCCTTTGGATAACCTCCATCTGTTATTGCTCTTCATGAAGTCCGACTGCCGCGTCACATTGCACTCCTCTTTTCATCCCGCCGCGATCCGACGCCGGTCTTTGGCATCTATCCGCATATACCTGCCGCGGTTCGTCCATGGACCGGAATGTTTGCGCAGCAGCACATTACTGTCATTATCGGGCTGCGATGTCCGGATCAGCCGATCAGAATCCATTGTTCCTTATAACGTCCCTGTACCAGAGCGCACTCTTTTTCAGCATCCGCTGCTGCGTTTTATAATCGACGTATATGATGCCGAACCTCTTGCTGTAACCGTATCCCCATTCGAAATTGTCCAGCAGCGACCACACATAATATCCTTTGACATTGACGCCCGAATTTATGGCACGATGTATCTGTCCAAGGTACCTGTAAAGGTAATCCACGCGGTTGTCGTCCTCGACCTTTCCCCCGCGGTTGACGATATCGTTGAAAGCCGCGCCGTTTTCGGTGACGAGGATCTTTATCCCGCCATAATCCCTGTTGAGACGGACAAGCAGGTCATGGATGCCTTCGGGGTATATCTCCCAGCCCATCTGCGTCCTGTCTTTGCCGGTCGTCGTCTCGAACGCGGGTATCGGCCACAGCGAACCGTCATATTTTATGAAGCTGCTGTAATAATTATTTATTCCAAGGAAATCGACAGGCTGATGTATCGTCTCCATATCACGGCTGTCTATCTCCGGGAACAGGTCCATTTTCTGAAGATGCGCCGCCAGGTCGGCCGGGTATGCGCCTTTGAGTACGGGATCGGCAAACCATTTGTTGAGATATTCGTCGTACATCTTTGCCGCAGCCTTGTCTTCATCGCTGTCCGAAGCGGGATAAACAGGGTTCATGTTCAGCGTTATCCCGATTTCTCCTTTCCCGCCCGTCTCCCTGTATGCTTTTACTGCCTGGCCGTGGGACATCATCAGGTGATGGGCCACCTGCACAGCGGTCTTGAAATCGGTGATGCCCGGGGCATGCCTGCCCTGCCAGTTCCCTATAAATGACACTACCCACGGCTCGTTGTGCGTGATCCAGACCGGCACCTGGTCGCCGAGTTTTTCAAACATGTATGCGGCATAATCGGTGAACCATCCGACGGAATCCCTGTTCGCCCATCCGCCAAGATCCTGGAGTTTCTGGGGCAGATCCCAGTGGTAAAGCGTAGCGGCGGGCCTGATGCCGTTCTCGTTCAGCTTTTCCGCGAGCCTCCTGTAAAAATCCAGTCCTTTCTGGTTCGGGGTCCCCTTCCCGTCAGGGAACACTCTCGCCCACGATATGGAAAAGCGGTATGATTTCAGGCCGATCTCCTTCATCAGCCTGATGTCTTCCTCATACCTGTGGTAATGGTCACATGCGACATCTCCCGTGTGATTTTCATATACCTTGCCGGGGATGTGGCTGTAGCGGTCCCATATATTCTCGCCCTTGCCGTCCTCCCTGTACGCCCCTTCTATCTGGTACGCGGCTGTCGCGGCGCCCCATATGAAATTGTCCGGAAACATGTACTGCATCTTTTTCTCCTCCTGTTATCCATATTTTTTGATGTTGCTCCTGCTATCAACCGAAAAATCAGCGCCCGTATGCATTCATTATACCCCATGCCGTCATCCGTTTGAACATTTTTCAACGAATACCGGGCATTTTCACTAAATGCCTGTTTTATTTTCCCCTCAATACCGGTGTAAATAACGTTCCAGGCAGCATAACGTCCTTTTGTCCAAAAATCCCGGGATGTGTATTATAATACAGTTATGGCATACATCGGACAAATGCTGATTCGCTCACTTTATCCGGATCGCTGAGTTGTTAAGATATTTTTAAGAATTTTATGAGGCCGGTCGTAAGATTCCTGCCGTAAAATCTATCCAGGCTGAAGGGGGATGCGCAGTTGGATAACGCAAGGATATCCTCCGGGGATACCCGGGCAAGCAACGCCAGGATACTCGTAGTCGACGATGACAGGGAAATCGCCATGGCTGTCGAAAAGCTCCTGACGCGCGAAGGCTACGAAGTCATCCGCGCATATGACGGGATGCAGGCGCTGGAAGCGCTGGCTGAAAACCAGATACACCTGATCCTGCTTGACATCATGATGCCGAAACTTGACGGGCTTTCTGCCACGATGAAGATACGCGAGAGCAGGAACATACCCATTATAATAATCTCCGCCAAATCCGAAGACAGCGACAAGATCCTCGGGCTGTCGATGGGGGCGGACGATTATGTGACAAAACCATTCAATCCGCAGGAGCTCGTCGCGCGCGTAAAAAGCCAGCTGAGGCGCTACATGCATCTCGGCGACATAGCCAACGGGTCAAGGTCTTCCCAACTCAGGGTCGGCGGGCTTTGCCTCGATACTGACGCGAAACAGCTTACCGTGGACGGCGAACCTGTCAGGCTTACTGCAAAAGAGTATAAGATACTTGAACTCCTGATGTCGAACCCGGGCGTCGTATTTTCCGCGGAGCAGATCTATGAGGCTGTCTGGAAGGACGTCCCTTACTCCGTGGAAAACACGGTCATGGTCCACATAAGGCGCATCCGTGAAAAAATCGAAATCAACCCTAAGGAGCCAAAATATTTGAAGGTGGTGTGGGGAATTGGCTACAAGATTGAGAAAGTTTAGCACAAGCCCGGTGACAAAGGCGATCGCATTCATCCTGGCGGTGCTTATACCAACCGGCCTGGTAGTGCTGGCCCTTTTCGCGAACTTCAGTTACCTGGATACGGAATGCCTGTTTGTCGAAGACTATTTCGACAGCAGGGATTTTGCCAACAGGATGAGGAAAGCAGCGGCAGAAGTGAGCGACACTCTTTATTCAAGAGTGCCGCCGGAAAATGTCCCTTATTACTATTATGTAAACGATGGAAAAAAAGTATGGTCCAACGTAGGTAAACAGGATAAAAGCTTTTTTGAACAGTTCGAACCGGCATTCTGCTCGCTGGAAAACGGACAATGGTCATTCGGAAGAAGTACTGACTTTACAGCTTCCGATATATATATCGACAGATTGAAGTACTATGCCGTTGTTGACAAAAGCAATACCATATACGTAGCATACCCTTCTGAAACTTCGAGAGCATGGGAGCAAAAATGGCAGAAGGACAGAGAGACTTTCATGCCAATGTTCATGGCTGCGGCAGCAGGAATCGTATTACTCCTGTCCCTTGCGGCATACCTGGCTGCAGTGACAGGCAGAAAGCCCCATGACAGGGATCTGCATCCCGGTAAGACAGATTCCACATTTTCAGAAATACTTATTGCCGCATTGCTTTTAACCGCACTGGCCTGGTACGCGATAATTGAACCTGCGTTCGATGAAAACCCGATCGATACGGGAAAATTAGGCACATACCATATAGTGGTGCTGGTGCTCGTCGGGATCATAACGAGCGCTGCAGCCACAATATGCGGAACGATCCTGCTTACGCTCATCCGCAAGCTGAAAGCCGGCAGCCTGGTAAAACACAGTATCATTTACAAGATCTTTTACCGTATCTATGATCTTGCTGTGAGCCTGTTCGACGGCAGGGCGTTTTCAAAGTATCCCCTGACGAAATCCCTTTTTTACAGGCAGCTCATATTTATAATCCTGAGCTTTGTATTCGTATTCCTCACTTTCCTGTTCATCGCGCTGGAAACCTATGCTGCGCTTATTCCGCCGGTACTGGAAATGGTAATGATCTACTGGTATATCAAAGGGAACAACAGGACATACATGGATATCAACAGGGGCTTCAATGAAAGCCTCGAAGAGCAGATGAAATCCGAAAGGATGAAAGTGGCGCTCATCACCAATGTCTCCCATGACCTCAAGACGCCCCTGACTTCGATCATAAGCTACATCGACCTGCTGTCCAAAGAAGAAGGTCTTCCGGAAACAGCGAAGGACTATGTAAAAATACTGGGTGAAAAAGCAGGCAGGCTCAACAATATGGTATCAGACCTTTTCGACCTGGCCAAAAGTACCAGCGGCAACATGCCGGTCGACATCGAAAAACTGGATCTGAAGAAACTGATAGAACAGACGCTGGCGGATATGGGCGACAGGATCGAAAAATCAGGGCTTGCGTTCAGGGTCAGGCTGCCGGAAAAACCAATGCAAATTAATGCTGACGGCAAAAAACTCTACAGGGTTTTCCAGAACGTGATCGACAACGCGCTGAAATACTCGCTCCAGGGTACCAGGGTATATGTCGCCCTTGAGGAAAACGAAGGCATGGCCGTCGCGACGGTAAAAAATACGGCCGGATATGAAATGGATTTCACCGCGGATGAAATACTGCAGCGGTTCATGAGGGGCGACAAATCGCGCACAACGGAAGGAAGCGGCCTTGGCCTTTCGATAGCGGAAAGCTATACGAAGCTGTGCGGCGGAAGGTTCAAAGTGGATATAGACGGCGACCTTTTCAAAGTTACGATAAGCTTTAACCTCGTAAGTTAATAAATTATGCCGGCCTGACCATGCCGGCATAACTCCTCATAAATTTGACCCGGGACCGGAAGTGCAGGGATGCCGCACTTCCGGTCCGCCGGTTATTTAGGCTCGGTTATCGCTTCCCTGATGATCTCCGATATTGTCGGATGCGGGAATACCACTTTCTTCAGGTCATCCACCCGCATCCTTTTTTCTATCATCATGGCCGCCCCATATATGATCTCCGACGAATAGCTCCCGATCATATGGACGCCTATCACGGTCCCCAGCCGCCTGTCGATAAGGATCTTGCAAATGCCGTCTCCTCTCTCATTTTCAGCGACATATCTTCCGCTGTAGGTCATAGGCAGCTTAGCCGTCTCGAAATCCAACCCCTTTTCTGCGGCCGAAGCTTCCGTCTCACCTACGCCGGCTGCCTCGGGATCGGTATAAATGACTGAAGGTATTGCATCATACCTGACCTCATCATCTATTCCCAGCATGTCGTTGATACAGGCCTCTGCCTCCCGGTAAGCCGTATGTGCAAGCATCGAAACGCCGTTTGCATCGCCTGCCGCATATACACCAGGGACATTTGTCCTTCCATGAAGGTCTGTTATGATCCGGCCTCTCTCCACGGCAACGCCTATGTTCTCAAGCCCCAGGCCTTCCGTTGCCGGCCTCCTTCCGATACTCACGAGCACCTTATCCGCTTTCACGAATTTTGGCTCGCCGCCGTCAGGCTCTGATGTATAGACCACTCCGCCGTCATTGATTCCCGTTGCCCTGCAGTTCAGCAGGAATTCGACGCCCCTTTTTGAAAGATTCCTCTGCAGTATATCAGAAATTTCCCTGTCGACAGAGCCTGCAATGTGATCCAGCATTTCCAGCACCATGACATGGCTGCCGGCAGCGCTGAAATATGAAGCCATCTCAAGGCCGACGATGCCTCCGCCTATTACCGCAAGCGAATCCGGCACCTCTTTCAGGTCGAATATCTCCCTGTTCGTCATTACCCGGCCGGAATCCAGCCCATCCTTTATACCGGGTATCCCAGGCAGCACAGGTACCGATCCCGTCGCGATCAGGATGCGGCGGCCGGTATACATGTCATCGCCTGCTTTTACATCAAAAACCGTTTCACCGTCAGCTCCGGCCCTCATCCCGGCTATCACGGCGGCGCCCTCGAACACTGTCACATTGCTTTGCCTGAGCCTGGCCTTCACACCGGCGGCAAGCGTCCGTACGACCTTGTTTTTCCTGTCAATGACCTTTTTATGATCCAATACGGCATTTTCAACGGTTATTCCGTATTTTTCCCCGTGGACGGCGCCGTAGAAAAGCTTGGCGCTGTACAGCAAAGTTTTTGAAGGTATGCAACCTTCATTCAGGCAAACTCCCCCTATATGCCTTTTCTCAGCCAGCAGCGTATTCAGTCCCGATTTTCCCGCAAGTTCCGCGGCATGGTAGCCCGCCGGTCCGCCCCCTATTACTATCAGATCGTATATCAAACCGAACACTCCTTATCAATAAATCGCACATCCCCGATCCGTCAACCGGGTCCAGGCCTGTCCCGCCGTCCAGGCAGTCGGCCTGGCCTGCGAAAACTAATAGTGACGCCGCGGCGTCACTATTTTATCCGGTTTACCCGTTGTCGGTCACTGCATCATTTATACTTTATACACTCCAGCCGAACCATACGGATGCCGGCATGTGGACGAAACTGTCCCGGCTCCCCGGGCCGTCCCGACATCAGTCGAATTCTGGCTCGATCAGGCCGTAATTCCCGTCCTTGCGCTTGTAGACGACATTGACCTGGTTGGTTTCCGCGTTGGAGAACACGAAGAACTCATGCTCGAGCAGGTTCATCTGCAATATGGCTTCATCCAAGGGCATCGGCTTTACGGCGAACCTTTTCGTACGCACGACCCTGAATTCCTTCTCTTCCTCCACATCATCAATGTCCGGGCGGAATGCGCCGGGCTGGTCCAGCACTTCTTCGTGCAGCCTCTTTGCAAGCCTGGTCTTGTGTTTCCTGATCTGCCTTTCGAGGATGTCCTGTGCCTTGTCTATGCACGAATACATATCGTCTCCGGTCACTTCTGCACGCAGAGTGATCCCGCCGGTAACTATCGTAACTTCAAGTATGTGCCTGTTTCTCTGTACACTCATCGTAACCTGTGCTTCAGTGTCAGGTTTGAAGAACTTGTCCAGCTTTCCGAGCTTTTTATTTACTTTTTCCTTCAGAGCATCTGTTACCTCGAAGTTCTTTCCCGTGATCTTCAGATTCATAGTCACTGCTCCTTTCATAATCGGTATTTGTCAGTTATCAGACCGCCATATATTTTTTATTCAACAATGATTATCATAATTCCTTCCAAAATTATTGGTATATTTACATTTATATATACCTCACGGTAAGTATGCTCAAACGCGTCATTTCACAGATTATCAACATCCCCGGCCGGATATTCACAAAACAGGTGTTTTGTGAATATCTCCATGTGGATAATGTGGATAACTATGTGCATAACTGCTTTTCAGGCTTTCCCGGGCTGTGGATTATACCGCGGTGCAAATCCTGACGCTGTGGATCATTGATCCCCTCAAAGCCGGAAAACAGGTATCCTCTGCCAAACAAACAAAGCCCTGGCCAGGTACCGGCAGGGCTTGATGTTATCCACAGACATCCCGTCTTAAGGCATATTCAATTGCTTTAAGCTCCATCGATCCTCCGGGGCATACAGCCTTGTTATCTGCGTTCGATCCGGGCAAAACACCCGCCGCAATAAACAGGACTCACAAAACGCGGATCATATCACAAAACCGCTTTGACAGTCCGGATTCCTTTGTCAGGTATTATCCTCACATCTTTACCTGTCGCTTCAGCGCGTCCTCCTTCGACCGAGGACACTTTTTCGATGCCTCTCAGCACGGCAAACCATTGCCTGTCATTGCCGCCGGCGCCGGTTCCCGCCGAAACGCCCGCAGCTTCCATACTGATCACGTTCCCTTTTCTCGATGCTTTGAATACCATGCCCTTGCGTCCATTGGCGTCGTAAATCACTGAATCCGCACAGGCTCCGTCGGAAAGCTCGAAAATGTGGAATTCCACGCCATCCGCATAATCATAGTCCGGCCTGTCATCGATCTTCCCGAACGGTATGACGGAATTCGGCCTTGCAAGCAGCGGAAGGCTCATGTAACCATGCTTTTCGGTCCTCCATGCGCCGCCTTCCGCTTTCTCCCCGCTAATGACATTGGTCCATTTTCCTGCCGGCAAATAGTACTGTACCGTGCTTTCATTATTGAATATCGGCGCCACCAGCAGCGACTCTCCCAGCATGTACTGCCTGTCAAGATACAGGCATGTCGGGTCATCCGGGAATTCGAGGAACATTGCCCTCATCGTCGGTATCCCTTTGTATGCCGCTTCACATGCAGCGCTGTAGATATAAGGCATCAGCCTGCACTTCAGCTTCGTGAAAAACCTCAGCACATCCACCGCTTCCTCGTCAAACAGCCAGGGCACCCTGTAGGATTCGTTGCCGTGCAGCCTGCTGTGTGAAGAGAGCAGTCCGAAAGCGGTCCAGCGTTTGTAGATGTCCGGAGGCGCAGTCCTTTCGAAGCCGCTTATGTCGTGGCTCCAGAAACCGAAACCGGACAGGCACAGCGACAGGCCGCCGCGCAGGGTCTCAGCCATGGAATCATAATTCGCCGAGCAGTCGCCGCCCCAGTGTACCGGGAATTTCTGCCCCCCTGCAGTTGCAGAACGTGCAAAGAGCACCGCTTCGTTCCGGCCGCGCTTTTCTTCCAGGACTTCAAACACGGCCTTGTTATACAAGTAAGTATAGTAATTGTGCATCAGCACCGGATCGGAACCGTCATGATAGACCACATCCGTCGGTATCCTCTCGCCGAAATCGGTCTTGAAGCAGTCGACGCCCATATCGAGCAGCTTCCTGAGCTTATCCTTGTACCATTCCACGGCGTCCGGATTCGTAAAGTCGACTATGCCCATTCCCGCCTGCCACCTGTCCCACTGCCAGACAGTACCGTCAGGCCTCTTCAGCAGGTACCCGTTTTCCATTCCCTCGTCGAACAGGTGCGATTTCTGGGCAATGTACGGGTTGATCCATACGCATATCTTAAGGCCTCTTTCTTTCAGCCTCTTCAGCATAGCTTCAGGTTCCGGGAATACATCCCTGTCCCATGTGAAGTCGCACCACTGGCTTTCCTTCATCCAGAAGCAGTCGAAGTGGAAAACGTGCAGCGGTATATCGCGCTGCTCCATGCCCTCGATGAAGCTGGTCACAGTTTCCTCGTCGTAGCTTGTGGTAAAGGATGTGGTGAGCCAAAGTCCGAATGACCACGCCGGAGGGAGCGCCGGCCTGCCGGTGAGCAGCGTGTAGTTGGAAAGCACATCCTTCGGCGCCGCGCCGCCAATGACAAAATACTCCAGCGATTCTCCAGGTACGCTGAACTGCACCTTCGAAACGGTTTCCGAGCCTATTTCATAGGACACCTTTCCGGTATGGTTGACAAACACTCCATAGCTCCTGCTGGAGATGTAGAACGGGATATTTTTATATGCCTGCTCGCTGCTGGTGCCTCCGTCTTCGTTCCAGATGTCCACGACCTGGCCGTTCTTGACGAACGGTGTAAAGCGTTCGCCCAGGCCATATATGTATTCGCCGACGCCAAGATCGAGCTGTTCGCGCATATAGGCGCCTTCGCCGGCCACTGTCAGGTACCCTGTATTCCTCTGGCCGTTTCCCGTTATCCTCTTTCCGTCGTATAAAAAGTCCATGCTCCAGCCGCCTGTCTTCCTGAGCCTCATGGCAAGCCTGCCTGAAGTCATGGTGATATATTCATCATCCTGCGTTATCACAGGTGAATAGCCTTCTTTCCTGTATAGTTCGAATTTGAGGCTTTTGGGCAGCCCACCCTTGAAGTGGTATACCTTCACGCCGATTACATCCTCAAACGGCGAGAAAAACTCATATGTCAGCATGGGACCGTCGAGCGTATCCCCCCTGTGCCTTACCGGTCTTGTGGCGACAAACAGCTTCAATATGCCGTCACAGATCCTGGTATCCCTGATCTCCACAGGAGATGCCAAAGTAACGCCGTCCCTCAGCAGCCAGTAACCATTGGAAAATTTCATACCGATACCTCCTGTAAACGCAGAAATATTACTATGTCCGGGTCGATCTGCAGAATGTTGCAGCAAATCGATTGTCATAATATAATTTTATTGATATCCATGCGCAAATTCTTACTTTATTTTGATAATTTCTATTACTTTTTTGATACAGGCGGTTTATATGGATAAATTACTGCTGAAAGAAGACAGGGTCCACGGCGACGTGTCATTCCCGCTGGGTTCATATTATATGGAAATACCGTCCGGCTCCGTAGTCCTGGACTGCCACTGGCACGAGGAAATGGAGCTTCTGCTGGTAACTTCGGGCAAAGCGCAGTTCCGGATAGAGGCCGAATATTATGAAGTCCATCAAGGCGAGTGTATTTTCGTCAACAGCGGAGAACTGCACGCCGGGTTCCAGATCGACAAATCCCCATGCAGCTACAAGGCTCTGGTTTTCAGCCCTTCGCTGCTTTACAGCAGTTCCTTCGACCTGACCAGGACCAACTATGTGGATCCGATCATGAAAAACTCGCTCATCGTCAAAAGGCATATAACCGCATCTCCGGGCTGGCAGTCCGAACTTCTGGGCAGGCTGGAGATGCTGCTGGGATATTTGGATGCCAGGCCTCCCGCATATGAACTGCTGGTCAAGTCGGAACTCTTCGGCATATTCGCACTTCTGTCGGCCAACTGTATATCTTCGGCTAATACCCCTGAACGCAGCCAGGACCATTTCAGGCTGGAAAAGCTGAAGACGGCGCTGAAATACATACAGGACAATTACTCAAAAAAGATAAGCACTTTCGACATAGCCGCCAGTGTCGACATGAGCGAAGGCCATTTCTGCAGGTTATTCAAGCATTATGTGAAGAAGACCCCCGTCGAGTACCTGAACTATTACAGGATCACAAGGGCGGCAAGGCTCCTCGAGGAAACGGGTATGAAAGTGCTGGAGGTGGCCATGGAAGTCGGTTTCGACAATCTCAGCTACTTCATAGGGACCTTCAAACGCCACATGGGCATGACTCCCTCGAAGTACAGGAGCCTCAGGGGCAAGGCAATGTTATGATACGCGAAAATAAAAAAGGGGCTGTCCGACAGCTTCGGACAAGCCCTTTTATGTTGTCATCATCCCAGTGATACGGTCAACTGTTCGGGGGATCCCTGCGGCCTCACGAAGCGTGATATCCCATGGGCTCACAGGTCAAAGCCCCCGGCAGCATGAAAGTCCGTCCGGCTCCAAAGTTCACCCGAGTTCAACTATCACCTGCGACTTGCTGCCCGCCGGCTGTACCGGTATCCTGTCGACCTCTTTCCCGTTCAGTATTATCTTTTTTACTCCGCAGCACACATGGGACGGATTCCTGACCTCGATCTCGTACTCAGCCCCGCGGAATATCCTCCTGGCCCTGAAGCCATCCCATGACGACGGGATGCACGGATCGACCGTGAGGCAGTCATAGCCCGGCCGGATGCCGAGTATGTACTGGCTGGACGCGACCATGTTCCACGCGGCGGTACCGCTCAGCCATGAATTCCTGCCTATACCGAACTGCGGATGTTCTTTGCCCAGTATATTTTGCGCGTAAACATACGGTTCGACCTCGTAATGATCCGCATCCTCATTGCGCCTGGCCGGAAGTATCTGGTTGTAGTATTCAAATGCCCTGTCGCCGTTGCCCTCCATTATCTCGGCTATCATGACCCATGGGTTGGTATGGCAGAATATGCCTCCGTTCTCCTTCGCTCCCGGAGGATATGTGGTCACGCCGCCCTTGGTGGGATCGTGCTGCGTATATGAGGGATACATTGCCACGATGCCGTACTTCGTATTGAGATATTTGTTGACCGACTCCAGGCAAAGACGTGCGCGTTCTTTATCTGCAACGCCGCCAAGTATTGCCCATGACTGCGAGTTGATGAATATCCTGCCGAATGTGTTTTCCTTTGAGCCCAGCGGCTTGCTTTCATCGTCGAATGCCCTCACATACCACTCGCCGTCCCAGCAGGTGTCATTGATGGCTTTTTTCATCTTTTCGGACATGTCTCTGAACCTTACGGCATCCTCATTCCTGCGGAGGAAAACCGCAAGCTCTTCCATTTCGTTTGCCGCCCTGCAGAAGAGCATCGATGTGAAGACGCTTTCGGCAACGCCCTTGCCGGTATCCAGGTTCAGCGTATCGTTCCAGTCGGCACGGCCCGCCAGGGCTATATTGTGAGGGCCCTTCCATGTATCGGTGAATTCCAGCGCTTTGACCAGGTGTTCCCAGACTGTTCCTTCGGTCTTCTTGTCATTGTAAAGCACTTTCTGATCCAGGAACGCAAAATCGCCCGTCTCCTTCACGTATGCATTGACGGCGAGGATCAGCCACAGATGGTCATCGGAGTACCAGTCGAACTTCTTGATGGGAGCGTCTCCAACTCCGCCCTCTCCTGTCAGCGGGAAGAAAAGGTGATAAGCGCGCCCGTCGGTATACTGGCACTGCAGGAGCTTTATGATCAGGCCCTTCGCCTCTTCGGGGATGGTATGCATGACGCCGAGCGTATCCTGTGCGCTGTCCCTGATGCCCATTCCTCTTCCGAGGCCAAGCTGGTACATCGATACGAACCTGGACCAGTTGAAGGTAGTCTTGCACTGATACTGGTTCCACATATTCACAAACAGGTTCATCTCGCGGTCAGGCGTATCGACATGCAGTTTGCTTATGTAATCCTTCCAGTATTCGTTAAGGCGTCCGAGTGCCGCCTTCGCTTCGGCGGGATCCAGGTAAGGCTGTATTTCCTTCTTTATCCCGTCCCTGTTGTCGGTATATCCCAGGATGAAAACGATCTCCTTCGTTTCTCCGCGGCCAAGTTCTATCTCATTGCAGAATGCTCCAACGCCGTTGGTCCTGCGGGAAATGGAATTGGAGCATGCCCCCTGCTCGACGGCTATCGGGTTCGATTCGGAACGGTATCTGCCGATGAAAGTCTCGAGATTGCAGTCATAGCTGGAAACTTCAGCCCCGGTTGCGAAGAACGATGCGCTACCGCTTACAAAATGCGGATACCAGGTGATTATGCCGTCATTATAGCGGCACTGGTTGATCTGCTGCACCCAGTCCACATTCTGCTGGTCCATTACAGCATCCCAGAAGCAGAACTCGGCGTAGCTGAAGATCTGGAGCTTTTTCGGCACATTCAGCGTGTTCCTGACCTTAAGGAGCCATATCTCGAAATCCCTGTCATCCGGCACGAAATAAGTCAGGCTTGCCGTTATCCCCCTGTATTCTCCCTCAAGCACCGTATACCCCATGCCATGCCTGCACAGGTAGCTGTCAAGCTTCGTACACGAGGGCTGGTAGCCGGGATTCCAGTATTCACCGGTGGCAGCGTCCCTGATATATATGTATCTGCCGGGCCTGTCCATAGGTATGCTGTTGTAGCGGTACCTCGTTATCCTCCTGTTCTGGGGATCCTTGTGGAAACTGTATCCTCCGCCCGTCTGCGTGACGATGCCCCCGTACTTCCCGCTCCCGATATAGTTGATCCACGGGGTCGGAGTATCGGGTCTGGTAATGACGTATTCATTTGCGGCCTCATCAAAATAGCCGAACTTCATGGCTGCCTCGACCTCCCTTGTTTTCTTTGTCTGATGCGTGATCTGGTATACAGTAATTATAACGCATCAGGGAAAAATTTGCGATTACGGAAATTTTTCTGCCTCTGCGCGTTTCGACGCGGAATACCTGTTATCACCCCGTGCTGTAATTGAAAAATGTAAAATAATCCTATATAATAGAAATGTCGGAAGCCTTGACAGAGTGGCATTTCGGCCTGATACCATCCACATGGGGAGATGTTGTCCATGAGCGCATATGTCAATATAAGCAAAGAATTGCGGAACTTCCTCGGTACCAACAAGATATTCAGGTACATCCTGCCGCTGGATGTAGTGATAATGTTTGCAGGCCTAATCCTCATTTTCCTTGACGACACGGTAGGCGTCAACATTGGAGGGTTCCTGAGAGCGCTGGTGCACTGGACCTTTATAACAGGGCTGCTTCTGACATATGCCAATATGAAGGAACGTCCTTTATATATAGGATTGATCGGGTATGGCGCCATACACCTGATAAGCTTTCTGAGACTTCTGTTCAAATATGGATACTTCGATTGTTCCGACCTTTTCGGATCCGCCGTATACGCCGGACTGGGATACCTGGTCCTGAGGAAGGCCCTGGCCGGTTCAGCCGATAAAACTCCAAACACAGCCGGTTGAATCCTGCTGACAGTCCGCTTTGCCACAGACAGCTTACGGACGGGTCGAGCGCGTTTGCCCGACCCGTTTTTATTTTCCGTACTTTTCATCCTCATTTCCATAAAAGTCGATGGTATATCCGGGTAAAACACCGGTCCCGGCACATGGCCGGCTTCGTATCCTTCACGTCCGGACCATAAACGGCCTGTCCGCTTACAAATATTTTCAAAATATATATTGACATATAATATTATACATTGTATAGTATTATGCGTAAGGTAATATGAAAGGCAGTGAACAGCATGAAATCCAGGGTATTTATCACAGGAGCGACAGGCGGACTCGGGAAAGCCTTTGCAGTGGAATGCGCAAGCCGGGGCTCCGACCTTTTTCTTACGGACATCTCGGATGCTTCGCTGGCAAAGCTCTCTGAGAGCCTGGCGAACACATACGGCATAAAAGTATCCTTTTACAGCTGCGACCTGACAGACGCCGGTTCAAGGGCAGGCCTCTATGGTCACATCAGGTCCCGCTGCTTAATGTTCGATTTTCTCATAAACGTCGCCGGGCTCGATTTCGAAGGAGCATTTGCAGAAAGGACCCCCGACCAGATCAGGACGATGGTCCGTCTCAATATCGAAGCCAACCTTGAATTGACCCATGAACTGCTTAAACTGCGCGATCCTGCAAGGACGTTCAGGATAATCAATGTTTCAAGCCTGGCAGCATTCTATCCGATGCCTGTGAAGGCCATGTATTCTGCCTCAAAGCGGTTCCTCCTCAACTTTTCGAGGGCGCTCGGCGAGGAACTGCGTTCACGCAATGTCACCGTAACGGCGCTGTGCCCCGCCGGCATGCCTACCACGCCCGAGTGCATCGAGGCGATAGAAGCGCAGGGTCTCGCCGGAAGGATAACCACCTGTAATGTCGGCTACGTGGCATCAAAAACGATCGATATGGCGTTGAGAGGAAAACAGGTGTATATACCGGGACTGCTGAACAGGATACTCAGGGCGGCAGGTTCTGTCGTACCGGATTCCATCATCGCACGCGCAGTGGGCTCTCGCTGGAATGCGGCACACACAAGGCGCATGCGGCGGCATGGGACTAATAAGGCTTATACCTGAAAGGAGTTGTGCATGGAATGGAAAATTCGAACGATACGATTAAAACGATAGTGATCACAGGCGCCACATCCGGCATTGGACTCGCAGCGGCTAAGGAACTGGCAATGAAAGGCGCATATGTGATCGGTACGGGCCGTTCGGAAGAACGGTGCAGGTACGCGGAGCAGGAGGTCAAAAGCGTCTGCCCGGACGCGAATATAACATATCTGGCTGCCGATCTCTCATCCCTTTCAGAAGTCAGGCGTCTGGCGTCCGACATACGCGAGACACTTGCAAAAGACGGTTTTTCACAACTGGACGTACTTATAAACAATGCCGGGACAGTATCAAGCTGGTATATATCGACTGTTGACGGCTTTGAACTGCAGTTCGCGGTGAACCATCTGGCGCCTTTCCTGCTGACGAATGAACTTCTTCCGTTGCTTGGACGGTCCCGGGCGGGAACGGTCATATGTACCAGTTCAGGCTCGCACTATAGAACCAGGCTGCGGTGGAATGATATAATGTTGAGGAAGCATTACAATACACTTCTGGCATATAAGCAGACCAAGCTGGCCAATGTGCTTTTCGTGACCGAACTGAACAGGAGGCTTGCGGCGTCCGGCAGCAATATAAAGGCCTTTGCGCTGGACCCGGGACTGGTGGATACCGATATCGGCTTCAAAGGCACATCCGGAATAGCCAAACTGGTATGGAAGTTCCGCAGTAAAGGCGGCACATCCCCGGAAGTACCGGCGCATTCCATGGCTTATCTCGCTCTGGACCCTGAACCGAGGTCCACGGGAAAAGTCTACTGGAAAGACTGCAGGCCGAAAGAGCCAAGCCGCTACTCGCAAAAGCCGGATGTTGCAAAAAAGCTGTGGGAGCTGTCAGAAAGGATGTGCGGGATCATTGGCCATAAAAGCAGCCAGGAACAGAAGCAAACTGCTGTCTGAACAAAGGAGGTAGTTTTATTGGACGCCCAGATGAAAAAGGGGCTGCTGGACGCATGCGTCCTCCACATCCTGACCAAAGGCGACACCTATGGTTATAAGCTTACCAGGGAGATAACCGAACTGATGGACGTGTCAGAGTCCTCCCTTTACCCGGTTCTCAGGCGCCTTGAGACCCAGGGCTTCCTCGAGACCTATTCCGCCGAGCATTCAGGCCGCCTGAGAAGATATTACAGGATAACCGCATCAGGGGCAAAACGCTTGGCAGAATATAAAAACGGACTGGCTGAACTGAAAAGGATCATTGATTTTATTACAGGCGGTGATGCAAATGGATGAAAGGATAAAAAGCTTTCTCGATGCCCTGGCAGCAAACCTGGAAGGCCTTGCCGAAGACGAAAAAAGAGAAGCCCTGGATTACTATGAAGAATATTTCAGCGATGCATTGGAAGAGGGAGCGGACCCCGGCGAACTGCTTTCAAGGCTCGATCCTCCCGAAAAAATCGCTGCTGCCATCAGGGCCGAAACCAGCATCAGGCTCGTAAATGCCGATCCAGGCCTGAAAAACTATTCAAGGCTGGTCAAATCGGCACATGCCGGGATCACAGGGCCATTGTCGGTATTCCTGCTTTCGCTCGTTATCTTCACGACATACAGCATCGCAATAATACTGTTCCTCTGTACTGTTGTTTCGGCCGCCGCCGCATGCATCATCCTGCCTGCATCGATATCTGAAGCTTTTAAAATACCTGCACGGTACATCGGTGAGATCGCAGGCACGATCGGGATCGGGATATTTGCGTCAGGCGTCTGTTTGCTGATCGCATACGGGTTTTACGTACTGTGCCGGCCACTGATCAGGGTGTCTGCCAGCCTGGTTTACAAAATGGTGAAAAAAGGCTCAAAGCCAGGCAGCAATACGGTTGAAGCGCACCAGGACGTATCCGGCGTTACCGGGCCGAAACGGGTCTGCCGGTCACTGAGAGCAGGTCTCATCATAACAGCTGCCGGGCTTGCTGTCTCCCTGGCATCCGGGCTTCCCGTCAAGCTGTTTATGATATTCAACAGCATGAAACCCGCAGATATCACTGTTATACAGCGGGAGTTCGGCATGGACGGAATATCGGAAATAAGCATAGAAACGGCACATTCAAATATAAGGCTGACGGAAGGCGGCTCTGGAAATATAAGCCTCGAGTATGAAAAATCCAACTGGCTCGATTTCGATATAAAAAGCGACGGAGGCAGGGTAGTGTTCACGGAGAGATCCAACGGCAGGCTTCCCCTGTTCTCGCTGGTTTCACTGCATGAAAACCGCGCCGAGCTGATCATTTCACTTCCGTCTGGCTGGGAACCGGGCAGCGTACGCCTGGAAAGCAGGGGCGGAACCATAAATATCGAAAGCGGCAGCTTCCCGGTCCAGGCAAAGACTTATACAGGCACCATACACCTGACTGTTCCTGCAGACGGAGACCTGCAGGAGATACCACCGGCCATCCGGGCCAAATCATCAAAAGGCGCCATATTCTTACAGGATAAAACCACCGGCGCCAAAAGGCCTTATGGTACTGAATATGAGCTGCAATCGCCAGGCGGCGTTACCATCAGGCTCGAATCTGAAAGAGGGAATATAGTTCTGGATTGATCCCTAAAGACCTGTTTTGGGGAATGGTTGCACTTTCTTTTTGCTTCGATCCCAATTTATTGCACTATCATTCACAGAATGTCGGCAACCTTTCAACCAAAGAGTTTGAGTTCGATCCGAACGCCGATATACCGGTCAGGTATGTACAATAAAAGGCTGGTCTCCGACCAGCCTTCCGTATATCTGACAGTTTCCCCGTTACTTTGCCTTCCTGGCTGGATCCAGTTGATTCAGATCGAAAGGAGTCTCCTGGTATACGTAATAGTTGAGCCAGTTGGCAAACAGCAGGTTCGCATGCGCCCTCCATCCGACGACAGGCATCCTTTCCGGATCGTCATTCGGGAAGTAATTTTCCGGCATCTGCGGGTTCAGCCCTCTGCCCATGTCCCTGTCATACTCATATTTCAGCGTCAGCTGATCATACTCCGAATGCCCGGTGACAAATATCTGCCTTCCGTTCAGTGCAAGTACTATATAAACCCCTGCTTCGTCGGACTCAGCCAGTATTTCGAGTTCACCGGACTTCTCGATATCTTCCCTCCTGACTTCGGTGTAGCGCGAATGCGGCACATAAAATTCGTCATCGAACCCGCGGAGCAGCATCACATTCTTCTTTACGACCTTGTGCCTGTACACGCCGGACAGTTTCTTCTCCAGCGGATATTTCGGGATGCCGTAGTGGTAATACAGCCCTGCCTGGGCTCCCCAGCAGATATGGAAAGTGGAATAAACGTTGTGCAGGCTCCACTCCATTATCTCTTTCAGTTCTTCCCAGTAATCCACCTCTTCGAACGGCA
>ERZ795060.1166-NODE-1166-length-31642-cov-26.272137_pt1 | contig 31642 bp, 35 predicted proteins | sample MGYA00375144_ERZ795060 | MGnify/ENA primary metagenome ERZ795060 (study PRJEB30189, sample SAMN05720157) | activated sludge metagenome | isolation source: anaerobic digester from wastewater treatment plant | place: Japan | collected 2015-05-15 ...
TACCAATCAACTCTATCTTGAAACTCTCTTATAAAGTCTTCAGAAAGTTTCTGATATTTACTTATGCAATACCAATCAACTCTATCTTGAAACTCTCTTATAAAGTCTTCAGAAAGTTTCTGATATTTACTTATGCAATACCAATCAACTCTATCTTGAAACTCTCTTATAAAATCTTCAGAAAGTTTCTGATACACACTAATATCAAGCCAATCAACTTTATCTTTAAATTCTCCGATAAAATCTTCAGAAAGTATCTGAAAATGACTAATATAGTTCCAATTAACCTTATCCTGAAACTCTCTTATAAAATCTTCAGAAAGTTTCTGACACATACTAATATCTTGCCAATAGACTTTATCCTGAAATTCTCTGATAAAATCTTCAGAAAGTTTCTGATAATAACTGATATGTAACCAATTAACTTCATTACAAAACTCTCTTATAAAATTTTCTGAAAGAGTTTGATATTTGCTAATCCAATTCCAATTAACTTTGTCTCTAAATTCTCTTATAAAGTCTTCAGAAAGTTTCTGATGTTTACTAATATTATACCAATCAACTTTGTCTCTAAATTCTCTTATAAAGTCTTCAGAAAGTTTCTGATATTGACTAATATTATACCAATCAACTTTTTCTGGAAATTCTTCAATAGAGCAGTTTAAATCTAAATCTTGAATAATATTTTTGATTTCTTGTTTAAGTTTGTTTTTCATTTCTACTCCTTGTTATAAAGACAATAATCGGCCAGATCTATAAAAGATCTGGCCGCTAAACTAAACATCAAACTTCATTTTATAACTAGCTGAATTACCTTCTGTCTCAAATACTTCTACTTCTACTTCAAATTTCTTGCTAATATTTTTCTTAACAATATCTCCAACAACTAAGCAGAAGAATGATGCCATATTTTCTGCAGTGGGATCACCAGATGGCATTATTCTAACCTTATTATCTGGTATCTGTTTCAAAATTGAGTATAATGGATCATTAAAATTTAAAACTGTAGCATGATCAAAGTTTTCATCTAACCATCTTTGAAATTCTTTTAATTTACCAAAGTCTATTAGCATATTTGGATTAGGTAAATCGGCGAGATCTTCTACAGATACTTTAGCGTGTACTACATAAGAGTGTCCATGAAGTCCTCTACATGGATGTCCATCTGGCATAGACAAGAGTCTATGTGCCACTTCAAATTTAAACTTTTTCTTTATTGAATACATATTGTTACGCCTCCTTTTATAAAATTAGAATATTTTTGAACAAACTGCTTGGATAATCAATACCCATACCAAACCCATTGAGCAACCGAATATGATACCACGTAATAGATCTGCTCTCTTGCATATTTTAATATTATCTTTATTTTCATAATCATTAATTGCAAATAGAGCATACATCATTGTGCAAAAAAGTGATATTATTAGGAAAATAAGTGAGTATCCTAATATTCGCAACATTTTAGTACCTCCCTCATATGTCTCTGTTTGTCTCTAATTCTTTTATTTCATTAGTAATTTTTTCTTCATCTAAATACTTCTTATAGATTCTCTGTCCTAGGTTCATATTTTCTTTTCCCTTCTTTTATTTATATATAATAATATTGGTATTACAATTAAACCACTTAAGTATTTAATTATTGATTGTCCCCAGATAGCGTCAAAGTTCCAACCAAATGCTATTGTAACAAACAATAATGAATCAAGCGGAGTTGAAAATAGATTACTTATCCAAATTCTATGATGCAATGGCTTTTTTGTAATTATAAAAATGAACCAATCGGTAGCTTCTGATGCTAGAAAAGCTACAACTGACGCGACAGCTACTTTCCAGTTCATATAAAGAGTAATGGCCGCTGAGATAAGTATAAATATCCAAACTTTTTTATTACCCCAATATCTCTGAGTGAAATCTCTAAATGAAAATGTTAAACCAATAAAGATCGCTCCAGCTGGGAAGACTAAGCCCATAAACTTAACAATTCCAAAATAGTCAACTATAAAGTTTGCAACTACAATAGAGAGTATATAAACAATAGCCCAAGTCCATTTTACAATTTTATTTTCTCCATCGGCAAGATTTTCTGTTGAGCTGAACGGAATGTTTAACCAATTTGGTCTCATAAATTGCATCCAATTAATTTTAACTTTATTTGTATTTAACTGGATCTTCTCTTCCAATATTTTTGAAAGATTCAAGACGCTCGGTGCAACTACCACATTTTCCACACGCTAATTCCTGATCTTTATAACATGTTCTTGTCAGTTCATACGGTGGAACATACTGTGGAGGGAGAGAATATCCAATTTCTAATATTTTAGTTTTATTTAAATATAAAAATGGAGCTTCTACAATTACTTTTCTATTTGAACTCAGAAATATTGTTGCATTGGCTGAGTATATAAATTCAGGTCTGCAATCAGGATAGATGAAATGATCCCCCCCATGTACACCAACAGCAACTATTTCTGCTTCAACACTTTCAGCGTATCCAGCTAGAATAGATAAGAATATCAAGTTCCTACCAGGCACTACTGTCTGCGACATTGTAGCATCTGTATAGTAACCTTCAGGAATTTCTTCGCCGCTGGACAATAAATTTGACTTAAATAATTCATTAATAAAAGGCATTTCTACAAACTTATAATTTAGATCATAATATTTGCATATATTAAATGCCGCTTTATTTTCATATTTATTATGTTTACTATTATAATTAAATACAACCGGCAAAACTTCATAATTTTTAGCTAAATAATAAGCTAATAAAGTAGTAGAATCTAATCCACCACTAAGACTTAGAACCACTTTTTTGTTGTTCACTTTCCGCCTCCATGTTTATTATATGATTTTTTGATAATAAATCTATGATCTTTTCAGTTGTTTCTTCAGGTCTTCTCATAAACATATAGTTATGTTCTATGATACAGAAGATCTCATTTTTAAGATCAGTTATTGTCATTTGCCGCTTTCTCCTTTTTATAATCTTTTAAAAGTGCTACATATGGAATTACTTGCACTTTATTACCTTTAATCTTTTTAAAGAAATCTACAAATTTAGATTGATATATAACGGCCTGCTCTGAATAAATGCTCTTTATTGGAAATCTAAGAACAATTATATTATTATTAAATATTTCAATATCACATTTTTTTAGAATATGAGATAAAATTCTACTTTCTTGTTCAATGTCTTCAACAAGTTGTTTATGTATATAACTATCAATTCTAATATATTCAGTTCTATAGAAATTTCTAGATTTTCTAAGTTTACGAAATGAAATATCCTGAGAAATAGAGCTGCCATGTGAAGTTTCAGTTTGATCTTTTTGCATAAGTCTTCGTTCCCTTTCCTCTTAAAAAGATATAAGAGTGAGAGATGCGAATCTCTCACTCTCATGTTGTCTGTTACGTCAGAATAACACCAGATGGAATTAGAGGTTCATTCTCCTCCTCCACTGGTTTCTGCGTTGTTAAGTTATCCTTGGTCTTTGATTTACCAAGTTTTCTAATAGTCAAAAATGTTGATTCCTTTTCGGTTACAATTTCTGAGTATTTTGCGGGACCAACATATTCAAGTAAGAGTTTGAGATCTGTACTTGTTTTGGTTGTTGTTTGATACCCACAAAGCCAATTTTCTCCATCCGGAAGTTGAATTTCCTTTCTGTTAATCTTATCCTGATGAAGAAGTTCGGCGCCTCTTTGACGAAGCTTTTCCTTTTCTTCTTCCAGTTTTTTAATTTTATCAATAATGATTCGATACTCTTCAACTAATTTTATATAGTCGTCAGACATTTGTTTCTCCTATAGATTTCTTCTAGACCACTCTAATAGCTCATCTCTATCTTGTTTTGTAAGTGGTTTTCCTCTCATATTTTCTACAGTTCTTCTAGCTTTATTGTATGCTGTACCATTGTGATATTCATTAGCTTTACTACCAACAAGTAGTACACCCATTGATATTAAAATGAAAACAATAACTCCTATAAATAGGATGAAGTAAAATATTGCGGAAAGCATAGTGTTTATTTAAACCTCCTTTTTTTTAATGCTTCCCGCCGTTGAAGAATTATATGATACGCCAGATGATTGAATCAAAGTTCTTTTCTAACATTGGTCTCATATAATTTTCTACAAATTTTTCAGTATCGCCAAAATCGGCGAGATCTACATAATATGTATACTTCATGAGTATATTTTGATATGTTTGTTCTTGTTGAATTGATTTATCAATTCGTTGGAGTTTCAGTAATTCTTCAACGACAGTTTTGATTGTTTTGATTAAGTTCGCTTTAACAAGCGAATAGTTGCTCCTGTACTTTATTCTGATTAGAGTGTCGAAACTCTCCAACGTCATGCAATCTGTTAGTGTCAAAAAATTCGGTATTATTGTATTATAACAATCTACACATATAAAACTATAAATGTAATTTCCAATTTCAAGTAGCTTTAACGGAAATTCTGAACAAGCGTCCAGATCTCCTATACTCATATAGTTTTCATTTATGTAATTTAACATATCTGCAAAAATATCTTTTTTAAACTCGTCATTAACATCATTAATTAGATTTACTCCCAGATTATTAAAGTTTATATATTGATCTTTAATAACTTGTTCTATTGCTTCAGTATCTTCTGGATTTACAAAATTATCTGGAAGTAGAATTGGATTTAAATTTCCAACTACATCGAATGTGTTCATATCAAATTCTCCAATCATTAGATCCTCCGAATTAGATCAGAATGTTTCCACCAGTAGATATCTCTAACGATTCAAAAATGTCAACTTTGACGAATCCTGTGTTACATCTTGTGGCTGAAATATATGAACCGTCTGGCATCTTACCGATGCTAATTTCGTAATCTTCAGCTGGAATTGGAAATGAAACAGTACTACGCAGAGAAAGATCTGCATTTGTTTCATTCAGTTTCGCAGCTTTCGGATCATTTAAATAATCATTAAATAAATAAATTGCAGTTTCTGGAATATGAATAGCTTTAAGCAAATTATCCTGAATTAAATATTCAATGTATTCAGTATCAGATGCTAATCCCATGATGATATTTCTGGTTGACTTGTCAACCTTTGTCGAACATAAAAGTTCACATCCTGTTAGATCTGGTACTTGAATTTCTTCTACTAATGTCTCAATCTGTTTCGGGAGAAATAATTTAATTTCGCCGTTTGTTATAATAAATCTTGAATTCTCGACATCGTCCATAATAAATACATCATTATTATTTTTAAAGTTTTTAAATAATTTTATATATTTCTTTGGGTTAACAATTTGAAGATTAATTTCATTACTATCAAAGATGTCTTGAATGTCTGAATTTATTATTGCACCGGAGAAATTCTGTGTTATATTCGAATTCTTGATCACTAATGAATCGCTGCCGCTTTTATCAGTAATCAACACATTCAGAACTTTTAACAAACTATCAAACTTCGCTGGTGAAATCTGGCATATTAAATTATTCTCTTCCAGATCAAGTGGTTTAAATCCAGTAACTGCTGTTAATGGAGAAACAGTACTTTCATCTTCAACGAATTCATCAACAAGCTCTTCGCCGTTTTCAATAATTATCTCTTCCATTACGCCTCCCATTTTAATATCTTATTGTAAAAGACAATCCATCAACGGTTGTCTCTAAAACAATTATTCTATTGAATTCACCAGGATTTTTATCCTGCTTACGAATAAAACTATTAGTTGTTTTGAACAGATTAGCATTAAACTGTGTTATAAAGTTTTCACAAGCTTTATCTGATTCAAAACTTAAAACAATTGTTTTCTCGCTTTTGTTTATATTCTGATAAGTTCTAGGAACGCCAGTTGAGTTGATATTCTCCAGAATAATTTCTGGTATCCACTCTGGCTTTAGTGGCTTCATTACTGTTCCATCTTTATAGAGCTTTTCTGGATCTATTCCATATTGTTCGAATTCTTGTTCGTGTACCATTTTCACTTTCTGACGACCTGTCATATTTGACAGATCTTTTGTACTCATTGAATCTACACTTGTTACGGTTATGTTTTTTGGCATAATTAAACGCCTCCTTTTTTTAGAAAAATAAAAAATTGTTTTTGTGAAAATAAAAGTGAGTCTAGGGGAGGGGGGCACGCTGGTCATCCAAAAGGACGTCCAGCCTCGGAGACGCCTGGTCCCTCCCCCTATTTTCAGATGACGGAGGCCTTTTTCAAGGCCTCCTCCATCTGTTTGTAAATGGACGGGGACGGGCTCTTCTGTTTGAATATTATAACATCGAATTCCGTTATTTTACCTTCAAATTCCTTTGGAATTGAAGGTACGAACGACCACCCAGACTTGGGCACTCCAAGTCTGGCGTTAATTTCCTGGATGATTTGGAGAGTCTGAGTTTTATTCAGGCGTTTGTGAAAATTGATTAGTCTACCTTTTTGGGTCTCAACGACCCTAACGGTTATCACCATATTTCTTCCTCCTTTAAAAAATTTCTCCCTCCCGTGAGGGAGATGTTCTATTTATTTCTATATGAATCTCTTGAATATTAAAAAAGGAGGAAGCTCTAACTTACACTAATTTACACTATCTCTAAACCTAGCGCTGTAACATATAAATTAAATACATCTTGAGTACCACCAGTTTTCGTAATCTCTATCGATGGTAACTCACCTGTTTCAATAATAGTATTATACAATTTGCGCTTAGATTCATGTTCGTCACTACGAGGACCGAGAAGTTCAGAGAGTATATTATTTGCATCATAAGTTAGGAAAGCATAAACGTCTAACCTAGCTATACTCTGTCCACCACCTTGTGATTTTCTCTTAGTCGGCTGTCGAGTCAAACCTACGAACTTACCAGTTCCTCTCACATTAGCGTACACGTCAGAGAAGTGTTCGAGGAAGAGGTAGTATGAAACGCCAACTGGAACAGGTGTCTCAGTCCACTGATCTAATTCTGGAATATATACTTTCTCTTCCAGAGGAATGTCTAAAAATTCTGCCGCTGTTTTAACATTTTCAAATGGTACATCTTCAAACGGCTCAACTATAATAAATAGTTTAAATTTATCATTTTTAATATCGTTTCTTAATTGTGTAGGAGAGTAAGTTTCTAATCTTTTCGCGACATCTTTAGCTACTTTCTCTGGACCTGTAATGTTGTATAAATCTGTGATAAATTTTGTTAATTTATCATTTGTTATTTTTGGATCAGCGGCCAGCTCTTTTAACTTGAGATTCGCATAATAGAAAACTTTACCCAAGTATAGCTCTTTAAGCATAGCTATATTTTTCCTACCAAGAATCGAAATAGGACTAATGAATACATCAATTCTAGGTGTTATTTCTCCTTTAGGAGCTGGATCTAGAATTTTACTGATAACTCCTTTAGCTCCATATCTGTTACTTATTTTGTCACCTTCTCTTAGAGGTTTTGGATGTTTTATGTAGTATACAATTCTGACACCTTGGAAATTAGCTCCTTTATACTTGTGTCCACCTACAGTCATAAATGAAAGATCCATATTATCGATAGCTTTTAGTTTCTGATCTGGATCTTTTATAGTTTTCTGGAGCTTATCAATAACTTCTTGTTGTTCATTTGTTAATTTCTTATGAAAGTTCAATAATGACCTATCTGCCGTTGATTTATTATTTATATATACTTTAATATCAACAATTTCACCATTTAATGTTGACACTCTTTTAATTGTATTATCACCGGCAGAATACATATCCTCTTTCACATTACTGTCTTCTTCTACTTCGTTTACATCCATTCCACTTTCTACTGAGTCAATATAGTCTTGCACACTGTTTTCATAAGTGAATTCAACTAATGTATCACCTATTTCTACATTTGTGTGATTTTCTTTGATCATGTTTACAATAGAAGTGTTTGGAGGTACTATGATTGATACTTCTTCAACAACAGAAGATGTTGTATTTTCAGCTAACTCTTTAGAAATTACATAAGAGTCTTCGTGGTTAAATCCTAAGTAGTTCATTACAGCTGTGAATACATTCTTTCCTGCGCAGTATACTCCGTTGCTATCAAAGTTTTTAGTAAAAGCGATTGGTTGATTTGCTTTAATTTTTGTTCCAACCGGCAAGGTCTGCATATCGAGCATAATATACGAACCTCTTTTTGTTCTACTCAGACGCGGAATTATATCAAATACTTGAGTTTCACCGTTTGTATATTTTACAGTCATCGTTTTATTAGGAACTACTTCTGTAACAACTCCGTCTCTTGCCGCTTTTTGAACAAATCTTGGAGAGGCAATTTGTGGAACAATCATCTCAGCTCCAGAAGCTACAATTGGCGGTTCTCTATTATCTATTGGAATAACTTGATTTGCATGTGTTCTTGCTAAAAATAATCTATCACTGTCTACTTGATTCTGAAATGGAGTCATAGCTTCATCTAAAGCTAACACTTGCCAACCTGATAAATTAGAAATATCTTTAACTCCATAAGAACCATATTTGTTCACTATAACTGGTGTTAGAGTATGATGCACTGTAAGTCCAACATCAATATACTCTGGAGTTGAGCATGCGCCGATTATTCCATATTGACTTGGATGAATATTTCTATGCTCTTTTTTAGAACTTCTTCTACTAGGAATACCACCTTTACCTGTTTTAATAACTCTTGAAGATAACATTATTTCATTTACAGGTGATACTGGTTCTGCATTCTGTAACACTCCAGCTTCTGTAAGAAGATTCATTATAACATAATCTGGATTTAAGAACACAGCTGCATTATCATCTCCTGTTAATACTGACATTCTGTAAGTGTTTTGTGCCATTCTGATCTGTTTATATACGCTATTTAAAATAACTTCACTAAGTCTTGCACGATATATCTTAAGATCTGATAATGAATCTATTTTTTTGTTTAATAATTGATCAACGGCCGTTGTCGAGGCTAATGATACTAAATTGGTTGGCTGATTTTCAAACTCTAAGAGTTCCTTAGTTACAGGATCTACAAAGTTTGCTGTTAAGTTAGCAATAAGATCGAGAGATCTTGTTCCACAGTTGTCTACAATCCATTGATAGATCTCTTCTGGATTATCAAGATCTTGTATTGGTTCTTTGAATTTAATACCTGATAAGCCGTTGATTATAAATTGTTGTTTAATATTGTTTGGATCAGGTGTAATTACTAAGAATTTATTATCTTTAATTGGTATTGATATTTTTGTATTATCGGCCTGATCTTTTATTTCATAGTTTATACTGAAACTATTAAGAGCACTTAGCAGTCCTTTTTGACCCCACATATATACGATAAGTGGTATTTTGATAGCGCCTAAATAGATCCAGATATATGGTTTTGCTTTCTTAGTCTTAGTTAGTGTATCTTCTGGATTTACCGTTTCTATTTTATTTAGAATTATATTGTATATATATTCGAATCTCTTTTGGTTAATATCTTGTTTTGTCTTCTTATTATATAACTTGTTTGTATCATCATCTACTACAACATAATCTGTTTCTGATTTGTAGACATCTTCGCCAGAAAAATAAATTGTACTTCCATCAGAAAACTCACATTGATCTTCAGTTAAATTCTTAATAAGTTTCGGATATCTGATACGCATATATTCACATATGCTCTCGATATCACTTGGGTTGAATTTAACATTAGCCAAACCAACACGCACAATTCCGTAGTTAGAGATCATACGAACTTCATTCTTATCAGTCTTCGTAATAGGTCTTAAGAATTGTTGAGAGCTCATAATATAGTGATTTCCATGAATCTTAAAGTATTTATCATTCACAGGTGCTGGAACTTTAAGCTCAACTACGTAAGGTTCTTTCTTTCCGCCAGATATATTCTGAAGAGTCACTTTGTAATTAATATATCTGTCAGAGTTATTGTCCTTAATTTCGTAGTCTATCTTTTTAACCTTGATCGGATACTGATTACTTACTGATTCTAGTGAACCAAATAGTTTCTTAATATTCTCATGAATAGCTGTCTCAAACTCGAATTTTTGCCGATGTTGGCCGGTTGTATACTTTAAATCAATCAAATTTTTAGGATTAATAGGTGCTGATGGATAATCTGGAATATCCAATGGCACTTTATAAGTATCTATTTCTTTTAATTTCTTGAATAATATATTTGGCTTTTCCAGAATTTCTTCAGGTACTTCATCTGTTCCATATAACGAATAGTAGATTGCTTTAAGAACAATATGCTCTGCTTCGTCTCTTGTCGGTTTCTGTTTATTTACGCGTATATATGTGTCAAGTGCCGATTTAACATTAGCTATAATATCTGGATCATCAATTCTATATGATCTTAATACTCTAGAAAGTTCGGCTTGATTAACTGTTATTTTGAATTTATCAGATGTTTTGTCACTATCAGCTTTTAGTTTTACAGTCATTAGATCTTGTACTAAATTTGTAAATAATGATGGTTTGGGTTTGTTAATAATTGTATCAGCGGCCGAAGCTTCTTTTTCAGTCTCAGGTTGAGTCTTCTCTTCTTCAGATTTAACAATTTCTTTATTTTCTTCAGAAGGTGCAATAGCAGTTGTGTTAGAGATCTGTTGAGACATTTGATCTATCTCTATAAACTTTTCCATTTTCTGAAGATTTGGAATAATAATATGTGTTTCAGACTTCTCACGATTCAGAATTGGAAATATCACTTCTTGACAATCTGATATTAGAGCATAATTATCAAAGAATTTGAGTTGTTTGAGATCTTCAGCCTTTATTAGTATTCTTAAATTTTGAAAAATATTATAAAAATTGCCTTTTTGATCTTTAATTAGAAATAATACGTCAACGTCAAAAGTTGGGTACATTTTCTTAATTTTCTGAAATAGCTCTTGCATTTCGTTGAATAGTAGCTTAGTTGCACCTCTTTCAGAAAAGTGTTCGAGTAAGTATGCGAAAGCCTGAGACCACATACTCGCATCATAGAAGAAGAACTTGCTGTTTTTATGAGAATTTAACTCTTCAGATTTAATAACTAAATTTGCTAAAACTTTTATTTTCTTCTTAACACGTTCATCTAAAGTTGCAGTCAGATATTTCTTGACTTCAAGATAGTGAGCTTTGCCGTTAAACTTCTTTTTACCTATTGTAAAAATTTTATTTGGACACACTAATCCAATACAATTAGATAACAAGAAATTTGTATTATAAATTTCATTATATATTTTTAGATTAGTATCAGGCAGCACTATAAATGCTGTATTTTTATTCACATAAAGTTTCTGTTTGATAATATAATTTGGATGTATTGATTCATAATTCATAATCTTATTCAAGCTCCTTTATAGTCGATATTTTCAAATAGATCTTGAAAATTCCATTTTAGAACATCATTTAACGTGTAGACAAATGCGTATTCGACTTCTCCATTCTTCATATTTACTGGAATACAAACATTGAACATTATTTTTTCTAAACATTGATTAGTAATTAGTAAAGCTTGTTTATTCTTAAATTGACATATTAAAAATAGTATATTTTGATCAGTATCTCTAGATTCAATTCTAGCTTTACGATACCAATCGGCAACTTTTTCGTAGCTCCAGAAATTTGGAATATGAGATCTATAACCAGACTTCACTTCAATCATAAATTTAAATTTCTTCCAATTGAATAAGCTTAATTGTTTAATCGGAACAATATCTCCAACGTAGACAGATTTGTCTGCGCCAGATGTCGAATGTCGTTTTAATACATCAGGATCGTTGAACATCCATAATGATAATTGTTTAGCTTGCTTTCGCTCTTCGCGATTGCCTTTTTCTTTCGGGTTCATGATTAATATAGAAGCCCTCCTACTCTTGTCTAAATTTTTCACTGACAATCCTCTCAATAGGATCTAATTTAGCATCTTTTCCTTCTAAGAGACCTGTTTTGATAGCTTTGTTGATGTTTTCGAAAGCTAAAGCATTTAGCCATGATGTTATGAACGGCAAGCGCTTCTGGCCGATGATTACAAAGTTTTTATAATTTGTGAGTCTTGCCGGTTTCGAATTATCATCAGCATCTCTAAACATGTTACTTACAATTGTTTCTAAGTGAACTAGATCTATACCTGGCAATCTGTCTCTCATAAAGTTTACTAATATTTCTGGATTTGTGATATATTTAGCTCCAGCTTCAAATAGTCTCATAACAACTCTTTCATCGTAATCATCATTGTAAAAATCTTGTTTCAGAATAGTCTCACCGGGCTCATACTTTAATGTAATTAAATATCCATCAGTTTCATATTCATTTGGTTTTAATAGATCAACAACGATTGGTATCGGCAAAGTTACATTAGTGATCTCTTCACCTTCACCAAATTGAACTGTTATAATACCTGGAATTTGATATTTATCACCACAATCAATTAGTATTGTATCATCATACTCATGTTGATCTATCACAACTGTGCATGGTTCTCTAGCTTCAATTGTATTTTTATTGATTTTAAAAAACCTTTCTAGAGATTTTATATCGACTCCAGATTTCTTTATCATTTCTGGAAAGTCAACTTCTTTAGTTGATACTGAAGATGCTTTATGTCTCATCTTCATAAGAGCATTAACTCCAACAACGTTGACAGCTCCACCAGCTAATACTCCGATATTTTCAGTATTCACAATTTTCCACAGATCGCCGTAACAGGTTGGACATATTCCTTTTTCTGATTTACAGTATAATGGACTTCTGAGTTTGATTGTTTTTCCAATAACATCTTCACCTTCGATACGTTTCAGTTTTCCAGATTCTGAATAGTATCTGTACTGAATCAGATTAGATATTTCTGGAGTAACAACTATTTCGAAATATGTTTTTGTTCCACAGTCTTTTTCAGATTTATCGATAGATAAACCAGCGTTAGCCATAACAACTTTTGTTGTTAAATATCCTGGATTAGCCGTCAAACTTGATCTGAAGAAGAAATTTCTTCTAGCTTCAGCTGCTGCGTTGTAGTAGTCTATTTTTCCATAGCCGTCGTTAATGCTGTTTACGATGGGTCCTAATAAGTTGCCTTCGATATCGATAACATATCCTTTAGCAACCATTAAGCTATTCCAATCAGCAATTGGATTTCCTTTAGCTCCAGATTCTAGAATATTTTCAAGTTTAAATCCGTTATCTGTTATATATTTAATTAATTCTTTTGTAATTTTCTCTGCTTCTTTCTTAAACTCTACTGGATCAAGTTTATCTGCAACTTTTTCGAAGTCAGCTTTTAGTTTTAACCACTCTCGTGGAGGTGTAAAGACTCTGATGTCGAAAGTGTTGGGAGCAATTGTTGCTAATTTGAAAGCTTCAGACTGAATATGTGAAATAGCTTCGGCCGCTTTTTCAACACCATATTTTTTATACAAATCAACAATAATTGCATTCATTCTAGCTTTATTTACTGGTTCGTTAATTAAATCATAATCTTCTGGTAAAATAAGATTAAACCATACTCTTCCTAAAGACATATTCATAGCTCTATTGCCGGTTTTTTTCGGATGTATAAATACAACTTTTGAATCTAAAGATTTATCCTCTTCTTTAATAAGATTATAAACATCTTCAGGAGTAGCTAACATGGGTTCTGAAATTCTTGCAGCACTCATAGATTTTTATTCTCCTTCTTTTTCACTAGTAGTCTTTTAATTCTTTTTATTGATTTTGAGATATTCATCGGCAAGCTCTTCACTAGAGTATATGATGATGGTCTAAATAATTTCGCGATTGATATCATTTTCTGTTACCTCTGTATTCATATAAAATATTGATCCAAGTTTTACTAAGTTATCTAACACAACTGAGTATGATTGTTGAAGATAATGTTGTATACTTTGCATTAATACTTGAGCACATTCTTCATAACAACAGATACTTGAACAATGAGGTATTTGACAACATTCTAATTTCTGACGATATTCTTCTAGCTCCTTACATGTCTTTGAGCACTCATCTTTATCTTGATCGCGATTTTCACAATATAAACATGGTGATCTCATGATTCTAATACCCCTTTCGAAATAAAAATTAGATCTAGAGAAGATAAAACTTCTCTAGATCTTTTGTCCCACCCATATTTAAGTTGTTATCCACAAGATCCTTCATTCCATGCACAATTAACACAAGTCCAACATGTTCCAAGTAATCTCATAAAGCTACCACATTCAGGACATGTTGGTGCAGCATCATCTGCTTTAATAGCTAATTCTTTAGTAATTTTATTATAATTATCATTTGATAATTCTTTTTTAGTTACTAATCCAAGTTCTTGTTTTTCCTGTTCTGGTAGATAGTGTAGCCCGAGATATCTAAATATATAATCAACTATACTTGTACATGTTCTAATTTCTGGATTAGAAGTAAAACCTGCTGGTTCAAATCTTAAGAACATCATCTTTTTTACAAAGTCTTTTAAGGGAATACCATATTGTAAACTGATACTTACAATTGTTGCTAAAGCGTCTGCAAATCCTGACAAAGTAGATCCTTCTTTAGTCAAATCGATAAAGATCTCACCAAGTTCTCCATTTTTATAGAAACCTGGAGTTAGATATCCTTCAACATTACCAACTCTAAATTTATGTCTATGAGCTGGTCTATCATCTGGAAGTTTCTTCCGTTTTAGTTTAGTTTCTGTTTCAATTTCTACTTTCTTTTCTGTTTCTTTAGTAGTTTCGGCCGTTAGTGGTTGAAATGATTTACTACCATCTCTATAAATAGTTATCCCTTTCAATCCCATCTTCCAAGCGGTCAAATATAAATTGTAAACATCTTCTACAGTAGCTAAATTTGGCATATTAATAGTTTTGCTTATTGCCATACTTAAAAATGGTTGTACAGCGGCGCACATCTTCACATGCCCCATGTAATCGATTACTCTAGAGCTTCCTTTAGGAGCGATAGATGTATCAAATATTGGTAAATGTTCCTTCTTTATATGTTTACATTTATCTAAACAACCAAATTCTTTAATATGTTCAATAATACTTATAATTTGATCTCCACTATAGTCTAAGTTTTTTAGAGCTGATTCAACAACTGGATTTACAAACTTTAGTACAGAACCGCCAGAGTTTGATAAAGTTTTATATCTAACTAATGAAAACTCTGGCTCAATACCTGTTGTTGCAGCTTGCATAAGACTGGATATAGTTCCAGTTGGAGCAAGAAGAGTAACAGTACTGTTTCTGAAAGACTCTCCACTTTGAATCATTGCCGCTATTCTATCCCATACATTTTTAACTTGTAATTCTATATTAGTCATTATTGAATTTTTCGTTTTTAATAAATTATTTACTGCTTCAATGTGTTGATTTAATACTCTATAAAAACTGCTTCTATTTCTATCAAAATATTTGAAACTTTCTAATTTATTTGCTAATTTATTACTCGTTGCATATGCAATTCCAGTTTCAAAAGCAGTTAGTAAAGCGGCTAAAGTTCTTCCTTCTTCACTATTATATGGTAATCCAAGATACATTAATGTTGCGCCTAAGTTAGTATAGCCAGCTCCTAAAGGTCTGTAATTTATTGAATTTTCTTTTATGAATTCAGTCGGGTAACCAGAATTATCGATTAAAACATCTTGAGCAATAATCATAGTTTCAACAACATCAACAAATGTCTCATAATCAAATGTAGCTTTATCGGGAAAAAACTTTAGTAAATTAATTGACGCAAGATTACAACTGGAGTTATTGATAAAAGCAAATTCACCACAAGGATTAGTACTCTTAATTTCTCCATCATTGAGAACAGTATTCCACTTATTGAAAGTGTCTGAAAACTGTACACCTGGATCACCAGTTTTCCATGCATGTTCTGCTATTTTCCACAATAACTGTCTAGCTTTGAGTTGTTTATATATTCCAGGAGAGTTGATATATTTTAATTCCCAGTAATCGTCTTTTTCAATTGCTGTCATGAATCTATCACTTAATCTGACACTGATATTTGTGTTCTGATAAAATACTTCATCAGATAAGTCATAACCAGTATCAGGTTTAATTCCAGCGTTAGCTATTGCTCTTAATTTATCTTCTTCTTTATCTTTACAACAAATAAATTCCTCGATGTCTGGATGATAGTCATCCAAACATACGAGTTTAGCTGATCTTCGTAATGTTCCACCAGATTTGATTACTCCAGCAACTGTATCATGCGCTTTGAGAAAACTAATAGGTCCACTAGCGAAGCCTCCTCTACTTACTCTTTCTTTAGAACTTCGAAGAGTACTCATATTGACACCACTGCCGCTTCCATGTTTAAAAATTTGAGATTCAATTTTTGCAAGATCAAATATTGATTCCATATTGTCTTCAATACTTAAAATAAAACATGCGCTTGTTTGTGGCTTGTTCGTTAAACCAACATTAAAATAAACTGGTGAATTGAACGCAAAATATCCATTGATTTGATAGTATTTTAGTTTGAAATTGAAATCGGCAAGTTCTTCTTTAGAGTCAAAATAATCCCCCTTTTCAGCCCACTCAGTAATCTGATCAGACACTCTATCAACCATATCTTTCAAACTTGTTTCTTTTCGTTTTGCATTGTTACAGAGATATCTACTTGCTACGATTGTTGCATGTGAATCATCAAAATTATCTGGAAATTCAATGTCTTCGTCAAATATAGCTTCTCCTTCTTTGTTTTTGATTTCAATATGCTTCTTTGTAAATTTAATGTTTTCGTATGGATCTAATTTCGTAAACACTCAATGCCTCCTTTAAGTATAAGTTATTGAACAGCTCGCGCCGCTAAAAATAAATAAAACTAAATTGAATATTTCTATATACAAAGTGAAAAAATATATTTTGACAATTTCAGCTCAAAAAATAAAAAGATGGATTTTAACCCGTCTTCTGCAATAATCTTTTTTCAATTTTCTTCCATAATGAATCTGTAATAACTTTAGATTCAGCAGATATTTCTGCTGCTGATCTAATATTGATAATATCAGAAATACATTCGTTACAATTTTTAATATGTTTTTCAACTTCAATTTTTTCTTTATAATCTAATTCGTTAAATGCGTATTTCGCAATAATCTCTGGAGAGAGATGTTCTCTCTCAGAATTCATACGTTGAAATACTCTTTTTAAAATATCCATTAATTTTTCATCAATGGTCCTTTTAATCGGAGTAGTAAATATCCAATGTGAATCATCACCAGTAATTTCCTTCCAAATCTCAAAATCAACACCCTCAAATAATTCAAAATTTTCTTTAAAATTCTTATCTAATTTTTGAATTTTTTGAATAATATCATAATGCATATTTTTATCTAATGAATCTTTTGAATAGTACAATAATGTGAAATTCCACAAAAATCTCCAAATTAAATCATTAATTAGATTTTCATTGTCCGAATCTTCAAAAATTCTTTTTGTTAAAATTTCTTGTTCAATTTTTAATAATACTTTTTCACAATCATTAATTAATTCAATAATTTTTTGAATTCTTTTATCTTTTTTCATATTTTCCTCCTCCTTCTTTTTTTATTAGAGGAAGCGAACAAAAAAAGTTCACTTCCTCTAACTATATTATTTCTATATGAAGAAGGAGAAAATAAAAAGAATTTTCAAAAAATAAAGAGAGCCGACTAAAGTTATAGTCGGCCTTTGTAATCTATTTTACCTCTCCCGCAGGCAGCGTCTGGCACAATCCTGCGGTGTTGAGCGAGCCATTTCGGGTTCTGTCTATTTCCGCAACCGAGCTGAGGTATTCTCGGCGACAGACCCAAAGCGCTGACAGATAGGACGCGGCATCCTAGTTATATCCCAACACACCTCTGTCAGTTACCCCGTCCAGCGTGTTGGGTGATTTACTCTAAATTTTTAGTTTGCGAGAAGGCCTTATAATACCTTCTTTTTCCTCCTCCTCCTTTTTTGTAGCGAATAAATTATTTTTGTCTGATGAAATAATTACTAAATTGTTTTCAAATTCTTCAGATGTCATTGCCTCTGCAACAGCTTGATTCCAAGCCTCGCAGAGGTCTTCAGCAACTTGTCTGAAGACTTGTTCAAAATCCGAATAATTTGGAAGCCCTGGCCGCCAGGGTAAATACGCTCGACAATCATCACAATTATAACTACACAAATTTGTTGACAAGGAACTTTTTGTAGATAATGTTAGTTCCTCATCAATATGAGTCTTAATCTCCAAGTAGATGCATGTAATTTCTTTACATGCTCTACTACTATTTCTTTTTTCAATTTCAATTTTATTTCCTAAATATATTTTTTCTGGTAACTCATAGTTGCGATAGAAATTGAGAAATGGTCTCAATTTCAATTCTTCTCCAGTAAATTTCTGATGAAATTCAAAGGGTGTTCTCCAATAGCCCCGTTTTTTGGGGCCTATTTTCCATTCAATTGTAATAGGCATTCTTACCTCTCTTCAATTTTGAGCTTGCGAATAGGTATAAATTTTGTTGGGAGTCCTTCTTTTTTTAATGCGGCTAATAGATAGTTATTAGAAGTGATAATTATCTGTTCGCTTTCAAATTCTTCAGATGTCATTGCCTCTGCAACAGCTTGATTCCACGCCTCGGCGAGGTCTTGAGCGACCTGTCTGAAGACTTCCTCAAAATCACTATAGTCTGGAAGTCCAGGTCTCCATGGCAGGTAAGCTTGGCAACTATCACAAGAACCGGTGCAAAATCTTGCTTCTCCATACGATAGTGAATTTACTATGTGCCACCTGACAGGTTCATCGATATATCTATCGATTCGGTATCTAATAGCGGTAATCTTTTTGCAACAATCACCATCTTTTTTATGCATGTCGTATCTATCCCTTCCAAGATAAATTTCGTCTGGAAGACTATAATCTTTTTCAAAAAACAACAGGGGACGAAGTTTTAAGTCTTCCCCCTCGAAAGCGATATTAAACTCCAAGGGGGTTCTCCAATTCCCCCTTGGCTTTTTCCCTATTTTGAATATAACTTTTAGTGGCATATTCACCCCCCTTATCCGCACAGGTTGCTGTTGAGGCAACCTATGCTTTCTATATTCTTTTCATACCACTCAGCTTTTTTCTGAAAATCCGTCATCTGGCCGAGTGTGTCCTTGAGAAACCGAGTAGCATCTTGGCAAGAGCTACCATGGAAGCCTTTTGCCTCTATTTTAGCCTCGCCTGTCTCGAGGCTAAATTTTAAGATTATCTCCTTCATTTTCATTCTCCTATTCTTATCCGCAACTCAAGCTCTTGAGTGCGGTTGTTGTATGTTTCATACACGCTGTACCCTCGCCTCCGTGCCTCTATTTTAGCCTTTTCGAGACCGTAATAAGCACGAAGCTTATTTAATTCCTCAATTGCTCCCCAATTACCATTGTAATTGTCGTAAGCAATTGATCCGTCGTTCTTAATAACAATCGGATACTTCCATTCAGGAAGGTGGATGGCGATCCCTTCCTCGGTAGAGGAATACAGTTTATGCCTACCCTCCTGAATAGTTAATCCTAATCTCTGACAGGCAGCTTCAAGAGCTGCTCTGTCATGGAGTTCTATTGCGATGTTCATTGTGTGACTCATAATTTTACATCCTCAGGAGGTAATAATTCCTGCCACCCAGATAATACGAAAATGAATTTTCCATCCGTCGTTCTTAATCTGGGAGTCTTACTCATAATAACTCGTAATCCCAACTGAGAAGATGCCAAATACCAAGCGTAAGCCATCACATTCGACAATCCTCCGATCATGATGGCATCAAATCCCTCGTCTTTGATTGCTACAAGAGCTCTTTTTGTAGCATTCAATATTTTCTCTTCTGTCCACTCCCCTTTTTCGAACTCAATGAGTGGAGCTTTTGGAATAGGATCAATTTCAAATCCGTAATCCCTCCATTTCTCAATATATTGTGTTTGGTCGTGAAGTGTAAAATTAGCAAGTTTAATCATATTGTACCTCCTAGTTCATTTTTATTTTACGGTCTTTCTTGACCGCATTCTGCCCGTCCCCATTGGCGAAACGGGCGTTGAATTTAGCCCACTCGCGGGCTTTTTCAATTTTATCACGATTTTGATGATAAATAGGTTTAATATTAACAAATGCATCTTCAATTCCATCATAAATCGAAGAGATTACAAATTTCTCAATTTCTGCTCCTGTCCAACCTTCCATGTTGGACACAATATTTGTTGGAATATCGGTATTATACCGACAATTCATAATATTAAGAATTTCTATTCTTTCCTTCTCGGAAGGTAAATCAACGAAGAATATATCATCAAATCTACGCAACAATGCTCCTTGGCTAATGCTGAGCAAATCATCAATGTCGTTGCTTGTCGCAACGATGAATTTAGGAGACTTGCTTTCCTGCATCCATGTCAATAGGTATCCGAACATTGCTGATGTTGTGCCACCATCTGTCCTATTTGAAGATTGAACACCACCTAATGCCTTCTCAATTTCGTCAATCCACACAACACATGGACTCACGGCATCGATGAGAGAGAGTGCCTGACGCATCTTGGCTTCGCTCTCGCCAACTAATGATCCCTTAAGACTTGCAATATCCAATCTAATAAGTGGAAAATCTAAAACACTAGCCGTTACTTTGGCTGATAAGCTCTTACCAGCACCAGGAAGACCGACGAGTAATATGCCCTTTGGTCTGGGCAAATTCTCATTTTCAAATCCTTTTTTCCTATTATGAATGTACTTCTTTAATGGCTCTAATCCACCCAATTGATCTTCTGGAACAGGTTCATATAACTCCATTAGACCACTCTTGCGAATGGCTTGGAGCTTTTCGGCCTCCAGAATCTTTTTAGAAATGGTTTTCTTCTCCACTAGAGACAGAGCAATGACATTCTCAACCTCCTGAAGTGTTAATCCCTTACCAACTGAAATGGTTTTTTCATCAATAGGAATAGACAATTCATTTTCAGAAATTATTTTCTGTGCAATTTCAACTAATTCACCAATTGTTGGTAATTCAAATGGAAGAATTGTAATATCTTTCTCTAATTCAACAGGAATATTGATAATTGGAGACACAATTACGAGATGGCGATCTGTCGCCTTCAGAATGGGAATTAAATTTTTTATAGTTCTAAAAATTTCCACCGATGTAATAAACTTATGGAAATCTTTTAAGAAAATCATACTGGTTTCAGGCAATGTTGGAATTGTCATTAATGGCTTAATTGGATCAGGCATTTGCCTAATTTGACCGGTCTGGTGATCTTTGAGACCACCAATTAAATCCCATGAAAATGTTTGATAATCTTCAACTTCTCGAGACAATGAGGAAATAGCCCTATCTTCTTCGTGGGTTTGCACCCACAGGGCTGGATAACCAGCCCTTACATAACTCTTAAAACGAAAATTTTCCATGTTTTCTTCTCCTTATTTTTTATTAGAGGAAGCGAACAAAAAAAGTTCACTTCCTCTAACTATATTATTTCTATATGAAAGACGAGAAAATAAAAGTTACTCAAGAAGCGGTTGTTCCTGATCTTCTTGTATAATTTTCTTTAAGTCTATTAGAATTAGTAGTCTATCATTGTATCTGATTACACCTTTTACATATTCTGATTTGACATTATTAATTAGATCTGGTAAAGGTTCAACTGTTTCTTGTGAAATTCTAAGAACTTCTGATACTGAATCAACTATAAATCCAACAATTGTTTCATTTATATTAACAACAATGATTCTTGCCGTTTTATCATTAATATTATCAACATTATCAAATTGCATTCTTTTTTTGAGATTTATTATTGGTATAATTTTGTTTCTTAAATTGATTATACCTTCTATGTAACCGGCAGAATTCGGAATTTTTGTAACAGTTGTTAATTTATTAATTTCTTGAACTTCTAAAATATTTAAACCAAATTCTTGATCATCTAATGTGAAAGTTACTATTTGTATTTCTTGTTGTGTTGTATTCATAAGTTTAATCCTCTTTTATTTTAAAGAATTCAATATTCTTTTGTAGTGAAGTAGCAATGTTAGATAGTTCTACAGCGGCCTGAGCAGTTTCATGTGAACTTTGTGAAGACTCTTTAGATGCGTTAGAAATATCAACAATTTCTCGACTTATCTGTTCAGAAGTTGAAGACATTTCTTCAATTGCAGCTGCTATCTGTTGAATCATAAGTTGTAAATCTTCGGAACTTTTTACTATATTCTTTAAAGCTGTTCCAGCTTTTCCTGATAACTCTACTCCAGATTTAACTCTTTTTGTTGTATCTTTCATATAATCAACAGTTTTTGATACTTCATGTTGAATAGATTGAATCATATTGTTTATTTCAGATGTTGCACTTGCTGTTCTTTCTGCTAACTTTCTTACTTCATCTGCTACAACTGCAAAACCACGACCTTGTTCTCCAGCTCTTGCCGCTTCTATTGCAGCATTTAAAGCTAAAAGATTTGTTTGATCTGCTATATCATTTATTGTATTTACAATTTGACCTATTTGTGATGATTTTTCACCTAAAGTTTCAACAAATTCGCTTGTTTTTATTACAGATTTTTCTATTTCATTTACTTCTTTAACGGCGAGATCTACTACAGAGTTTCCTTCTTTTGCAGTATTTAGAGCTTGTTTTGAATTTTCAGCCATATTTGTTGTATTTCTAGCAATGTCTATAACAGTTTGAGACATTTCTTCTGAAGCAGTTGCAACAGTATTTGTTCGTTCAGTTGTTGTCTCTGCTGTTCTTGACATTTGTTCTGCAATTGCTGATAGTTGTGTTGCAGAAGATGTTAGAGAATGAGTTGTTGATACCACTATTTTTATTATGCTTTCTAGATTTTGTTTCATTTCACTAATAGCTTCTTCCATTTCACCAAATTCATCTTGTCTTTGTTCTAGGATAATTGAAGCTGTAAAATCTCCTCTAGCTAAAGCTTTTAAATAGTTAGAAACTTCAGATATTGGATTTTTAATATTTCTACTGATTTTGACTGCTAGAAATATAGAGATCAAGATTGCAATCGCGCCGATAATCAACGAAATTATAATCAATTTAATATTATTACTGTATAATACATTAATTTCATTATCTGCTTTTTGTTTCTGAAAATCTACATATTTATCAATTAATTTTAATATTTCATCAACCGCATTTTTAGTTTCTTTAAAATATATTTCTTGTGCTTCTTTGGTTTTACCATCTTCTGTAAGTTTTACTATCATGTTATTTTTAACAGCTGCAGTTTTTATTCGCTCTTTTATAGCATTAAATTGTTGTTTACCATCTTTGTTTTCTTCCAGTTTCTCAACTGTTTCGAAAGCTTTAGCATATTCTTGTCTTATTGAAGGAATTTTTTCTTTTTCTTTTATAAATTCTTCTTTTGACAAAAATGGTATTATGCCAAATATTCTCATCAGTTCATTAATTTTGCTTGATATAATATTTGAACTTTCAATACATTTAATTGAGTTTTCTTTGATATAGTTCAGTTTTGTTCTGTTTATAGAAAAGTTTACAAGTAAGAGAATACAGATCACTAAAAGTAGAATGATACATGTTCCGAAACCAATTCCTAATTTTTTGCTTACTTTTACGTTGTTAAAATTGATTATAAACTTCCTCCTTAATAATGTTTAGTTGATTTTTTAAACAAAAAATATAAGTGAACCGGTACCGTTTCACCTTTCACGATACCGGCGTTTAGAAGACCGTTGTGTTAGCTGATCTTCTAACGAGAGTTAGGTGCATAGACATCTATGCACTCATTGAAAACCCTCCCGCTTTATTAATTTATATATTGTTTCTAAAAATATTAAATTTTATTTTAGAAACAAAAAAATAAAATTTTTGAGCCCGTAGGCTTGGGGGGGAACATAATTTCTGTTCCGTGCCCCCCATTATGTTTAATATATTTCTATATAAAATCTTTGAATATTAAATTTTTTCGAACTCAAATGTTCCACCCATAGCTTGTAGATGTTTATAGATCTGTAGAAGCTTGTTTTCGACTTTTTGCCGGTATTCTAGATCATAAATATCTCTATCTTCGCCTTCTTTAATTAAATAATTATTATTTGCAATTGTTTTAAAAATAATTTTATCATAAGAATTCATGTAGTGTAATCCGAGTGAAAGTAAATCATCGGCCAGATCTTCTTGTCCAAACACATAAGTATACGCAATTGAATCAAATATAGTTCTGTCCGTTATTAATATATCAAATTTAGTAGATAATTCTAATTCACTCTTTAATTGATTTAAAAAAATCCAAGATTGCGCTATTTTTGGTTTATTTTTATTATTAAATCCAAACGGCGAGTTTCTAGCGCTATCTATAAATACACCAACTCTTTTACCAGGATTTTTAATTTTCATCTTATAAGCCAATTCATATACAGATGTAGTTTTTCCAGTTCCGTGGCTTCCTGAAAAACTTATTTTCATGTGAACGCCTCCCATTTAAAGTTTAAGTCCATAAACGTTTTAAAGCCTTAGCTACCATTATAATTGGATCAGCAACTATCTTATCTACTAATCTATTCATATATCTAGCTCTAGCTGCAGGTGACATTATAGGTGGAGTAGCAGCAAAGTCTGAGTTAACTGCATTTAAGGCTTCTTCAACGTCTGCAACATATTCTGATGGAGTGTAGATAGTGCAATCCATTGGTTGACGACCGACTCTGTTTAGGATTTGAGATCTTGATGCTAAAGGTATCTGCTGTTTCATTTTCTCAAATTTCGGAATATATAATGTCTTAATATTAATATTCATACCAGCTTCAATGTTATCGGTTGCGAGCAATACGTAGATCTTGCCGCTTTTAAACAATTCTTGTACAATTTGATTATCTTGTTGAATTTGTGGATAATAACCAACATCATCTGGTTTCAAACTATAAGTAAATCCGAGACCGCTGGCAATTGCTCTTCTTAATAATGGATTAACTATTCTAGAAGCATCTCCATGACCAGAAACAGTTGAAACGTCTGACATTTGATAATATCTTTTACTCTGTGCTCCAATATTAGATTGTTGTCTTCTGAATACATCTTGATTTGAAGAGCTAGTTGAACACTTTTCAGCTAAATCTCTAATTTTCTGTTTATTAAATAGTAAAAATACAGTTCCGATATCATGTCCGGCTATCGCTTGTTTAATTATACGAACTACATTTTCATCATTTCTTAAACTATCAAGTGGTCGAACACTAATATTTGCTATATTACCTGCATCAATTACTTCAGTATTTACTGGAAACGTCCTATTATATGCAACATTGTAAAAGAATGTTAAAGCATCAGCGGCGCTCTTATTTTCCGTTCCACTTAATAGAACTAATCTTGCTTCTTTAGCTCGTGCTGTTTTTGACTTCAAAATTGTATGGATCGCTCCAGCAATCTGTCTCGCTCGTTGATCTTGAGATTTATCAAAACTTTCAGATAAATGAACTCTTTGTATTTCATCGAATACTATTAATTTTAGAGTGCCTGGATAATACCTATTTATAATATTTCCAGCTGATTCATAAATAGAAACTACAACTGGTTTAGGTTTACCAGTTTGAGGATCAATTCCAGTATGTTCATTTTCATATTCGTTTCCCACGATTCGTTGTTTAATACGTCTTTTTATAACTTGTTCATATTCTGCAAATAGTTCTTTATTGCGTTCATTAATTTGAACAGCTATATGATTTTTTGCCGCTTGATCTGGAGCTAATCTAAATTGATTTCGTAGTTGTTCAATGAAATTATATAAATTTTGAACCTTCATGTTATTTTCTATTTCTTTTATAAAGTTGTATAAAAATTGATTTGCCGGTGGAAATAAAAGTTTATCTGGATTATCGAAGTCTTCATATACCATCGTTTGTGTTATATTAACAATTTGCATGTAAATTTGTAAAAAACTTTTCTCAAATTCTTGAGTTATTGTTTGATCATTTAAAGCTCTAAATGGTGTACACCATAGTATCTTTGGAAGAGTTTCCGGTTTTATAAATATATTTTTTGCTTGTTCAATTACTGATATTTGAATTCTAGCAATATTTCGATTTTCTGGATATAATAATCTAGTATTTAATCCAAGTAATTCATCAGCCCAGTATACAAACACCGGCAAAGTTTTACCACCGCCAGGACTTCTCGTAATAATAAACATATCATGTTGTTTTAACTCATTAACTATATTTTGCTGCCAACCATACATCCTTGTAGCAGCTGGATTTAGCAATACGCCGACAGAAGAACCACTGGGATTGTAAAAAGATCCAGGTGGTGCTGATGGATCTATTGGTTGCTGTTGCTGTTGCTGTTGTATCGGTTGATTAGAGCTACCATGTGCTATTCCACCTAAAATTTCAGATATCACTTTTTCTTCCATATTATTTCCTCCTAATTCTTCGTCGCTGCGTAGATTGCTGTAAGAGCGTCTAAAGTTATCTGATAAGGACATGAATTAGCTGATGTTACGTTTGTCCATACGGCTTCTGAATGTCTTGGATTCATATTCTTCTTAGCTTCTTCTTGTGCTTCTTTAGTAAAAAGAGCCATACAAGCATATGTATCACCATCATGATCTCCACCAGTTCTAGGAAGATCTAATGGATTTAGCTTCATGGAAAGACCATCTTCTTCAACTCTGATGTAAGCTGAAAGCCAGCTATCTTTATTTTCAACAGGATCTCTTTTGTAAATTACCATTTTATCTTTAACAATTTCTTTTGCAACATGTATAAAGTATTCTTTTAATTGTTCTGTAATTATAGTTGGGTTATCCACTAAATTTGTAAATAATCTCTTAAGATCGTTTATATCTAGTGGTTGCTGTGATTTAAGAAATTGCTGAATAGCTCCCGTGGCTGTATTATCTTTCTTTAGTATATAATTGATCGCGAATGGTTCATATAATTTTAGAACGACTTGCCATGGTAAGCCAACTGTTCCAAGTGGAAGAGTATGATCTGTAGTAACAACTAGTCTTCCAGAGTAATCTGTGACTTTTCTTAGTAAGCCACCACGAATTAATCCTTGTTTTCCTTTCATTCTGTTTTTTATCCAATTATTTATTTCAAATACAAGTTTCTGTATTTGTTCAATCATTGGATTCTTAATTTCATCTGGCAAGTTTTCATGTACCATGCTTACACTTCTGACAAGTGAAGTATATAGTTCTGATAAGTCTGAAAAGTTTACAAGCGTCTGTCCTGAAGTTTTTGAAATGGAGAGGTCCCTGATTCCTGCCGGTAGCACTAACCATTTATCAATAAATATCTTACTTCTATTTTCTTTTAAGAATTTTACATTTTTAGGTTTTGCTTTCTTAAATTTGTTTAAATCAAGTTTATCGAAAATAGATATTAAAAATGCTATTCCTGAATTACCGGCCGAATCTTCTATTAGAGTACCCTCTTTCGTCAAACTATATTTAGCTTTGTTAGATATAAGTTTCGAAATAGAGGGATCTAATCCTGCTATAATTGGATAAACTTCAGGATGTATTATTGTAGCTTTTAAGTCAATGTAAGCGAAAGTTTTTCTTCGTTCAAATGATCCGAATCTTCCAAAGATTTCTTCTGAGAATAGTCCACCTGGATCAGTTTTCCCAGGTTTCTCATAGAGTCTTGCCGTTGTAACTGGTTTTAACTTATTTTTCTTTACAAAGTTATCAATATCGAGCAGTTGCAGTTTCATAATCAATTCTCCTTTTAATAACTAGTATTGTTTGGATATTTTTGAATTACCATTTCTATAGAAAATTCTCCTGTTGCTATAATTCTATACATATTATTTTCTAAATTTTCAATACGTCTTGTATAATTTGTATCACATTTTTTAACATATATAATATCATAATTTGTTAGATTTTTACTCACTAACGGCACAAGTCCTAAAGTTACTGGTGGTTCATCTCGATCTATCAAGAAGTACCATTTATGATTCTGATTTCCAGCTGATGGTAAATTTTTCTTTCTCTCGAATAGATCTCTATGTGGAACATAAATAATTAAAAATCCTGAAGGTTTAACTATTCTCCACCAGTTCTTAATAGCTGTTGCTGGGTCTTCCAAATCTTCTAAACAGTGTGAGCTGTAGACAAAGTCGAAAGATTCATCTTCTATTTCTTTTACATAAGTTGCATCAAATACTTGATCTATGACTTTATCGTAACAGTAAGCGTTTGGAAGAATTGGATCGATTCCACATCCTATATCTATACCTTTTCCTTTACAATATAGTTCAAAAAAATTTTCTTTAAGTCGTCTCTGTTTCGCTTTTAAAGTTTCTGTTGGAAAATTTGTATTAATTGTAATTTCGTCAATTTTAGCTTGAATCTCTTGTCTGAGTTTAATTAATGTATTAAGTCGTTCAGTATTATAATCTGTCATTATTACATTTCACCTCGTTTCTTTGTTGTATAATTCTTTGAGTTTATTATATAGCTCTAGTTCGACTTGTTCAGCGGCGAGATTCTTTAAAGTTTCCATCATATAATAATTGTCTTCTTTTCCGTTCCATATTTTGACATATGTGCCGTCTTTATATCCATGATCTTGCCGAAATTCATTTAAAACATTCTTACCAATATAAATCTTATACAACTCTTCTATGCTTAAATTTAAAATCTTACAAAGCTTAACAAATGATACAAAGTTAAACATCTTATTTGCAAGAACTTTAGTGGCCAACTGCTCAATTGCTTCTTGCAATCCATATTCATCAATTTGTACAGTATCAAAATATTCAGCTATTATTTTAACACATTCGTCAAATTCTTCTTGAGTTTCAATACGAGCAATAATATCGCTCATTCCAAAGTGCCAGATATCGACTAATTCGATTTTAATGTCATCTAATTTTAACTTTCCATGTTTCCACCACTTCCACGGAGTATAGTCTAACATTTCTGCGCATTCAGTCCAGATTGCTCGATACCACGGTATGTTAAGCATTTTCCAGCTCGCGCCGTTTGTAATAATATTCAATTCATCTTGTTTCTTAAGCATTTTTGTTATCATTTCATTTTTTGTCATAAATATTACTCCTAAGTATATATATTTAAAAAAATAAAGAGTTAAGAGGAAGCTTCATAAGAGAAGCTTCCTCTTTAAAATTTATTCTTCAACTGGAGGAGATAAAACATCCTCCAGAGTAATTCCGTCTGCTAATTGAACTGGTAATTCATTTAAATTTCCAGTTGAATCAATCGTATAATAATACACCGCATCGCCTCTGCGATGTTTATATGAATCACAGTAGAATTTAATTTTTGAACCAATCGGCACAAATCCAATTAATACTGAATTCTGGTGAGCACCCCCACCAGAATAGGTGCAATTTTCAAATACTGTCTCAATATTCTCATCGGAAATTAATGTGTAATGTGAATTGTCATGTCTGGAGGTTCCAGTTGATTTATTAATCCAGACATAATTTGGTTCAATCTCATCAGAAATTCGATTTAAATGAATGACGGATAGTCCTCCGTCTTTTTTTCTCAAATGAATAGAATACGTTCCTTCAATTTTAATCGGCAATAGTTGCTCCTTTCTGAATTCACAATTTTCAGAATAATTCTCGCAATCTGTTGAGCAATCTACCGTCGGCCAATTCTTTTTGCATAAATACTTTTTCTCTTGGAACAATGAATCATCATGAATTGCTAATACGAATAAATTTGTTCCTCTACTGTAACATTCATTCCTAAATAATGATGTTACAGTAATTCTTCCAGAATCGTTGAATAATTTAGCATCTTCTAATATTAAATTAAATTTTACAACTTTTTTCTCTGTCATGTTATCCTCCTTCATTTTTTATTTGTTGACGTCGGAGATCTTCTTCGCCTGACAGACGACGAAGAAGAAAGAGCGTCAGCATGATTATATTATTTCTATATAAAAGATTTGAAAAAATAAAAACTCCCGAAGGAGTTGGTTTTGCGATCCCTTTACGGATGGGACCACTTTAGGAGACTTGTCATCATCTCCTAGAGCTGAATTTCCACAGCTCTGCCTTGGGGAACCACACCCCTTTCACCCCAGTAGGTAGCGGACTTGATCGGCCTTGGCTGGCCTGGTCCGCCTTTTGACCTGCCTCGGGACAACTTGGCTTTCGGTGCACGCAGCTCCTTTCGAAGCTACCTTATCGAGGTTAACCCGAGAAATTCCTCGATAAGCCGCATACCTTCACCGGCATAGGCGGATGCTTTTTTGGGACTGTTGCCAGTCCCGCTACTGCCTTATTAGGTACAGTAGCTCGTAGAGCGCTCATCCTCCTTACGGAGGACTTCTTTCTGTTTTTACGTGCTCGTCCCTACGACGACAGAGCACAACTAGCTGACAAGGCTAGACTATATTTATTTCTATATAAAAAGTTTGAAAATAAAAATTTTATTGGAAGCTTCCTCGCCATTCCACGGAAGCTTCCTAATGAACTAGTGGCTAGCTAGTTAAAATCTTTAATATCTAATTCTGAACCTTTTAAAAACTCTTCAGGATTATCAATATCAAGTTTTTCGCTGCATCTAGGACAGAAGTAATCTTCTGAAAGTATTTCTGTATCGTAAGATGGACAGTCTAAATCTCCTGATATATCAATCATACAAACTCCTTTTTGAATTGTATTATACTTAAATTCTAAATAGTTTATTTCAGCGTAACATTTAGGACAATAGCTCATGTTTTATTCCTCTTTTCTTTATTTAAAATTTTGTAGCATATTTTAGAGCAAAATTTTGATCAGATGTGCATAGATATATAATTCCTTCTATGAAACCGGCCAGAGCTGGAATAAATGTCCAACATAAGAGAAGATATATAATCCCCTGAACTGGTCGATTTAGATAGAACTTGTGTATTCCAAAACCACCAAGAAAGATAGCTAACAGAGCAGCTATTAATTTATTCTTTTCTGTTCCAACGGCTGATGGCTGAGCTACTCCACATTTCGGACATATTACAGCTTTATTATCTATTTGTTCTCCACAGTTTGTACAATACTTCATTTTAACGCCTCCTTTATTTTTTTATTTTTTACAATCTTCAAATTCATTTCTATGTTTGAAGTTGTTAAATACCCAAATATGTAATCTTGGACTGAATGTATAATTCTTTCTTAAGCAATAGTCAATTGCATCATAGCAAGATTTTCTATATGCTTGAATAAAACTAAATTCTTTTTTATATTTTGTATAATCAGGTGTTAACGGCATGATCACAATCGGAATCTTCGGATTGACGCTTTCGATGAACTCATTCAGATTTTCTTCGATTTCTTTGTAGTATACAAATTTGAAGTTTGCCGATATTGAATCTGCCGGTAAAATTTTTATCAATTTATCAAGAATTGCATACTTAGTTTGAAATAATCTAATGATATCATAAATACTTTTAATATCTTTATTAGGATAAAAATCTGGATTTAATTTTGGAGAAATATTTAGCTGCACTTTCATTTCATTTAATCTAACTAACGGAGCTATTGTTAAATCTAGTAAAACTCCATTTGTTTCAATCTCTACAGAGTTTATATTTAATTTTTCTTTTAAATTTTTAAATAATTTCTCTAGAAATTCTAGATTCATTAAAGGCTCTCCGCCGGTAATTAACACATGTGAAATATTATAGTTTTTCACATGTTGTCTACATAAGTCTATGAAAATATTCATAGAACTCACGGTGTCTATTTTAAACGGCAAAG
>ERZ795060.1170-NODE-1170-length-31610-cov-6.450261_pt1 | contig 31610 bp, 20 predicted proteins | sample MGYA00375144_ERZ795060 | MGnify/ENA primary metagenome ERZ795060 (study PRJEB30189, sample SAMN05720157) | activated sludge metagenome | isolation source: anaerobic digester from wastewater treatment plant | place: Japan | collected 2015-05-15 ...
CGCTTCACCGGGAAACTCGATTTGCGTCTCGATTTCCACCAGCGCCGACACCACCGCGTCCTTGATCCGCGCCAGGTCGCGTGAAAACGCCCCTTCCAGCACGCGCAGCGACATCGCCCGCGCCAGCCGCGTGCGGCTTTCGATCAGGGTGGCCACCCCTTCCGCCTGCGCCAGGTCCATCTTGCCGTTGCGCACCGCCCGGAAGGTGAATTCCCCCGGTTCCGCCGGCCGCGCCCCCTCGCGGTACAGGATTTCGAGCAGTTGGCGGACGACGGCCTCGCTGCCGTGGGTGTGAATCTCCGCCATATTCTCGCCCGTGTACGAGCGGGGGGCGGGGAACGCCACGCACAGCCCATTGTCCACCGGCTCGCGCGTGGCGGGATCTTCCAGCGTTCCATACATCATGCGCCGGGGATGGGCGCTCAGGCGGGGGCCGTGGGAACGGAAGATCCGTTCACACAGGGCGATGGCGTCCGGACCGCTGACGCGGATCACGGCCACCGCGCCTTTGCCGGGGGGCGTGGAAGGCGCGGCGATGGTGTCTTCGCGGAGGTATAAACAGGTAGTGGTCATGATTTTCTATTGTAGGATCGGAGGAGTTATCTTCCGAGCCTGACCGCAAGGGTTGGATCAAGTCCCTAAATGATAACGGGGCTTTTCGCAGTCCAGGTTTTTCCTTTCAAACGGATGCGTATCCTTGGCAAAAACGAATCAGTCCGCGATCCGGTCATAGCCCGAAAAGGGCGATTCTGGTATTCTGATGGCGTTTTGGAGCGTCCTGTAGTAGATTAAAAAATTCATGTACATACTGGAATGTGTATGATTCAGGCATCGCGAGACCATTCCTTTGAGAACCGGCGGGAATATTACGGGGCCGTCCTGCTGCTGGCGGTGGCGGTGATGTTGTTTTGGTGGCGGATCTGGATCCCTTCGCCCGCGGACCGGATGCATTTCACTGATGACATCCTGATCAAGGATTATCCTACCCGTGTGGGATTGTACCGTTCAGTATTGGCCGGGCATATTCCTTTGTGGGACCCCTCCCAGTTCGGAGGTTGGCCGGGTTTGGCGAATTGCGAAGCGGGCTTCTTCTATCCCTTCAATTGGCTTCTGCTTCCCTTCACGGGTTCACCGGAAACCGCCTTTTGGGTGGTGGAATGGATGGTGTTGTTGCATTTGCTGCTTTCGGGAGTAGGCACGTACCGGCTGGCGCGGTATGCCGGATTGTCGACCCGCGGGGCGATGCTGGCGGCGGTGGCCTTTACGTTTTGCGGTTTTCACTGCGCGCACAAAAAACACACCAATATGATCTTCACCCTGGCCTGGCTGCCCTGGCTGGTGTTGGCGGCGGAACGATGGATCCAGGAAAAGAACGAGAAGCATGTATTCCGGCTGACATGTCTTCTGGCGTTGGCCTATCTCGCTGGACATCCGCAGTCCGCGTTGTATTGCACCATGTTTCTAGGGGCCCGGTTTCTGTACGCGGCATGGGAAACGGCGCGGAGACGGACATCGGGAAAGACCGCGGGGATCGTCACGGGAACGATGCCGTTCATTGTGTTGGTGGTAATGGCGTTCGCGTTGACCAGCATCCAATGGATTCCCACGGTGGAGTTGATCCAGCAGGGCGAACGGGCGCAAGCAGACGTGTTTCGGAGCAGCACGGAGTTTTCGTTGCCACCGATTGAATTGGTGGAAGCAGTTGTGCCGGAATCGCTACGGTTCTGGACACAAATCGAAGTGTTTTACTGGGGAATGGTTCCCTTGCTGCTGGCGCTTTTGGCCTGGCTGCGTGGGGGATTCGATTCGTTTTTCCGGTTCCTGTCCGGCGCCGCGTTGGCGGCGGTGTTGTTGTCATTGGGAGAATATCTTTTTTTCTATGACCTGACCTACTTGATGATCCCCGGCGTCGCCTGGGTACGCGCGCCGAGCCGGATGATCTATTTTGCGAGCCTTCCCATCGCCTTGGTGGCAGGGCGGGGGCTGGATGAGATCGGGCGGATCGGGGATTCCGAAGAGGGCCGGCCTCTTTTTTCCGTGTTTTTCCGAATCGTGCCCGCCTTGGCCGGTGTGGTCACGGTGATGGTGTTCCTCGTCTATCTGGCCGCCGATGTGACTGACAATCCGCAATTCACGATAAATGTTCAACGGGATTTGTTGCGTGTCTACTTGTACATGCTGATGTTCGGCGGGGGCTTCATGAGTCTCCAATATCTTTACCGGAACGGGCGGATCACCCATTGGAGTCTGGCATGGCTGGCGGTTTTCTTGACCTGGATCGACTTGGGCACGCATTTTCGCACGTTTGAGTTGGGCCCGGGCGCGGGAGGATACCTGGTGGACACGGAAGTGCAACACATTCAACAGTCTTCCTGGAATTACCGGACCAAGGTGTATTTTCAGGGCGGGGGAGACCGGACGCTGTATCACGGTGCGGCGCAGGGATTTCCCGAAATGGACGGGCAATCCCCATTGACGCCGCGGATCCATCTCGAAGCGCGCGAGGATACCAACCTTCCTTTTCCTCAACGGATCAACATGAACATGCTGCGGTTGTTCGGCGTGGGGATCGTACTGACCGACATGGAGGGATTGCCACTGGCGTTTCAAAAGGTGACGCAACGGATGTACCGGCTAGAAGGTCTGCAGGTGCGGGCGCGGCTGTTGCCGGAACAGATCCATGTGAACGAGGAGTACCAGCGTAATTTGTTGACCTTACAGTCGTTTCCTTTCGATAAAGTGGCTCTGGTGGATGGAAGGGGTATACAAGAAAAAAGTCCCCGCCGATCCGCTGGCGATACGTTGTTTCCCAAGCCGTTCCTGCTGGCCAGCTGTTCGTTGGAAGCAGTGAAACGGGGGGCCTACCTGATCGTGGACGGGGAAGATCATTTCGCCGGATTAGAGCAGGAACCGGGGTATTACATCGCGGTGGGGGATCCCCTAACCGGTGAAATCGAAGCGGCGGAGCGGTTCAACCTGATGGAAGATTTGGACGATCCCCAACGGCTGACTCACCTGCGCATGTTGGAATTCATTCGGAATATTCCGGAGGGCAAAGTGGTGTTTGCCGCGGTCCAGGACAACGCGGCGGACGCGCTCTTACCGGTCGGCCTGACGGCTCTCCGGGGGATCGGGGCTTCGGTGGACGCGCGCGGCTATATGCCGGAGTGGAACGCGCCTCCCCCTTACCGGCTGGCGCACGCGGTAGTGGGCCGCAAGGGAGGAGCGATCGGTTCCGCCTTGGAAGTGATTTCCGCCACCGAGGCGTTGGTCGTCCAGACGGCAGATTCGTTGTACGTGGAGGGGGCGGTCGCTCCAAAACCCCGGTTGGAATTGGTAGCTGCGCGGGATCACGCGGACAAATGGTTCCGGCTGTTCAGCCGGTTGAAACGCTATGAAATCTCCCCCGCAGTGTACGAATCGGCCGAAATCCCCCATAACGCCACACGGACCGTTTATCCGTCCCAAGAGATCTTGATCTTTTCCGCCCCGAAAAAACTGGTGACCTACGAGACTGAGGACCGGGCCAGCATTCAGATCGGCGGCCGGGAATTCGCGCGGAATGAGAAAGGTTACAATCTGGTTCTCGTGAATCCACAAACATTGGAAGTGGAAAAGAGCGAAGTCTTCAATTTACTGGACGATTTCGATCCGGCCATCGCGCCGTCGGGGGACATCAGTGAAGCGTCGCCTGTTAACCGGGCGATGCGGGAGTTCATCGCCTCGGTGACGGAGGGATATTACATCCTGGGGGCCATCCGGGACGAAGCAACGGATCTGATGACCCGGGAAACGCTGTCCGAATTGCATCGACTGGGGTCCCGCTTGACTTTTGATTTGAGCAACGCGGAGGCACGTAAACGGATTTCACATGCCTTTTTTGCGGTAAAAGGGGCCTCGATTTGCGTGGAGGCCAGCGGGCGGGAACGGGATTCTATTGTCTTCACCCGCTACCCGGGCGGTCCCGCGCTGACGCGGGATGATCTGGACATATCGGAGATCCGTTTCGTACCCGTGAATCCGGTGGAGGAAATGCTGAAACTCGCGGTCCCGCCACCCGGAAAGCGGCGGGAGGAACCGGGACCCACTTGGGCGGCATTGGATGATGGACCGAACCGCATTCGCGTTTCGGGAATGAGTCAGTCAGGGGGGATGCTTTTCGTAAGCGAGATGTTTTACCCGGGGTGGGAAGCCTGGGTGGATGGCGTAAAACAACCGATCCGTCGGGTGAATTATTATTTCCGGGGAATCGCGTTGCCGCCGGGACCGCACACGGTGGAATTGGTTTACCGGCCGCTTTCGTTCCGGTACGGTGCGATGGTTTCCTTGGTAGGGGCAATCGGCATGGGCCTTTGGTGGCTGGGCGCGAGAAAACACCGGGGGTGAGAGTTTTAAGTTTACCAGAATGGTTCAGAGGGTTGTTTTATTTTGGAGTGCAATCACTTCTTCAGCCGAAGTTTTTCGTTCTGTGAGTTTTTCTTCAATAATTTCCACTGGTAATATTCCGGCAGGTCGGTCGAAGTGGGAACAGTTTCCACCGGTCGTTCCGGCCAAGTCATGCCAGGCCGGAAATCGTCCTTCAGTTCCAAAGGGACCAGCAGGCGTTGTTTGTCGTAGATGAAATCGCCCCGGTCGCTACTGGCTGATTCCCAGTTTGGGCCAAGGATCACGGCGTCTTCCGGGCAGGCTTCCTCACAAAAGCCGCAGAAAATGCACCGGAGCATATCGATTTGGTATACCGCGGCGTACCGTTCCCCATGGGACACACGGTGGTCAGGGGTATTTTCCGCCGCCTCCAAATAGATCGCGTTGGAAGGGCAGACCACCCCGCACAGGCCGCATCCCACGCACCGTTCCAGGCCGTCCTCGTGCCGTTGTAACCGGTGGATTCCCCGGAAGCGGGAAGATTGAGGGCGTTTTTGGTTGGGATAATTGAAAGTCACCGGTTTGCGGAACAGATGCCGCAAAGTCATTCCCATTCCCTGGACGATGGCCCAGAGCATGTCGAACGATCTTCGCCAGCCGGGAGCGGATTTTGGCCGACGGTTGGCATGAACTTGGATTCCCTTTTTCAAGGGCTGCGCGGGAATAGGCTTGAAAGTCGCTTCGAGCATAACCGAATCCTTTTCAGGTAATAGACGTCATTATACGAGTCAGACACTAAGGCGCAACGTAATTCGGCAGGATGACGGAAGGTAATATGGATTGAAAGATACCTTGCTAATCTGATTCATCTTGCGGGAACTATTAACACGATGGCAGATAAAGGATGCCTTGCGCCCTTTAATGGATTCCCTTACCCAGGCACTCTCCCAGAGGGAGCGGGATTTGTTTCGAGTTTATCTCAGTATTTATAATTATAATATATTACTATTTACGATTCATCTTGCGAGGCCTGAAATCTGTTGCAGGACAGATGTTTTTTTGATTGGTAATGAAAATATACTAATTTGATGAATTATCTCTATTTTCTAAATCAGACAAGATTGCCGCACCAAAATTGGTGGAATAGTGCGGCATTTTGGTATTATCACCGTCCCACTCGACACTATTGATATGAGGATTGAGTTTATAATAAATCATTGTAAATCAATATGTTATGTTAGAAATTATGATAAGGCCTCTTGGGAAGGGCGAGTGTGAATGAATCTTGCAAGAGAGGGGAGAATGTGTTCCAATATAGCTATCAATGATGAACCAGGGAAACCAGCCGCATGATGTCCAATGCAACCATAAACGGGACGCCAGATCATTTCATCGTTATTACACTCAATCATAAGAATTTGTCGTTAAGAGATTTGCCGGACTTTTCGTTTGAGCCGGATGAACTGGATTTGTTTTTGCTACACGCCGCTAGCCAACCTGATATCGAAGAAATCGCGGGTCTGTGCACCTGCAACCGGACAGAGTTCTTTGCCGCGGTGCGTTCGGTGAAAGATGCCGCCCACGCCATTGTGCATGATATCGCTAAGCACGCAGGTGTTTCCCTGGAAAAAATGCGGGATAGTCTGGATGTCATTGTGGATGCCTCGGCCGTGGAGCATCTGTTCAAGTTGGCCGCGGGTCTGGAATCCATGATCATCGGCGATGCCCAGATCCTGGGACAGGTCAAGCAGGCGTATCGGCATGCCGGAGAACTGGGTACCTGCGGCCGGGTGTTCAATCTGGTGTTTCAAAAAGCCTTCTCGGTGGCCAAACGGATCCGGCGGGAGACCGGCCTGGGGAAAGGACGTTTGTCAATCAGCGCCCTGGCGGTGGAACAAGCGGAACAGTTTTTTGGAACCCTGACACCCGTCGTGGCCACGGTGATCGGCGCCGGGAAAATGGGTGGACTGACATCGAAATATTTAAAGGTGGCTGGTGTGAAGGAACTCCGGATTGTCAACCGCAGTTTGGAACGCAGCCTGGAGTTAGCAAACGAAGCCGGCGGTAAAGTGTACGGTTTCGACGAGCTGGACCGGGTAATCGCGGAATCAGACTTAGTGATCAGCGCCACCGCTGCCCCAGATTACTTGATTACGAAAGAAATGCTGGAAAACAATCCCAGCTGGTCATTCCAAAAGAAATTGTTCGTGGATATCGCCTTGCCTGCGGATATCGACCCAGCCATCACGGATCTGGAGGGAATCCATCTGATTGACCTGGATTCCCTGCGGGAGGCTGCGCGGGAAAATGAACTCCAGCGGCTTGCGCAAATTGAGACTGCCAACGATATCGTCGAGGATGAATTGGACCGCCTGGGCCCCTGGCCGTTGCCGTTTCATATCGACGCGCTGGCGGTCGAATTGGGACGATTCGCCGATTTCATTTATCAGGATGAATTGCAAAACATCTTAGCGGATATGCCGGAGTTGACGCCCGCGCAACAAGAGGCCATTGCCGCGCGAATGAAGCGCTTGGCGGAACGCATCATCCTTGCCCCGAGGCGAAACATGCGGAAACACAAAGTCATCCGGACCTGCCCAAACGCCCCGCAGTGCATGGCGGAATTGTTTGTGCCGGAATGCGGAGCCCGTGAAACACCCGCCAAAGACGTGACAACTGAAGAAGCATTGGCCCGGACGGAACGATAATGGAAATCCGCGCGCCCCTTTCCCTAGTTCGTCCTTTAACGGAAAAATCCCGTTTTCTCGGAGCGATCGCCCGGAAACCCATCGACCGGCCGCCGGTGTGGCTCATGCGCCAGGCCGGGCGTTACCTCCCACAATACATGGAGGTCAAAAAACAGTACACATTCCTGGAAATGTGCCGGTTGCCGGAGATCGCGGCCGAAATCTCCATCCAGCCATACGCGATTCTGGGTGTGGACGCCATCATCGTTTTCAACGACATTCTGATTCCCCTCGAGCAGCTGGGGTTGACGGTGGATTTTAATGAGCAAGGTCCTGTCGTCACTCCCGCGCCGCGGCATGAGCGGGACATCCGGGCCTTGCGCCGCAGGCCTTTCGATGAATCACCTCCGGTATGCGATTCGATCGCCATAATCCACCGGCAGGTGGGGGAACACACGCCCGTCCTGGGTTTTGCCGGAGCGCCGTTCACCCTCGCCTGCTATCTGGTAGAGGGCGTCACCAGCAAAAACCTGCGGTATATCAAGGAGTTGGTCTACGCCCGTCCGGATTTGCTCGAGCGGATTCTGGAAACGCTTACGGAAACGGTGATCGAATACCTCCGCCTGCAGATCCAGGCCGGAGCGGATGCCGTTCAGATTTTCGATACATGGGCGGGAGAACTCGGCCGGACGGAGTACCGCCGGTTCGCAATGCCTTGGCAGAAGCGGGTGATCGAAGCCATCCAAAGTGAGGGCACGCCCGTGATCCTGTATGTAAAAGGATCTTCCCCCTTCCTGGAGGAGATGAAACACACCGGGGCTTCGGTGTTAAGTGTGGACTGGCGGATTCCCCTTTCGGAGGTGACGGCCCAGGTAGGAGCGGATACAGTCCTGCAGGGCAACCTAGATCCTACGGCCTTGTACGCGCCGCCGGACGTGGTGAGCCGCCGGACACGGGATCTGCTGGACGATTGCGGACGCAGGACGGGCCATATTTTCAATCTCGGCCACGGCGTGCTTCCTCAAACCCCGGTAGAAAGTGTGCAAGCCCTGGTGGACACGGTAAAAGCCTATGAGTACGGTTCATTATAAACCCGAATGGATGACGGAACGGGCGCTGGTTCAGAAATACTCGGGCCGTGGTCCCCGCTACACGAGTTATCCCACCGCCCCCGAATGGACGGATGGTGTGGGCGAGGCGGAATACTGGCGGCATATCCAGGTGACCAATGCGGTGGAGCATTCCCGGCCGTTGTCGTTGTATATCCATATCCCCTTCTGCGAGGAGCGCTGTTCGTATTGCGCCTGCAACGTGATCATCACCCGTCGGCAGGATGTGGCCGATAACTACGTGGAACTCGTGTTGAAAGAAGTGGACCTGATCGCTCCCGAAATTTCGAAAAAGCGGCGCGTTAACCAATTCCACTTAGGCGGGGGTACACCGACGCAACTCTCTCCCGGCTCGCTGGGACGGTTATTGGACCGGTTCGCGGATCATTTTACCTTTGAAGAGACGGCCGAACGGTCCATCGAGGTGGATCTGCGGGTCACCAACGTGGAACATTTGCAGGTGTTGCGGGAACATCAGTTCAACCGTATCTCGATGGGGGTGCAGGATTTTTCAGAAGAGACACAAAGAGCCATCAACCGTCCCCAGTCCATCGACGCAACCCGTGCGTTCATCCATCTTTGCCGGGAATACGGATTCGACAGTATCAATATCGACCTGGTGTACGGGTTGCCATTCCAGACAGCGGATTCGTTCAAGTGGACTCTGGAAACCGTTTACGAAATTGATCCCGACCGCATCGCGCTGTATAACTACGCCCATCTGCCTGCCAAAATCCCCCACCAGCGGCGGATTCAAGAAACATGGCTGCCGGACGCGGAAGAGCGGTTCGCTATTTTCAAGGAAGCGGTGGAGGGATTTACCCAAAACGGATATGTGTACATTGGGTTGGATCATTTTGCCAAACCCACAGACGAGTTGACCTTGGCGCAGCAGGAGGGAACCTTACAACGCAACTTCATGGGCTTCACCACGAGGGCGGGTGCGGATCTCTACGCTTTCGGGACCTCCTCGATCAGCAGTCTGCCGGCCTTGTATGTCCAAAACGTGAAGAAACTGAAGACTTACGGCGATGCGGTGACCGCCGGGCGGTTGCCCATCGAGCGGGGCATGGAGTTGACGCGGGACGACCGCATCCGGCGTTGGGTGATCATGGAACTCATGTGCAACCTGCGGGTCTCGACGCGGCGGTTCCAGGAAATGTGGGGCGAAGATTTTCACGCTTACTTTGCGGAAGAACTTCCCCGGCTCCAGCCCTTTATCGCGGATGGACTGGTGAGTCCCGACCTCTCCACGGAGATCCGGGTCACCAGCCTGGGGCAGATCATGGTGCGGCCGGTGGCCATGATCTTCGATGCGTACCTGAACTTTGCCCGGAAGGCCGGCCGCGCGGCCCCGGTGTTTTCGCGTACCTTATAGATAAAATCGGCTTGAAAAATTCCAAAAAAAAGGATTTCATTCAAATCCCGCCCCGCGGATTTCTTCTCGTCGGACACGTATCACCAAAATGTTTACACTATTGACAGGATCAGCCGATTGGCTGATTGGATGAGACTCTAGAAATTCATATCGGTCTTGTTGAAGATTGGGTGAATGGTTTCAGGCAAACGCTAGGATAACTCTTTGGAAGATTAGATTGGATACCTCATGGGAAAAACAATCATCATTGGAGCAGGCATATCCGGATTGTCCGCAGCGTTTTGGATTCAGCAACAAGGAGTGGATGTGGAGGTATTCGAGAAGAACCACCGGGCCGGAGGGGTGATTGAGACGCTCCAGGAAGAGGGATTTTTGTTCGAAAAAGGTCCCAATTCGTTTTTGGACAACGCTCCCGACACGATGGCTTTGTGCCGGGACCTCAAATTGGAAAACGAAGTCCTAAAGCAGTCCATGCGCACCAACGCCCGCTTCATTTATCTGAATGGCAAACTGCAGGAAGTGCCTATCGGGCCGGGGGGATTGATCAAAACCGAATTGCTTAGCGGCAAAGCGAAGCGTGGTTTGCTCAAAGAGATGTTCCGGAAAGCGAACCGTTCGAAAGAGGATGAGAGCTTGGCTTCGTTCATACGGCGGCGGTTGGGTGATGAAATTCTGAACAACATGGTGACACCGTTCATCTCCGGCGTGTATGCGGGAGATCCAGAGCATTTGAGCCTTCGGGCCACGTTCCCCTTGTTTTACGAATTGGAGCGCAACCACGGAAGTCTCATCCGGGGGATGTTGTTTCGAGGACGCCGGAAGAAAAAAGAGCAGAAAGAATCGTCCACCGAAGGCGCGGCGCGGGCCAAAAACATGTGTTCCCTGGTGGACGGGATGGAAGTCCTGACCCAAGCCCTGGCCCGGGCTTTAGGAGACCGCCTGCATTTGAACTCACCAGTGGCAGAGATTCGACGCAAGCCGGAGGGCGGCTACCGGGTGATGATCGATGGCGCTCAGCCGAGGCTGGCGGAGGCGGATGTTCTGGTGCTGGCAGTGCCCGCGTACAATGCTTCCGCCCTCTTGGAACCGATTTTGCATCAGTCCTCCGGTTATCTTCATACCATCCCTTACAATGCACTTTCCGTAGTGGGGATGGGGTACTCCCGTGACGCGGTGAAGCACGAATGCAATGGTTTCGGTTTTCTGGCGCCGCGCAACCAGGGTGTGCGGATTCTCGGGAGCATCTGGAGTTCGAGTCTGTTTGTCCGCCGTGCGCCGGGGGGGTATAAGAACTTCACGGTTTTCATAGGCGGTGGCCTGGACCCCGAAGCGTTCGCGTTGAAGGATGAAGAACTGTTGCAACAAATCCAAACTGATTTAAAAATCACCGTTGGGGCCGAGGGAAAACCAGTGGTCCGGCGGATTTTCCGGTGGGAGCGGGCGATTCCGCAATATCCGATCGGACACGTGGAACACATCGAAGACTTGCAACGGGAAATTGCCTCCACGCCCGGGCTGTTTTGCATCGGGAATTATTTGGACGGGGTTGCGGTGAATGATTGCATCCGGAATGCCCGCCGTGTAGCGCGTGAGGTGGTGAACATTTTGAAAGCCCACGAACCGGGTATTCCCAAGGTAGCCGTATGATCATCGATGTGATCCTCTTAACCTATGGAGAACCGGAGTACCCCCACTTCCGGGAACAGTGGAGTTATTCGAATCGGATTTTGAACAAACTGACCCGGTTGGTGGCGCCGATCCCGAAATGGGTTGTCCCTTTCCTGGGCGCATACCGGGGTTACACGCGCAGGCGCCTCTGGCGGGAGAAGAATTACCGTTCTCCTCTCGAGCCCATCACGCGGCAGCAGGCGCAACGGTTGCGGGAAGAATTAGCCGCCCATCCGGCCGGTTGGAACTGGCGGGTGCGTGTGGCTTATGAATTCCGCGATCCCTCCTTGAGGCATGTTTTAGAATCCATTCAGGCGGATTCAACCGAAAATGTGATTCTGGTTCCTCTTTACCTGCCGATTTCTGATTTTACTACAGGAATCTCTCTCCGGGATTACCGCCAATTCCAGGAAAGGAACGGCCATCCATTGCCCGAGCCGGGCATAGTGACATTTCGGATGTGTCACCGGGAACTGGCAGGCGTGTCGGCGGATTATCTGCGGGAACAGATGGCGCGAAGAGGCATCAGCGGCGCGCAAAAAAAGGAAACCGGGCTGTTGTTGGGCTGCCACGGTACGGTCATGACACCGCCTCCGGGTATTCAGGATCCCGGGTATTGCGATACCAAACAAATGTACGACGATTTGGAAGAATTGCTGGCGCCGGAGTTCCAAGCCGTGGGCATCGGGTGGCTGAACCACCGCTTGGGTGGTGAATGGACACGGCCTACGTTGGAGGAATCGGCCAAAGCCATGTTCGAGCGGGGGATTCGTCAATATGTCTATTATCCCTTTGGGTTTCTGGCTGATAACGCGGAAACCCAGCTCGAGGGCAAGACGGTTTTGAATGGCCTGGGGATTATGAATTATCACCATATTCCTTGCTTGAACGACGATCCGAACTTCATCCGCTTCCTGGCGCGCAAAATCGTGGAGGAAGTGGAAATCCTGTCCACCCGGCCGAATCCGGCCACGTCCCCCGTAGTGTAAATGAATACCTCATCTCATTTCCGGCTCGGTACGCGAGGCAGCCCCCTGGCCCTGTGGCAGGCACGGCGGGTGCAAGCCTTATTGGCAGATAAATGTCCAGATGCCGCCGTGGAAATCGTCGTGATTCACACGACCGGCGACAAGATTTTGGACAAGCCCTTAGTGCAGTTGGGGGGGAAGGGCGTGTTCACGAAAGAAATCGAACACGCGTTGTTGGCGGAAGAAATCGATTTCGCCGTGCACAGTTTCAAAGACCTGCCCACGCGGTTACCGGACAGGCTGGCAATCGTCTCCGTGCCGGAACGGGACTCGCCCTTTGACGCGCTCCTGGCGCGGGAAGGACGTTGCTTGAAGGAACTCCCGGCTCATCCCGTTATCGCCACGGGCAGTTTACGGCGGCGGGCGCAAGTACTGGCGGCGCGTCCCGACGCCTCGGTGGTGGATCTCCGGGGAAATGTGAACACCCGCCTCCGGAAATATCACGAATCCAACTGGGACGCCATGATCATGGCTGAAGCGGGGTTGCGGCGCATGGGATGGACGGACCAAATCGCTGGGATTCTGCCCCTTGATGAGATGCTGCCCGCGCCCGCGCAAGGCGCTTTGGCCATTGAGGCCCGCCTCGCGGATGAGAGAACACAAACCTTGCTTCGTGCGATCCATAATGAAGCGGTGGCGGCGGGCGCGTGGGCCGAGCGGGCATTTTTAACCACGCTGGAGGGAGGATGCCAAGTACCCATTGCCGCTTATGCGGAGATGGAGAACGGCTGTTTAATCCTCCATGGCTTGGTTTCCTCACTGGACGGCACCCGGCGCGTGCGGGAAAGTGAATCCGCCGGGCTGGATCATCCGGAGGAAACCGGCCGGCGGCTCGCGGAACGGATCTGGGAGTTGGGGGGAAACGCAATCATTGAAGAATTGAAATCCACAAACCAATCTCGCTGATTTTCCTCATATTTAACCCTTGTCAAATTATATTTCCCTTGACTTGATTTCCAAACCGGTGAAAAATCAAATGGGCTCGATGTGTTTATTATCCAGGGACGAGGGTGACATCATGTCGAAACAGGACGCGAAAAGCGGAATTGGATGTGTTTATTTCGTGTGGCTCGTTGGCTTGGGATGGATGGGATGGGCAGCACTTGGATCAATTCCCACCGTATCCGCCCAGCATCCATATTGGGATGTTCCATCTTCTACGGAGAAAATATTTCCTGTCGGCATTCAATCCCGGACCACGGAATACTTGCGAGAACAAGTCTCGCGATCTGCGACGGGGAAACAACCAGCAGCCGATCCCCGGCTGGTGGTTCCAGAATTCTGGGTTGTTCCCACGGGCATGAGCGCGCGAAACGCCTACCGGTGGCCTTCGTTTTATATTCCCATTGCGGAGAACCGGACGGACAGCGATGGCGACGGCCTGCGCGAGTGCCGGTACAAAATCGACTTTTCGGGGTTCGCGCAAAGCGGCGCGTACACGGCGGTGGAAGTGCGGGAATTAGAAAATGAACTGCGGCGTTGCGTGGCCATGTTCAATGCCGCGCTGGCACATGTGGGATTGGAATTTCTGGAAGTAACAGACAACAGCCATCATGTAGTGATGGAGGCAGTCCCATTTCCCCCGGATCTGGACGGATATGTATCTCAAGCAACCTTGTTTGGAGCCTGGAGCGGTGATTCGACGATTTTTCAGTTCCGGCATGATTTCAGACATTTCCGGGCTTTTTTGCCTTTGACCGATGAGGGCGCCCCCACCGCTATTTTGCGCCGCCCGCCAGGCAATCCTTACGGAGTTGTCTTTCCGAAAGAAATCTTCATGCGTGTGTTGCCTTCTGCCGCCGAAGTGGAGGAAACTACGCAAACCCCAGAACCCGAACAAGTGTTTGCCTATCCCGTCAGTGCCTTTTTCCAGCGGGAACTGGGCCACTTGATCGGTCTGATCGAGCCGGATATCGCCTATATGAGTTCCACTTCCGGCGCGGTGTCTGATTATCTGATCGATTGGCTAGCCTGGCCATCGGTACAGGGACTCCCGCCCCAATCCCGTGCTTTCCGGCATGGGGGTGAGGATTACGCGAAGTCGAACTGGAGCAGTTTTTTCCTTAATACATTCATGAGCCATTCATACCCCTACAATGTGCTGTACCCCGATCTGCCGGCCCCGGAGAAGGCGTTCATCGCCCATTATTACGCGCGGTACAATTACGCCGGTGCCCAGAAATTGCTGGATCAGGCGATCCAAGAACATAATAACTACTCCTGGCTGGCCCTGGGTAAAGCGATCCAGGAAGTGGAACCGAACAACCGGCGGGAACAAAGTCAGGCCATCCAGGTGGGAATACCAGTATTGGGGGCGTTGTCTTCGTTCGATCCGTCGGGGACCACCATGTATGAATCGTTCGGCGACGCGGAGGATTGGTACAGTATCCGGGTGGTCAACGCGGACTTGGGGCGGGAACTCACCGCCACGCTCAGCCCGGGCACCATTGTGGACCGTGACGCGCGAATCGAAATCTACAACAGCGTCGGACAGAAACTGGCGGAAAGCGCGAACGAGGAATTCCCCGAAGTGCGCTTCATCCTGAATACGGCGGGGATTCTGCACATCGTGGTGAAGCGGCCGGTAGACGCCTCGCACGAGGTGGTGCGCGATTACCTGCTCTCGTTGTTTTTCTCGGATGGCCGGCCCGCCACTGGACCGGCATATACTCCCACGCCTACCCCGACCGCCACGCCCCTTCCTGGCGCCGTGCCGGTACCAGCCTTGAGTGGCCCGTCCGGTGAGCGGATTCTCGGCCTGGGCCCGTTGCACGCGGCGGTTTATTCTCCCAACGGCCGGTACATCGCCAGTACCGGCGGGCCGAATGTGATCCTCTGGCCGGTGAATTCGACTGAACCGGTACGTCAGTTGACCGGGCACACGGGCTCAGTGACTTCGCTGGCGTTTTCGAGGGATGGATCACTGTTGCTGAGCGGGAGTCAAGACGCCACCGCGCTGTTGTGGGATGTGGCTACGGGCCAGCCGTTGCGCGTGTTCCGGGGCCATGCCGGACCGGTCACCGCTGTAGCGTTTTTACCGGGGAGTAGCCATTTGGTCACGGGGAGCGAAGACCGTACGGCCCGCGTGTGGAACACAGAGACTGGTCAGACACTTTATACGTTGTCCGGACATAACGGTGCGGTGACCGCCGTGGCAGCGTCACCGGATGGCAAAACGATTCTGACCGGGAGCCGGGACAATACGGCTAAGTTGTGGAACACGGAGAACGGCGCGCTCCAGCGGACATTCATAGGGCACAATGGAGCGGTGCGCGCGGTAGCCTACGCGCCCGAAGGAAACCGCATTGCCACCGGCAGTTTGGACACAACGGCGAAACTATGGGATATCGCCACCGGGATGATGAAGGCCTCCTTTGGCGGCGGTTCTGTCGAATCGGTGGATTTCACACCGGACGGCAAAGGGCTGGCGCTGGGGGGTGCCGGAGGCGCGATACTGGTGGATCTCGCGACCGGCCAGGTGATCCAGAGGTTCGGAGGTGAAACCACCAAGATTTTATCCATGGATTTCTCTCCCAACGGCGATACCTTGTTGACCGCGGAAGAGAATGACGCGCTGATCCTTTGGGCGGTCGAAACCGGCACGGTGTCGCGATCCCTGGAAGGCCATTCCCGTCCCGTAACCAGCGCGGCCTATGCGCCGGATGGCCGATTGATTGTAACTGGAGGCGGAATGGAAGCGTGCGTCTGGGACGCCGCGGAAGGTAGGATCCGTCTCCGGCTGCGGGGAGCGCATACCGGAGAAATCCGCTCGGTGGTTTTTTCTTTCGATGGAACCCATGTGATCACAGGCGGCGCCGATGGCCTGGTTGTCTGGTGGAATGCAATCAACGGCGTGGCTGAGCGCATTTTCATGGGTTTAAATACGGGAGTGAACGCGGTGGCATCTCTTCCCGGCAGCGTGGCCGTTACCGGTGACGAAGATGGAGTGGTAACCCTGTGGGATATCTCCAGCGGTACGGTTATCCGGACATTGCGCGGGCACACCGGGCCGGTGTTCTCGTTGGCGGTCACGGCGGATGGAACTTCGCTGGTGAGCGGAGGCCGTGACGGCAATGTCAAGATCTGGAATCCCAATACGGGAACTGAGCTGCGTTCCTTGGTGGTGAATGGCGTGGCGGCTCGCGCGGTCACGGTGACACCGGATGGCAGCCAGGTTGTAGCGGCGATGGAAAACGGAACCGTTCAGACTTGGGCGCTGAGTGACGGAACGCCGATGTTGACGATCACCACCGGGGATGACGCATCGAACGCGGTGTCCTATTCCCCGGTCAAACCCTGGATATTGATGGGAGGCGGCCGTATGGCGCAATTGTGGGATCTGGAGAGAGTGTCGTTGATCGATACTTTTCCGGAACACGCGGATACAGTCACCGCGGCGGCATTTTCTCCGGATGGCCGCCATTTTCTGACTGGCAGCCGGGATGGCTCATTGCGGATATGGAGCCTGGGGCCTTGGCTGGATGCCACACCCACGCCCACCGCTACGAATACTCCCACGGCTACGCCAACCCCGACACCTACGTATACCCGCACGCCGACGCCTACCCCTACGGCCACGTTCACTCCTACCCATACACCAACTCCGACTCCTACCCCGGTTCCAGTGGACGTACCGCCCAACACGGTCATCATCACAGATGACCTGCAATCCATAGAAAACCTGGTGGGCGGCTACGATCTCGATCCGCCGGATCAACGGGCGTTGGCGGTACGGTGGAACATCTCCGCCGAGGGTGTGGTGGATTATCACGTGTATGTGAAGATCAACGAGGGGAATCAAATCTTCCTCGGGCGTACCGGCAGCGGAGCGGTGAGCCATTTCAATTGGACCGGACCGCAATTCGGCAACCGATACACGTTCCTGGTGTTCGCGTTATTTGAAAACAAACCCTTTATCATGGTTGCCACGGCTGGTTCGGTTTTCTATGACAGCAGCGCGGCAGCCACACCCACGCGAACGCCCACACCAACCTTAACGCCAACCTATACTCCTACACTTTCTCCCACGCCTACTGTTACGCCGACCTGGACTCCAGTGGCGGTGGCGGTCCCCGTCAACACTGTCATGGTGACTGACGATCTGCAATCCACAGCGAACCTGATCGGTTCGTACGATTCGGATGAGGCATCAGACCGTGCCCTGGGGATCCGTTGGAATATCGACGGATCCGGATTCGTGGATTATCACGTGTATGTTCAGGTGAACGGCTCGACTCCGTTCTTCCTTGGCCGCCCGGGCAGTGGATCGGTGACTTATTTGGATTGGCGGCCGGATAATCCGATGATTGTCCGCATGTTTTCCGACGGCCCGCTGTTCAACAACGCCTACCGGTTTTTGGTTTATGGTATTCGTGAAAATCAATCACCGGTGATGATTGCCGCCGAAGGGGAGGTGTATTACCAAGGGCCGGGATCCCCGCTGCCTACGCCGACTCCGACGTCCAGCCCCACGCCGGTGCTGATTTTCATTCCAGCAGGCCACGCCATTGTGACCGATGACTTGCAATCCACTCAGAACCTGCTTGGTTCAGTGGATCGGGATATCGAAGCCAACCGGGCGCTGGCCATCCGGTGGAATTTTCTGGAAACGGGCATTACTGATTTTCATCTATACGTCCAAGTGAACGGAGGGCCGAATACCTACCTGGGCCGCACAGGCCGGGGGGATGTGGCGTTCTATGAATGGCGGAAAGGATCTCTCTACCTGAACGAGCCTTTCCAGGAAGGCCCCCAGTTCGGCGATTCGTACCGCTTTGTGGTGTTTGGCTTGTTGCCCGGCCGTCCGCCGGTGGCCATCGATACGCAAAACACGGTTTTATTCCTGGAAGATAAGCCGGCCGCGCCCACGGCGTCGCCGACTCCTGTTCCTACACCCACACTCGCCCCCGGTACGGTGATTGTGACGGATTCCATAGAGTCCGGTGAGGATCTCAGCGGGGGAGAAGATACCGATCCCGCCGGCCGGCGCGGCCTGGTGATCCGTTGGAATCTTTCCTATCCGGAGGTTGCCGATTTTCACGTGTATGTGTCGGTCAATGGGGAAGACGCGAAATACCTGGGGCGGACCGCATCCGCCTCCGCGGATTACTTGGAATGGAGGGAAGGTGCTCCCAATCTCGGCAAGGATTACCGGACCGGACCCCAATTCGGCAATACGTACCGCTTTTTCGTGTTTCCCATCCGGCCAAGCGGAACACCCGCGTATTACGGGCCGTTCACGCACGCCGGTCCGGTGACGTTTGGCGAAGGAACGGAGTGATCTTTTGGTAAGTCTGTCTAGGCTGCCCGTTCTGGCGATATTGCGGGGAACGGTCATATTATGATAATTTATCGTTTATACTCCCCTTTCCTCTGGGAGAGGGGGAGGGTGGTGGAATCTTTTTGAACGCGGAAAAGGATTTCCTTAAATACCGATCCGTTTTTACCTTGATATTTTCTACACCTAAGAGGGGAGGAAGGGCGGCCGAAATGCGTTTGTTTCTTCCGCCTGACTCCCTTCGGGGGTGGACAGGGTAACAGGTAAGACCCTGTCAACCTAAATCCTGAAACAGCGAGAGGAAAGCCATGGCCTATCTAATCGGCATCGACGTGGGGACATCAGGGACCAAGACAGTCTTATTCGACGAGGCGGGCAACGCGCTGGCCAGCGCGACGATCGAATATCCGCTGCACATGCCCAATCCCGGGTGGACGGAACAGGATCCGGAAGACTGGTGGCAGGCCACGGTGAAATCGATCCAGGCAGTGCTGAAGCAAAGCGGCGTGCCGGCGGGCGAAGTGAAAGGTTTGGGGCTTTCCGGGCAGATGCACGGATCGGTGTTTCTCGACGAGAAACACCAAGTGGTCCGCCCCGCGATCCTCTGGAACGACAGCCGGACGGCAGCCGAGTGCGAAGAAATCACCCGCGTCATTGGTGAGCGGCGGTTGATCGAGCTGGCCTCGAATCCAGCGTTGACCGGCTTCACCGCGCCCAAGGCAGTTTGGCTGAAAAACAAGGAACCGGAAAATTTCAAACGCACCCGGACACTATGCCTCCCTAAGGATTACGTCCGCTTCCGGCTGACCGGTGAAATGGCCATGGAGGTCTCGGATGGCGCGGGAACTTTGCTGTTCGACGTGAAAAACCGGACCTGGAGCCGGGAAATCTTGGAGAAACTGGGCATTCCGGTGGAGTGGATGCCGAAATTGTATGAATCCACCGACGTGTGTGGGACGATCACCCCGGAAGTTGCCAATCTGACCGGTCTCAAGGCTGGAACCCCGGTGGTGGGCGGCGGGGCGGATAACGCCTGCGGCGCGACAGGCACTGGAGTCGTGGTCGAAGGCCGGGTGCTGTCGTCTATTGGAACCAGTGGCGTGATTTTGGCTCCATCCAAGACGCCCCAGACCGATCCCGAAGGCCGCGCGCACACCTTCTGCCATTCGGTCCCCAACCTGTGGTACCTGATGGGCGTGGTATTGTCGGCGGGGATGTCGCTGCGCTGGTACCGGGATGTGATCGCGGATTCGGAACGCGCCCAGGGTGAAAAAACCGGGACGGATCCCTACGATGTGCTAACCCGCCTGGCGCAGGAATCGCCGGTGGGCAGCGAGGGTCTCATCTTTTTGCCTTATCTGACGGGCGAACGGACTCCCTTGAAAGATCCCTACGCGCGGGGCGGCTTCATCGGCCTGACGATCCGCCATCAACGCCGCCACTTGGTGCGCGCGGTGCTGGAGGGGATTACTTTTGCCATGCGGGATTCACTGGAGATCGTGCGGTCACTGGGTGTACGCATCGATGAGGTGCGGGCCACCGGCGGAGGCGCGAAAAGTGCGTTCTGGCGGCAATTGCAGGCGGACATCTTTGGGTGCGAAATTGCCACCCTCGGCTCGGACCAAGGCCCCGCGTTTGGAGCAGCCATCATGGCGGGCGTGGGCACCGGTGTGTATGCGTCGATCCCCGAGGCCTGCGACGCGATCCTCTCCGTGGTGGAACGGACCGAACCGGATCCGGCGCGCGTGCAGGAATACAATGATTACTATCAGGTGTATCATTCCCTTTATCCGGGAATCCGGGAGGCCTGTCACCATTTGTCCAAAAAAGTGGCTTCCTGATTCCTCCCGGAAGGAAGCCCGCACTTCACCGCCGAGTACAGGCAGCCACGGGTATGGAACCTTTTTTTACCATTATTTTTTGGGGATGCTTCGGCATCCTTCTTTATGTCTATGTGGGATATCTCATCCTCCTGGTGATTTTGGCCTGCGTCCGGCCAGTTCGTCACGAAGCGGATGACGTGTATACTCCCTCGATCAGCCTGCTGTTCTCGGCGCATAATGAAATCGAATCCCTTCCAGCTAAATTGCAGAGCGTACGGGAATTGGATTACCCCCGGGAGCGCCTGCAAATCCTCGTGGCTTCGGATGCCTCCACGGACGGCAGCGCCGAATACCTGGCGGCGCAATCAGACATTATCTTCGTGGATTTAAAGGAACAAGCAGGTAAGAATGTAGCCCTGAACCGCCTGCTTCCTCTGGCCACGGGCGATCTGTTGTTCTTTACCGACGCCAACACGATCCTGCATCCCGGCAGCGCCCGGGCGGCGGCCCGGCATTTTGCGGACCCCCGCGTGGGCGTGGTGGTCGGCGAACTGGTGTACGCCCTGGGAAACGAATGGAGCGCGGTGGGGCAAGGCGCGGGTTTGTATTGGCGGTATGAAAACATCATCAAGCGCTTGGAGAGCCGGCTGGGAAATTTGTTGGTAGGCGGCGGCGCGCTGCTGATTGCTAGGCGGGAAATCGTGGAGACGCTCGATCCGCGCATCGCCAACGATTTGGAAATCCCCGCGCGCGCCGGGGCCCAAGGCTATGATGTGTTATACGAGCCGGCTTGCCTGGGTTCGGAAAAAGCGCATACGGAAGCCGGGGAAGAGTGGAAACGCACCTCCCGGATTGTCGCGCGGGGACTGTGGGGATTCGCGATGCTAGGACCGGTTATGGTTCAAACCCCGCTGCGCTTCTGGCAATTCCTGTCGCATAAATTCCTGCGCTGGTTTACCCTGCCATTTTCCCTGTTGATGCTGGCCGCCGCCTGGCCGTTGCAGGATCATTGGTTTCCGTGGTTGATGACTCGCGCGGGAATCGTGATCTTCCTGGCCGCCTTGATCGGGATCGCGCTGATTCCTTTGGCGCCAGTCTCCCGCTGGACCCGCCCATTCACTCTGATGGGACATTTGCTCATTATGCACGCCGCCGCCTTATGGGGCGTCATCCTGGCGCTGCGGGGGCGCACGCCAGCCACGTGGACAGTCCCGCAATCCACCCGCTCATGAGACGCATCATCCGCCGTGCGAGGAAAAGAGCGGAATGACGCCCATGTCGTGATTGCGGCCTAGATCGAATTGGAATCCCGGGCGGGAACCGGGAGATAGCGGTGTGGTGAGGCTTTCCCAAAATTCGGTAAAAATGCGTTTTTCCGAGAACCGCTCGGCGGCGTAGGCGGCGGCCATCTGCCCCATTTCCCGTCGGCGGGCCGGATCGGTCATCAACCGCTCCACAATCTCGATGAACTCCGCGTTGGAACGCGCCACATAACCGGTTTCACCGGGCCGGATGAGTTCTTGCGGCCCGCCCTCGTTCATCACCACGCACGGCAAGCCCGAAGCCTGGGCCTCGACCACTACATTGCCGAACGTGTCGAGCAGGCCGGGATACACGAACAGATCCGACGACGCGTAGGCGGCGGCGAGGTCCTGCTTGAACTTGGCGCCGGTGAGAACAAAGCGGGACAAGTGGGACGTCTTGCGGCGCATCTCGGCGAGATACGGCCCGTCACCCACGCAGTGGAGAACAAAATCTGGATGGCGGGGAGCGAGTTCATGGTAGAGGTCGATCAGCAAGTCAATGTTCTTGTCGGTCGAAATCCGGCCGACATAGAGCAATTTACATGGATAGGGTGTGTTCCAATAATTCTCCTTGCGGCGGCCGGGATTGAACATGGACGTGTCGATCCAGCGTTCGAGGATACCCGTGCGCTCAAGGGGAATGCCCAAATTGAGAATGTCTTCCAAATACCATTTCGAAGGCGACAACACGCGGTCCACCTGGCGGTAGAACATGCGCGTAAGGATCAAAGCCAGTTCGCCGAACATGGGATCCCCGGATACCTGCAGGGCGATGCGGGGCAGATCGGTATGGTAAATGCCTTGTACGGGGATGTGCATCAACTTGGCACAGATCAAGCCGATAAGGCCCACCGGCCCAGGCGTGCTGACCACCACGGCGTCAAATTGATTTTCCTCCACGAAGCGCAAGACCTTCAAGATGGAGGGAATGAAGAGGGGGATCTTATCATACCCCGGGGTAGGGAATTGGCGGACAGGCGGGAAATTGATCACACCCGCCATCCCCTCGAGATTTTTTTCGTGCGAAACCACCAGCGTCAGGTTCTTGTTTTCCTTGCGGGCGGCTTCCAGAAACATTTGGCAGGTCTTTGAGACGCCATCCATGTTCAGGAACGAGTCGGTGAACCAAGCGATCTTCGGTTCGTGCTGGACACCCAGGTAGCGTTCGGCCTGCTCGATAATGTCGCGTTCGCCGTGCAAGTGGCGGCAGACCATCATGTAGGACGCTAGCAACGTGGGAGCGAACAGGATGAAATAGTGAAGCAAGTGGGGCTTTTCACAGACACGGACGATCATCTGATCCAGCACGTCGGATGACAGGTTGAATACGTTGGCGTTGTATTCGTCGCGGGTCATCAGGCCCTCCTCGAAAAGCGAACGGAAGGCCTTGTTGTCGCGGATGATGTCGCGGATTTCCTCGATCAGGTTCAGGTTGGTTCCTTTGGGCCGCCAGAAATATTTCAGGAATTTTTTGATTCCCTTGCGGAATCGCAGGCGGGAAGGAATCTTGAGCGGCCGGTTGCGCTCGAAAATCCGGCCCAGGATGTGGAACAATTCGCCGGAATCCGGTCCGATCTGGCTGCGGTAGTATTGATAGGCGATGCTGTTCACCTGGTGGGCCAAGGTCAGCACGCCCCCGCTTTCTCCGCAGGGCCGGGTGCGGCCTTTGCGGATGCCGTCCAACACACCCTCCTTGGTCAACGCTTCGGTCTCGACCAGGGTGTAGCAGGTTCCAACAAACAAACCGCTATGATCATCCGATCCGGCGGTGACGTATTTCTCCCAGGGCCGTTCGCCGACCGGCTCGATGCCGTGTTTTTTGGAGAGCCGCTCGATCTCCTGCGGCGTGAGGTTGGCCACAATTCCCGCCACGGCCTGGTTCAGGCGGCGCAGGCGGGTTCCATTCAGGACCTCGAAGCGTTTGAACAGCAACAACAGGATTTCGAACTGTTCCCACGTCATCCGTCCGTTCACCTTGTGGAGCGGATGGGCGCAATAGTGGACGATATCCTGCTCATTGAGATATTTTACTAAATCAAAAATATTGGCCCGCCGCTGGTGAATGGTTTTGTGTTGTTCTTCGGTCATGCCCAGGCATACGACATGGACTTTAACCTCACCGGGCAAATAGGCAGTCACCTCGTCCCCGGTGATGACATTGGGGTAATGAGCGATTTCTTTAACCCCGGCGATGGTGTTGTGGTCGGTAATGGTGACGAAATCCATGCCCCGCAGCATGGCGAATTCCCGTACCTGCTCAGGTGTGGTGAAGCTTTCCGGGCAGCCTAGACGTTGCATCAACCACAGGGACGGCCGGTCGGACGCCCACGAGTGGCAATGCAAATCGATTTTCACAGTATGGGTCGGGTGGTTCATTCGTTACCTCATCGGTATCGATATTTATATTTCTTCCGCCATATTTCTTTTGCCACCGGTCTCTACCGCAGAGGGCGGCGGCGGCCGGAGGCTTCATTATACCGGGATTTCGCGTAAATCACTGGGAATGAACTCGCTTTCTTTGATGTCCGGAAGACCCAATCGCGCCTTCCGGATTTTCGGAGATGGCCGATTCCCCCTTAGGATTCAGTCGAGAAAGTGTTTTTGGATATACGCGCAGGCATCCTCCAAGGAAGGCAGTATTTTTGTGCAGAATCGCACCATCCAGGGATTGCAGTCGGCGAATCGAAACGGAGAAAACGCCACGACGAATTTCCCCAGGTTGAACGAGGCGTAAAACACTTCCATGGCAGTGCCGATGCTAGGCTTGCAATAGTTGACCAGGATGATGTCCGCGTCCCGGATATCTTGTAAATCGAAATCGACGATTTCATTGGCGCTGTCCACTTCGTTGTCCTTGAAATCCCGCCGCATGGGATCCAGAATGCGCACCCGATCACCCAACAACCGCTTGGCTTCTTCGCGCCAGCGTTTGGCTTCACCTTGGACCTCGCCCATGATGGGACCGCAGAGATAAATCGTCTTCCGGGAATCGGCCATAGGTGTTCTCCTGTTTGGATTTTCGTGAAAGAACGCCTCCCCTTGCTGGTACCTGGGGAAAATCTCCTTATAATAAAGAAAATCCAAGGAAGCCCCAAGAGACGATCGTTCAGCGGCCCCCCCGTATCCCATCCCCTTGTGCGAGAAACCGGCCTGCCTGCCGCTCCTCTCTATTCGATTGTCATGAGGGGCAGGAGGGATTCATGCTTCCAATTATGAATGAATCGTTGTGCGACCGGTGCACCGGTTTATGTTGCCACTATATCACGGTGGAAATCGACAAACCCCGCACCCGCCGGAACCATGACGATATCCGCTGGTATTTGCTGCATGAGGGGATCACGCTGCTGATCGCGCGGGACCGCTGGCTGGTGAAACTGCCCACGCGTTGCCGGGCGTTGACGGCGGATTGCCGATGTGGCATCTACGAAACCCGGCCGCAAACCTGCCGCGAGTATTCCACCGAGAACTGCGACTATTACACGGCTTACGAAGGGTGGGACATGGACTACGTGGAAATCGAAAATCCGGAAGCCTACGACAAGTATCTCGCTCAGCGGAAACGGAAACGCGCCACCCCTCTCAATACCCCGAAAACCCGCCCCTCCAATTCAACCCGGTCCGTCGATTCAAAGAAGACCAAGTCTGCTCCATCCCCAAAAATCCCGGCCGATAAAACTCGTTCTAAAACAAAAGTTTGAATTCAACCCCGAAAGATTGGAATTCGCCAGTGAAAGAGATCACCGGGACGGATTCGGTGCGTCGGCTTTTGGTATCCATCGGGCCGACCAGCGGGGATAATCCTGGGCTAACAGGCTGGCGGGGGATTCGGTGTACCAGCTGTAACCTGTCCGCCGTTCTGGATCGATTTCCGCGAGGCTGTATTTGATGATGCCGTCACGGCCACAGAAGATCGGACGGTTGGTCCCAATCTCATAGAACCGTGCCCAAAGCGGAGGCGCACCGGGATCCGCGATGATGACCTTATCATATCCCCGGGGGAGGGCAGGATTTTTCTCTGTGATTTGCCGGAGACCGGTGATTTTCACTTGTTCAAACCACGCCACCGCGCTTTGCACGGCGTGCACAATCCGGGGCGGGGGATTGTCGATTTCCATCAAGAACCGGACCACATCCGCGCTTTCCGAACCGCTGAGGGAAATCTTTTCATAAGCGCGGGCGGGTGCGGGCCGCAGGGTTTTCTCATCATGCTGAGCGCACCAGACGGTTGGGCGGCCCTCCACGATCACCTGGCATTGGAGGACGCACTCGATTCCTTTGCGAACCGCCGCATCGGCTTTGGCTCTCCGGATTTCATTTACAAAAACATAATCGGAAGGATTCCTGGCGATGTCCCGCAGCAATCTCAACACGCCGGTCATGGCGTTATCGTTGAAGGTAATGTGTAAGGGATATCCTTGGAGATACGGGGATTGCGGCCAGCCCCCGTTTTCATATTGGATATTCAGAAGGAAATCCAATCCTTTTAGAAATGCTTCCTTATACCGTTCCAGCCGTGTGCCTCTATAAACCCGGGCCAGGTAGGTCATTTGAGTGTATGTAGCCCCGTTGTCGATGGTGCTGTCTTGTTGCCGTTGTTTTTTTTCAAGAAGGTTTTTCCGCTCTTTTTCGCTCAACGGCGCTGCCATGTCGATGTTTTTCGGCCAGCCGCCCGTGTCCAGTTGAAAGAGCAAGACTTGGTCCGCGATCCGGGACGCTTCTTGGCTTTGGTACCATTCAGCCTCTTGGCGCAGACATTCGTTCCAAGGAACAAAGAGACTGCTCTTTGCTTCTGGACTTGCATGGCTGGCAAGAGCCAGCCCACTCAGTATCATACCGATGGGGATTGATTTGGTTTTCATGATAATCCTGCCGTGTTTTTGTTTGCGATCGAACTGGAAAAAATGATATATCCTGACCTTTATGTGTGTTCAGATGAGATTACCTTACGCTATATTGGGATTAATTCCAACTCTGGAACATGCCAATTCCACTGGCACGGCTTATGCTTGACTCTGACCCACTGCCTTCTTTCCCTATCCGTGAAGAGGGGGAGATGGCAAACGGGGGCATGAATCACAAGAAAGAAGAATTCTCATGTCGAATAACGCGCGCGCCTTCAAGAGATGGAAGCCGCTGGTGATTGTGTCGGTATTCCTATTGGTTTTGCTATTTTTGAATGTTTGCTCAACCGGCACACGCCGCTCCCGGGAGTTCGAGGAAACGATCCGGTCCTTCGCGGAACGGAGAGAGCCGGATTCTGAAATTGCCTTGTTCAACGGCCAGGATCTCTCCGGCTGGGTGGTTCATGGCTGGGGGAAATGGACTGTGGAGGATGGCGTGATGACTGTCCGGCGGGGGATCGGGTATCTCGCCACCTGCTATGAAGCCTGGGAGGATTTTATCCTGACCTTGGACATCCGGGTGAGTGAGAAGGGGAATAGTGGAGTCTTCTTCCGGGCACGGCATCCCGGATTTGGTTTCCGTCCTTGGCCTCAGGGGTATGAAGCCCAGGTGGATAACCACGATCCCCGAAATTACACAGGCAGTCTGTACAGCCGCGTCCGGGTGACTACCCCGCCGGTTGCGGATGAAGAATGGTTCACGATGCGGATCGCCGCCCTGGGGCCCCGGATACAGATCCAAGTCAACGGCGAAACCGTGGTGAATGCCACCGACCCGGTCTTTGCAAAAGGATTTATCGCCTTACAAGCGCATGACCCCTTCAGCCGGGTGGATTTCCGGGACATCCGGTTACGGATTCCAGCGGAGGAAGAATGAACCAGCGTTATGAAAGTAGAAAGGAGTGTTTGAGTTTATGAAAAGATCTGCCGGAGCGGCTTTCCCTCTCTCCGGAAATCAGGAAAGGCCTTGGAACCAACGAGGCTTAAGAAAAACGAGGCTTAAGAAAAAAGACGGATATACATGAGTACTAGTAGTGCGCTTCTTGTTTGGATTGGCAGTTTAGGCACAGTTTGGCGGTTGGCATGGCGTTAAGGCGGGCTTCCGGAATTTCCTGGCCGCACGCGGAACAGATCCCATAAGTCCCGTCCTCGATCTTCTGCAGTGCCGCGGTAATTTCCGCCAGCCGGTTCCGCTCGTGTTCAGCCATTCCCAGCCGGGTTTCATGTTCACTGTAATTGGTGCTCAAATCCACGAGGTCCCCATGAGCGCCAGAATCCTCCAGCGGAGGTTTATTTTCCATGCCATGTAGCAGCTTGTTCCGTTCTTTCTCCAGTTGAGCCTTGATTTCTGCAATGCGGCTTTGGTTGAACTTTGTAGAAGAGGATTTCTTCCCCCCTTTCGCGGCGGTCTTTTTCGGTGCGGTCTTGGATGACGTTTCGGAAGATGTTTTTTTACTCTTCGTTTTGTTCATTGTCATACCCATACGGTCAAATCGTAGTGGAGAAGCCGCCCGGCAGACAACCTCTCTCCATAATTGGAAAAACCCTTTCCTCAAACAGAACTGTTTGAGGAAAGGGAACCATAATTTCAAAAGGATAATTTGTCAATGGTATTTCCAGGTACCGTTACCCCATGGCACTCAATCTCCCGTTACCCGTCCTAATTATATATCGGTAAATAAAATCATAGTATATTGGAACATCCTGATTCTGTCAAAAAAAATGCGAAAGCCGCCTGTGGACCGCCGGTCCATTGCTCAAAGAGTATCCGGCCAGAAGGTCAGGGAATCCCACATACGGGTCATTTCTTCCGTGAACGCCGAGAGGCCGAAGATCCCGCCGGTATGCAGGAACAAAACACGCGAACCGCGGGGGATTGATCCCTTGGCGATTTCTCCCCGCAAGCCGTCCAATGCCTTGCCTGTGTACACGGGATCGAAAATCAGCCCCTCCCGGTCCGCGGCATGACGGATCAGGCGCAATTGGGCGGGATTGGAGATCCCATAGCCCTCCCCGGCATATCCATCCACCAAGGCCATCCTGCCGGGATCGAGGGAGAGGTCCACTTGGAGAATCCGGGCCGCATTCTGGGCCACGTGGGTGATCCGGGGCCGGAAATAGTCCGCGTTTTGACAGACGGTGATTCCGATCACCTGTTCCGCTACGGGCTCGAGGGTGTTGCCCAGGAATAAGCCCGCGTAGGTTCCACCCGATCCGGCCGCGCAGACCAGAAAATCCGGATACCAGTTTTGTTCCCTGCATTGTTGCTTGATTTCCAGCGCGGCTTCCACGTATCCCAAAATCCCCACCGCGTTAGATCCGCCGGTGGGGATAATATAGGGTCGTTTCCCTTGCCGTTTCAGATCCTCGGCCACGGAGTTCAGTATGGTATCGGGATTGCCGCTGTACTCAGACCAGGGGATATAGCGGATACGTGCCCCCGCGAGCAAATCGATCTGTAAATTACCATGGGCGGCGGCAGGGGGGGAACCGGCCAGAATCAACCAAGGCTCCAATCCCAGGATGCGGGCCGCTACCGCCGTGGCGCGCGCGTGATTGGAGGCCACCGCTCCACAAGTGATGACCGCGTCGCAGCTTTGATTCACCGCGTCCGCCAGCAAGTATTCCAGTTTACGGACTTTATTGCCGCTCAGAACAGAGCCGGTCAGATCGTCCCGCTTCACCCGCAGATCAATTTCCCATTCCCGGCCGAGCCGCTCCAGACGCTGGATCGGGGTGGGAATAAAAGCCAAGGTTAGTTTTGCGGGAAAGTGAGCCATAGTTTTTCCTCGAGACACATGTTCTATATCCCAGCCAGGAGTGAGGAGGATACCCCTTAATGAAAACGCGCCCCTTTCCCTCCCCCTACCAGCGGGACGGGGGCAAGGGGGGATCGAGGCGCTGAAACAATCGGTCAAACGGGAATTTTTATTTGCCCGCGGGGGCTTTGTCTTTTTCTTTCTTCTCATCCGGCTTAGTGGCGGATGAGGGTTGAGATGGCTGAGATACCGGCTGAGGCTTGGGAGCGTTGTCTTTTCTCAGATTTTGCGGCTGGACATCCGATTTTCCAATAAAGATCACGCCTTCTTCGATTTTTAGTTTGGCCGCTTTGATATCCCCGCGCAACTCCGCCTGCGAGCGCAACTCGACAAGGTCATTGGCCTGGATGTTCCCTGTGATTTTTCCCTCGACCACAATGCTGCCCACGCTGATTTCCGCGGTCACTTCACCCGTTTTTCCAATGATCAGGTGTCCTTCCGAGGAAATATCCCCATTGAATTTTCCCTCAATCCTCAGACCCTCCTTGAACTTCAGCGTCCCTTCGAATTCCGTGTCTTTCCCCAACGTTGTATATGGCTGTTCGTCCCTGCGCTGGAAGACAGGCGCGGGCTGGACCGGCGCGTTCGCGGGAGTCGTTCGTTCATTCCGTAGAATATCCACGGCGGGTAATCCTCCTAAAACAGGTAGTGAAGTTATGAATCAACTTACGGCACAACACATCCTGCCGGACGTTTCTTGTGCCAGGACTCATGAATTTTTCAAACATTACCAAGCAATAGTCCCAATGTCAATTCGGTTAACGGGGGATATTCTCAATTTACCCTTTTTTCCCCCAGGATTTCTCCAGTCACCCAGATCCCTCCTTAACTGGCAGGATCCAATATATGCGGTGGGAGCAACTCCCGGATCGAAAAGATAGGGGAATAGGGAATTTCAGCCTTCTCGAGGGCCGCCTTCCCTCCTTGTTCGCGGTCCACCAAGGCCACAAGTTTCACAATAGAGCCACCTTGGGCCCGAACGGCTGCCGCCGCCCGCAACACGGATCCGCCGGTGGTGATTACATCTTCCACGAGCAATACTTTCTTTCCAGTGATTTCCGGGCCTTCGATCAAGCTCATGGTGCCGTGTTTTTTGGCTTCTTTCCGGACGATAAATAGAGGAGTCGGGCATCCCAGCAGCAAACTCAACACCGCAACGCCGCTCACCAGTGCGTCGGCCCCCAGGGTAGGGCCGCCCACCGCCTCAACTCCGCATTTCAAGACTTCCTCCAGGATCAACCGGGCGGCGCAGAACAGTCCCTCCGGATCACTCGTCGCCAGTTTGCCGTTGATGTAATAATTGGATTTCAAGCCGGAATTCAATAGAAACGGCTGCCCGGGAGGCGCGATCTGAATGGATTTCTCCTTGATGATATAAGCCAAGCGCTCGCGAATGGTCTTCAAATCCCACTCCAGCGCGTTGGGTTTCGGGATGTAAGCCGTGGGAGGCATAAGGTTCGATCCTCAATGAAAATTGGAACTCTCTGGAGATAGCGGCAGTATACACCACATTGCGGAAAGAATCATCTCTTTCAAGACAACGAATGCGTGAATCGGCGCAAATCCCGTTTTCCCCGCCGAAATCAAGGCAAGCCATTCCGCCAGCGGAGAAACCATTCGAAAGCCAGGAAAAAGATCAGCGTGAAGGCCATCCACCATTTCTCTCCGGTGAAGATGGAGTGTCCCTCTTCGCGTAGGATAGACGTGGACGGAATTTTGGCGGCCAAATCATCCCAGGCTGGTTGGTTGGCGTAATCCCCTCCGGATTGCTTGGCTATAGCCCGCAAAACCTCGATGTTTTGGCGTAAATCATATAATTCCTGAGAATTGCTTTCAACTATAAACTCTGCTGTCGAATCACCCACCGCATTGGCTACGATGTGAGGCCCTGTTTCCGAGGGACTATACTGACCTTCGAATTGTCCAAGTGTGGCGGGGTTGGGATGCAACCAGACCTTTTCTTGCCGGGTGGGTCCAAATACAGTCAAAGGAACTCCGCTTTCTGTGGCGGAAAGGATGGTCGAATGAGACGCGTAAGCGATGTGCACTTTCTCGTGCGGTTCGAACAGGTAACCATCCACAAGAATCTGCCCGGATTGGCTCCGCAGGGTAGGATTACACTGGTAAAGAGTGGTCAACCAGAAGGACGTTAGCACATCCCGGCCGGTCAACAGGTTCAGCCGCCAGAACGATTGGCTGCCCATAATGACTATCCGCCCCAGGCCGTACCGGTGCAAGACGCATAGCGGAA
>ERZ795060.1179-NODE-1179-length-31544-cov-6.612849_pt1 | contig 31544 bp, 26 predicted proteins | sample MGYA00375144_ERZ795060 | MGnify/ENA primary metagenome ERZ795060 (study PRJEB30189, sample SAMN05720157) | activated sludge metagenome | isolation source: anaerobic digester from wastewater treatment plant | place: Japan | collected 2015-05-15 ...
CGCAGCACTTGATGTTGAACGTGTCCATCAGTCCTTGACGAAGACGCGCCTACCCCACGGCGTCGGTGCTTGTGCGTGCGGCCCGACCAGGAGCCAGATCGTCGAGATGCCCCGTGGAGGGCTCTCGGGCGCCGGGCCCAGACCGTCCGTGAGGTAGATGATGAGGTTCGGTCGTGGGTTGAGCTTCGAGGCGATCTCGAAGCCCGGTCGGAAGTCCGTGCCACCTCGGCCGTGGATCGGGAGCTTCTCGAGGTCCGCGACGCGCACACGTCGCGGCTCCGCGGTCAGGTTGGCGTCGACCTCGAGCCACCAGGCCGCGTGGACGCCCGACGCCTGGAGGGCTGCTCGGCCCTCTCGTAGCGCCGGCTGGATGCACGTCCGCATGTCCATCGAACCGGAGCTGTCGAGCACGAGCGCGATCTCGATCTCGTACTCGATGTCGCCCGGCTTCAGGAGACCCGGAGGTCCGATGTACGACCGCGGGGACGGGTGCCGGTAGGACACGTCGATGGCGCCGCCCGACTTGATGGCGCCCGTGACCTGCCGGATGTCGTTGTAGAGGACCTTGGTCCAAGGGACCTTGCTCGGCTTCAGGATGAGCTTCGCCCACTCGACCATCGACCCCGGCACCTTGCCGGGGTTCTTGCCGTTGTACGTGATGATGTCGTTGGCGACCTGGGACTTGATGGCCTCGACCTCCTCGACCGGGCGCTCCTGCTTGCCCGCGAGCGCCTCCTCCTGCATGGCGTTGCCAGCGCCTGACCCACACGAGCCGCCCCACCCCGCGAGCACCTTGGCGTTCTGCGGGAGGAGTGCGTGGTACTCCTCCATGGTCTTGCCGTCGGGGAGGTTGTACCGCGAGGGCAGGAGGCCATCAGGACCGAAGTCCCAGCCACCCGGAAGACCGCTCGAGTTGATGGCCAGGTCCGAGACGATGTTCCTCCGCTGGTCGTCCACCCCGGGAAGGCGAGTGAACGTGTCGCGTACGATGTGCCCGACCTCGTGCCAGATGCGCGTCGTGACCTTCAAGAGGCCGTTCGGCATCTGGTAGAGCCGCATCACGTACTCGGGGTTGTAGAGCATCACCATCCCCTGCGTGACCGCGAAGGTGGGGATGTCGGTCGTCGAGAAGGGTGAGAGCGCGAACATCGCGGTCGCGAGGTACGGCGCCCGGATGCAGAACTCCATCCGGGCCTCCTCGAGCACACGCTCCGCGGTGGTCATGGCCCACCCAGCGCCTGGCGCATCTTCTTCATCTTGTCGAGCTGCGGTTGGATGCGGGCCATGACGGGCTGCGCGGCCTTCGAGCACTCCTGGTCTCCGGACGAGAGGCTCAGGTTGGCGTTCACGAGGCGGATGACGGGCCGTGAGAGCGTGTCCGCGAGGGAGCTGTCGGCCCCTTTTCGGAGAACGCCCCATGCCGTGGTCGCGGCCTTGAGCTGCTCCGGTCCCTTCTTCATCCCGACCACGTACGAGCTGAGCGACTCGTACACGGCCATGGACCGATCGATGCGCGTCGTGTCCGGCTCGAAGCCGTTCTTCAGCACATCCTCCGGCGTCGGAAGATCGGACTCCTTCTCCCACTTCATGAACTCGGTGGCCGGCCCGACGCCGACGCATCCACGGAGGAGGTCGAGTCGGATCTTCTCCGGTGCCTTGAGGGCGCGGCACGTGGCCATGGCCCGCAGGGCCCAGAACCACGTGCGTCTCGAGGCCCATCCCTTCGTGGGGTCGGCCTCGAGCGGTCCGGTGTGCAGGGTGGCCTCCCGGACCTTGAAGAAGCCCGCAGCCTTGCCGACGAACTCGGACCAGGCTCCCGACCAGTTCTCGTCCCTCTTCCGCGACAGCAGGTCCACCGGAGAGACCTTGTCGTCGTCCCGGTCGCCCGTGCCGCTGAGCCAGTCCAGGTACTCCGCGCCTCCGCCCGCCTCCCACTTGATGTGGCAGAAGCGGTTCGAGATGGGCGGCGGGAACGGGATGCTGCCGACGCTGTCCGCGTCGCCGTTCATGGCCGAGATGAAGCGCGTACCGCCCCCGAGGGGCACGCCCCCGAAGCGACGCTTCAGCAGGACCGACAGAAGACCGGCGTAGATGTTCTGCCGGTTCGTGTTGATCTCGTCGAGGAACACGAGCCCCGACTTGCGCTCGGCGATCTCGTGGATGATGGGGTCGTCGCAGGAGCGCACGAGCTTCCCGACACCGTCCTGCACGGGGTACCCCATCAGGTCCTCCGGGGTGCAGGACGGGATGAAGACCGTGTGCGTCAGGAGCGTGAGCTCGTCTCCGAGCGCTTCGATGGTCTCGGACTTCCCGATGCCCGGCGGGCCTTCGACGCACACCGGAAGTCCGAGGATCTGATCGGGCGAGTCGACCGAGATGTGGTTCTTCATCGGAACCACCATCGCGACCGCCAGCAAGTTCTTCATGTACATGGTCATTCTCCTCTGAGGCGTCGTACGACTTCGGATTGTTGAACTTCGTGTTCTACGTGGCAGGGGCAGTCACAGCGTCCCACCCTCCAGCAGCGAGCCCTCGTGCAGCCGGGGCACTCGCCGTTCTGAGAGAGGTGGGGCCAGTCCAGCGAGGCCGTTTCGATGGCGGCGTTCGCGCACGCGATGCACAAGATCCCGACGCACTCGCCGGGTTCTTGCACGAACGTCCACGTTTGCAGGTCGCGGGGGCTTTCGGTGATGATGCCCTTCTTGAAGGTCATCATCTTCTCGCCCATCCTGATGCTGCTGTTGCAGCAGTCGCACAGCAGCACCGCGTGGGACTCTTCGATGGGAGGCAGGTCCTCCACCAGAAGAGCGACGTCCTTCCGGCAGAGGTCCTCGCAGTCGAGGTGCATGAAGACCGGAGGTACGAACGGCTCCTGGTCCTCGTCCAGCAACGTCTGGTACTCGATGTCGGCGTCGTTGAACATGTACGCGACGCCGGCCTCAAGCAGCATGACCACGACGTCGCTGCGGAGGAACTCACCGCAGCCCTCGCAGATGTGCGTCGTGGCGTCCTCGGGGATCTCGTAGCCTTCGTCCTCTCCGTCGGGCTCGTACGCCCCGTAGTAGGTCAGATCTCCGGCCATCGGACGGCCCTCCTCTCGACGGATACCCATCGGTTGCCGATCGTTTCCAACCGCGTGTCGGGGTACAGCCCCGTTGCCGGGTCGAAGTCGCCGCGCAGGTAGAGCAGCTCTTCGACGTCCGTCTTCTCGTTGAGGTGCAGGAGCCGCGTGATCTCGAAGCCCGTCGGGAGCATGTTGCCGCCCGTGAGCTCGGTCTGGGTCACCCGCAGGTCGGCCTCTCGGATGAAGAGGTCGTCTTCCATGTCCTCGCCGTCGACCAAGAAGCCGATCCACCTTCGATGGTCGAACGGGCTCTCGTAGTCGCTCCCGAGCCACGGGCAGCGCTCCCCCGGCTCCGCCCGCTTGAGCATCACCTCCAGGTCGCGCTGGTTCAGGAACGTCACGAAGCCCTTCTGGTCGACCAGCCGAGCCCTGACGCCGCCGATCATCCGACCAGGGAGCGGGGCCAAGAAGCTGTTGATCGTCCAGATCCTCTTGGGGATGTCGAGGTCGCGGATGCGCGTCCCCACGAGGTCGAAGGTCTCCTGAAGAACGCGACCGGCCAGGGGCTCCAGCCGTTCGCGCTCTCGGTGGACGTTCACGATCACGTCAGCCATGCTCGCTCCTCCTTCAGCCAGTCCAGGAGCCCGCGAAGAAAGCCGGCCCACGCGGCCAACACGAGCAGCAGCTTCACGAGTCCGTCTCCGGTTCGGGCTCGTCCTCCTGCGGGGGATCCTGGAACATCTCTTCGATCGCCGCCTCGAAGCGGGCGCCGGTGTTGTCGTGCAGATCCTTCTCGTTCGGGTCGGTCTGAGCCATCAAGTCTCCTTGTCCGCGCGATGATTCGCGTCCAAGGTTCTTGTTCCGCAGCCCCATGACGACTTGCGACCCGCTTCGTGGCCGGGCTACCTTGAATCCCAGATGGCGTACCTGAACCAGCAGGAAGCGTTCGAGCACCTTCGCGACCGCGTGATCGAGGGGATCCAGAGCAACTTCCCCGTCAAGGGGAAGACGCACTCGCTGGTTCTGGGGGACGTGCACGTCGACGACTCCCTGCACCCGAACGACATCCACGCGCAGCACGAAGCCAAGATCAACGGCAAGAGCTGGGCCGCCCCGGTGCACGGCGTGGTGTCCCTCGTGGACAACGCGACGGGCAAGACGGTCGACTCCAAGCGCATCCAGCTCGCGGAGGTGCCGAAGCAGACCTCCCGCTACTCGTACATCGTCGACGGGCAGGAGTACCAGATCGACAACCAGTGGCAGCTCAAGCCGGGGGTCTACACGCGGCGCCGAGACAACGGGGAGCTCGAGAGCCAGTTCAACGTCGTCGGTCGTTCCTCGTTCGACGTGCGCTTCGACCCGCGCTCGAAGCAGTTCAAGATCGACTACAAGAAGGCGAAGATCCCGGCCTACCCGATCTTGAAGGCGCTCGGGGTCACGGACGAGACGCTGAAGAAAACCTGGGGAGAGGACGTCTTCGAGGCGAACCGTACGGGCAAGCGCCTCGATACGGCCGTCTCGCAGTTCTACAAGACCAGCACGGGCCAGACGCCTCCCTCGAAGGAGGCCGCCGAGGACTACCTGCACCGGATGCTTGGCGAGTCGCGCCTCAGCCCCGAGGTCACGCAGGTCACGCTCGGCAAGCCGTTCGAGTCCGTCAACGGAGAGACCCTTCACCTCGCGACCAAGAAGCTCCTCGACGTGCAGGGTGGGCAGCCCGAAGACGATCGCGATAGCCTGGTCTTCAAGTCGCTGCGGTCCGTGGGCGACTTCGTGAAGGACCAGATGAAGTCGAGCGGTCGGAACTTCACGACGAAGATCCAGCGGCAGCTCAACTCGGGGAAGGTCAACACGGTCCGCGACGCGATCCGGTTCGAGCTCTTCAACGAGCCCATCCGGTTCATCTTCCACAAGACGGCCATTGCGAACCCGGCGAAGCAGATCAACCCGCTGGAGATGATCTCGTCGGCCATGCAGACGACCATCATGGGTCCCGGCGGCATCAACAGCGAGCGGAAGATCACGCAGGAAGCGAAGATGATCAACCCTTCGCACATCGGCTTCCTGGACCCCATCAACACCCCGGAGGGCGAGAAGACGGGTGTCACGCTGCGGCTCCCTCTCGGGGTGACGAAGATCGGGAACGAGGCGAAGGTGCCGGCCATGAACCTCCGCACGGGCAAGATGGAGTACATCGGCCCGGCGACCATGTTGACCAGCAGGGTCGCGCTGCCCGACCAGATCTCCTACAAGGACGGAAAGCCGACCGCGAACTTCTCGACCGTGAAGGTCGTCGGAAGCGGGGGCGCCATCGAGGACGTGCGACTGGCCGAAGCCGACTACGCGCTCCGCCACCCGAGCCAGCTCTTCAACCTGACCTCGAACCTGGTGCCGTTCCTGGGCAACAACTCAGGCGGTCGAGCGGGCATGGCCGCCCGGCACATGGAGCAGGCCATCTCGCTCGTGCATCGCGAGGCACCGCTGGTTCAGGTCGGGACGCCTGTCTCGAAGCCGGGCATGGCCACGTTCGAGCAGGTCGTGGGTCAGCAGGTCGCTCACGCGGCGCCGGCGGCGGGGGTCGTGAAGGAGGTCACGGACAAGCACGTGACCATCACGGACCCGATGGGCAAGACCCACACGGTCCAGCTCTACAACAACTACCCGCTCAACGACACGAAGAGCGTCATGCACTCGACGCCGCTCGTGAAGCCCGGCGACCGCGTCAAGGCCGACCAGATCGTGGCGGACACGAACTACTCCAAGAACGGAACGCTCGCGCTCGGGACGAACCTGCGCGTCGGGTACGTGCCGTACAAGGGGTACAACTTCGAGGACGGTGTCGTGATCTCCGAGAGCGCGGCAGCGCGTCTCGCGAGCGGACACATGCACAAGTACGACCTCGAGCGCGACGAGAAGCTCGTGCACGACGTGAAGAAGTTCGACAGCAAGTTCGCTGGCACCTTCCGGACGGACCAGTACAAGCACATCGGCGAGGACGGCGTCGTGCGCCCCGGCACGAAGGTGCGCCCAGGCGACCCGCTCATCATCGCCATGCAGCCCTACGAGATGAAGGATCGAACGGGGCTCGCGGCCATGCGCAAGAGCCTCACGAACCAGTTCACGGACCGCTCGGTGCGCTGGGACAGCGACGTCGAGGGCGAGGTCGTGGGCGTCCACAAGACGGGCAAGAACATCTCGGTGCACGTTCGCACGGTCGAGCCGATGCAGATCGGCGACAAGATCGCGGGACGCTACGGCAACAAGGGCATCGTGACGTTGATCCTCCCGGACCACGAGATGCCGCACGACGAGAAGAAGAAGCCGCTCGACGTGCTCTTGAACCCGACAGGTGTCCCTGGGCGCATGAACATCGGGCAGGTCTTGGAGACGGCCGTCGGGAAGATCGCCCAGAAGACGGGCAAGCCCTACGTGGTGCAGAACTTCGACCCGAAGGTGCCCGACCACCTCGAGAAGGTGAAGGCGGAGCTCAAGCAGCACGGCATCGCCGACACCGAGCACCTCATCGACCCGATCACGAAGCAGCCTCTCGGCCCCGCGCTCGTGGGCCCGCAGTACATGATGAAGCTCGTGCACCAGGTCGACAAGAAGCTCTCGGTGCGCTCCGGCATGGGGCTTCCCGGCGTGCAGTCGAACGAGGGGTACGACTCTCTCACGTTCCAGCCGTCTGGGGGTGGGCCGGGTGGCGGGCAGACCATCGGAGCGCTCGGGATGTACGCGCTCTTGGCGCACGGCGCGAAGGCCAACATCCGGGAGATGCAGACCTGGAAGTCGGAGGGCGTCGACCCGCAGACCGACGAGATGAAGAAGTGGCCGTACGTCGGCGATCCCAGCGAGCGCGGGAAGGCGCAGCACACGCAGGTCTGGAAGGCCATCCAGGAGGGCACCCCGCTCCCGCCTCCTCGGTCGACGTTCGCGTTCCACCGCTTCACCGAGATGCTGAAGGGCGCGGGCATCAACCTCGAGAAGAAGGGCCACGAGCTGATCCTCGGGCCCATGACGGACAAGCAGATTCTCTCGATGTCGGCGGGGGCGCTCTCGGCGCCGAGCCGCGCGGTGCGGACCAAGGTCGAGAAGTCGGGGGAGTACCAGCCGATTCCCGGAGGCATCTTCGACGAGAAGGTCACGGGCGGGCACGGCGGTACGAAGTGGAGCCACATCCCTCTCGCGGAGCCGATCCCGAACCCCGTCTTCGAGAGCGCCATCAAGCGCCTGACCGGGCTGAGCCAGAAGCAGTACGACGCGGTCGTGGGCGGCGAGCAGGCCATTCACCCGACGACGGGCAAGGTCGTGGGTCTTGGGGAGGGCACGACGGGCGGCGCGGGCATCAAGCTGCTGCTCGACAAGATCGACGTACCGTCCGAGCTCAAGAAGGCCCGCACGGCTCTGAGCGCGTCGCGCCCTGCGGACGTGGATCGCAACCTCAAGAAGGTGAAGTACCTCCAGGCGCTTCAGCAGCTTGGCATCCAGAAGCCCTCGGATGCGTACGTGCTCCACAACCTCCCGGTCCTTCCTCCGGTGATCCGCCCGCTCAGCGTCATGCAGAGCGGCGCTCTTCGCTACGAGGACGTGAATGGGCTCTACATGCAGTTCGCCCAGATCAACGACAAGCTGAAGGACCCGGTCTTGTCCGCGAACCTCTCGGCGAAGCAGAAGACGACCCTGCGGTCTGACCTCTACGACGGCGTGAAGGCGCTTATGGGCGTCGGACCGAAGAACGTCGACGCGAAGCAGAAGGGTCTGCTCGAGCAGATCTCCGGTACGCAGCCCAAGGAGGGCTACTTCCAGAAGACGCTCATGAACCGTCGGCAGGACCTCACGATGCGGTCCACGATCGTTCCGGAGCCGGCCCTGGGACTCGACGAAGTCGGTCTCCCGAAGGACGCGGCGCTCACGCTCTTCCGTCCCTTCGTGGTGCGGCAGCTCGTCCTTCAGGGAACGGCGCCCACGGCGCTCGACGCGCAGGCGGTCTTGGCGGCGCACACGAAGGGGCGCAACGACCCCATGGTCTGGAAGGCGCTGGACCAGGTCATGGCGGAGCGCCCGGTGCTCCTGAAGCGCGACCCGGTTCTCCACCGCTACGGCGTCCAGGCGTTCCGGGCGAAGGCCGTGGACGGCAACGCGATCAAGATCCACCCGCTCGTGACGGGCGGCTACAACGCCGACTTCGACGGCGACACCATGGCGGCCTTCGTGCCGGTCGGACACGAAGCCGTGGCCGAGGCCCGGAAGATGTTCCCCTCGAACAACCTCTTCGCGGAGGCGTCTGGGAAGGTCATGTACCAGCCCACGCTCGAGGGCGCCCTGGGCCTCTACAAGCTCTCGCTCGTCGGGAAGGAGACGAGCCACAGCTTCGCGACCAAGGCCGACGCGGCCGAGGCGCTGAAGAGCGGGAAGGTCCAGTACTCCGACGTCGTGCAGGTGGGCGGCGTCAAGACCACCCCAGGTCGCGTGCTCTTGGCGAACGTCCTTCCCCCGCCGATGCAACACGCGATGCTGACGGACTTCAGCAAGAAGATCGACAAGAAGGGCCTCGACGGCCTTCTCTCGACGCTGGGGCGCGACCACCGCCACGACTTCGGTCGTGTCGTGAACGACGTGAAGGACCTCGGGTACAACGCGTCCTTCGGGGTCGTGAAGACCGACTTGGTCAAGGACGGGTACGTGCCGATCGGGACCCACTCGTTCTCCTTGGACGACTTCAACGCCGACAAGAAGAACCGAGCGGACGCCTTGAACGCAGCGTCCATCAAGGCCGAAGCCATCAAGGCGAGCAAGACGATCCCGGAGCGCTACAAGGACCAGCACATCGTGCAGGAGTACCTGGCCGCCTCGAAGAAGATGGATGAGGCGCACAAGAGCGAGTTCGGCGACCGTCCGTCGAACTTGCTCCTGATGTCGCAGGCGGGTGTGAAGCCGAGCTGGGACCAGTACAAGCAGATGGTCCTGGCGCCGGTGGTCATGAAGGACTCGAAGGACAACTACCTCGCTACGCCCGTCACCAAGAGCTACGCGGAGGGCCTCGACACGGCGGGGTACTGGACGCAGCTCCACGGTGCTCGTCGTGGCGCCGTCATGAAGGTCCAGGAGGTTCGGGAGCCGGGCTACATGTCCAAGCTCCTGATGAACTCGGCCATGAACCTCCTGGTCGACCGGAAGGACTGCGGGACCAAGAAGGGCGTCTCGCTGTCGATCGACGAGGACGACGTGCACGACCGGCACCTCGCGGCCGACTTCAAGTCGGGCGGGATGCACCTGCCGGCGGGGACGCTCTTGACCACGAAGGAGATCGGACAGATCCGCTCGGTCGACAAGAACGCCAAGGTCCTCGTCCGGAGCGCTCTGAAGTGCGAGAGCGACAAGGGCGTCTGCCAGCACTGCGTCGGCCCGAGCATCACGGGGCAGCCGCACGGTTTGGGTACGAACATCGGCATCCTGTCCGCGCAGGCCATCGGGGAGCGAGCCGTTCAGCTCACCCTGAAGAGCTTCCACACGGGCGGCGTCGCGGAGTCGGGCGGTGGCTCGAAGGTCCTCAACTCCTTCGACCGCTTCAACCAGCTCACCCAGCTCCCGACCACCATCCCGAACGCGGCCACGCTCGCGATGACGAGCGGGAAGGTGGACCGCGTCGAGCACGGCCCGACGGGCGTGCACGTGTGGATCGGCGGGCGAGCGCACTTCGTCGGCAAGGACGAGCGTGGTCTTGCGCTCCACGAGCCTCTTCCGAACGCGGGCAAGATCAAGGACTACAAGCCCTGGGAGCCGCCGTCGGTGGGCACCTACTACGAGGCGGGCGCTCCGCTGTCCGACCCGAACCGGACGTGGACGAACCCGCACACGTTCTATGAGGCCACGAAGAGCATGGACCGCGTGCAGAACTTCCTCACGGACGAGATGCACGGGCTCTACAAGAGCGAGGGCATCCGGCGCCGCGCCATCGAGACGATGGTGAAGGCGATGAGCAACCTGACGAAGATCGAAGACCCCGGCGACCACCCGCACGTGCTGCGCGGAGAGTTCTACCCGACGTCGGTGATCCGGCGCATGAACGATGATGAGCTGAAGGGTCAGCGGCCGATCGCACACAAGCCCGTCCTCAAGGGCGTCGACATGCTGCCGCTCTCACTCACGGAGGACTGGATGGCGAAGCTCCAGCATCAGCGCCTCAAGGAGACCTTGATGGACGCCGCGTCCAAGGGGCACGTCTCGAACATCCACGGAGCGCACCCGATCCCCGGCATCGCGTACGGCGCCGAGCTCGGGCAGCCGCAGCTTGCTCGTCCGGTTCCCGGGCGCCCCTTCACGGTGCAGCCGCACCACTACTGACCCATGGCCAAGCGCTTCTGGGGTACGCAGTTCCACATGGCCGGCATGGACTCGGCCGTCACGATGCAGGGTCGCGTCGTGAACGTGAACACGGTCAACTGGACCGTGGACGTCGTGAGCCAGTACGACCGGCACTACTACCGCGACATCCAGGTCTCGGCGCTCTACCTCCACTACAACCAGGGGGAGGGCGTCTACATCCTCCCGGACGTCGGGGCGGTCTGCATGATCACGATCCCGAGCGACACCTCGCCTCCGTTCGTGTCGGGCTTCGTGGCGCCCATGGAGGTCGTGGGCGGAACCGAGAAGCCGCTCGAGAACCCGGACGACGCGATCGTCACGACCATCTTCGGCACCCAGGAGCCGAACCAGGCCGAGCTCACGGGCAGCGACGCGCCCGATGGCACGACCTCGCACGGCGGCAAGGTCCCGTACCCGCAGGTCACGGCCCGCTTCGATGCCGGCCGTCCTCCGGGCAAGCCCGGCGACCTGTGGCTCCGCGGGCGCGACGGCAACTTCGTGGTGCTGCACCGGGGAGGTGTTCTTCAGGTCGGGGCGACCGAGATCGCTCAGCGGATGTACATCCCGCTCGCGAACAAGATCCTCGACATCTCCGGCTTCTACGAGCACATGAACGTCGGCGGCGGCGTGCAGTGGGGCTTGCAGGAAGGACCCTCGGTCGAGAACCCACCGGCGCAGCACATGCAGACCTACCGGGTCTTCGCGAACGACCAGTTCTGCGACATCCGCATCGCGACCGGGAAGGTCTTCTCGCCCGTCGGAGAGCCGGACGGGGACGCGGGGTTCTCGGACGAGATCAACGCCCTCCACCTCGGGACCGACGAGCTCATCGTCTGCGAGGTCACGGTCGCGAAGGGCGGCTTCAAGGCGGGCTCGGGAGACGTGGCCAGCGGGGCGACCCACAACCAGACCAAGCTCCGCTTCTTCTACGACCGCGGCGGCAACATCTTCTTGCGGGCGGAGGGCAGTGCGTTCTTCGGCTTCAAGAAGGACCTCAAGGTGCGGGTGGTCGGGAACGCGGCGCTGAAGTGCAAGCAGTTCACGCTCGACACCGACGAGGGGTTCCAGGTGCTCGGCGGCCCGCTCGTGGAGATCAAGGGCGACGTGGTGCGCCTCCAGGCCGGCACGCAGCCCATCGCCCGCCAGGGGGACAGCGTGGCCATCGTGCTCCCGGTCGCGCAGGTGAGCGGTACCGTGAGCGGGAATCCGTTCACTGGCACCATCACGCTCGTGACGCCGTTGTACGGGAGCATAATTTCGGGGAACCCAAACTTGCTTGGCTAGCTTCGGGATTACCACGTATGATGCAGGGCATGGCCACCGACGAAGAGAAGAAGAAACGGCAGCGTGAAGCGCAGGCTCGGTACCTGTCCAAGCCCGAGAATCGAGAGAAGGCGCTAGCGGCTACCCGATCCTGGGCCGCGCGGAATCCTGAGAAGGTGAAGGAACGTGAGGCGGCTCGGGACAAGGACGCACAGCGGGCGCGGGCGCGTGAGTACATGCGAGAACAGCGGGAGAAGAACCCTCGGCATGTTCTGAGCTTGAAGTTGAAGAACGCCTACGGCATCACGCTCGAGGAGTTCGAGATTCTTGAGAAGTCGCAGGAGGGCGTGTGCGCGATCTGCAAGAAGACCGAGACGTGGGTGCGGGCCGGTAAGGTGTACCGGCTCTCGGTCGACCACTGCCACGACACGGGCAAGATCCGCGGGCTTCTCTGCAAGGCGTGCAACACGGGCATCGGGTACTTCCTCCATGACCCTGAGCTCCTCCGGGCGGCCATCCGGTACTTGAAGCACCCACCCGCGGCCCCGTTCGTGGGAAAGTAGCAACGCATGACGGCCTTCTCGAAGATCATCGGACCGGTGCCCATGAGCGTGTGCGCAGGCGCGAACGCACAGGCGCTCTTGGTCATCCCGCCGATCCTGGCGCAGATCCAGGTGCTGATCTTCGGAGCCTTCGGGCTCGGGCCCCTGAAGCTCGACCTGGTCGCGCAGTTCAAGGCGGCCGTCGGGATCACGATCGCGTTCGGGGATCCCCTCTCGGCCTTGAAGGCAGCCATCCAGGCGGCCCTTCAGGTCGTGGCGTCCTTGAAGGCTGCGCTCGTGATCGGCATCCCGCCGCTCAGCATCCAGATCTCCGCTTCGCTGGCGCTCATAGCCTCGCTGGCCATCAAGATCGGCGGCATCAACCTGGCCATCGATCTAGCCCTCCAGGTGAAGTTGCCGGCCATCAACCTCGTGGCGCAGCTCCAGGCGGCCTTGTCCTTGGGCGGGCTCGTGATGTACGCGTGGTCCGCCCAGAACATGCAGACGACCCAGGCCCAGATCGCCGGCTACAACTTCGCGGCTGACGGCTTCCTGCCCATCAACCAGACCTACGGTATGATGCTAGCTACCGCTGCCCCCGGGGCCTCGGCCTCGTTCAAGTTCCTGTTCAACCCCCTGCTCCCCTGAAGGCTCGTCCATGAACCTCTTCCTCGACACCAAGCTCCCCGAGTTCAGCAAGACGGCCGCCGAGGTCACGCTCCCCGAGGATCCCTCTGGCTGGCAGCAAGAGATCCTCCAGGAGATCTACAAGCAGGCGCCGTTCATCGCCGACTACGACCCGAGCGTCGTGATGGATCGCCTCGACGGCGAGCGGGGAACGGCGTTCGGGCACATCGAGGTCGGCAACAAGACCGAGCTCAACGTCTCGCAGGGGGACCCGGCCGCGCAGGTCGCGGGCATCCGGCACGTCCGCATCCCGATCATCGTGCGGGACGGGAAGCTCTTCCCGTTCGACCTGATGGTCACGGAGGACGCGAAGGTGTTCCCGCTCACCGAGCGGCGCCTGCGCTCCGCGCTCTTCCGCCCGCAGGTGTTCGACGTCACGTCCAGGACGCCGGGCGACCAGAGCCTCATCTCGGCGCTCTACCCGCCGTACCGCCAGAACTACGGCTTCGGCGGTGGCGGGGCGACCATGAGCGCCGGCATGGGCAAAGAGGGCAGCAAGAAGGCGTCCATCCTGGAGGTCGTGCTCCCGACGGCGCTCGAGTCCGACTACACCCGGACGGCCGAGAGCCTCCAGGAGGTCGCGGAGTGGCTCGTGCACAACAAGGAGGCGATGGCGCATCCCCTGAAGGTGCTCTCGGGGTTCCAGCCGCAGGCCGCCCGCACCCTGACCGAGAAGGTCGCGCACGCGCTCATCCCGAGCGTCATCCAGGTGGCTCGCACGAACGAGGGCTACGTGGTCAAGAAGGCGTCGGCGCAGTACTGGCATCCGACGATCCAGCGGGTCGATCGCGGCGAGCTCGTTCGCACGGTCGGAGCGGAGGTCGCGCTCTTGATCGACAAGACGGGCTCGGTCACGAGCGCGATGGGCGAAGACCTCGCCTCCGAGCCCGAGGAGCAGACGGAGTCCGACACCCCGAAGCTCATCACCGACTACGGCATCTACAAGGTCCAGGACCAGGAGGGGAAGCACCTCATCGGGTTCGCGTTCCCGAACCTGATCGACGTCGAGGGGCACCCGCTGCCCATGACGCTCTTCACGAACGGTTCCCAGACGGCCGTCCAGGGGGAGATCGTCGGCGTGCGCGTGGCCGAGGGCCTGAGCGTCACGACGGGCCGCCCGAAGGGCTACGGGGCCTTCTACAAGGTGCTCCCGAACGGACGCGTGGAGGCCATGGTCCCCATGGACCTCCAGATGAACTTCACCGGCGCCGACGGGCAGGTGGCCCTCGTGGGGCACACGATGGAGGGCCGCGAGATCCAGGTCTCGATCGAGCAGGGCATCCAGAAGCCCACGCTCGCGGACGAGCAGCACCTCTGCATCCCGGAGGACTGGCGCTGGCTGCCCCTCGAGGGCACCAAGGCCGTCTCGCTCGTGGCGCACCCCGACGAGTACATGAAGGTCGCGGAGATCCCGCTCTCGGTCCAGCTCCGCGGCGACGCGTCGGGGTCGTTCTCGATCTCCGGCGGGCCGATCGAGAAGGTCGCGAAGGACGAGCGCGAGCTGCTCTCCATGGAAGACACGCTCTTCTACCTGGCGGGGCTCGGTGTTCCTCCCGCGATCGGGATCCGCAAGATGGCCGAGACCATCCAGCGCATGGCGCCCGTGACCGTGGCGGTCTCGCGAGACATCTCTCCGTCGGCCCTCGTGAACGAGGAAGCCATCAAGACGGCCAGCGCCTCGCCGAGCTTCACGGTCAAGCTGCGTCAGAACCTCGCCAAGGAGGCGGCCTTCGTGCCGGACCCGCTGGCGGTCGACACGATGCTGAGCCTCGGGTTCCTGAACCCCGAGAACGTCATGACCTTCGTGTCGTACATGCCGCAGCTCGACGAGGCGCAGGCGCACCTCGGTGACCTCCTGGTGGCCGCTCGTCTCGGTCTGCGAGAGGTCCCGGTCTACGCGCTCGAGCGGGCCATGAAGGGTCTCGAGGACGTCATCGAGGGGCTCAACGTCCTCGCGTTCCAGAAGAACTGACCCATGGCGCTTTTTCGTAGCCCCGCCGAGCGCTACATCAAGGCGCTCATCCTGCACCCCGCGGAGTACTCGAACGAGAAGATCATCAAGAAGCTCGATCGACTCGAGCTCGACCCCATCGGGCCGGACTACATCAAGGAGCTGCGGGAGAGCCTGAAGCCGCCGCCGGTCTTCTACCCTGAAGATGGGCGGCACCACCCGACCGTGAAGTTCCTCCGGCAGCAGGAGGTCTACTCCTTCTTCCATCCGGACCTCGAAGCGCAGGCCGCCTGGATGCTGCTCACGAACCCGTCCGCGAAGCTCCACATCGAGGCGCTGTCGTTGTCGGGCTTGCCGGAGGTCACCATCACGGCGGCGCTGCGTCGTGAGGGCCGCCTGATCCCCGATGGCGCGGTCTCGGCGTACCTCTACGGGTACTGGGACCTGACCATGTTCGACGTCGTGCAGATCCGAGCGCTGCTGCACCTGCGGATCGATGGGGCGTGCCGCCGCAACCCGAGCCCGGAGGTCGCTGAGCAGGCGGCAGCGCTCAAGAAGGCGTCGTACCTGGACCCGAGGATCTCGGCGGCGTCGCTGCCGAACAACGAGCTGAACGCTCGGCTGATCGGGCACCGCCTCGGGCTCCCGATCGGCAACCTCAACTTCTCCAAGGCAGCGCAGGAGATCATCGGCGCCAGCACCTTGCAGACGTACGAAGCGGTCTGCCGAGGCGGGCAGCAAGGAGCCACGGAGGCCAGCTTGCTCGCGGGGGTCGTGCAGACCTTCAAGAAGCTCTTGGCCGACGACATCGACGTCACGGCGGTCATCACGAAGCAACTCGACAGCGTGCGGCTCAAGCAGGAGACCAAGGCCGTGCCGATGATCGCAGAGCTCACGCAAGGCAACCACACGGCCGACACGGCCGTGATCGACCCCGACCACAAGGAGAAGTGATGGCTACTCCCGAACCGCATGAGGCCGAGCGCCTCAGCGACATCAAGACCGCCTTCAGCGGCGGTGACCTGGACGTTCCCGCACTCGAGTTCGTCAAGACCAAGACCGCGGCGTTCAACGCCGAAGTCGCCGTGGACGGAGAGGACCTGGTGTTCCACTTCTTCCTCCCGGACCACCTCAAGGACTTCCCGGTCGTCGGGAACCTGGCGGCCTACTGGGACGACCGCTTCGCGGCGGCCCTGAACGAGGTGGCTCAGGCTCACTTCAAGGTCGGCTACCCCCGGCTCCGCGCTCAGCACATCAACGACCTGGGCGTGAACTCGTGGTGGCTCCACGCCGCAGGCTTCGCGGGAGCCGAGGACCTGGGCGAGCTCGTGGCCGGGCTCTACCGCTCTCTCGAGGCCAAGCTCAACTCGAAGTCCACGTGACGGCGATGAACGCGGAAGCGGCTCATGGTCCAGCCCGACTCCTTTGCGTACGCCCGCATGTAGTCCTTCATGGGGTCGAGGCACTTCGGGGCGATCTCCTCGTTCAGGTTGATCGCCACGTAGTACTTCCGCCCAGTCGAGTAGGGTCGCACCAGTGACTTCGTGCCAAGGTGGTTCGAGGCACGGTGCAACGACCCCCAGAGGTTCTGGATGACCGCTCCCACGTCTGAAGTCTTCTCCGGCGGGAACACGCCGTACAGCCTACCACCGGGGTGGGGCGTCGCTGAACGCGACTACGTGTTCGAGGTCGACGAGGATGGGTTCGACGATTCGAGTGACCTGGAGGACTCCGTCCTCGGACCGATCTGGCGGGCTCCCGAGAACACCATCAAGGACTTCCACGAGCTCTTCGAGCAGGAGGTCGAGAGGGTCGAGCTCGCGAATCTGACCCTCTCGGAGTTCACCGAGGTCGCGTTCCGGATGCCGCGGTCGGACGGCGTCCCCGGCTTCGAGAACTTCTCCTTCGAGGGTCGCCGCCACATGCGGCAGATCTACGACACGCCGGCGCGGCGCATCCACCTCATGTGCGCCCGTCAGGTCGAGAAGTCGACCTACTTGGGCAACCGCGCCCTCGCGTACTCGTCCCTGGTCCCGAGCTTCCTGACCCTCTACGTCTCGCCGACGAGCACGCAGACCAAGACGTTCTCGAACGACCGCATCCGACAGCCGATCGCGACCTCGGACATCTTGAGGTCGTTCACGAACTCGATGCTGTCCCAGAACGTCTTCGAGAAGCGCTTCGTGAACTTCTCGACCATCACGCTCCGGAACGCGTTCCTGAACGCCGACCGGACCCGTGGCATCGCGGCCTGGATGCTCTTGCTCGACGAGTTCCAGGACCTCCTGTCGGACAACATCCCCATCATCGAGCAGTGCACCAGCCACGCGCCCGAGAAGTGGAAGCAGTACTGCTACGCCGGCACGCCCAAGAGCCTCGACAACAACATCGAGTACTACCGCTCCGGGTTCGCGCAGGGGCGGCCGATGAGCAACCAGGGCGAGTGGGTCGTGCCCTGCCACCGGCACGGCGGGGACACGGGCAAGTGGTGGAACATCCTCGGCGAGAAGCACATCGGCAAGAAGGGGCTCATCTGCGAGAAGTGCGGCGAGCTCATCAACCCGCAGGACGCCGATGCCCAGTGGGCCTCGCTCGTGTCTGGGGGCGTGTTCGAGAGCTACCGGATCCCGCAGCTCATGGTCCCCTGGAAGGCGTGGGACGAGATCCTTCTCGACTACGCCCGGTACCCCCGCGACAAGTTCTACAACGAGGTGCTCGGGCTCTCGTACGACTCCGGGATGCGCCCCCTCAACATGGGCCAGGTCCGAGAGTGCTGTGACGAGAAGGTCACGATGCACCCCGACTACCTCGAGCAGTTCAAGACCCAGGACAACCCCATCTTCGCGGGCATCGACTGGGGCACGGGGGAGAACAGCTACACGGTCCTGACGCTCGGGACCTACGTGGCCTCGAAGTTCACGATCATCTACGCGCACCGGTTCACCGGGACGGAGCTCGACCCCGAGACGCAGTTGAAGATGATCGAGGAGCTACTGTCCGAGTTCAAGGTCCTGGTGATCGGGACCGACTACGGCGGCGGCTTCCACCAGAACGACTTCCTCCTGCGGAAGTTCGGACCTCTGCGGCTCGCCAAGTTCCAGTACATGGCGAAGTGCAAGCGCAAGGTGGAGTTCGAGCCCAAGCTCCGTCGCTACAAGGTCTTTCGGACCGAGGTCATGAGCGACATCTTCAACGCCATCAAGCGCAAGCAGCTCACCTTCCCGCGCTGGGTGGAGTTCAAGGAGCCGTACGCCCAAGACATGTGCAACATCTTCTCGGAGTACAACGAGACGATGCGCATGACCCAGTACAGCCACCGGCAGGACCGCCCGGACGACACGTTCCACTCGGTGCTCTACTGCTTCTTGGCGTCGATGATCCGCCACCCCCGGCCGGACATCATCGCCCCGTTGCGAGAGGACCAGAACCGCGGTCCCTTGAACGCCGGCTACACCGGTCCGCTCTGGCAGGGTTGACAGAAGTCGCGTGGGCGCTTACCCCTTGAGCATGTCCTCGTTCCCATCCCGCTGAACTGCTCTCTGACTCTCCGCTGACGCACTACGTGATCGTGCGAGCGGACCTCCCCCGCGGCCTGCAAGCTGCGCAGATCGTCCACGCGGCGGGAGAGAGCAGCCCCGGCGGGCTCCCCGCCGGCACCTACGCGGTGGTCTTGGCCGTTCCGTCCGAAGAGGCCCTCGTGCGCGAGGCCGACCGGCTCGAGAAGGCCAAGCTCCAGATCGTCCGCATCTACGAGCCCGACGCGCCCTACTGCGGCGCCATGATGGCCATCGGGATCGTCCCGGCCAGGAAGGAGGACCTCCGGCGACACGTCTCGTGTCTCCCTCTCCTGAGGTAGTTCTTCGGGGCGGTAGCTCAGCGTAGAGCGTCGGCGAAAGCCGAAGGTCGGTGGTTCAACTCCATCCCGCCCCACCATCCGCAGGTAGATCAGTTGGTGATCGCTCCTCGAGCCTTGCGTTCCTGGAGAGGTGGTGGTTCGACTCCATCCCTGCGGGCCACGCGCTCTTAGCTCAGAACGGTAGAGCAGCCGCCGGATGGAGGCGGAACGTCGTGGGTTCGAGTCCCACAGAGCGCACTACAGCAACGACAAGATGATGGCGTTCACGTGCGTGGTCTTCGGGTCCGGGAACGCCCGGTCCGCGACGGCCTTGCCGCCCGTCTCTCGCAAGTAGAGGTACGCCTCTTGTCGGAGCGTCGCGTACGCGGATCGCAGGATCGCGTACGAGGTAGCGCGGTCTGCGTCGAGTCGCTCGATGTGCAGCGGCGCCTCGCGGAGCATCTTGGCCGCGGCGTCGAGAGGCGCCCGGTACGACGAGAACCCGTTCCGCAGCGCGTCGGCGGCCTTGAAGTAGTTCCGGTCCATCCCGAGGAAGATCTTCGCCCACCCGCGGATCTGGAGGGCCGTCATGCCGCTCGTGTCGGTGTACTCGAGGTTCAGGCAGGCGTGATGGAGCGCCATGATGTCGTGCGGTTCGGTACTGACGGGATGGTGGGATCCGCCCAGCGCATCCAGCAGGGCGTCGAGCTTCCTCTCCGTCCGGGCGGCGATCGTCAGCGCCTGAAGGGCGTGCTGGTACATGGCCGCGACCCCGATGTTCTTCTTCAGGGCGCGGGCCGTGTCGGCGACGTCGTTCGGGTCGAAACGCGGCTCTCCGTCCTCCGAGACCGGCACCAGCAGACGTCGGGCGACGAGCTGCCGGGCCTTCTTCTCGGAGACTTCCAACCAGTCGCTGACCTCGCGAAGCGTGAGCAGCCCCTCGGCTGCGGGTTTCTCATTGGAGAGGGCCATGTGCTATTCCTAGGGTCGTACAACAACCTGGAGCGACCATGAGCGATCTTCCCGAGCCTTGGGCCCGTCAGCAAGCACATGCACGACCGATCTCGGGGGAGGACCTCGAGACGATGGGAAAGCGAGCTGCCGACCAGTGGGCGTCGGGCGCCTTCAAGACCCTCAGCGACTCCGTCGTGGGGACCATCAAGACGGCAGGGCTCTCGCCCGAGCAGGTCCGGCGGGTCATCGAGTTCGCGAACACCCACGCGTACCTCGTCGAGTTCCGGAAGGAAGGCTCGGCGCACCGCGTGATCGACTTCGACGGAGGTCCGGCGGACCCGTCGGTCGTCCTCAAGGACCTCAACGATGGCGGCGGGGGCACGGTCTTCGACCGCGGGACGCTCGACTACAACGCGCCGCCGGTGGGGAAGAGCAAGCACGCCTCGCTCGATCGGGCCGTCGAGACCGCGCTGTTCGAGAAGTTCGCCTCAAGCTCGGAGCCGCACCCGGACTACCCGTACGCGAACCCGCTCGGAGAGCTGCTCGACCTCCGGGAGAAGGTCGCGGGCCTGTACGAGCACTCGGGCTCCACGCTCTCGGGCCTCGAGACCATGTACCAGGACCTGGCCGAGAACCTCTTCTACCAGGTCAAGCAGGCGGCCATGAACGGCTACCCGCTCGGGGATGTCCTGCGGGCCTGGCAGCCCTTCACGTCCGACCCGGAGTACGTCAAGGCCGCCATGGCCGTCATCGGGCCGCGGCTGCTGGAGAACGGGGTCTTCCCGAGCGTCGAGGCGTTCGGGGCATCCCTCGAGAAGACCGGTAGCGCCCAGACCCCGAACCCCGCGCACCCGCTCGTGCACACCTACCAGGAGTACTGCCAGGTGCTCTACAAGCTCGCCGAGACGCGTCTCGTGCACGAGCAGGCGGGCGCCGCCCTCGGGACCATCAACGCGTTCGTGCAGAACTACGACCCAGAGAAGCTCGCGGGCTTGAACCCGCTCGACTGGGTCGAGAAGAAGATGCTCGCTCGGGCCGCCTCTCGGGCGGCAGAGCACGGGGCGCACGAGGTGACCCGGAGCCCGGGGCTCGTGAAGAGCATCACGCAGGCCGCCTCCGACCTCTCCCATCCCGCCGGCGAGGCCGGGCATGGTCTCGGAGAGTTGCTCTTCGGTGAGGGCTCGGGCGGGGCCAAGACGCTCGGAAACCTGACCAGCACGGCCGTGAAGTACGCGCCGCACATGGCCGCCGGGTACGGGCTCTACCGGGCCGCCGAGACGCCCACCGGCCAGAAGATCCTCAACGCCGTGACGGGCGACAACAACCAACCCCAGATGGCTCTTCCGCAGGGCTACGGGTACTACTGAGGCACGCCATGATGAACCCGCTCGAGGAGTACTTGGAAGAGAAGCACGCCGGCGCTGGAGACTTCGCTGGCCACATGGGGCAGGCGCTCATGGGCGGCCTCGGGACCGCGGTCGCGGCGGGCGCCGTCGCGGCGACGGGCATGGCGGCCTCGCACATCTACGACGCGGTCACGAAGGCGCGGGACTTCAAGGACATGCTCCGGAGCCCGTTCAACCAGGACCTCCACACGCTCTACGCCGAGCGCCCGAAGGAGTTCAACGCCGCGTACTCCTCGCTGCGCTCCATGAACCCGAGCTTCTCGAAGGACCCCATGGTCGCGGGGACGTACCTGCGGCGGATGATGACCTTCACGCCCGAGGCCGCCGGCGGGGCCTTGCTGGAGTCGCTCCAGTACCGGAAGTCCGAGCCCGAGAACCCGCTCGAGAAGGCGTTCCTGGGTGGGGCCGCACACGGGGCCGGGCAGGGCTACGGTGAGAGCGTGAAGGCGCAGCACCAGGTCGCTCGCGAGGGACGTGACGCTCAGAAGACGCTCGCGATGTCGCAGCTCGGGCACGAGCAGAAGCTCCAGCAGCAGTCGCACGCCGACTTCATCCGCCAGCGTCCGAAGCCGGCGGAGGGGGAGCAGCACGTCATGCGCTCTCCCGAGTGGTACGCACAACACGCCGCGATGTTCCGCTGATGCTCAAGGCAGCGTTCTTCCCCGGGCAGACCGAGCACGGACCCATCGCGGTCCCGCTCTTCACGAAGGCCGATGCGGCGTTCGAGAAGACGGCCGCTGCGCGTCTGCTGCCCGAGGTCGTGAAGTACATCGAGACCCTTCGGCCAGCCCCGGATGCCCAGTACGTGCTCGTGAACGCGATGGGCGCCGGGGAGTTCTGGGGGTCGAACATCAACGGGGACTACTTCCCGGAGGCGGCGCTCATCCACGCGCCCGACTCGTGGAAGAACAACCCGCTCGTCGATCGCGTCACCGCGAAGAACTGGCCGTACGGCTTCCCGACCTTCTACCGGGCCCACCCCTACGCGCACCACCGGAACAAGGACGCCTCGCGTGCCTTCGGGGAGGTAGAGCTCGCGACCTGGAACGACGCCATGAAGCGCGTCGAGCTCGTGATCCGCGTCGACGAGGACAAGTGCCAGAAGTTCGGCGGCACGGGCGTCTGGGACAAGCTGAAGCAGGGGCAGTTCCCCGACGTCAGCATGGGCTGCAAGGTTCCGTACGACACGTGCTCGATCTGCCTCGACTGGGACACGTACCGGAAGGCCCAGGCCACCTTCGTGCCGGGTCGGCACAAGCACGCCGGCGAGGCGGTGCTCGAGTACCACCGCCGGCTCAAGGCGAAGAACGGTCACGGCATCCGCGGGCTCTCGATCACGCGAGCCGACTACTGCGAGCACGCGGCCGACAAGATGAGCAAGATCCTGCCCGACGGCAGGAAGGTGTTCGTCTACAACGACTACCCGAGCTTTTTCGACATCAGCTTCGTCTTCATCGGCGCCGACAAGACCGCCAAGGTGATGATGAAGATCGCCAGCGCTCACGCGTTCTGGTCCCTGCCCAGCGTCGATGTGGCCGAGAAGCTCGGGTACTCCGACTTCCTCGGGGAAGAGAAGACGGCCTCGGCAGAAGAGCCGGTCACGGAAGAAGACCTCTTCAAGCTCGCCTTCTTGGGGAAGGGCGCCTTCGCGAAGGCCGGGGAGATCGACAAGGACACGGTCCCGTCGCAGTTCGTCGCCAAGGCCGTCCCGGTGTTGAACAAGCACGAGCCGGAGATGGGCGACGAGACCCTGGAGGCGCTGGCCACCCGGCCCCTCGGGGACTCGCTAGCCACACTCTCGGGGCTCGGGATCACGCTCCGCCCGAGGGAGTTCCAGCGGATCATCATCATCCGCATGGGGAACCGCCCTCTCGCAGACGAACTCGACCGGAAGGGCATCGTGTTCCCCAAGTCGGAAGAGAAGCACGACGAGCCGCTCATCACCGGTTCGATGCACGCCGGCTTGGCCAAGATGCTGCTGCATCTGCTCGAGGATCGCAGCGTCTTCGGACCGCAGATCGAGCGTCGAGCGGTGCGCGTTCTTTCGCGGGCCGGAGAGCGTCCGGAACACGAAGTGAAGCCCCCTTCTTCCCTTTCTACGGATCTGCTGCGTAAGATAGGGGCTGCGTACGGTTCCTACCGTCAAGAGCACATGAACAAAGTGGCAGAGGCGCAGGACATGATCAGCAGCTCCGGTCTTCGAGACCGGTCGCTCGGTCTTCTTGCACATCTGCCCGCCGACGAGCTATTCACTCCGATGTCCGTAGCTCACCTGAAGCAAGCCTTCTGGTCTGAGCTCGGAGTCCCCGGCAACGGGGAGGCGAACACCGCCAGCGTGGAGAGGGGTTCCCCCTCGAAGAACACGTTCAACCGCAACGTCACCTTCTAGGAGTCACTCCCCCATGTCCGACCTGTCCACGATGCTCGCCGAAGCCTACGGCACCCACCAGTCCGCTCCTGCTCCCTCCGCCGAGGACATGCAGAAGCAGGCGTCCATCAACCTCTTCGCGAAGCTCGCGGCCGACAACGGCGTCGACCTCAACAAGCTCTCGGACGAGCAGGTGAACGAGCTCTACACCGAGTTCGTGACCAAGCTCGCCGAGGAAGAGAAGAAGGAAGAGGGCGAGAAGAAGGAGCCCCCGCCGGCGGCCAAGAAGGAAGAGGGCGAGAAGAAGGACGAGGAGAAGGAGGCGGCGGCCCGCGCCGAGTTCCAGCTCCAGAAGGAAGCCGAGGCGAAGGTCGCCGAGGCCGACTACCTCGGTCGCGTGATGGCGCACGCCTACGTGAACGAGCTGAAGAAGATCGCGGGCAAGATGCCCGAGGCTCTGGCGGCGCACGCTCGCGAGGCCGGCAAGGCCGTCACGAAGGGCGTCGAGCACGCCGGCGACAAGCTGAAGAACCTCGGCAAGTCGATGAAGAGCCACAAGACCGAGATCGCGGCGGGCGCTGGCGGCGCGGCTGCGGGCGCTGCGGCCGGTGAGGCGCACGGTCGGAGCAAGAAGGCGTCGGCCGTCGACCTCGAAGCGGCCGAGTACGCGGTCAAGCTGGCCCACGAGGCCGGTCTCGATGCGGAGGCCGTGGGCGAGCACCTCGACGCCCGCCTGCTCCTGGGCGTCCAGGAGTCGACCAAGACGGCTGGTGTCGAGGACTTCGAGACCGCGCGGCACATCCGCGCTCTCGAGCTGCTCGAGCAGATCGGCGTTCCCGTCACCTGGCCGGAGGCCACCTTACCGAATGGGGCCCCACAACGATGCGCAAGCTCGCCGAGCCGCCCAACGCGGTGGGGTCCCTTCCTTCGGCCTCTCCTGTGCCAGAGGTGCAGGTCCTCTCGCAGTTCGCTCCAGGGAAGAAGGGTCCGACCGGTACCGCGCCGAAGACCAACTACTCCCGGGTGAACTCCGGAGCCCCGGAACTTCCTGATGCAGGTGCGGTAGACCAAAAGTCCCTCCAGCCCAAGTACGGATCCCCCATGAACACCGCTGCGACCCCCAACCTTCAGGACCTCGTCCACGCCTCCATCGCCGGCGTGATGTCGCGGACCAAGATCGCCGAAGAGGCGAAGCGCCAGGCCCACGACGAGCCCGAGAAGTGCTCGAAGTGCGGCAAGGACAAAGAGAAGTGCGCGTGCGGCGGCAAGATGGCGTCGGCAGGCGTCTCGACCGACCGCGTGACCAAGCTCGCCGGAGCCCTCGACTACCTCTCGGACGTCTTCGCGAAGACGGCCACCGAGAACCAGCCCGGTTCGGGTCCCGGGGCGCTCCAGGTCACCGAGGCGACGGCCTCTACCTCCCTGCCGGACCACAAGGGTCAGGCGACGCCCAAGAACGTCGTCCCCATGCACCCGGGTGAGGAGAAGGTCCGTCCGACCGAGCAGAGCGCGACCGCGCTCGAGACGAACGACAAGAGCCCGCCGGGCGCCGGCGGCAAGACCCCCGAGAAGGTCGCGGCCGACCTCGCTGCCGCGAACCTCGAGAAGGTCAAGGCGGCAGCCTCGAAGGAGAAGACCGCCGAGGAGCTCTACCGAGCGAACCTCGAGCGCTTCGGCCTGAAGCTCGCCGAGGACGCCATCAACCCGGCGCACATCAGCGCTGGCCCCGCGCAGCCCCCGCAGGCGTCGGCGGCCGGTCAGCCGGGCGGTGAGCCCGCCGGCGGCGCCCCGAAGGGCCCCACGTCGGCCCTGGCCTCGAACGAGGCGGCCATCGGCCTCACGCGAGGCGAGGCGTACGCGAACCGCAAGGAGGACATGAAGAAGTGGCTCTCCGAGCCCATGGACTCCAGCAAGCACGACAGCACCCTTCAGGTCGCGTTCGACGAGACCTCGAAGGCCGATCCCAAGATCGGCAGTGCGCAGTCCATCAAGACCGCTGCGGCGCGGGCCATCCTCGAGAAGATGGCCGAGAAGGTGAGCTGAAGACCATGGACAAGATCTCCCACGCCAAGATCGCCGAAGTCCTCGCGGACGCAGCGGCCACCCTTCGCCAGGTCACGCAGGAGCGTGACGCCGCGGTCGAGAAGCTCGCGGCTCTCGAGCTCCGCACCGACGTCGAGAAGCTCGCGAGCTCGATGATCGAGAAGGGCATCTCCGACGCCCCCAAGGACGTTCTCATCGAACAGCTCGAGAAGGCCGCTCAGGAGGGCCGACTCGATCGCCTCCGGGATGCGGTGAACCTCGTCGGGCCGGACATGTGGTCCAAGCTCGGCCATCTCACGGACGACCGTCGGCACCCCGGCGGAACGTCCGACCTCGAGTCGTTCTTGGCCGGCGGCCTCGGGTTAGCAAGAACAGCCCACAAGGAGACAGACCACATGTCCACGATCGATCGCATCAACTTCGAGCCCGTCACCGACGTCCTCCCGATCCACCGCCGCGACTTCCCGCTCGCGGACCCCACGCTGGTGAACCCGGCGAACCCCCTCGGGCTCATCGACGGCGAGTGGATGACCCTGAACGGGTCGTACCAGCTCGTCCGCGCGGCCAACATCGCGGCAGCCGGCAACGCGGCGACGGTTCGGAGCTTCCCGCTCTGGGCCGAGCGAGGCCGCTACGACGTCCAGGCCATCGCGGGTCGCAAGACCCCGATCTTCTTCCTCGGCGTCTACGAGATCGACACGCGCATCTTCGACGCGGCCCTCGTGGTCGGCGCCGGCGCGGCGATCACGACGGTCATGCAGCCGCTCAAGGTCGCGAGCGTCAACCTCGGCGGCAAGATCGTGGCAGGTCTGGTCGGCCACGGCGGTGCAGGCGACGCGAACCCGATCGTCGGGTACGTGACTCGCCTCCCCGCCTCCAACAGCAACAAGCTCCGCTTCATCCAGGGCTGGCGCTCGTAGTAGCCGGCACGCAGCGAGCACACCCCCAAAGACACACAGGAGACCAAGATCATGAGCGTCCCGGCACGAGTTCTCAACGACATGTTCAGCCAGAAGCTGGGCACGGTGGAAGGTCGCGAGAAGATCGCGGAGTACGGTGGTACGTACATCCGCGATCGTCTGCGCGAGGTCAGCTACGCGCGGAAGATCGTTCCGCCGGAGAACGTGACCCGGGCCGACTGCCAGCGCAGCGTCAACCACGACACCCTCGTGAAGATCGTCGACGTCGAGCCCAAGTCCCGGGCGATGTCGGTGACCTTCCGCGGGCAGCCCACGGCCCGCTTCATCCGCGGCCCGAAGGCGGAGGTCGCGTTCTTCACCATCTCCTCGGAGATGTTCCAGAAGACCGAGCAGGAGCTCCTGGCCTACGAGATGCCCATCACGAAGGTGATCGAGGACAACTCGGTGAAGGACATCCAGGAGATCGAGGATCGTGAGTTCACGATCCACATCGAGTCGGCCGTCCAGGCCCTCCAGCAGGAGGCCAACGGCGGCACGGTCACGACGCTGAACCGCACGACCATCGCGGCCGGCACGGTCGTGGAGTTCTCGGTGCGCAAGGGCGAGCTCGCTCGCACGGCGCTCACGAACGACGCGACGGTCCGCCCGGTGCAGCGCCCGGACATCGTGAACCTCCGCAAGCTCCTGAACGGGAACCGCCTCCGGGCGGAGCGCCTGCTCATGACGGAGGTCGACTGGGACGACCTGCTCCAGTGGACCGTGGAGGACTTCGGCGATCGTCTCCAGTCGGAGACGGCGGTCGACGGCTACAAGTACAACACCCTCCTGGGGCTGTCGTACGTCCGCACGATCAAGACCGACATCCTCCGCCCCGGGAACATCTACGTGTTCACGCGGCCGGAGTTCTTCGGGAAGTTCTTCGTGCTGAACAACACGAAGTTCTACATCGACAAGGTCGCGAACACGATCTCCTGGCAGGCGTGGGAGGACATCGCGATGTCGGTCATCAACATCGCGTCGGTCCGCAAGCTCGAGCTCTACTCGGCGGACGCGACCTCGAACAACGCGGACGGGCTCCTGGCGAGCTTCATCCCGGTGGACGAGGACGAGCTCGGCGCGGCGAACAACCGGGTCGATCAGGGCCTCCGGTTTCCACAGGTCTCGCAGTTCTGATTGTTTCCCGGCCTCGGGCCTGCTACGGCTCGAGGTATGGAACATCGAACCTGCGTCACCTGTCGCGAGACCCTCCCGGACGACGCCTTCTACTCAAGAAGTCGGAACACCTGCAAAGGGTGTCGGAAGAAGGCGGTGGCGGCCCGCCGAGAGAAGCTCAAGTCGGAAGGTCGCTGCATCGAGTGCCGCTCTCCTCTCAAGGGGGGCGGCACTCTGTGTTTGGGGTGCAAGAAGATCCACCTCGATCGGCACCACGCCAACAAGGAGCGGTACGGCGCGACCTCGAAGAAGCGCCGTCGCGAGTTGAAGTTGGCGGCCTTGATGGCGTACGGCGGTCCTTCTTGTGCGTGCTGCAAGGAAGAGCATCTCGAGTTCTTGACCATCGACCACATCGAAAAGAACGGCGCCGAACATCGGCGCGAGATGTTGAAGGAGAAGGGCTGGAAGGGCGATGAGCGTGGGATGTCCGGGTCTCACACGTACCTCTGGCTCAAACAGAACAACTACCCGCCCGGCTTTCGGGTGCTTTGCTTCAACTGCAACTTCTCCCTCGGCCACTTCGGCTACTGCCCGCACGGTGGTATCGTGGGTGCACAACAGACCGCTCTCGTGACACCATGATCGCCATGGACCAGACCCCCTCCATCTTCCAGGTTCACAGCACCGTGCGCTCCCCGCGCACCCGGACCCTTCGTGCCGCGGCTCCGGTGCACCACCGCCGCACGCAGTTCGTCCTCGACGTCCAGGCTCGGCTCATCCCGAATCGGCCCGTGACCATCACGGAGGAGGACCTCCGTCGCAACCTCGATGCCTTGAAGGCGCTCGAGGCCCAGGGCATCGCGGAGGTCCGGACGATCGACGGCCGCAAGGTCGACCTCGAGACCCTCACGCCCGCGCCCGCGATGGCGATCCCGCCCTCGCCGAACCCGCCGCCCGACCTCGCGGCGCTCGACCCCAAGCCGGGGCAGCACATCTTCACGGCTCCGGGACAGCCCGGGTACGAGCGCCACGCCCAGAAGCCCGCGGAGGCCGTGCAGGGCGTCGACATGGCCGCCGGCGAGGACCAGACGGTCGTGGCCGAGGTCGAGGTCAAGGACGGCGTGGCTGAGGTCCGGGACACGTTCGTGCTCCAGCCCACGGCGCCCGGCGACCTCTCGGAGGCCGAGATGGCCGGTGCGTTCGGGGGCCCGGCCGCGCCGGAGACCACGAGCGACCACGAGCTCGAGATCACCGAGGGCGCTCCCGTCCCGGAAGAGGTCGAGCACGTCGAGGCTCCGAAGAAGGCCAAGAAGGGCCGTCGGGGGTAGGCCATGATCCAAGGCATCGTCGGCATGTCGGAGACCACCCGCGCGTTCATCCAGACCGTGCGGCTCTACATGCGCGACTTCCCGGAGCTCAACCGCATCGTCCGAGGCGAAGAGTCCAGCGATCGGCAGATCGCCTGGGCCGTCTTGGACGCGGTGTCGTACTTCAACGGGATGCCTCACCTCACGACCTACTCACTCGAGGAGCTGCTCCAGCAGAACCAGCAGGCGCTCATGTTGCGCCTGACGGTCATCTCGCTCATCGAGTCGGTCGGCCTTCTTCAGACCCGCAACCACATCAACTACTCCAACGGCGGCATCAACGTCGGCGTGTCCGACAAGACGCCCATGCTCATGAACTGGCTCCAGTACTTCCGTGCGTACACGGACCAGATGGTGCAGCGCGTGAAGGTCGCGCTCAACATCCAGGGCATCCTGGGTCCGAGCAACGTCGGAGTGCACAGCGAGTACTGGGCGGTCAACGCGACGTACGCCGCCTACTGAGGAGATCAACTAGATGGCCAACCTGAAGGTCCGCAAGTTCAACACCATCGACCAGGTGCAGCACTTCCTCAACGGCGGCATCACGGGCGGCTCCGGCCACGTGAAGCCCCGTGAGGGCGGGCCGCCTGGCGCGAACCTCGTGGGGCTCACGCTCACGTTCCTGAACCCTGCGGGCACGGTCACGTTCGTGGCGGGCGCGAAGCCGAACGGTCTTCTGCTCTACAAGGAGTTCAAGAGCCAGATCGAGACCGCGATTCCGACCGTGGTCGTGAAGATGCTGGAGGACGGCTCCATCGCGTTCATCGAGGCCACGCCCACGACGGGCGCGGTCCTGAAGGGCGACGGCACCCCGGCCACGAACGCCAACACGGTGCTCGGGTTCGACAAGGACACGAACGCGGTCGGGAAGGTGTACGGCTCTCCGTACTCGCCGGTGCCCGCGGTCGCGCCGTACTTCGTCCAGATGTACTCCAGCAACGACAACACCCACGTCGTTACGACCTACGAATAGTTACGTGTATATTGCCGTAATGCGTGGACGGAAACTAGGACCCGAACAAGAGCAAGAAGCCGTGCAGATGTACCAAGCCATGAAGAGCACCAACGAGATCGCGCAACGCTTCAGCGTTGTTCCGGCGACGGTGCGCCTGGCTCTGGCACGAGCCGCCGTGAAGATGCGGAAGGGCCGTTCTCGAGGCGAGGTCTCGAAGAGCACCCTCAAGAAGATGGTGGACATGCGGAAGGCGGGGCTGTCGCAAGCGGTCATCGCAGCGGAGGTCGGCATCAGCCAGCCGGTGGTGAGCCGTCTGTTGGAAGTCGCTGGGCTTCCGGCGGACCCTCGTCGCTACCGCGCTGCGCACCCGAACTGGAAGGGCGGACGTACGACCAGCTCCAGCGGTTACTCTTTCGTACGCCTACGAGCGGACGATCCCTTCTTCTGCATGGCGAACAAGTCGGGGTACGTTGCCGAGCATCGCCTCGTGATGGCACGTGCTCTAGGTCGCCCGCTCGCAGAACACGAGACCGTCCATCACGTCGACGGCGACCGCATGAACAACAAGGTCTCGAACCTCCAGCTTCGCCAGGGCAAGCACGGCACCGGGGTCGTGTTTCGCTGCAACGCCTGCGGTTCTCATGACGTAGTCACCACGACCCTCCACGGAGAGTTACAGCATGTCCTTCGAGCGCTCCCTTCTTGCAGACCGCACCTCGCTCGGGGCCGCGGCGTCGTTCTACGTCAAGCTCAAGCACGGCTCGATGGCCTACGAGGCCCCCGACGAGACCGGGCAGCTCGAGGGCCAGTTCACGGTCCCGGTGCCGCAGGCGCTCGAGCTCATGAGCACCATGGTCGAGAACGAGTTCAAGACCATGTACGCGTACAAGACGTACGCGAACTCGCTCCGGGGGCTCTCGCACCACTCCATCGCGGAGGAGTTCGAGGACCACGCCGAGCAGGAGATCGAGCACGCGGACTTCCTGCTGCGTCGCATGGCCGTCCTCGGTGGCGCCGTGCACGTGCCCGACATCCCGGCGCCGCCGGCGGACACGGACCCGGTGGCGATCATCCAGACCATGGTCCGGATGGAGCAGGAGGGCATCGCGAAGTGGAAGGCCCTCCACGCCATCACGGGCGACAACCCGATGAAGTTCAAGATCGAGGAGTACCTGACCCGTGAGCAGGAGCACCTCGACGAGCTCTGGCAGATGCTCCCGCACGAGGCGCGGGACATGGGTGTCCCCATGGCCCCGACCGGTCAGGTGCAGGACCAGGCCGGCATGGCGCCCGAGGGTGCTGCGAAGCAGGCGGAGTTCGAGGAGATCAAGAAGAAGCTCGCGTGGGGCTTCACGGGCGGTCGTGTGGGCGGCGTGGGCGGCAGCGTCACGAGCGCGTTCCGCCCGGCCGCGAAGCCCATCGCGGGCACGACGGCCAGCATGGTCAGCAACCTGTCCAAGAACGTCTCGACGCCGTTCGGCCCGCAGTCCCACATGCCGACGGTCCAGAACCTCCTGGGGCAGATGAAGACCATGGGGCAGCCGGCGGCTCCGGTCGACATGGCCGGGACGGCGGCGAAGATGCAGCAGGGCACTCTCCGCGGTGCTGTGAATCAGGCCGGGCAGGCCGTCGGGGGCGCGGTCGACAAGGCCAAGGGCTTCTTCAGCGGCCT
>ERZ795060.1186-NODE-1186-length-31407-cov-7.933912_pt1 | contig 31407 bp, 24 predicted proteins | sample MGYA00375144_ERZ795060 | MGnify/ENA primary metagenome ERZ795060 (study PRJEB30189, sample SAMN05720157) | activated sludge metagenome | isolation source: anaerobic digester from wastewater treatment plant | place: Japan | collected 2015-05-15 ...
AAGAAAACAGGCATTCTCACCCACGTGAAAATGCCTGTTTTTCGACAATCTGAGCCGTCCGATTGATCGGACGGCTTTGTTTTCATGGACGGAGCGACGTTTGCCGTTTATTCTTCGGTATCGTTGATCAACTTCAGTTTTTCCAGTACATAGAACACCAGGCTCATCACAATGCCGACAACGGCCGCCAGGGCCATACCCGTCAGGCTTACCTCGCCCAGCCTGATGGACATGCCGCTGAGGCCAACGATGAAGATGACCGCTGTCAGGATCAGGTTCTTGGACTTGCTGTAATCCACCTTGGACTCAACGATCATCCGGATACCCGACGCGGCGATAACACCGAAGAGCAGAATGCTGATACCGCCCATGACAGCGCCGGGGATGCTGTTGATGATGCCGGTCAGTTTTCCAATGAAGGCCATGATGATGGAGATCACAGCCGCACCGCCGATAACCCATACGCTGTATACCCTGGTGATGGCCATGACGCCCATGTTCTCACCATAGGTGGTGGTGGGACAGGAACCCGCCAGACCTGATATAGCGGTGGAAAGACCGTCACCCAACATGGAGCGAGTCAGCCCGGGATCTTTGATGAGATCCCTGTCCACGATCTTGCTGGTCACGATGAGATGGCCGATATGCTCGGAAATAACCACCAGCGTTGCCGGCAGGATGATGAGTATGGCATTGAGGTCGAATGTGGGCGAAGTAAAGACAGGCAGCCTTGCCCAGGACTCGGAGGCCACCGCATCAAAATTGATGATGCCGGGATGGCTGACATTCAGAATGGCAGCGAGGACATAACCGGCGATAACGGCCACCAGCACAGGAATTGCCGCAAGGAATTTTCTGAAAGTCAGCGTGCCCAGGATGACAACTACCAGGGTAAACAGGGCGATGACCACATTAGGCCAGTAGAACTGCCCGTTGCCGTCCGGTAAAAGGCCGGCGTTTGACGCTGCTGTGCCTGCCAGCTCAAGACCGATCAATGCCACGATGGGGCCCATGGCTGCAGGAGGCAGCACGATATCAATCCACTTGGTTCCCACAAACCGTATCAGGATGGCTACAAGGCAAAAAAGAGCACCGGAAACGACAAAACCGCCCAGTGCTTTCGAAAAGTTGACCTGGTAATCTGTGGAGCTTGTGATGATGGCGAAGGCCGGCGCGAGGTAAGCGAAACTTGAACCAAGAAAAGCGGGAGATTTTCCTTTGCAGAGGAAGAGATAAAGAAGCGTGCCTATGCCGTTCATCAAAAGAACCAACGCCGGATCGATGACGGTGATGGCGTTGACCTGTGCCAGCTGTTCCGGCGTCAGCTTGTCCATTGTGGTCTGCAGCACCCTGGATACATAATCGGCCCGTGCCGCATTGTTGAAAAGAAAAGGCACCAGCACGGATGCGCCGAACATGGCGAACAAATGCTGCAGGCTTAAGGGCAGACCCATCAGCAAGGGTACTTTTTCTTCGACTTGGTAGATCTTTCGCTGCATACAAGCTTTCCCCCTAATAATGAATTTAGATGGCGAAATGGCCAAGGCTGCCGCTGTGTCGACAGCATACTGCAAAAAGTATAACCAAAGATGGATGGCTCGTCCATATATAATAATGTAAAAAAGATCCCATATCATTATGCCCCGGATTATGCCCCGGAACCGGTCTGATATGCATGATGAATGTCATGCCTTTTCCCCGGTCAAATGATATAATTAAAGCGTTATTTGCCCATGTTTTGGAGGGTTGAAATTGGATTTTATCTACGCGGCAGTTGTTTTTGGAGCTTTTGTGCTCATCAGCAAACTTATCGCCAGAGGCAGAAACGATGAAAGGGCCATGGATCGCCTGGAGGAGCAATGGGGAAAAATTCCCGAAAACCGTATGGATGATTTTGATTTCCGGCGTATATCCGTGTTTTTCAGGGAATATGGGAAAAAGAAAGCCCGGTATGTCATCGATGACATCACATGGAATGACCTTGAGATGGACAAGTTCTTTACACGGATCAACAGCACCCTCACCTCCATGGGGGATGAAGTGCTCTATTCCCTCCTCAGAACCCCCCTGTATGACAGGGAGGATATGGCGGACAGGCTTCGGCTCATACAATATTGGGAAGACAACCCGGAGGACAGGATAAGGATCCAGTTGCTCCTGGAGCGGTTCGGCAAACACAGGGACAAAGGCGCTTCAGCCCTGCTTGGCGATATCAGTCATCTCGAGCCCAGGAAGGGCAAACTGTTCAGGTTGCTGACATTCGTACCGTTTCTCACCCTGCCTGTCTTGTTTGTCGACATAGGCGCAGGGGTTCTCCTGCTTTGTGCGGCTATCGGGATCAACGTCCTGTATCATGAAAGGGCCATCAGAGAAATTGATTCCAAGGTTTCAATGGTCACATCGGCCGTTGCCATCATTGCCCTCGCGGATCGAATTGCCGGACTGAAACTAAAAGGTCTGTCCAAAGAAACCGCCCGTCTGAATGAGCTGCTCGGAAGTTTGAGGGAAATTGCGAAGAAAGGTTCCCCAAGCTTTTATATCAGAAAGGAAGTTGTTGATGACCCGACCACCTTACCCAAGACGATCTTCCTCATCGACCTCTGGAGTTATCAGGCGTCGGTGCTCCTGCTCAAGGAAAAGCTCCATGAATTTGCCCAATTGTTTGAGCTGATTGGGCTTTTGGATGCCACCATCAGCCTGGCCTCATACAGGAAAACGTTGGAGGAATGGTGCGTTCCCGATATTGAATGGGGACAGGCCCAAACCGAAAGCATCGAGGCCAGGAACGTCCGGCACCCTCTGGTTAAAAACTGTGTCGGAAACCCTGTTTCATTGGACAAACCCGTTCTGATCACAGGTTCCAATGCATCAGGTAAATCCACCTACCTGAAAACGGTAGCCATCAACACCCTGATGGCCCATACCATCGGCACCTGCCTGGCTGACAGCTGGAGGATGGTTCCCCTGTTTCCCATAACGTCCATGGCGCTGAGGGACAGCATCCTCGATGGCGAAAGCTACTTTATTGCCGAGATCAAATCCCTGAAGAGAATCTTCTCGGCCGTAAACCCTGGGGTCAGATGCCTATGCATTGTGGATGAGGTACTGCGCGGGACCAACACGGTTGAAAGGATCGCGGCTTCCTCAAGGGTTCTGTATGCGCTTGCCGGTCGCAATGTCTGCCTGATGGCCGCGACCCACGACCAGGAGCTTGCCGATATCCTGGGCGGGATCTTCACGAACCGGCACTTTGAGGAAACCGTAACCGAGAGCGAGGTAACTTTTGATTATCGGATTAAGGAAGGCAAGGCTACCTCCAGGAATGCCATCAAGCTGCTTCAGGTCATGGGCTTTGAACCCGGGATTGTTACCGAATGCATGGAGGCTGTTGCCAGCTTTGAGACCACCAGGCAATGGGACAGGATCACAGGCGATGAGAATGAGTTGGTTGTAACTTGAGAGCGGGGCACCGATCCCGGGAACATGTGACTGGCAGATAGATTTGAAAATGGAGCCGACCTGCACAGCGCCGCGCGGCTCCCGAAAGGATGGAGATGAAAAATGACACGATTGATTTCTTGGAATGTCAATGGTTTACGCTCTGTCATAGCGAAAGGATTTTTTGATTTTCTTGACAGCAAATCGCCGGATATTCTGTGCCTTCAGGAAACCAAGCTGAGCGAGGGTCAACTGGATCTGGAGCTGGAAGGATATACCCTCTTCTTCAATTACGCTGAAAAGAAAGGCTATTCCGGAACCGCTGTGTTTACAAAAATACAGCCCCTTAAGGTAACCTACGGCATGGGCATCGACGAACATGACCATGAAGGCCGTATGATAACCCTTGAATTTGAGGATTATTTTCTGGTCAACATCTATACCCCCAATGCCCAGAGAGGATTGGAGAGGCTGCCCTACAGGATGAAATGGGAGGATGATTTGAGAAACTACCTGCTCTCGCTGGATGTCCAAAAGCCTGTCATCTTCTGCGGGGATCTCAACGTGGCTCATAAGGAGATCGATCTGAAGAATCCCAAATCAAACCAGAACAATGCGGGCTTTACGCCGGAGGAAAGGAGCAAGATGACCCAGCTCCTGGAATCCGGGTTCATCGATACCTTCCGGTATTTTTACCCGGACAGGACCGACGCCTACACCTGGTGGTCCTATATGTTCAAGGCCAGGGAAAAGAATGTGGGGTGGCGCATCGACTATTTCTGCGTCTCCGAACGGTTCAGGTCCAGGCTTGTGGATGCCGCTATCCTGTCCGATGTCTACGGTTCCGATCATTGCCCCGTTGAACTGGTTATTGCATGAATCCGATTCCGGCCATCAGGATCAGGAGCAGGGACGGCAGGTATTTGGCCAATGGGGATGAAAACCTGGCCATGATCCTGGCTCCCAGCTTTTCGCCTGCAATGAGGCCCAGCAACTGCCCGATGCTCAGGGCTATGGGGAAGAGAAGGGTGTTCTGGCCGATGAGAGCGCTGCACAGGATCAGCCCTACCGAGTCCAGCGTGAGGGCGATGGACAGAAGGACGGATTCCAGAGGGTCTATTCGGCCCGATTGATCGATATCGGCTTCCGAAGGGTGCTTCAGGACCTGGATAGTGATACCGGCTGATTTGAGTACAAGCTTAAAGAGCGTTCTGGGAGAATTATCCGGAAGGCTCTTTTTTTTATGCTTGGGCTTGCTGTCCTTAAGGGTTGTCAGCAGCATGAGCAATCCCAAAAGGCCAAGCATGATACGCCCCAGAACCTCGGACAGGCCGGGGGGGAGAAGTCCGGTCAACGATACGGAAACCCGTTCGGAAAGGCAACCGACCAACAGGGCTGTGAGAAAAATGAGGAACTTCGACAGGGAAGGGATCCGGATGCCCCTGGATGCATAGGACATACCCGCCAAAACACAGTCGAAGCTTGATATAAGGGTCATAGCCAATATCCACATAGTAAAGCCACCTTGCGAAGGCCTCTTCATATGATATGCAACCCTGTGAAGCAGAGTTAAGAAACCGTGGCTTCCCTCAGCGGCTTCCCTTCAGAGCCTGTACTAATACGCCCGGAAACAGCATAGGATACATTGTCCAGGTGGTTTACCGTATCGTACCTAAGGAGTGATGGTGTGCAAGCGGAGAAGCAACTTCCTGTAATGGACTATTCGGGAAATGCCGTACACGGGCTGAGCACTGAGGAGGCCCAGAGAAGGCTGGAGATACATGGGAAAAATGTCCTGAAATCCGCAAAGGGCCATGGCTGGATAAAGATCCTGCTGTCCCAGTTTACGGACCTCATGATCATCATCCTGATCGCTTCTTCCATCATCTCGTTTATTATGGGAGAGAACAGCGAAGGGATTGCCATCCTGGCCATTATCATCCTGAACGGGCTTCTGGGATTCTTCCAGGAATTGCGGACGGAAAAAGCCCTGGAGGCGCTGATGAATCTGGCGGCGCCCCACGCGAAGGTTGTCAGGGATGGGGTGATCCGGGACATTCCTGCCGAAGAGGTAGTGCCCGGGGATGTGGTTGTTCTGGAGGCCGGGAACCGCGTGCCTGCAGATGCGGTCCTGCTGGAAGCCAATAACCTTTTTGCGGATGAATCCATGCTGACCGGTGAATCCATACCGGTGGCCAAATTCCGGACGGATCAGATCAACGCCGGTCTGATGGACTTAAGTCCCAGGAACCTGGTCTATATGGGCAGCATGATCACGAACGGTACCGGACGAGCCCTGGTCCTGGTGACCGGCATGGAAACTGAAATGGGCAGGATTGCTGAAATGATGGAAACGGCCGGTGCGCAGGAAACGCCTCTCCAGAAAAAGCTGGAGAAACTGGGTGAATACATGGTCACCGGATGCCTGATCATATGTGCTATTGTAACACTTCTGGGCATTGTGAGGGGCGAGCCTGTCATCCAGATGCTGCTTGGCGGTATCAGCCTGGCGGTGGCAGCTGTCCCTGAAGGATTGCCTGCTGTTGTCACCATTGCCCTGGCCATCGGCGTCAGGAGGATGGTCCAGAAAAACGCCCTCATCAGGCGGCTGCCCGCTGTTGAGACTCTGGGCTGTGCCACCGTCATCTGCTCGGACAAGACGGGAACCCTTACCGAGAACCGGATGACCGTGGTTGAAGCCTATGCAGGGAAAAACCCGTATGTGCTGCGCAGGAACGAACATGGCAGGCTCGGCGCCTGGTGCCGGGGAAGGGAAGTCCATGTGGAGAAGACCACAGGCCTGAAGCTCCTCTTAAAGATCGGCATGCTCTGCAACAATGCCCGAATTATGGACGGTGATTCGGAAACCGGCCTTGACATAGAAGGGGATCCCACGGAGGTGGCGCTGGTACGGGCAGCCATCGATGCCGGGCTTGACAGGAATGCCGTCTTCGGCGCTTACAGAAGGGTCAGGGAAATACCCTTTGATTCGGAGCGAAAACTCATGTCGGTCATCTGCCGGACCCCCGGCGGTGAGCTCTTCCTTTTTGCCAAGGGCGCTCCTGAAATCATCATTGACAAATGCACAAAGATCATGGTTGGCGACAGGGAAAGGGATATCACCCATGATGACCGGGAGAAACTGAGAGATGAATGCAGCGCCATGACTTCCCGGGCTCTGCGGGTCATGGCCTTTGCCTACCGCACCGTTCAGCCGTCCCAGTTGCGGCGGGATGACCTGGAATCCCAGCTGGGTTTCATCGGACTGGCGGGCATGACCGATCCGCCCAGGAAAGAAGCCATCGAAGCGGTTGCCAAATGCCGGCGCGCCGGGATCAGGACGGTCATGATTACCGGCGACCATGTCGAAACCGCCACGGCCATTGCCAGGGCCATGGATATCTACAGGGAAGGCGACCTGGTCATCAACGGCCATGAAATCGATCAGATGTCCGATAGGGAACTGGAGGAAGCATGCCGGAAGGCAACGGTTTTTGCCAGGGTATTTCCGAAGCATAAGCTCAGGATTGTACGGGCTATTCGCAATAAGGGCAATATCGTTGCCATGACGGGAGACGGGGTGAACGATGCCCCGGCGGTAAAGGACGCGGATATCGGCATTGCCATGGGGAAATCGGGTACGGACGTAACCCGGCAGGCCGCGTCCATGATCCTGATGGATGATAATTTCTCCAGCATCGTGGCTGCTGTGGAGGAAGGGCGCAATATCTATTCCAATATCCGCAAGTTCATCCGGTACTTATTGTCCTGCAACGTGGGCGAAGTGCTCACCATGTTCCTGTCCATGCTCATGGGCCTGCCCATTCCGCTGCTTCCCGCCCAGGTTCTGGCCGTTAACCTGGCCACCGATGGCCTTCCTGCCATTGCCCTTGGGATGGAGCCGGGCGAACCGGATATCATGGACAGACCACCCCGATCGCCCAACGAAAGCGTTTTCTCGCACGGGCTGGCCAGGTTGATCCTGGTAAGGGGCGTGTTCATCGCCCTGTCCACCATAGCAAGCTTTGTCATTGTCCATACCATGAGTGGAAGCCTGGCTACGGCAAGGACCGCCGCGCTGGTGACCCTGGTCCTGTCCCAGCTGATCCATGTTTTTGAGTGCAAGTCGGAAAATAAAAGCCTGTTCGAAATACCCTTGCTTTCAAACAAGTACCTGATCCTTGCCGTATTGTCTTCCCTTCTCCTGCTGCTGGGAATCATCTACCTGCCGTTCCTTTCAGCCATCTTCGGAACCTCGGCCCTGACCGTAAACGAATGGCTGATTGCAGGAGGTATCAGCCTGCTTGTGCCCGTCCTGGTGGGTATTGTGGGTGCCAGAAAACCCGGCTCTATGCAGAAAGCCGGGATGGAGCAGAACTGAAACTGCGCCGATATCGTTTCCATGGCACATGTCCCAGGCCTTTTGCCGAACCGAAAGAAAACTCGGCAAGGGCCTATCTTTTTGCTGATCCTCATGATAGACTTGAGACAGAACTCAGGAAAGGGTGGTTGTTTTGCTTTCCATCAGGAATGTTTCCAAGAGCTATGCTAAAGGAAAGGTAAAAGCGGTTGACGATATTTCCCTGGAAGTCAGACCCGGAGAGATATTCGGATTCCTGGGCCCAAACGGCGCTGGAAAAACGACAACCATCAAGATGATCACCGGTGTGCTTACTCCTGATTCGGGTACTATTACCATCAACGGCCATGATATTGGGAAGGAGCCCATCAAGGCCAAGATGAGCATAGGCTATGTGCCGGATTCCCACGATATCTATGACCGGCTGACCGGGATTGAGTACCTGAATTTCATCGCCGATGTTTATGAGGTTTCCCATGAGGAGCGGAAGCGGAATATTGAGAAATACCTGGATATGTTTGATATGAGGCAGGCTGCAGGCCAGCCCATCAGAAGCTATTCCCACGGCATGAAGCAGAAGATCATCCTTGCCGGGGCACTCCTTCACAACCCGCCACTCTGGATTCTCGACGAGCCCCTGACGGGCCTTGATCCCAAATCCGCCCATCTTTTGAAGGAGGAGATGAACCGGCATTGCCAGAAAGGTTATACCGTGTTCTTCTCCACCCATGTGTTGGAGGTGGCGGAAAGGCTTTGCCACCGCATCGGTATCATCAACAAGGGGAGAATTATTGCTGTCGGTACCCTGGATGAGCTTCGCCGAACGGATGACAAGTCCCTGGAGAGCATCTTCCTGGAGCTGACCGAGGGAGGAAGTGTTATCCATGAATAAGTTCCTGAGCCTCCTGAAATTGCAAATCAATGCCAGGTTTGGTCTCTCTATGGCAAGGTACAACTTCAGGCATGACAAAAAGGAGATGTGGAAGGCCATAGGGTTAGCCTCAGCCGTTCTTTTTACCCTGGGGATGTTTGTCTTTTTCTACACCTACATGATGCTTGGATTCCACAAAGCTGCTTCGCTTTTACCGGTTAAATCAACCCAAATCATTATTACCATGGGAGCGGCGTCTGCCGGACTTCTTATTCTTTTCTTCGGCATTTTCTACATCCTGGGAGCCTTGTTCCTGGCCAGGGATACCGAGTTTCTGGTATCCCTGCCCATTAAGCAGAGCAGCGTATTTCTGTCCAAGTTCATGCTGGTCCTGCTGGGGGAATATCCCATAGCCCTGTTTTTCATGCTGCCGCCTGTCATCATCTACGGCACAGGGGAACAGAAGGGGGTTCTCTATTATATCATGGCTCTGGTATCCGTCCTCCTGCTGCCCATTGTGCCCCTGGTCCTGTCCTCCCTGCTGTCCCTGGTCCTGATGCATGTGGTCAGCCGTTCCAGGAGAAGGGACCTCCTCATCATCGTGGGCTCGATTATCCTGTTCCTGGTTCTGTTTGTCGGGCAGAACCTGCTGCTTTCCAGGATACCCGGGAATCTGACGGGGATGGAGTTATACACCCGGATCCTGCAGGAAAGCGACGGGTTGGTTGAATGGTCGGGAAGGATATTCCCGCCCGCGGTCTGGATCACCAAGGCCCTTTCCCATACAGGGGCTGAGGCCTTGAAAAATCTGGGTATGCTTATCCTGGCATCTGCCGTTTGCTTCATACCGGTCTGGCTGCTGGCCTCCGTGATTTACCAGAAAGGGGCAACGGCCCAGCTGGAGGCCGAAAAGAAGACTATTAACAGGGAACTGACATATAAAGGATCATTACCCGTCATGGTCTTTTTCAAGAATGAGTGGAAGGGTATCCTGAGAACGCCGGTCTATGCGCTCAATTCCCTCATCGGTATCATCATCGGTCCGGTGATCCTGTGTATGCCGCTTTTTGGCGGTAATTTTGCCCAGGATGCGGATGTGGAGGCGCTCTATGCGTTCATCCGTCAATACCGATCCTCTCCTGCGCTGGTCCTGATCCTGTCCGGTATCCTGCTGCTGTTTGGATCTTTCAATGCGGCTGTTTCAAGCACCTATTCCCGTGAAGGCAAATGCCTGTGGATCCTCAAGAGCATCCCGGTCAGGCCGCGGACCCAGGCCGCCGGAAAGCTTCTGGCAGGCTATTCCATATCCCTGCTCAGCGTCCTGACCGCTTCACTGGCCATGGCGTTTACCTTGCGGCTGGGGTTCGGGCTCTGGCTGTCCAGTTTCCTGCTCAGTGCCGCGGCAATCTTTCCGGCTTGCCTTATCGGGATACTCATCGATCTGAACCGGCCCAAGCTCCACTGGAGCAATCCCAATGAAGCCATCAAGCAAAACTTCAATGTGGTCCTGGGCATGCTGGCCGGCATGCTGCTCATTGTGGTTCTGGGCGTCGTGTGCTATGGAATGCTCCGGCATAATATGAATCCGGCTCTGCTCTATGGCCTGATCATCCTGATTCTGGCAGGCTTGTCGCTGGCAGGGTTAAAACTTTTGGGGACAACCGCGGAGCGGGCCTACCGGAAGTTGGAAGGTTGATGCCATAAAGGATAGTTATTGACATGGAAAGTTGTGCCATGTAATGTTTATGGTAACGGCCAGATATGGGCTGGAATCGTTTTGGATGGAGTAAGCTTATGCAACAGAATGGAAGCTATAAATACGATGCCTTTATCAGCTACCGCCATACCGAGCCTGATAAAACCATAGCTGAAAAGTTGCACAGGATGCTGGAAACCTTCAGGGTTCCCGGAAGCTTGATTAAAAAAGGCTGCAAGAAAAAAGTGAGCAGGGTTTTCCGGGATCAGGAGGAACTTCCCAGCTCGTCAAATCTACCTGTGCCTGGGCACCAACTCGGGACAGGCTCTTCTGTTTGACATGGAGAACCAGAGCCTTATCGGTGATTACCGGATCCATTACAAGGAGGTCACCGACGTAGCCATTTCCGATGGAATTGTGGCCGTATCTTCCAGCGATTTTTCCACAGAGAATTTTAGCCTTATCTCAAAAGGAAAAGGCGCGCTGGATGTCTTTACCTTCAGCGGACAAAGGATCATTTCACGCCTGTTCGACTATTCCGGCATAAGCTTGATGGAGTTCTCCCCCTATAACCCGAACCTGCTGGTGTTCAGGGAAAGCGAAAAGATCAACGTGCTGGATATTTCCGAGGATATGCTGTTACATACCTTTATCAGCGGCGGATTTGTCACCGATTACGTCATCATGGATGGATACCTGTTATCATCTTCTGCAGACGGAACCATCCGCCTGTGGGTCATGGATGGTATCGGGTGGGAATATGCTTTTTCAAGGATTACGCTGCCCCAGAGCATCAACAATATTGCTGTCCACGCCGGTGTGATGGCGGTCTCCTATAATAGCTCCAATAAGGCTATTATCCTCAGGGACCTGAAAAATGAGGATGCCCTGGTTCTGTCCGACCATAACGGCAGCATCGGCGGATGCAGTTTTAATCCCGATGGCAGCAGGCTTCTGACCTATACCGCCGATTCCGGGCAGATAGCCGTTTGGGATTGGGAAACCAAAGATTTGGCCGGCATGATTGAAACCGGACATAATCTGCTCTTTGCCCAATACATTGACGGGGGTGGCAAGATCTTTGCGCCGGCCAAGGATGGGACAATGCTGGTATATGATGGCCTGACGCTGGAACCGGTAACCCAAACCCATGTGGACACCAGTTTGCACAGCAAATTTATCAGTTCCGATGGATCGCTTTATGCGGCTATAACCTGGGGTGGTGTGAAAATCATCCGTACTGCGGATTTGAGCACGGTTGTGGAAATAAAAGAGATGATCCCCAAGACGATCCTTTTCTGTGCCCAAAACAGCAAGGTTGTGATTCAAAACAGCCTGGAAGTAAAAATATACAGCTGTGAAACCGGAGAGGAACTCTTCGCATTCCGGGAAGAGGAGAGCATGAAAAGCATTGCTGTAGATGACAACAAGCAGTTGCTTGCAATGATCTGCCCGGATAACAGCCTTCGCCTGGTGGATCTCGGAAGCTATGAAGAACGCTATAGCCTCGATGATTTTGAAATTGCTGCCTTGCGCGTTTTATTCGATGCGGAAGGAGAATACCTGTTCGTCTGCATGGACGATTACAGCCTCCGCTGTTATGAAGCTGAATCCGGAAAGCCGGTGGCTGAGTTGAAGGGCATGTCGGCACCTGTTGTAAAAGTTACCTTTGATGCCGATAAAACCTGTCTGATCACACAGGGGGACGGATCCGAAGCCATTATTTGGCGTTGGGAGAGCAGAAAAAAACTGGGCCGCATCGCTCCCCTGCTGGGAATCTCATCTGATTTCAGGACGTTGGTAAGCTTCAAACTGAAGGATTTGATCCTGATCCCCCTGTATGATACCCGCATGTTGGTGCAGCAGGCTGAGAAGCAACTGGCGGGAAGGACCCTGTCTGATAAGGACAGGGAGGATCTGTTCATCTTAAAGTAACCCTTCCCAATCATAACACCGGAATATGAACCAGGAACCTGCCCACATGCCCAACCGGTACTGCCGGCGCCGGAATACGGCATAATGCGTGTGACGCAGGTTCTTTGCCGTTTACTGAAAGAATAAGGAATTCCACGCGCATTTGGAACACGGAGTGCTGAACCGGGGATTGTTCCGTTTCAAACATGTGCGTAAAGGTTGAATTCTCCATGCCGATGCTTTAAAATGATAAGACTAAACTTCGAGGTTGATGACCATGGATAAGCTGAAAGCGTTTATTCGTTATTATAAGCCTTATAAAGGCATGTTTTTTCTGGATATGTTCTGTGCCACCGTCCTGTGTGGGATCGATGTCTTTTTCCCTGTGCTGATCCAGTACCTGCTGGACGAAGTGTACGGAAAAAGGCCTGACAATATGCTGGAGATCATCCTTCTCTCAGCAGCCGGGTTGTTTGTCCTTTATATCATCCGGTACTTCTGCCAGTACTACATCACCTCCTGGGGCCATATCATGGGAGCCAGGATGGAGGCCGACATGCGGCGGGATCTGTTCAGCCATTTGCAGAAGATGTCCTTCTCCTTCTATGATGAAAGCAATACCGGAAGGCTCATGTCCCGGATCACCAACGACCTGTTTGATATCTCCGAGCTGGCTCACCACGGGCCTGAGGATGTGTTCATTTCGCTGCTTAAAATCATTGGTTCGGTCGTGATTATGCTGACCATTGATGCGAGGGTCACGCTGATTCTGCTGGGGTTGACCATCTCCATCATCATTTTCACGGCCTACTATAACCTGAAGATGCGGGCGGTCTTCGCAAAGAACAGGGAGAAGGTGGCCCAGATCAACGCCAGGATCCAGGACAGCCTGGCGGGGATCCGCGTAGTAAAATCCTTTTCCAACGAGGCCATGGAGCTCAGCAAGTTCGACGAGGACAACGCCCAGTTTGTGAAGACCAAGGAAGACAGCTATACCGTCATGGGACGCTTTTTCAGCGGCAACTCCTTCCTCCAGGGGATTCTCTATATCAGCGTCCTGGTGGTGGGGGGCATTTTTGTAACCCGGCAGGTCATCAGCGCTACCGAGATGGTGACCTTTATCCTCTATATCAATGTGTTCCTGAACCCCATTGAGCGGCTTATCAACTTCACGGAGGCCTTCCAGCGAGGCATGTCCGGCTTTGACCGCTTCTGGAGCATGCTCAACAGGAAGCCGGAGATCGTCGACAGTCCGGATGCGGTGGATCTTCAGTCGGTTAAGGGCGAGATTATTTTTGAGAACGTCTCCTTCAGCTATAACGACAAAAACGAGGTGCTCAAGAACGTCAACCTTCGGATAGAACCCGGACAGACCGTTGCGCTGGTAGGACCCTCGGGCGGTGGAAAAACCACGTTCTGCAGCCTGATTCCACGGTTCTATGAGGTGAACGAGGGAAGGATCCTGGTGGACGGAATCGATATCCGAAAAATAAAACTGGAATCCCTCAGGAAGAACATCGGCGTGGTACAGCAGGATGTGTATCTGTTTGGCGGAACCATCCGCGAGAACATCCTTTACGGGAAACCCGGCGCAAGCGAGGAAGAGATGATCGCCGCAGCCAAGCTGGCCAATGCCCATGACTTCATCATGGAACTGAAAGACGGGTACGACACTTTTGTGGGCGAACGGGGCGTCAAGCTCTCCGGAGGCCAAAAACAGCGCATTTCCATTGCCCGGCCTTTTTGAAAAACCCGCCCATCCTGATACTGGATGAGGCCACCTCGGCACTGGATAACGAAAGCGAAAGGCTGGTCCAGGAATCCCTGAACATCCTGGCCAGGGGCAGGACCACGTTGATCATCGCCCACAGGCTTTCCACCATCCGAAAGGCCGATAAAATCGTTGTGCTCACCTCCAAAGGCATTGAGGAGATGGGCACCCATGAGGAACTTTTGAAGGCCGGCGGCCTGTATGCCGAGCTCTACCGGGAAGGAGCCAAGGTTTAGCAACCTGCGGAATGCACGGGAGCAGCGTTTCCAATATGTGTTGAACTGCGGTATCTGATACAATAAAATGGTAAGCAAATGGACCATCAAGGGGAAGGGATCGGCCATGCAGGAATATTTTATGGGCGTGGATATTGGTACGTCCGGAACGCGTGCGGTTCTGTTTGACGCCTCAGGCTATGAAGTGGCCGTGAGCCGGCAGGAATACCCCTTGCTTTGTCCGCAGCAGGGATGGATGGAACTGGATCCCGAAGTGATCTTTCATGCGGTGATTACCACGGTTTCACGGTGTATCAGCCTTTCAGGTATCCCGAAAGACCAAATCAGAGGATTGGGTATCAGCTGCCTTATGCACAGCCTGATGGCCGTGAGCAGGGATGGCCGCCCGATCACACGTCTCATCACCTGGGCTGACAACCGGTCCATGGAAGAAGCCGAATTTATCGGAAAGAGCTATCCGGTGCAGCAACTCTACGAAAAAACAGGCTGCCGGGTGCATCATCCCTTCTATCCCATCAGCAAGATCCTATGGTTCAAAAAGCACCAACCGGAACTGGTGAGAGCAACCAGCCGGTGGATGACCATCAAGGATTACATCCTGTTCAAATGGTTTGGCGAACCCATCACGGACTATACGCTGGCATCGGCCCAGGGCTTTTTCAACATTCATACCCGGGATTGGGACGAGGATATCCTGAAAGAGGTGCTTGGCATTAAGAGGGGCACCTTGTGCCCCGTGGCATCCTGCCTACATGCCCTGAAAGGCATGAAGCGGGAGTATGCGCATGCCATGGGCCTTCCCGATGATATCACCGTTTCCATCGGTTCCGGTGACGGGGTGATGGCAAACCTGGGATGCGGCGTTTTTGACGACACGGCCATGTCTTCCACCATCGGCACCAGCGGCGCCCTGCGAACGACGGTGACCAGACCTGTGACCCCAGAAGGACAGCCCCTCTGGTGCTATGCCTTCACCGATGACCGGTGGGTGGCAGGCGGGGCCATCAACAATGGCGGCGTAGTGCTGAAATGGTTCAGGGACAATTTCCAGGTTCAGTTTGAAAAAGAGGCCGAGGCTTTTGGCGGCAAAATATACAGGCTCTTTGACAGTTATGCTGAGGAAGTACCGCCGGGAAGCCAGGGTTTGATTTTCCTTCCCTATCTTGCGGGAGAAAGAAATCCTGACTGGAATGCGCGGGCAACCGGTGTGATGTGGGGCCTGACCTATGCCCATACCCGGAAGCATCTGGTCCGCGCAGCCATGGAGGGCATACTGTTCAGGCTGTTTGCTGTTTATGAGATATTGGAGAAGTACCTCGCCCCGAGGCATAAGATACGAGCCGGCGGAGGGTATGCCCAGTCACGTATATGGCTTTCCATGCAGGCGGATCTTTTTGGCAGACGAATAGAGGTACCCAAAGTGACCGAGGCTTCGGCCCTGGGCGCGGCCTTTCTTGCCATGGCTGCAGCCGGAGCGGTTGACAGGCTCGATAAAATGCTGCCTGCCATGAAAGCCCAGACGGTCATTGAACCCAATCCGGAAAATCACAGCCTTTACAGGGAAATCTATCAGAAGGCGATGACCCTTTATGAAACGACGAAGAATATGGTTCTGGAAAATGAGGAGGGAGAGCATGCGGAAGAGTGATATTGGTCTCATCGGCCTGGCGGTTATGGGTGAGAACCTGGTGATGAACATGGAGAGCAAGGGGTTCTCCGTGTCGGTCTACAACCGGAGCACCGACAAGGTAAAGCACTTTGTGGAAGGCCGGGGAAAAGGGAAAAACATTCTTGGGACATACAGCATACAGGAATTTGTTGAAAGCCTGAAAACCCCCAGGAAGATCATGATGATGGTCAAGGCCGGCAATCCGGTGGATGAACTGATAGAGCAGCTGATCCCTTATCTTTCGAAGGGAGATGTGCTGATAGACGGTGGGAATTCCCATTACCTGGACAGCATGCGAAGAACGAAATACCTTGAAGAAAAGGGATTTTACTTTATAGGTACCGGCGTGTCGGGCGGTGAAGAAGGGGCATTGTTGGGACCCAGCATCATGCCCGGCGGGTCCCCTGAGGCATGGCCCCTTGTCAAGCCCATTTTCCAGGCCATTGCGGCAAAAGTGGAAGACGGCTCTCCCTGCTGCGACTGGGTAGGCGAAGGCGGCGCTGGCCATTTTGTGAAGATGGTCCATAACGGCATCGAATATGGGGATATGCAGCTGATCTGCGAATCCTACCAGCTCATGAAGGACCTCCTGGGTTATGATGCCGATGCCATCCATGCGGTGTTTGATGAATGGAACCGGGGAGAGCTCAATAGCTATCTGATAGAAATTACCAGGGATATCATGGGCGTGAAGGATGAGGATGGGCAGCCGCTGGTGGACAAAATCCTGGATGCCGCCGGCCAGAAAGGTACGGGAAAATGGACCGTGATGGCGGCTCTGGACCAGGGGGTGCCCCTCACCCTGATAGGGGAGGCGGTATTCGCCAGGAGCCTGTCGGCCATGAAGGAGGAGCGGGTGAAGGCCTCCAGGGTGTTTGCCGGTCCGGCTATTAAAGCACCCGGGGATAAGAAGGCCTTCTGCGAGGCCATCAGGCAAGCCCTTTACGCTTCCAAGATCGTATCCTATGCCCAGGGCTATGCCCTGATGCGCGCTGCGGCCGAAAACTACGGCTGGCATCTGAACTATGGCGGTATTGCACTCATGTGGCGTGGCGGCTGCATCATCCGCTCCATCTTTCTGGGGAAGATCAAGGAAGCCTTCGATAAAAATCCGGATCTTGAAAACCTGATGCTGGATGGTTTCTTTAAAGATGTACTGGAAAAAGCCCAGGAAAGCTGGCGGAACGTAGTGGCCCGGGCGGTTTTGAACGGGATACCGGTGCCGGCCATGTCCAGTGCGCTGGCCTATTATGACGGCTACAGGACCGCCAGGCTTCCGGCCAACCTTCTGCAGGCGCAAAGGGATTATTTCGGCGCCCATACCTTTGAGCGTGTGGACAGGCCGAGAGGAGAGTTCTTCCATCACAACTGGACCGGACGCGGCGGCAGCACATCGGCTTCCACATACAATGCATAACCACGTAATTACGAGGACAGTTCTTTTGGTTATGCTGTTCAAAAACCTGTAAGCCCTGATGTTGCGCTGTATGGCTTCAATATTTCAAACTGTTCGTAAGAGGGTGGCTGAAATCGTTGCGTCCAAACAACAGCCACCCTTATCACATTCTCACAAAATGTCTTGGTACCTTATCACAATGCGATCTTAACTTTTACATATCAGATGTCAGTGGCTAGAGAATGGGAGGTCAGAATTCTCTGGTAATGTTCCAAATCACATCTTGAAACCTCCAACATCTTACCTCTTACCTCTTACATCCAACGTGATCTCTCATTGTGGGTTTATAAAGGGAGCAAAACGCGGCGGAGCGCGGCAATCTCTTGATGCAGTGAAGCTTAATTTAACATAAGTTGTAACCTTATGACTTACATAGTTTTATTTGACAGCAATTCCGAGAATACGCTATCCTAAATTTGTAAATAGCACAATTGATCGCATAATGGTTATGGAGATGATGACCATGCGGCCGGCCTTATCGTTGAAAACCCTTTTTAGGGCACCTTTCAAGACGCTGATAACATTTCTTCTCATCGCTGCGGCTTCCTTTGCAGTGTTCTACCGTGTAGCCGATTATACCGTCACCCGGCGTGAAATGACGCGCGCCATAGGCTATTACCGGGGAGTTGCGGCACTTGATAATGGTGTGAAAAACACGGCTTTACTGCTTGGAAGCATTTTGCCCAATACGGTACGCCATTCAGATGCTAAGGAGCTGAAAGAATACCCGGCCGAACTGCCATTCCACGTTTCAACGAGGGGAAAATGGTGATACAGGAAGGACGTGCTCTGACGAAGGAGGATACCCATGCCTGCGTGGTCAATGCAGCCCTCATGGAGATCAATGGTCTTAAAATCGGCGACAGGATCACGGTGGAGCTCTGTGACAAGCTGCTCATGCAGCATGGTGTGCTGGGTGCCACAGCCGTTATCCCGGAACGGTATGGGAAGCCCGTTAAGACAGTGGAGCTAGAGATCGTAGGGTCATACCTGGATATCGACGCGCAGTATGAGCGGGATGCCTCCGATTGGTGGTGCTATACGCCCAATACCCTGTTTGTGCCGCTGTCGCTTTTGCCTGTGGAACCTCCGGCCGATTACCCGATTAGGCCTGGAGAGTTCAGCATGGTGATAGAGGATGCCTATCAGATTGAAGCTTTCCTGAATGCAGCCGAACCCCTGGCAAAGGAGATGGGGCTCAAGCTGCGCTTTTCGGACAGGGGCTGGATGAGGTAAAGGACAGTATCAACACCAGTCAGACCACATCTCTGATAACCACCGCCCTATACCTTGCCGGAGCCGCAGTTGCCCTGCTTCTAACAGCCTACCTGTACATAGGACGCCAAAAGAAAGCCTATGCCATCATGCGGGCCCTGGGTACGCCGCGAAGGAAGGCGCGCAACGCATTGGCGCTGCCCCTTGCGGTCTTGTCGGCTGTTGCCATACCCGCAGGCGGTATAACGGGAATGGTCTATGCGAGTAGAACCCTTTCGTCCGCTCTGGCGGATTTGGCAGCGGTTATGGAGCACTACACACCCGACGCATCCCTGCCGGCGGGTGCTATGGTTCTTTGCCTGTTCGGTGAGATATTGGTCCTGTTCGGCCTCTCAGCGTTGTTTATGAGGAAACTGGCTAAAACGCCTCCGTTGGCCCTGCTGCAGGGTGATGCGGCCCGGAACAGACGGGAGAGGGCCAGAAAGAAGGCTCTTCAGGCCATGGTGGCCGAATCTTCGCCGATACCCCAATTCACCCTTTCTTTCCCCATCAGCCGGGAACTTCCAAAGGGAGGAGACTATAGCCCGGTGAAGCATGTTTTCCGCTATGTCCTGCGCCACATGGGCAGGGCAGGATGGAGAACGGTGATGGCCGTGCTGCTGGCTTTTCTGCTGACAGGAGCCATGGGTCTCCTGGCTGTCACAAGATTGTCCTACCAGGAGCTGTTTGAAAAGACAGAGGTCAAAGGTACCCTGATAAACTATTCGTCGAGGGCTGTTATGGAAGCGTCAGAATCGGAGCTTATGGAGGATTTCTACTACAGCGGCGGTTACTGGGTCATTCTCAATGACATACCTGCGGAAAACGGCTCTATGCTGGTGGTTACCAATGATATCAACCCACTGAAATAGACAATGTGCGGCGTATGCGGGACATGCTCAACACCATTTTCCCAGTTGCCACAGCGGCCCTCATCCTGATAGGTCTCATCGCGCCGGTGCTGATCATCATGCAGTCCGCAAAGGAGGCGGCCATCCTGAGAATACTGGGCACCACGAAACGGCGCTCCCGCTGTATACTGGCCATTGAACAGACAGGTCTGTGCATCATCGGCCTTGCCGTAGCTGCAGTTTGCCTTATCATTTACGATGCCGGGCTGTTCGTAAGGGGGGCGGACACATTGATTCTGTGCGGCGGACTGTATGTATTGAGCTGCGTTCTTGCCGCATCCACCACCGCCGCTTTGGCGACGCGGCGCAAGGTGCTGGAAATGTTGCAGGTGAAGGAATAAGGCTAAAAGGCAAGGGGGCGGTTCCCCTGATTTGGGTGAACCCAAACCAGAACAACCGCCCCCTTGGTTTAAAGGAAGCGAAAAGAAAAGGGGCAGGGTTTTACCTTGCCCCGAACTTGTAAATGGTGATGTGGTGGTAGATCTCACCCGCCCTGAGAATGGGCGAAGGGAAGTGGGTGTGCTTCATGGAGTTGGGGAAGTACTGGGTCTCCAGGCACAGTCCGCCGTGCTTTTTGTAAACTGCGCCACCCTTTCCGGTTTCATTGAGGTGGTTGCCTGTATAGAACTGAACGCCGGGTTTTGTGGTATAAACCTCCATGACACGGCCGCTCTTGGGATCATACACTTCGGCGGCTTTCTCAGGAGCCTTACCACTCACGTCCAGGACGAAATTGTGATCATAGCCGCTGCCAAACCGCATCTGTTCATCATCCATGCATTCCAGCAGACCTTTCCCGACGGCTTTCATGCTGGTGAAATCGAAGGGAGTCCCGGCCACGTCGCGAATCTCACCGGTGGGGAGACAGGCCTCGGAGATGGGAGTGAACCTGCGGGCATTTATCATCAGCTGGTGCTCATAGATGGCACCGGAATCATGCCCCGACAGGTTGAAATAGGCATGGTTGGTCAGATTGACCACCGTGTCCTTGTCGGACACCGCATGATAGTCGATCACCAATTCGTTCTGCTCGGTCAGCGTATAGGTTACAGTCACATCCAGATTCCCCGGGTAGTTTTCTTCCATATCCGGGCTCAGATATTTCAACCGGAGGCTTTCCTGCTGGGAATCTCCAATGATTTCGGCAGTCCATACCTTTTTGTCAAAGCCTACAAGCCCGCCGTGAAGCTGGTTGTTGCCTTCATTTCTGTTCAGTTGGTAAAATACGCCGTTGAGCGTAAAGGACGCATCCTCCAGCCGGTTGGCATGACGGCCGATGATGGCCCCGAAGAATGGGTTCGGACGCACATAATCCTCCAGCTTGTCGTAACCCAATGTGATATCCTGCAGATGGCCGTTCCTGTCCGGCGTATACAGGGATACAATGGTGCCCCCGAAATTGATGATGTCGGCCCTCATGCCGTTGCTGTTGACGAGGGAATATAAATGGATCTCCTCGTTGTTGATTTTTCCGAAGGGTTTCTTGGTGATTCTCATGACGGTTTGCCTCCTTGGTGGATCATTTATATATAGATAGATAAATCTTACGGCAATATTATAGCAGAACGGATTGAGCGCGCATACTGAAAATGGAAAACCAGGACTGGATGAGAATTGGCGAAGTATTTATGCGGAATTTGCCGAATAATGTTTTACAGAAATCGATATGTAGTCTATAATGTGATTGCGATGGATTGTCCGGAGGCTTTAAAAGGGTACGTCCCGGTTCATCCTTCCGGGCATGCGGCCAAGCTTGAGCAAAATATCCCCGTGAGAGGGACAGGTGGAGGATGCTATGAATCATAAAACCTATTCTATCGGCGGAGAGCACGATATACCGGTGGGACCCCTTGGGATCATACCCATGCAGGGCACCCATGATCTTGCCAGGCTGGTGGACCAGCATCTGGTGACACAGAGGAAAAACCTGTACTCACAGGAGAACGATTTACACCAGCATTACCTGAAGGAATCCTATCTGCTTTCGGCTTCCTGCCCCCGATTCAGTACGGGAGACGGCAAGGGCGTCATCAACGAATCGGTGCGCGGATATGATATTTACATCATTTCAGATGTGGGCAATTACAGCTGCACCTACAAGATGTTCGGACAGGAATGCCGCATGAGCCCGGATGACCATTTCCAGGATATTAAGAGGATCATTTCTGCCATAGGCGGTAAGGCCAGAAGAATAAACCTCATCATGCCCCTGCTGTATGCAGGAAGGCAACACAAGCGCGTTTCCAGGGAATCCCTGGACTGTGCCATAGCCCTGCAGGAGCTTGAGCGCCTGGGAGTGGAAAACATCCTCACCTTTGACGCCCATGATCCGCGGGTACAGAACGCCATACCTATCAAGGGGTTTGAGAATATCCTTCCAACTTATCAGATCATCAAGGCGCTTGTCAACAGCGAGCCTGAACTTCAGATCGACCGGTCCAGCATGATGGTGGTCAGCCCGGATGAAGGCGGGCTTTCCAGGAACATCTATTACGCCAATGTGCTGGGTCTGGATTTGGGTATGTTCTATAAACGCCGGGATTTGACCAGGCTGGTTAACGGTAAGAATCCCATCATCGCCCATGAATTCCTGGGGGATTCTGTGGAAGGAAAGAGCGTCCTGATCATTGATGATATCCTGTCCTCAGGGGATTCCATCATCGATATCGTTACGAAACTCAAGAAACGGAAAGCTGCAAAGATCTACGTTGGCGTTACCTTTGCCCTGTTTACCGAAGGGGTGGACAAGTTCCAGGAACTGTATGAGCGGGGCATGATCAACAAGGTGTTCTCCACCAACCTGACCTACAGAAGGGAAGAGCTCAGAAAAGCGCCCTGGTACGTGGAAGTGGACATGTCCAAGTTCCTGGCGCTTTTGATCAACACCCTCAACCATGACTGTTCCATCAGTTCCCTGCTGGATCCCACCGAGAAGATCCATGCCCTGATGGAACGCCGCAAAGCCAGTAAATGATTGAAGCGAAGCATATCATTACCTGATTGAGGTGATCCGATGCTGAAGCAGGAGTGCAGGATCTTTGAAAATCCCATATTGCCGGGTTTTTATCCCGATCCATCCATATGCCGGGTGGGGGAGGACTATTACCTGGTCACATCCAGCTTTGCCTATTTCCCTGGACTTCCCATATTTCACAGCCGGGACCTGGTTCACTGGGAGCAGATAGGGTATGTCCTGGACAGGCCGTCCCAGTTGGAACTGGATGGCGTGGAGCATTCCCAGGGTATCTATGCCCCAACCATACGCTACCATGATGGCAAATTCTATGTTGTGACCACAAATGTAACCAGGGGCGGTAACTTCATTGTCACTGCGGACAAGCCGGAGGGTCCATGGTCCGATCCCTACTGGCTGACCGATGCGCCGGGAATTGACCCTTCCCTGTTTTTTGACGATGATGGCCGTTGTTACCTGGTGGGTACCTGGGAGGTGCCTGAAGGCCCGGCGTATTACGGCGACAATGAGATCTGGATGAGGGAACTGGATCTTGAAACCATGACGCTGAAAGGCGAGCGTTACGGGCTCTGGCGCGGGGCACTGAAGCATGCCATATGGCCCGAAGGCCCGCATATCTACAAAAAGGACGGCTGGTATTACCTGTTGATAGCCGAAGGCGGGACCGATTTCCATCATTCGGTCACCATCGCCCGAAGCCGGAACATCACAGGGCCCTATGAGGGTTGCCCGTCAAATCCGATCCTGACCCATCGTCACCTGGGAAGGAAATATCCCATTGTCAATGTTGGACATGGCGATCTGGTGGAAACCCAGAACGGGGAATGGTGGATGGTACTTTTGGCCTCCAGGCCTTACGGCGGCTACTACCGGAATCTGGGCCGGGAAACCTTCCTCGTCCCTGTCATCTGGGAAGATGGGTGGCCGGTGGTAAGCCCGGGAACCGGAAAGGTCGAGTTCTCCTATCCGTGCCCCAACCTGCCCGCCTGGGAAGTTGAACCACAGGCATCCGTGGATCATTTCGATAAGGACAGACTTGAACCCTGCTGGATGTTCCTGCGTACGCCAAGAGAAGATTTTTACAGCCTGACAGAGCGGCCGGGGTGTTTGCGCCTGAAGGTCAGGCCGCCCAGACTGACCGAACTGAAACAGCCGAGCCTGGTTTGCAGGCGCCAGCAGCATATGAGTTTTACGGCAAGGGCCATCATGGAATTTGTCCCCGGCCAGGGGGAATCGGCAGGAATGGTTCTTCTGCAGAGCGACCGCTACCATTACCGGATGGAATACGCCAATGAAGATGGTCAGACCCTGGTCCGGCTTGTCCAGTGCAAGGATGGCGTCGAAACGGTTATCCAGGCTGTTCCCTGCTGTTCGGAGCGTCTGGAGATGATTGTTTCAGCACAGGAACAGGACTACAACTTCTGTTTTGATGACGGTAAAGGAAGGAAGACGCTGGCCGAAAAGGTTGACGGAAGGATCCTGAGCACCGATGTGGCCGGCGGCTTTGTGGGAACCACCATAGGCCTTTTCGCATCCGGGAATGGCGGGGAGAGCAGCAATGTGGCCGATTTTGACCTTTTTGAGTACCGGTCCGGCCTCTAATCAAATTCTAATCTTTCTTATATCTCCCCTTTAAGATCAATGTATAGAATATATAATTAGTTGGCGGTATGCCGCGAAGAATAAGGCAGGATCCCGGTATGCTCCTTCACCTGTGAAGGGCAAACCGGGAAATTGCCATTCATGGGGGCTAAAAGGCGCTACTGAAGTGTGGTAAGGATGAAGACAATACTAGTTGCCATAAACGCCAAATACGAGCATGAAAGCCTGGCGGCCTGGTACCTGAAAGCCGCCTGCAGGAAGAGTGGTTTGGATCTCACGGTTCTTCAGCATTCCATCAACGACTCGGTCCAGAAGATCTGGACGGCGATCCTGGATGAAGAACCTGATGTTGCATGCTTTTCCTGCTATATCTGGAACCGCATCCTGGTGCAGAACCTGATTGCCGACCTGAAAAAGGTAAGGCCCGATACCGTGGTGGTGGTAGGTGGCCCGGAAGTCTGCTATGACGAGGCGGCGGCGGATTTCAAGGCCTATGGCGCCGATTATGTCATCCGGGGTGAGGGTGAAAGCCGGCTTCCCCGGCTTCTGCTGCAACTGGAAGGCAAAGCAGGCAGCGGGGAGGCTTCCTGGCAAGATGAAGGCAGGGAGGCTGAAGACTTTGTCTCGCCTTTTATTCCTGAATACCTGGAACGGGTCAGGGACAGGATAGCCTATATCGAATCCTCAAGGGGCTGTCCTTATAACTGCTCCTATTGCCTGTCCTCCATAGACAGGGGATTGCGCTGCTTTCCGCTGGAAGAGGTTTATCAGGGGATTGATGCTTTGGTTGGCGCCGGTGCCAGGGTGATCAAGTTTATTGACCGCTCCTTCAATGTACACCGGCACGCCCTTGAAATATGGGAATACATCAGAAAGTTTTCTCCCGAAACCATCACCTTCCACTTTGAGGTGAACCCGGATCGGCTGAGCGACCGGCAGATGGAGGCTTTGGCCGCCATGCCCCCCGGCCTGATGCAGATCGAGGCGGGGATTCAATCCACAAACCTGGAGACGCTAAAGGCCATATCCAGGTCCATGGATGTGGATCGGGCCCTGGAGAATCTCAAGAAGATCATGGCATGGGGCAATATCCATGTCCACACCGATTTGATAGCCGGACTGCCCTTTGAGGACATGGATTCCTTCAAAGAATCCTTCAATGCGGTTTATGCAGTGCGCACCCACCATCTGCAGCTGGGGTTTCTGAAGCTGCTCCACGGTACCAGGATCAGGCGCGAAGCCGAAAAGCATCAATACCGGTTCAGGAGCTATCCGCCCTATGAAGTTCTGTCCAACCGGTATCTGACAGCTAAGGATATCCTGACGCTGAAAGGAATCGAGGAAGTCCTGGACCGTTTTTACAACTCGGGCAGGCTCAACCTGACGCTGGCGTATGCGGAAACCCTGTTTCCGTCGGCCTTTGATTTCTACCATAAACTCAGCTGCTGGCTGAAGGAGAGAAATCTGTTGTTCATGCCTCTTGCAGCCATCAGGCTTTATGAACTGTTACGGGACTTTTCCCTGGACGCCGGGGCGGATCCGCAATTGCTTGAAAGTCTCCTGGGACTGGATTATGTCTGCTCCTTAAGGACCACAGCCATTCCCGAAACGCTTCTGATGGCAGGGGAAAAGCAAACGGGCCTGGCTGTACTGGAACCGTGGGAGTTCGCCGACCGCGAATGGATCGATTCGGTTGGGAAGAACCGGTTCAGAAAGCGGGTTATTGGCCTGGAAGCGTTTTGCCCTGTGATAAAGAAGGGTAATATTGAATATAAGAGAAGTAGGGTCGTGGTGGATACGCAGAAGACTGACCCTGTGACCGGAAGGGCAACAATGACCGTTGCCTGATGCGCTTTACAAAGGAAATCGGATCTGTATAGAATGAATTTGCAGAGTATTTCCCCGAAATTTTGGGTATATGATGCACAGAAGCGGACTTGTGTCCGGTAGCGTTTTGGTGGTGAATGAATTTGAAAGGTTCATGGGCAGGAAGATTGCTTTCTATATTAATAGGGGTTGCATGCTTTGCGGTCCTGAATTTCTGGCTGGCGGCGGGATTCTTCCCGGCGCTGATTGTCGGCGTGCTCGCCTGGCTTGTGGCAGCCCTCATCAATTCCGGAAAGCAGAAAGAGGACAAGATTTCGCTCGACGGCATCACCCGGCAGGAAGTTGAAAGCACCATCCGTGCCGGACGAAAGCTGACCGCGGGTATGAGACAGGCTTCCTACCGGCTCCAGCAGATGGAGGTAAAAAAAGAGATTGAGGATTTGTGCAAGATTGCCGAATCCATGTTTGAACTGCTGAAGAAAGATCCCAACGATCTACGCATCGTCAAGCAGTTCATCACCTATTATCTGGAACCCACCCACAAGATCGTCCTGAAATATGTTGAACTGGCTACAACCCGGCCCATGCCGGCGGATGCCGTCAGCATACTGGATAAGACCGAAAAATCCTTCAAGACCATCCGTGCCACCTTCCTCCAGCAGAAGGAGAAGATGCTGGCCAATGACGTGATGGATCTGGATACGGAGATAAAGGTTTTCGAGACGATATCCAGCAACATGAACACAGGTGGGAATGCCGGCAAGGACAGGAATACCCCATCCATGCCTTCCGGCGGGAGACAGTAGGGATTGTTGGCAATGAAATGATTTGGTAATATGAATTTGGTAATATGAATTTATGATTCCGCCTGCGCCGGAATTTGCCCGATGGCGCCCAAGACGGAGGCGGGTTGATGAGCGAAGGCTGGCTGACGAATGGTTTTCCATAACATCAGCCGACATGCTATATTCCGTTCAAATCTTATGCAGGAAAGGTTGGGTTGGCTATGGATGCACAGGTTCAGACATCCCCGGAACAGTCGGTTGTTGCAGTGGACAATTATGATGTCAACAGATGGAACGAGATGACCCCGGAAGAGCAGCAAAAGGTCATTGAGCTTTCAAAGCAGATCAATGTGGGCGATTCCCAGGCAGTGATCCAGTATGGCGCCATTGCCCAAAGCGAGATATCCAAGTTCTCTGATGCCATCCTTGACCAGATCCGGGCCAAGGACAGCGGAGAGGTAGGGGCTGTTCTGACCGATTTGATGAACAAAGTAAGGGAAGTGGATGTAGACAGCCTGGATCCCAACAAGCAGGGATTCTTCGACAAGCTGTTCGGTAACATCAAGCGAGAGACCGGGAAGTTCATTTCCCGCTATGAAAAGCTGAGCGTCCAGATCGAGAAGATCATCGACCAGCTGGAACGGGCCAAGCTCCAACTGATTCGCGATATCACCACGCTGGATACCATGTATGCCAAGAACCTGGAGTATCTGAAACAGCTGGATATGTACATCATGGCCGGTTCACTGAAGCTGAAGGAGCTCAATGAAAAAGTTCTTCCCGAACTCAGGGAAAAGGCCTCCAAGACCGGCGATGCGGTGGATGCCCAGAAGGTAAAGGACATGACGGAGCTCATCTCGCGGTTTGAGAAGAAGATCCATGATTTGAAGCTGACCCGGATGATCGCCATCCAAACCGCTCCGCAGATCAGGCTGATCCAGAACAATGATCAAACCCTGGTCGAGAAGATCCAAAGTTCCATCATGAACACCATACCCCTCTGGAAGAACCAGATCGTCATAGCCATTACTATGCTGCGCCAGCAGAATGCGCTGCAGCTCCAGAAGGATGTGACCAAGACCACCAACGATCTTCTGGCCAAGAATTCCGAGATGCTCAAGACCAGTTCCATAGAGATCGCCCGGGAGAATGAGCGCGGCATTGTGGAGATAGAAACCCTGAAGAAGGTCAATGAGGATCTGATGACTACCCTGGAGGAAGTGCTCAGGATCCAGCAGGAAGGCCGGGCCAAGAGGCAGCAGGCCGAAATTGAGCTTCGGAACATGGAAGAAGAGCTTAAGAAAAAGCTTCTGGATTTGCGCGATAGAGTATAACCTGTTGAACAGGATCCTCCGGAATCAAAACCGGAGGATTTTACTTTTGGAAAACCATCGGGAATGCCGGGCACAACGGCGTTCCGGTGTTGACACAGCAGCGGACATGACATATAATCATTAAAGACTGATAAAGCGATGATCGGTACGAGTAGGGTTCCGGAAGCCTTACAGAGAGCGGGGGCAGGTGAAAGCCCGCAGGACAGGGGATCCGAAAATCCACCGTGAGCAGCAGCCTGAAAGGCTCAGCGAGCCAACTAAGGTGAGCCGGTATGAGACCGTTACCCTCAAAACAAGTGGCCCTATCATCCGGAAGGGAGATAGGGCAATTTGGGTGGTACCGCGGAAAGCAGAGCCTTTCGTCCCATGGGACGATAGGCTTTTTTTGATTGGGAATGCTATAAACCGGACGCATGTCCTGGAGAGATATATGCGAATGAACGAGATTTGGAGGTATTCAAATGGCAGTTGATTATGGCAACACACTGAACCTGCCAAAGACCGATTTCCCCATGCGGGGCGGCCTTCCTGAAAAGGAACCCCGGATTCTGGAGGAATGGCAGAAGAAGGACATTTACCATAAAAGACTTGAGCGGAACCGGAATTCGGGCAAGAAATTTGTGCTGCACGATGGCCCTCCCTACGCCAATGGCGGCATCCATATGGGTACCGCGCTGAACAAGGTCCTGAAGGACATCATCATGCGCTATTACGACATGAAGGGTTATTACACGCCCTATATCCCCGGCTGGGATACCCATGGCCTTCCCACCGAGCAGAAGGCCATCAAGGAAAAGGGCCTGAACCGCCATGAAGTAGGTCCCGTGGTGTTCAGAAAGGCCTGCGAGGAGATAGCCTGGAAGTACCTGAACATCCAGAGGGATGCTTTCAAGCGCCTGGGTGTCATTGGAGACTGGGATAATCCCTACATCAGTTTCCAGCCTGAGTTTGAGGCAAGGCAGATAGGCGTGTTCGGGGAGATGGCCAAGCTGGGCTGCATCTACAAGGGCCTGCGTCCCGTATACTGGTGCCCGTCCTGCGAAACAGCCCTGGCCGAAGCGGAGATTGAGTATACGGAGGAAACCACCAACTCCATCTATGTCAAGTTCCCCATGACCGATGACAAGGGTAAGCTGAAGGGCATTGTGGATACCCTTGAAAACCTGTATGTGGTCATATGGACCACCACCACATGGACGCTGCCGGGCAACATGGCCATATGCCTGAACCCTGAATTCATCTATGCCGTTATGGAAGCCGACAACGGCGAGCGCTATATCGTTGCCAAAGATCTGGTTGAAAACGTGGCCAAGGTAGCCGGTATCGGCAACTATAAGATCCTGGGTGAAATCAAGGGCTCCGAGCTGGAATATACGGTTTGCAGGCATCCGTTCCTGGACAGGGATTCCCTGGTCATTGTGGGGGACCACGTTACGCTGGATGCCGGTACCGGATGCGTCCACACGGCTCCCGGCCATGGTGCGGAAGACTTCGATGTCTGCAAAAACTATCCTGAAATAGAGACCATCGTACCGGTGGATGACAAGGGGCACCTCACCCAGGAGGCAGGTCCATTTGCCGGTATGTTCTACAAGAAATCCAACAAGGCCATCCTGGAACTGCTCAAGGAAAAGAAACTCCTGCTGGCGGAAGAGCTCATCAGCCACCAGTATCCGCATTGCTGGCGCTGCAAGGATCCCATCATTTTCCGGGCTACCGAGCAGTGGTTCATCTCCATCAACAAGTTCAGGGATGCGGCCCTGAAGGCCATCAGGGAAGTCCGCTGGATCCCGGCATGGGGCGAGGAGCGCATTTCCAAGATGGTGGAAGACAGGGGAGACTGGTGCATTTCCCGCCAGCGTGTCTGGGGCGTTCCCATACCCATCTTCTATTGCAATGACTGCGGCAAGGAGATCATCGACGATGTGACCATAAAGGCCGTTCAGGATCTGTTTGCCAGAGAGGGTTCCAATGCCTGGTTCACCCATGAAGCCACCGAGATCCTGCCCGAGGGTTATGCCTGCTCGTGCGGAAGCCGCAGTTTCAGGAAGGAAAAGGATATCATGGATGTCTGGTTCGATTCCGGCTCATCCCATGCGGCTGTTGCCGAGCCCAACCCGGATCTGGGCTGGCCTGTGGACATGTACCTTGAGGGCAGCGACCAGCACAGGGGTTGGTTCCAGTCCTCGCTCCTGACGGCTGTGGCGACAAAAGGCCGCGCGCCCTACAGGCAGGTGCTGACCCATGGCTATGTGGTGGACGGACAGGGCAAAAAGATGAGCAAATCCCTGGGCAATGTCATCGATCCCATGGATGTCTGCAACCAGTATGGCGCCGATATCCTGAGGCTTTGGGTATCTTCCAGCGACTATAAGACCGATATCCGTATTTCTCAGGAAGGCTTCAAGCAGTTGTCGGAAAACTACCGGAAGATCAGGAATACGGCCAGGTTCCTGCTGGGTAACCTCTACGATTTCAACCCCAGTGAGCACAGCGTGCCTTATGCCGAAATGGAAGAACTGGATCGCTGGGCGCTGATGAAACTGAACAAGCTGGTGGATAAGATCGAAAACGCTTATGCCGAATACGATTTCCATGTGATGCTCTATGCCATCCACAACTTCTGTACGGTGGACATGTCCAGCTTCTACCTGGACGTGACCAAGGACAGGATGTATGCCTCAAAGGCAGACAGCAGGGAACGCCGTTCCGGGCAGACAGCCATGTACATCATCCTGCACACGCTGACAAGGCTGCTGGCCCCCGTACTGGCCTTCACCAGCGAAGAGATATGGCAGCATCTGCCCCATACCGAAAAGGACAACACGGAAAGCGTCATGCTCAATGACTGGCCGGAAGTCAATCCCCAGTATGCTGACAAGGCGCTTGAAGAGAAGTGGGACAGGATCCTGGATGTCCGTGAAACCGTCCTGAAGGCGCTGGAAAATGCCAGAAATGAGAAACTCATCGGCCAGTCCCTGCAGGCCAAGGTGGTTCTGAAGGCCGGCAAAACGCTGTACGATTTCCTTGACAGCGTGAAGGAGATTCTGCCCACCGTGTTCATTACCTCCCAGGTTGAGCTGGAGCTTGCGGACAAGAACGAACTGGAGGCAGTGGTCAAGCTGGCTGACGGCCAGAAATGCGAGCGCTGCTGGATTTACTCCGAAACCGTGGGACATAGCCATGAGCATCCCACCCTTTGCGAGCGCTGCAGCCAGGTGATATAAAGGATTGGCGGCGATATGGATCGCCGTTGCCGATCACTCAGGATATGATTCGTATAAAACGGGCCCATCTGATGGGCCCGTT